>Ga0105248_10000366_pt1 | contig 52614 bp, 48 predicted proteins | sample KBSS34metaG_FD_81524 | JGI IMG/M metagenome (GOLD analysis project Ga0105248, IMG submission 81524) | Switchgrass rhizosphere microbial communities from Kellogg Biological Station, Michigan, USA - KBS S3-4 metaG | ecosystem: Host-associated > Plants > Roots > Rhizosphere > Soil | place... | reverse complement strand
GTCGGGGTCGAGGTCGAGCTGGTGTGGGCCGGCGGCCGGAACCACGAGACGCAGCCGCTGAGCAGAAGCGCCACCACCGAGGCAGAGGCCAGGGCAGCGATCAGGCGGCCGTGCGTGCGATTCACAGGGTGTCCTTTCCGGACGGTGCAGGAACAGTCTCGGGGCTCCGCACGGCGCTCACCAGCACCGCTTCGAGGGCCAGGGCCGGCGCCACGTTCCCCTCGATGCGGGTGCGGGCTTCGGCGATCGCGTCGAGGGTTTCAAGGGTGCGTGCGGGGGTGGCGAGCCGGGCAGCAGCGGCCAGCTCCGAGTAGATGGCGAGGTTAACCGGCTCGATCTCGACCCCGAGTTGCAGCAGCAGGATGTCGCGGTACAGCGAGAGCAGATCGACCAGGATGCGGTCCAACCCGTCGCGCAGGCTGCGGGTCGCGCGGCGCTTCTGGTCGTCTTCGAGGGCTTTCAACTGCGCCCGGAGCGCCGGCGGGATCGTGCCACCGGCCTCGATGCCCAGCGAGCGCAGCGCCCCCTCGCGCTCTTCGGCGTCGCGCTCCTCGGTGATCGCCTTGGCGTCGTCGCCGGCCACCTCGATCAGCTCGGCCGCGGCGAGTACCGCACCGCTCACACTCCGGATGCCGAGCGCGAGTTGCAGGGTGCGAGCCCGTCGCGCGCGCGCTTGCTCGTTCGTCGCGAGCCGGTGCGCCATGCCGATGTGGGATTGCGCCTCGCGCGCCGCGCGGGTGGCCTCGGGCAGGCTCACGCCGTCGCGTCGAGAGATCAACTCCGCGACGTCGTCGACGCTCGGGACGCGCAGCCGCACGCTGCGAACCCGGGAGCGGATGGTGGGGATCAGATCCGCTTCGGAGGGCGCACACAGGATCCACACCGTGCGGGCGGGCGGTTCTTCGAGGGCCTTGAGGAGCACGTTCGAGGTGCGCTCGGTCATCCGGTCGGCGTCTTCGATCACCATCACCCGGTAGCGCCCGACGCTCGGCGAGAACTGGCTGGAGGCGACCAGCTGGCGCACCTCCTCGATCGAGATCAGCACGCGCTCGGTGCTCAGAACGCCGAGGTCGGGATGCGTGCGAGCCGCCACCTGGGCCTCGGTCGCCGCCTCGTCGCCCGGCCGGGCCAGCAGCGCGGCCGCGAAGGCGTACGCCAGGGTGGATCGCCCCGATCCGGGTGGCCCGGTGATCAGCCAGGAATGCGTGAGCCCGTCGCCCATGGCCGCCGCGCGCATCGTCGCAATGGCGTCGGTCTGCCCGATCAAGTCATCCCACGCCACTGTGCTCCCTTTCTGCGCCGCCGCCTCTGCGTCGCAGCCGCTCCGCGAGACGAGCGCGGTCGCCTCGCTTCCACTGTGCTCCCTTTCCTGCGCCGCCGCCTCTGCGTCGCAGCCGCTCCGCGAGACGAGCGCGGTCGCCTCGCTCCGCTGGTGTCAGCCTATGGGAGCGCGGCCGACACCCGAGCCCGGATGAGGGCCGCGAGCTCGTCGACCGGCAGCGTCGCGTCGAGCACCAGGAAGCGCTCGGGCTCCGCTCGCGCCAGCGCCAGGTAGGCCTCGCGCACCCGGGTGTGGAACTCGGCCGCCTCCGACTCGAGCCGGTCGTAGCGCGTGCGCGACTCGTCGAGCCGGCCGCGCCCGATCGCCACATCGAGGTCGAGCAGCACGGTGATGTCGGGCAGCAGCCCCTCGGCGGCCCAGAGGGAGAGATCACGGATCTCGTCGGCGGCGAGCTCGCGCCCGACGCCCTGGTAGGCGACGGATGAGTCGAGGTAGCGGTCTTGCAGCACGATGTCGCCGCGTTCGAGCGCGGGGCGCACGACGGTCGCGACGTGATGCGCACGGTCGGCGGCGTACAGCAGCGCCTCGGCCCGCGGCACGATGTGCCCACGCCGGTGCAGCACGATCTCGCGGATCTCGTCGCCCACCTCGGTGCCGCCCGGCTCACGCGTGCTGACCACCGTGCGGCCCTGCTCGATCAGCCAGCGCTCGAGCAGCGCCGACTGGGTCGACTTGCCCGACCCGTCGCCCCCCTCGAAGGTGAGGAACAGCCCCGAGTGCTCGTGCGCCGCCGGTTGCCGGAGTGCCACGCCTAGCTCTTCTTGGCGGGGGCGCGCCTCGCCGGTGCCCGCTTGGCCTTCGGCTTGGCGGGACCCTTGGCGCGCTTGTCGGCGAGCAGTTGCACCGCGCGCTCGAAGTCGAGGTCGTCGAGGTCTTCGCCGCGCGGGATCGTCGCGTTCGTGTCGCCGTCGGTGACGTAGGCTCCGAATCGGCCGTCACGCACCTTGATCGGCTTGCCGCTGACCGGATCGGCCTCGAACTCCTTGAGCGCGCTCGACGGGCGCCGCGCACCGTACTTGGGCTGGGCGAAGATCTCGAGCGCGGCCGGCAGCTCGATGTCGAAGATCTGCTCCTCGCTGTCGAGCGAGCGGCTGTCGGTCCCCTTCTTCAAGTAGGGGCCGTACCGGCCGTTCTGAGCGGTGATGTCGGCGCCGGTCTCCGGGTCCTGCCCGACGACGCGCGGCAGATCGAGCAGCTTGAGGGCGGTCTCGAGGTCGACCGTCGCCGGATCCATGCTCTTGAACAGGGATGCCGTGCGCGGCTTGGCTGCGGCCGGTGCCTTCTTCTTGGCGGGCTTCTTCTTGGGTGCGGGCGACGTCTCGATCACTTCGCCCGTCACGGGGTCGACCGTTTGCACGATCTCCTCGGGACTGGCGTTCGCCGTTTCGGGTGCCTCAGGCTCGAGTTCGGTCACGTACGGCCCGTAGCGTCCGTCTTTCGACACGATCATCTTGCCGTTGGCGGGGTTCACGCCCAGTTCGCGGTCGGTGTTGACCGGCGCCGCGATCAGCTCGCGCGCCTTCTCGGCGGTCAGCTCATCGGGGGCCAGGTCTTCGGGCACGTTGACGCGCCGCGGGGGCTGGTCTTCTGATCCCGGGCCTTCGGCCGGCACCTCGAGGTACGGGCCGTACTTGCCGATGCGCAGTGTGATGTCTGGCGCGATCTGGATCGAGTTGATCGACCGGGCGTCGATATCGCCGAGGTTGTCGATGACCGTGCGCAGTCCGCGGTGCTTGTCACTGCCGAAGTAGAAGCTGTTCAGCCACTCGACCCGGTCGGCGGTGCCGTCGGCGATCAGGTCGAGGTCTTCTTCCATCTCGGCCGTGAAGTCGTATTCCACCAGGTCACCGAAATGGTCTTCGAGCAGCCGCACCACGCTGAATGCGATCCAGCTCGGCACCAGGGCGGTGCCGCGTGGGGTGACGTATCCGCGATCCACGATCGTCGAGATGATGCTCGCGTAGGTCGACGGACGCCCGATGCCCAGCTCTTCGAGCGCCTTCACCAGGCTGGCCTCGGTGTAGCGCGGCGGCGGGCTGGTCTCGTGGCCTTTGGCCTCGACATCCTGCAGCGCGAGCACCTGACCCTCGGTCAGCGGCGGCAGGCTCGCGTCGGTCTCGCCACCCTTGTCGGCCTCGTTGCGCTCCTCGTCGTGGCCCTCTTCGTATGCCGACAGAAAGCCGCGGAAGGTGATGACGGTTCCGGATGCCGTGAACTCGGCGGTGCCGGCATCCACCGTCTTCCCCGCGATGGTCACCGACGCCGTGGATCCGCGGGCGTCGGCCATCTGCGACGCGACGGTGCGCTTCCAGATCAGGTCGTAGAGCTTGAAGTCGTTGCCGCGCAGCACGCTCGATAGCTCGGACGGCGTCTTGAAGACATCGCCGGCCGGGCGAACGGCTTCGTGCGCCTCCTGGGCGTTCTTCGACTTGCTGGCGTAGACCCGCGGCTTGTCGGGCACGGTCTCGGCGCCGTAGAGCTTGGCGGCCTGGCTGCGGGCCGCGTCGAGCGCCTGCTGCGAGAGCGTCGACGAGTCGGTGCGCATGTAGGTGATGTGCCCGTTCTCGTACAGGCCCTGCGCGACGCTCATGGTCTGACGGGCCGAGAAGCGCAGCTTGCGCGCGGCCTCTTGCTGAAGAGTCGACGTAGTGAACGGTGCGGCGGGACGGCGCGTGTAGGGCTTCGACTCGACACTCGTCACGGTGAAGCTCGTGGTCGGCAATCGCAGCGCGGCGGCGAGAGCCTCGGCCCCGCTCTCGTCGAGGGCGACCGCGCCGCCGCCGAGCTGACCGCGGTCGTCGAAGTCACGGCCGGAGGCGACCCGCTTGCCGTCGAGGCGTGCGAGTTTGGCATCGAAGGGCTGAGCGCGCTCGCCCTCAGAAGCGGCGGCCGCCAATGTGGCGATCAGATCCCAGTACGACGCCGAGACGAAGGCGAGGCGCTCGCGTTCGCGGTCGACGACGAGCCGGGTCGCGGCTGACTGCACGCGGCCGGCTGACAGGCCCGGCCCGACCTTGCGCCACAGCACCGGCGAGACCTCGAAGCCATAGAGCCGGTCGAGGATGCGACGGGTCTCTTGCGCGTCGACCAGGTCGGTGTCGAGCTCGCGGAAGTTCTCTTGGGCGCGCTGGATCGCCTCTTTGGTGATCTCGTGGAACACCATCCGCTTCACCGGGATCTTCGGCTTCAGCACCTCGAGCAGGTGCCAGGCGATCGCCTCGCCCTCGCGGTCTTCATCAGTTGCGAGGTAGAGCTCGTCGGCGTCTTTGAGCGCCCGCTTCAGGTCGGCGACGGTCTTCTTCTTCGCGTCACTGACCACGTAATAAGGAGTGAAGCCGTTTTCGACGTCGATCGAGAACTTGCCGACCGAACCCTTCTTCAGCTCGGGCGGCAGATTCTTGGGCTCGATGAGGTCGCGGATGTGCCCGACCGAGGCCTGCACCTCGTAGCCATCGCCCAGGTACTGCGCGATGGTCTTGGCCTTCGCCGGTGACTCGACGATCACCAGCTTCTTGGTCCCGGGCACTTCTCCCCTTCCGTCCGAGGCACACCATACACAGTCGCACACCGAGTCTGCTCACACCGCCACGGCACCTCACGACGGTGGTCCGGCCCTGGAATGCTCCTGAATCGGGATGCCGGCGAACGACCCGACGACCGTCACCGACACCACGAGACTGTCCGCTTCGCATGCCGTGAGCCGCGTGCCGTTGGCCGTCGCGACGCCCGCGGCGACCTCGCACGGCACTCCCCCGATCGCTCCGGATGCCGCGTCAGCCCCGGCGAGCGCCGCCAGATCGGCCGCCCCGATCACCCGCTGCCGGACGGTGAGCGCGGCGGCCAGGGTGACGCCGGACAAGCCGAGCGTGACCACGGCCATCACCAGGGCGAGTGCGAGCACGGCGCCCGCACCGCGCTCGTCGCGGAGGCGGCGGAGGAGGCCGCGACGGACGCCGCGACGACGGCTGCCGGAGGTCACTGCTCGTCTTGCGCGCAACTCGTGGCCGAGACGGTGAGCCCGAGCAGGGCGGCCGGGCCACCGGCCGACGCCTCGAGGTGCGCGCAGACCAGGGCTCCGGAACGCGAGCTGCTCCAACGCGCTCCGGGGACCTGCCGGGCCAGTCGCGCCGCGAGAGCGGCCGCCGGATCGCCGCGACCGAGGGAGCGCGCGGCGTCGGCCGCGGCATCCTGCACCCGCACCTGGAGCGCTCCGAGCTGGATGCCGCCGAGCACCATCCCGAGAACCAGAAGGACCGCCGGCAGCGCCACCACGAACTCGGCGACCGCGCTCCCTCTGTCGTCTGCAACGCGGCTGCACCGCACGTCGCGCCGCTACCCCGCGACGGTCAGCGCGCGGTGCACGAGGTCGGTGAGGATGCCCTGCACCTCGCCCGAACGCAGGATCGCCACCAGCAACCCGGCGAATCCCACCGCGGCCATGATCGTGATCGCGTACTCGGCCGTGGCCGCACCCTCGTCGCGGCGCAGCCGACGCAACAACCGGCGCCGCAATTCTCGGATCGCGCGCATTCGTGCCTTCCCATCTCCCGCTCGCAGCGGGTTCGCGGCACGAGCAGCAACAGTCTCGGCCGCGACGATCCGGTGCGCGCGGCTGCAACGGCATCCGGGGATGACGATCAGATCGCCGACGCGGTGGACGACGCGATGCTCACGACGATGGGCGCGACCCCGAGCGCGATGAACGCCGGCAGGATGCAGACTCCGAGCGGTAGCAGCAGCCGGGTGCCGAGCTCCGCCGCGCGCCGCTCACCGTCGGCACCGGCCACCCGGCGGGCTTCCTCCGCCTCGGCGTGCAGCAGTGCCGCCGCGGGCACCCCCGCGGCCCGCGAGAACGCCAGCACCGAGTCGGCGCCACCGTCGAGCGCCGGCAGCTCGGCGTCGGTCAGCGCACGATCGACGACCTCGCGCGAGCGGTCGAGTGACGCGCCGCCCGAGACCGCGATGGCGAGCAGTTCGAGGGCGAGGCCGGGTGTCGCATCCAGGGTCCGCGCCGCGCGGATCAGCCGCCGGTTCCAGCGGACCCCACCCAGCACCAGCAGCCCACCGGCCGCCACGCATGCCCAGCCGGCAGGTGTCGTGACCAGGATGCGCAGGGCGTCGAAGCCGAGCAGCATCCCGAACAGCAGTCCGATCGCCGGGAGCGCGAGCACGATCCGCGACGTCGCCATCGGTCCGGCGAGGGCGACCTCGACGTTTCGCCGGCCCTGCGCAATGGACCGAAGCACTCGCGCGAACCGGCGCAGCGTCGGCGCAAGCGGCGCCCCCGATTCAGTGGCGACGGCCCACGCCGCGGCGAGCGCGGCCCAGGCCTCCCGCTCGCCCGGTGGCGCCGACGCCCGCAAGGCGAGCAGCAGTTCGACCAGCTCGCGCCCGACGGCGCCGCGCTCGACGACGACGGCGGCTACGGCGGCTGCGACGGGCGAATCGGCACCGGATGCCGCGTGCTGCCACGCAGACGCGGGCGCCACCCCGGCATCCAGCAGCACACTCAGGCGGTGCACGACGGTCGCTGCCGTCTCGAATCCCGGAGGCGCCGAACCGGCTCGCACCGTCATCCGGCAACCGTCATCCGGCAACCGCCAATCGGCCTCGGCGGTCGAGGTGCAGGCTCCCGATCGCGGCCAGCCGCCGGCCGGCAGGGGATCGCTCCACATGCAGCACCGCCTGGAACGCACTGACCGCCTGCCGCGCCAACGCGCCGCTCGAAAGTCCGGCGAGCGCGCCGAGCGCCTCGAGCCGGGCCGGTACATCGGCGAGCGAGTTCGCATGGAGGGTGCCGGCTCCGCCGTCGTGCCCGGTGTTGAGTGCGGCGAGAAGTTCGCGCACCTCGGCGCCGCGGCACTCGCCCACCACGAGCCGGTCGGGGCGCATGCGCAGGGCCTCGCGCACCAGGCGGTCGAGGCCGAGCGCGCCCGCGCCATCCAGATTCGGCTGACGGGCCTCGAGGGCGACCACATGCGGATGCGCGATCTGCAACTCGGCGACATCCTCGAGCACCACGATCCGCTCGTCACTCGGGGCCGTGGCGAGCAGAGCCCCGAGCAGCGTCGTCTTGCCGCTGCCACCCGCTCCGGTGATGAGCAGATTGGCCCGGCGGCCCACCAGCTCGCGTACCCGTTCGGCGCCGACACCAGAGAAGAAGGAGTCGGCGTCGAGTTCGTCGAAGCTGAGCGGCCGCTCCCGCTGCAGCCGGATCGAGATGGCCGGCCCGCCGGTGGCCACCGGCGGCAGCACGACGTGCACCCGCACGCCGGCGCCGAGCCGCACATCCACGCAGGGCGTCGCCTCGTCGACGTGCCGGCCGCCCAGCGCGATCAGCCGCACCGCAAGGTCGCGCGCCTCGCCGGACGGGATCCGGATGCCATCCGCCTGCTCAGCGCCGCGGCCGCGGTCGCACCACACGGCGCCGTCCGGGTTGACGAACACGTCACTTACTCCCACCTCGGACACGAACGGCTCGAGCACCCCGAACCCCGCCCCGCGCGAAGGATGCACCGACGAATCACCCACTGAGCCGAAGGTCTCTCGATCGGCGAAGCCGGAGCTCCGAGCAACGAACGACGCAGAGGAACCCACTCCGCCACTCTGACCTCGACGCACACCATGCGGGAGGCGACGGGGAGTTCGGCGGCATACCCCGGAGCCGACCGCGCGGTGGAGGAATCGACCCATCGATGCCGGATCAATGGCCCATGCGGACGACGCCCACGGGGCCGAATACCCCGAAAGACCTCGCTCGTTCGGGCCCGTGAGAGCGCGACGATTAAACGAGAGGGGCGGCGCCCATTGGGGGGAATGGGCGCCGCCACAGCAACGCTGGATTGGGGGGAATCGCGGGCGTTGCAAGCCGAGATTGCGCTCGGATTTTTCGAGTGTACTCCAAAAGGAGGACACCGCAACTGCCGAAATCCGGGGATTTTGCCGGGTATTTCACACGAGTCACAGAGGTCACACAATTCAACGAATTCCGTCGAATTCGGTCCCTAGGCGCGTGGTTTTTGATGCTGTATGACGGTTTGTTTCACGGTTCCAGTGCCGATACGATCCGGGCCAATCCCCAATTCCACGCCGCGTCGATGTCCCCGCCCAGCCGGAGCCGATCGGCGAGTTCCAGGGTGAGATAACCGGTTGCCCAGGCGGTCAGCAGACGCGCGCCGTCGAGGGCGTGCTCGGGCCCGGTGATGGCCGTCACGGCATCCAGCAACGGGGTCACACTGCGCCGCACCGCGTCGGTTTCGGGTGGCGGAGCGCTGTGCGTTCCGAATACCAGGGCGTACCCGACCGGCCGCTCGTGAGCGAAGGCACGCATCACGTCGGCCAGTGCGACCAGGCGAGCGCGCGGGTCCGCCTGCCGCTGCGCCTCCATCCGCGCGGTGAGGTCGTCGATGCTCGCTCCGACAACGAGCGAGATCAACTCGCCCCGATCGCGCACCCTCTTATAGAGGGAGGGCGACTGCACCCCGACCCGCTCGGCGACCGCAGCCATGGTCAGCCCGTCGACGCCATCGCGCTCGATCAGCTCGCGGCCGGCAGCGACGATCGCGTCGCGCGATGTCTTGTCGGGCGTCGGCATCGTTCCTCCTCGCTCACCTGCTCTGACGTCGCGCTTGCGTCGCCGCTTGATAGCTAATTAGAATAGCCATCATGGAACTCGCTCCCGGACTTCGCCGCATCGGCAACGACATCGTCGCCGTCCATCTCATCGTGACCGACGACGGCATCACTCTGATCGACGCCGGCCTCTCGGGCCAGTATGCCGACCTGCGGCGCGAACTGGACGGGATCGGGCGACCGCTCTCCGACATCCGCGGCATCGTGCTCACCCACGGCGACACCGACCACACCGGATTCGCCGAGCGCCTGCGGTCGGAGCTCGGCATCCCGGTCTACGTCGGCGCCGGCGACGCCGCTCGGGCCCAGGGCGAGAAGCCGCCGTCACCGACCTCGAAAGACCGCAGGCGCCTCGGGCCGGTGCTCGGCTTCTTCGCCTTCGCGTTGCGCAAGGGCGGACTGCGCGTGCCCGCGATCGCCGAGGTCGTCCCCATGAAGGACGGCGACGTGCTCCCCCTGCCGGGGTCGCCCATCATCATCGGGATGCCGGGCCACTCCCCCGGCAGCGTCGCCATCCACGTGCCCTCGGTCGGCGCCGTCTTCGTCGGAGACGAGCTGACCACGCGAAACGTCCTGACCGGCGTCGAAGGCCCACAGCCCGCGCCCTTCACCGACGATCAGGCCGAGTCATCCCGGTCGCTGCAGAAGCTGGCCGCGCTCGACGTGCAATGGATCATCCCCGGCCACGGGCCGGCTTGGAATGGCGGTACGTCCGCCCTCATTGAGGCCTATCGCACCGTCGAAGCCAAGGCCTGATCCCGGCCGAGAGACCTTCCTCTGTCGGTGGCTCGGTGGCACGATGGGCGCCATGACGACGACCTTGAACCCCTACCTCAACTTCCGCGGCATGGCGCGCGACGCCATGACCTTCTACCAGTCGGTGCTCGGCGGCGAGCTCACCGTGAGCAGTTTCGACGAGTTCGGTGCACCGGTCGGCGAGGGAGAGGGCAACCTGGTCATGCATTCGCAACTGGGCACGCCTGCCGGATTCCTGCTGATGGCGTCTGACGTGCCGTCGCACATGGACTACACCCGCGGCGTCAACGACAGCTCGGTCTCGCTCAGTGGCGACGATGAGGCAGAGCTGACCGGCTACTGGCAGAAGCTGACCGACGGCGCGACCGTGTCGCAGCCGCTCGAGAAGGCCCCGTGGGGCGACAGCTTCGGGATGCTGACCGACAAGTTCGGGATCGTCTGGCTGGTCAACATCTCGGCCCCCGCCGCGTAGCTCGGGCTAAGCGAACTCCAGGATCAGCTCCACCTCGACCGGCGCATCCAGCGGCAGCACCGCCACCCCGACCGCGCTCCGGGCGTGCTGCCCGGCGTCGCCGAAGATCTGACCGAGCAGTTCCGAGGCGCCGTTGGCGATGCCGGGCTGACCGGTGAAATCGGGAGTGGAGGCCACGAAGGCGACGACCTTCACCACGCGGGTGACCCGATCCAGCGATCCGATCACGCTCTCGGCGGCCGCGAGCGCGTTCAGCACGCAGATGCGGGCGAGCGCCGCACCGTCATCGGCAGCGAGGGCGGCACCGAACTTGCCCGTCGCGGCAAGGGTGCCGCTCACGAACGGCAGCTGGCCTGCGGTGAAGACCAGGTTGCCGGTGACCACGGCCGGCACATAGGCCGCGACCGGCTTGGCGACAGGCGGAAGCTCGAGCCCTAGTTCGGCGAGACGATCGGCGATGGCGGTCACGCGGCACCCTCTTCCAGCGACTTCTGGCGCTTGAGGTAGGCGACGAGCCCACCCTCGGGGCCGGTGACGACCTGCACGAGTTCCCAACCCTGGGCGCCCCAGTTGTTCAGGATGGCCGCTGTGTTGTGAATCATCAGGGGGGTGGTCAGATACTCCCAGGTGGGCATCGCGGGCATCCGTTCAGGTTGCTTCGAGGGCGGATAACGTACCCTGTAGCCTATGCCCGCTCAGAAAAAGACGGCCAGCAGTCTGTTCACTGCCGTGCTCGGCACCCTCGGGTTCAGCGCCCTCGCCGGACTCCTGGTGACCGTCATGATCGCTCCGGCGCTCGCCGTGACCGGGATCACCGCCAACAACACCATCGGCATCTTCGAGTCACTGCCCGAATATCTGACGATCGACAACCAGCACCAGCAGAACGAGATCGTCGCCAAGAACTCCGACGGCTCCGACTTCCACATCGCCTCGGTCTACGAGCAGAACCGCGAAGAGGTATCGCTCGACCAGATGAGCGACTGGCTCAAGTTCGCCGCGGTCGCCGGTGAGGACCGCCGCTTCTACGACCACGGCGGCATCGACATCCCGTCGGTGGTGCGCGCCGCGGTCAACGGCGCGGCGGGCAACGCCGGCAGTGGTGGCGCCTCGACGATCACGATGCAGCTGGTGCGCAACATCCGAGTGCAGGAGGCGTTCAACGAGCCCGGGGTCAGCGATAAGCAGCGTGCCGCAGACATCTCCGCGGCCACCTACCCCGACCTCGGCCGCAAACTGCAAGAGATGAAGTACGCAATCGGCCTCGAGAAGAAGTACAGCAAGCAGACCATCCTGGCCGCGTACCTCAACATCGTGGGCATGGGCAGCAATACCTACGGGGTGCAGGCCGCCGCCCGAGAGTACTTCGGCACGACTGCCGACAAGGTGACGATCGCGCAGGCCGCGAGCCTGATCGCGATCGTTCAGAACCCGACCAAGAACTCGCTGCTCGACCCGAAGAACTACCCGGCCAACCAGAAGCGCCGCGACGTCATCCTCGACTTCATGCACACCGAGCACTACATCACCGACGCGCAATACCAGGCCGCGGTCGCCATCAAGGTCGACGACAAGTTCGTCCACCTGTCGAAGCCCACGCAGGGCTGCCTGAACGCCGCGCCCGGCTATCAGTTCGTCTGCGATGACGCGGTGAACCGCATCCTGAACGGCAACGTCCCCGGACTCGGCTCCAACAAGGCAGAGGGTCTGGCGAACTGGAAGGCCGGCGGCTACAAGGTCTACGTGTCGATCGTCCCGGCCCTGCAAGACGCGGCGAACAGCACGCTCAAGCATTACGCCCCGCCGGACTATGCGCCCTTCCCCGCTCTCGGCGCCGCCGCGGTCACGACCGAGGTCGGCACCGGTCGGATCATCGACATGGCGCAGAACAAGAACTACAACAACGACCCGAAGAACATCCAGGTCAGCACGACCTCGGTGAACTTCGCCGACGACAAGATCTACGGCGGATCGATCGGCTTCCAGCCGGGATCGTCGTACAAGCCGTACACGCTGCTGAGCTTCCTCAAGGCCGGCCACGGCCTGCACGAGACCTTCGACGCCGGCGTGCGTCAACTCAACCAGGCCCAGTTCGCTGACAGCTGCCCGGATGCCCAGGGCGGCTGGGGCGGAATCTACAAGTTCAAGAACGACGCGAACGAGAAGGGTCCGTTCGACATCCTGCGCGCGACCGCGCAATCCGTGAACGCGATCTTCTTGCAGATGGGCACCAAGGTGGACCAGTGCGACACACAGAAGATCGCGGCCTCGCTGGGCGTTCACCGGGCCGACGGCAAACAGGACGGTTCGGACCTGTACACCAACCCCTCCTGCGTCATCGGCACGTGCAACAACACCATCGCCCCGCTGACGGCAGCTGCGGCGTTCGCGGGCATCGCCGACCATGGGTACTTCTGCCACCCGACGATGATCGACCGGATCGTCAGCCCCGCAGGCGACACCATCCCAGGCGAGAACGCCAACTGCGGGCAGTCCGACCAGGTGCCGCCGGATGTCGCTGACGCGGCCGCCTTCGCCATGACCGGCCCGTTCAACGGCGGGACGGCGGGCGCGGCCAACCCCCACGACGGCACCGCCTACATCGGCAAGACGGGTACCACCGACGACTCGGTGCACACCTGGCTGGTTGGTTCCTCGCACCAGACCGCGACCGCGCTGTGGGTCGGAAACGTCTCGGGCAAGCAGCCCACCCGCAAGATCCGGGTGAACGGGACCACGGCTTCCCTCCTGCGCAACGTGATCTTCAAGGCCATCGCCAAGGCGATCGACGGGTACGGGTCGTATGGCGGCGGGGCGGGCTTCCCCACTCCCTCCGGTCAGTTCCTCACCGGCAGCCCGGCCACCGTTCCGACGGGTCTGATCGGCGGAACCGTTGAGCAGGCCCAGCATGCGATCGCTCTCGCCGAGCTGACCTACGCCGACGGCGGCCCGGTCGACTCCGACCTGCCGATCGGAACAGTGGCGTCCCTCAACCCGGGCGAGGGCTCGAGCGTTCCACGCGGAACGACCGTGACCGTCTACACCAGCAATGGGCAGGGCACCACGGCTCCCGACGTGATCGGCAAGGGGTATCCGCAGGGCGAGTCGGACTTCCAGAACGCCGGCTTCACCAATATCACTCAAGCCTGCCAAGTCGCGGCGATCGGCGATCCACCGGGTTCCTTCGGCAAGATCGTCTCTCAGACACCGTCTGCTGGCGCCGTGGTCAGCAAGAACACCGCGGTCACGCTGACCGTGCGACAAGCCACCTGTCCGTGAGCCCGTCGAACCGCGCCGCCGGCGCCGTGCTGGCCGGCGTCGCGGCAGCGGGCATCGGCGCGTTCGCCTGGGGCGTTTTGGTCGAGCGCAACCGCTTCACGGTGCGGCATGAGTTGCTGCCCGTGCTGCCGCCCGGAGCGCGTCCGCTCACCGTGCTGCACCTGAGCGACATGCACATGGCGCCGTGGCAGGAAGAGAAGCAGGCCTTCGTCCGGTCCCTTGCGCGCTATGAGCCCGACCTGATCGTCGACACCGGCGACAACCTGGGGCACGCCGATGGCCTGGTGGGCGTGAAAGAGGCCCTCGAGCCCTTCGAAGGCGTCGCCGGGGTGTTCGTGCATGGCTCGAACGACTACGTCGGCCCGATGTTCAAGAACCCCTTCGGCTACTTCGGCGGTCCGTCACGGCGGCACACCGATGCTCACGATCTCGACACCGTGGCGCTCGAGCTGTTCTTCGAAGACGAACTTGGTTGGCTCGACCTCAACAACACGGCACGCGCCATGGAGATCCGCGGCACCCGGATCGAGTTCTACGGCACCGGTGACGCGCACCGGGGATGGGACAAGCTCGCCGCGCTCCCGGGCGCGATCGACGAGATGCGCGAGAACGTCGAATGGAGCGCGGGCACCGACGAGCAGGTGCTCGGGATCGGCGTCACCCACGCTCCGTACCAGCGGGTGCTGAACAGCTTCGTCAATCAGGGCGCCGATGTGATCTTCGCTGGCCACACGCACGGCGGCCAGGTGCGCATCCCCGGACTGCCCGCGCTGGTCACGAACTGCGACATCCCGCGCGATCAAGCGCAGGGGCTGAGTGTCTGGCGCACGCCGCGCGCCAGCGCGTTCCTCGAGGTCTCGGCCGGCCTCGGAACCTCGATCTACGCGCCGGTGCGGTTCGCGTGCCCGCCCGAGGCGGTCGTGCTCACCCTGGTCGCCGCCGAGGCGTAGCGGTTCAGGATGCCGCGCCGGCCCGTGCTCGCACCCGGATGCGGTGGGCTACCATAGACAGGTTGCCGCCTGACGTTCGCGTCGGGCGACCACGGGGTATGGCGCAGTTTGGTAGCGCGCGTCGTTCGGGACGACGAGGCCGCAGGTTCAAATCCTGTTACCCCGACCAAGAGTCGAGTACCGCGACGGCGCGGTGAGCAACACCAGCGACGAAGCGCCGCCCTCGATGTGAGCGGCGATCTCACCGTTGAACCGACGATTGTGGTCCGTCGCCATGTGGCCGCGAAACGCTGCGTCATCGACGTACGCCTCGAAGACGACCCATCTGCGCTCGTCGTCGGTGCGGACGAAGGGGTCGAAGGCGAGACAGCCCGGCTCGGCCCGCACCTGCTCGGCATAGCCGGCGACCAGCTCGGCCACCTGCGTTTCTGAACCGGGCTTGGCGGTGAACTCGGCGTACAGGTGCTTCGCGCCGGGACCGCCCTCGGTCATCCGACCGACGCTCCGGTCATGATGGCGACCGCCTCGGTCATCGAATGCGTCTTCGGGGTGATCACGGCGGCACGCTTGCCGAGACGCTGCACGTGGATCCGGTCGGCGACATCGAACACGTTCGGCATGTTGTGGCTGACCAGGATGACCGGGATACCGCCGTCGCGCAGGCGCCGGATCAGGTCGAGCACCTGGTTGGTCTCCCGCACCCCGAGGGCGGCGGTGGGCTCGTCGAGCACCACCACCTTGGAGCCGAATGCCGCGGCTCGGGCCACGGCAACAGCCTGCCGCTGTCCGCCCGAGAGGCTCTCGATGGCAACGGTGACATCCTGGAGCGTCGAGATGCCGAGCCGATCCAACTCGGCCTTGGCGTTCTGGCGCATGAGCTTGGTGTCGAGCACGCGGAAGACCCGGCCGGCGATCCCGGCCTTGCGGAGTTCGCGACCGAGATAGAGGTTCGAGGCGACGTCGAGCGCGGGCGAGACCGCGAGACCCTGGTAGACCGTCTCGATTCCGAAGTGCTTGGCATCCTGCGGGCGCTTGAACTGCACGGGCTTGCCGTTCAGCTCGATCTCGCCGGTGTCGGGGATCTCGGCCCCGGTGAGGCACTTGATCAGGGTGGACTTGCCCGCCCCGTTGTCACCGATGACCGCGAGCACCTCGCCCTGGTACAACTCGAGGTCGACGCCATCCAGGCCGACGACTCGTCCGTAGGTCTTCACGAGGCCGGTGGCCTTCAGCACGGGTTGGGTGAACGGAAGCGTCGACGAAGGGCGCTGTCCTTCTGCGATCGTCATGAACGAACCTTTCGGATCCACTGGTCGAGCGAAACGGCGACGATGATCAGCACCCCGACCGCGAGCGTCTGATACAGCACGTCCAGGCCGGCCAACGCGAGGCCGTTGCGGAACACCCCGACGATGAGGGCGCCGAGCAGCGAGCCCCACAACGTTCCCCGGCCGCCGAACAGGCTGGTCCCGCCGATGACCACCGCGGTGATCGAGTCGAGGTTGAGATCGCCGCCGGCGTTCGGGCTGGCGGCATCCGATCGTCCGATCTGCACCCAGGCCCCGATGGCGAGAATCGCCCCGGCCACGACGTACACGCTGACCAGCACGCGATTCACGCTGATGCCGGTCAGGCGCGCGGCCTCTTTGTCGTCGCCGACGGCGTACACGTGCTTGCCCCAGGCCGTTCTGCCCAGGATGAACGCCATGATCACGTAAAGAACAAGCATGATCACCACGCCGTAGGTCACGCCCACGCCGAAGACCGGGAAGGTCGCCCCCGTCGACGTGATGATGGCCGGCAGGCTCTGACCGTTCACCGAGGCGCTGTTGGAGTACAGCAGAGTCAGGGCGATGAAGATGTTGAGGGTTCCCAGCGTGACGATGAAGGGTGGCAGCTTCAGCCTGGTGACGAGGAGGCCATTGACGGCGCCAGCCGCAACCCCGACGAGCAGGCCGAGCAACAACGCGAGCACGGCGGGAACGTGGTTCTGGCTCGCCGTCTGCGCGACGACCATCGACGCCAGCACCATGATCGCGCCGACCGAGAGGTCGATGCCTGCGGTCAGAATGACCAGGGTCTGAGCGATCGCCAGCGTGCCGACCACCGCGACCTGCTGGGTGATCAACGACAGGTTGTTGACGAAGAAGAAGCGCGGGCTGATGACACCGAAGACGATCACGGCGACGACCAGCACGATGCCGGGGCTCAATGCCGGATATCGGTGCAGCAGATTTCGGACCCTGCTGAGCGGCGTGCGCCGATCGAGGAATTCGGTGGCCAGGTCTGCACTCACGAGATCTCCTGCACTGCTTCTGCTCGGGCTTGTTACTTCGGGGACGAGGTGGTCGGGCACCCGGCTGTACGGATGCCCGACCACCGACTGGATGATGCCTACTTGCCCCAGCAGATCTTGGCGCCGTCCGCGGCCGAGATGCTGGTCAGTCCGGGGACCGTCTTGTCGGTCACCAGCTGCGAGCCGGTGTTGAAGAAGTCGAGACCATCGGACACGCTCGGCTTCTTCCCGGTCTTGGCCAGCTTGACGATCGCGTCGATCCCGAGTGAAGCCATCTTGGACGGGTACTGCTGGCTGGTCGCGCCGATGATGCCCTGCGAGACCTCCTTGACTCCGGTGCAGCCGCCGTCGATCGCGACGAGCAGCGTCGACTTCTCGATGCCGGCCGCCTTCAGCGCCTGATAGGCACCATACGCCGCGGGCTCGTTGATGGCGTAGACCAGGTTGATGTTCGGGTTCTTCGACAGCAGGGTCTCCATGGCGGTACGACCGTCTGCCTCGTCACCGTTCGAGGGCTGGTTGCCCACGATCGTGTAGTCGCCGCCCTTGCCACCGGTGTAGGTGCCGGTCGCATCCTCGTCGCCGTTCTTGGTCTTGTCCTTGGTCGGGATGCCCATGCCGGTGAGGAAGCCCTGGTCGCGGTCGTAGTCGACGGACGCGACCTGGTTGCTGAACAGGTCGACCAGTCCGATGACGGCGGCCTTGCCGTCGAGCTGGGCCGCCGACCACTTGCCGATGGCCTCACCCGCGGCGAAGTTGTCGGTCGCGAAGGTGATGTCGACGGTGTTGGCGGGATCGGGCGCGGTGTCGAGCGCGATCACGTACAGACCCGCTTTGCGCGCCTTGGCGATCGCGCTGTTGACGGTCGAGTCGGTCGGGGTGATCAGGATGCCCCGGTCGCCGCGCGAGATCGAGTCCTCGATGGCCTGGATCTGGGTGGCGGCGTCGCCGTCCTTCTTGCCCGCCGCGAGGGTGAGCTTGACGCCCGCCTTGGCGGCATCCGCCTTCGCCGCGTCTTCCATGGCGACGAAGTAGGGGTTGGTGGTGGTCTTCACGATGAGCGCGACGCCGATGGGGCCGTCGGCGGCACCGCCGGACGTGCCCGAGCAGCCGGCGAGGCCGAGTGCGCTCAGTGAGGCGATGGCTCCGACCGCGAGAAGGCCGCGGAGCCGAGTACGTGTGATGCTGCGATTCAACATCGAATCTCCCTCTTGGGTGTGGTGGGGAAGCACCGGAGTGACACCGGTGTCATTGGTTAGGTATAGCCGACCTCTGCCGCTATAGTCAAGTCCTGCACGAACCCGGAACAAGATGGTGACACCGATGTCTGAATCGCAGAATGAGCACGCGCCGCGTCCGCACGCCACCATGCGTGACGTGGCCGCTCTGGCCGGAGTCGGCCTGAAGACGGTGTCGCGCGTGCTCAATGAAGAGCCGCGCGTCTCGCCCGCAACGATCGCCCGAGTGCGCGACGCAGCGCAGCGGCTCGACTACCGGCTCAACGTGTACGCGGGAGATTTGAAGCGCGCCGACCGGCGCGCGCGCACCATCGGATTGATCGTGGGAAGCGTCGCGAACCCGTTCTCGGCGTCGGTCAACCGAGGCGTCGAGGATGTCGCAGCCGCACTGGGCACTGCCGTTTTCGCATCCAGCCTCGACGAGGACCAGAACCAAGAGACCCGGATCATCACCGAGATGCTCCGGCGCCGCGTCGATGCGCTGATCCTGACGACCGTCCGACGCAACCAGAGCCACCTGGTCAAAGAACAGGAGCGCGGGACGGTTCTGGTCTTCGTGGACCGTGCCCCCACCGGGATCGTCGCCGACACGGTCGTGACCGACAACTTCGAGGGCGCCGAAACCGCGGTCGCGCACCTGCTGGAGCACGGCCACACCAAGATCGCCTACCTCGGTGACGATGCCCGGTTGTGGACCGCGCAAGAACGGCTGCGGGGATTCCGGGCGAGGCTCGCCGCGCAGTCCATCGATCCCTCGACGGCGCCCGCCATTCAAGACCTCCACGACGAGGAGTCGGCTCGGGTCGCCGCCGGCATCCTTCTCGACTCGGCCGATCCGCCCACCGCCCTCTTCACGGCCCAGAACCTGGTCACGATCGGGGCGATCCGCGCCCTGCGGGAACGCGGCCTGCAGCACGAAGTCGCCCTCGTCGGCTTCGACGACGTCTCGTTGGCCGACATGCTCGAGCCGGGCATCACCGTGCTCGCTCAGGACCCGTACCGGATCGGGCAGCTGGCGGCCGAACGAGCCTTCGCGCGGCTGCAGGGCGACCGGGGCGAGGCCCAGCTGCTCGTTGTGAAGAGCACCCTCATTCCGAGAGGCTCCGGCGAGATCCGGGCCAAGGAGCCCGCGTGAGCGCCCCTATCGTCGTGATCGGCGACGTGCTCATCGACGAGATGCGCGAAGACCGGAGCGCGACGTCGGTGCCCGGCGGGTCGGCGCTGAACGTCGCGGTCGGGCTCGCTGCTCTCGGCACGCCGTCGGTGCTGGTGGGGATGATCGGCGACGATGACGACGGTCGCGTCATCCGCGAGTACGTGGGCAGCTGGGGTGTCACCCTCCTTCCCACGCTCGGCCCGCATGGCACCGGCCGAGCGATCTCGGACCGCCGAGGCGGTGAGCCGAGCTACCGCTTCAATCGCGCGAGCATCGAGCGCGGGATCCAGATCGACGACGCCCTGGTCGCGCTGGTGTCGGGCGCCGGGTTGATCGCGATCAGCGGATTCCCCTTCGACAACACGGCCCAAGTGGACGCACTGCTCAGGCTGCTTGCGGGCTCGACCGCATCCATCGCGATCGATCCGAATCCTCGACAGGGCATGCTGAGCGATCCGGATGCCTTCCGGGCCGGTCTCGAACGGGCAGCGGCCTCCGCCGCGCTGCTGAAACTGAGCGACGAAGACGCCGAGCTGCTCTACGGGGAGCCCATCGACGCGGTCGTCGACCGCTACCTCCCCCTGGTCTCGATGGCCGTGCTGGCCACCCGTGGCGAGCACGGCGCATCACTCCACACCCGCAGCTCGTCGACCTCGCGACCGATCGTCGCCGATGACCGCCCCATCGTCGACACGATGGGTGCGGGCGATGCCACCTTCGCGGTGACGTTGCAAGCGCTCTCGACCGCCGGCCCGTCGCACCCGGTCGACTGGCCGACGGTGCTCGAGACAGCGATGCAGACCGCGGCCGAAACGATCCGGCATCCGGGCGCTGTGCTGCGCCGCGACCCCGGCGACGGCTAGCTGTCGGAAATTCTGAGACGGCCACCGCTCGGCGGCTACTTGCTGCTCCCGTTCGAGCAGGTCTGCTGCGCCGCACTCTGACCGGTGATCGCCGCGGGAAGGGCGGTGAGCACCGGCGCTGCCGTCGGGGTGGCGGGGGTTCGCGCGATCCCGCCCTTCTCCTTGGCCAGCACCGGCTTGCCGCCCTTGGTCGGCGTCGGCGTCGGCGTGGGCGCCACCGGCGGGGCGGTCGACAGCACGGCCCCCCGCCCGGTCTTGCCGGTGAGCTGCACGGCGAGATCGTTGACGAGCGCGTTGTTGACGGCGGCATCCAGTTTCGGAATGGGCACGACCCGGTTCGGGAAGGCCGCGCTGCTGCCGGTCGGGTATTGGATCATCACGATGTTCTCGAGCGGCACGCTCTTCAGGGCGAGAGCGACGCTGACCATCGTGTCCACTCGGCCCAGCGCGTCGGAGAGCTGCATGTGCTGCACAGCGGCGTTCGCCAGGGAATAGAGCTCGAGCGGGTTCTTGAGCACACCCTCGCTCTCGATCTTGCGCGCCAATGCCGAGAGGAAGACCTCTTGGCTGCTGATCCGGCCGAGGTCGCTTCCATCGCCGACGCCGTGCCGGCTTCGCACGAAGGCCAGCGCCTGGCCGCCCTGGAGGGTGTGGTCGCCGGCCGAGAGGAAGATCCCGGTGTATGGGTCTTTCATCGCGTTCGCGACGCACACGGTCACCCCGCCGACGGCGTTCGACATGGCGGCCACTCCGTCGAAGCTGATCGATGCGGCGTAGGGGATCGTCACCCCGGTCAGCTTCTCGATCGTGAGCACCGGGCAGGCCAGCCCGCCGCGCGACAAGGTGGCGTTGAGCATGCGGTTGCTCGATGCCGGGTAGTAGCCGCCGTTCGGCGCGGGGCACGGCGGCAGATTCAGGATGAGGTCGCGCGGAAAGCTCACCACCATCGCGCTGCGGTGGTCTTGCGCGATGTGCAGCAGGATCGTCACATCGTTGTTGCCGGCGCCCGAGCTGCCCGCCAGCTGATCCTTGCTGCCGAACTCACCGCCCTGGCCGGTGCGCGTGTCGGTGCCGAGCAGCAGCAGGTTCACTCCACCCGAGATGGCCGCGATGCCGGGTGGCGCCGTCGCGCCGTTGACGTGCTGCAGATGCACCCCCGACTGGATGGTGGTGGTCAGCCGGGTGACCGCGATGCCCGCAACGGCGAGCGTGCTGGCCAGCACGACGGCCACCGCGATGCCGAGGGTGCGGAAGACGGCTCCGACCGCACGCGATCGCCGCAGCCGCCCGTGACGGGCGAGCGGGCGTGGCCGATCGGCGGTCGAGCGGCGGGCGGGACGCGGCATCCCCCTATGGTGGTCGAACGCGACCGCGAGTTGGCTGAAGACTCGCCCGTCGTTGCAGCCATCGCACCCCTATTCTGTGATCTGTCCGGTGACGACGATCCGAGAGGGACCAGCTGGGATGCTGAACGGGCTGGTCGGCGCCATGAGCGAACGCGGCATTCGGCTGCGCACCATGGACGGGCTGCTGCGCGGCGCGACGGTGGTCACCGCCGCAGGGATCGTGATCGCGGCGGTCCTGCTGCTGGTGCGCGAACTGCCGCTCGGGACGGTGGCGATCGGATCGTTCGATGACGAACAGGTGACCCTGAGCGGTCCGCTCTTCGTCGGATCCGTCGGCCTGCTCGCGGCCGGCTGCGGCTTCCTGGTCGCCGGCGCCCTGTTCGCGCGCGGAGTCGTGGCGATCATCACGACGGTGCTCGTGGTGCTCTTCGTCGGCTGGCAGACCGGCGCGCTCGGGATCGCAGGCCTGTCTGCTCTGCTGCCGGACTGGGGGCTCTGGACCACCCGCGGTCTGCTGTTCGCGGCGGTGGCGGTCTCGATCGGCGTGCTGGTGATTCGGCGCGGCCGGGCAGGCGACGCGCCCCGCGACCGGCGTCTGCGGGTCGCCGTGGCCTTCGTGCTGCCCGCGATCTTCGTTGCCTACTTCACGGTGCTCGGAATCGCGAGCCCCGTGCTGAACGGGCTCACCCTGTTTCCGATGTCGGTCGGGCTGCTGATGCAGAGCGTGTCATTCTTCGCCACCCCCATGCTCATGATCACGGCGATCGATTTCGGGGAGTGGGGAGAGCTCGCCGGCGACCGTCTTGCCGCGATCCGACTTCCGCGGTGGGCGCCATCGGGCGCGCACCGGCGGACGGGCATCGCGGCGGCGGCCCTGTGCATTGCGGCGGTCGTGGTGGGCGTCGTGATCGGCACGGGCGGAGTCGTCGACCGACTCGGCTACGTCGTGCAGTCGGTTGTCGTGCTCGGGCTGGTGCTCACGGTGCTCCTGGGCGTGGGCAGGCTGCTGCGCATCCCCGGCAGCGGTCGCCGCCTCGCGCCCGGCTTCGCCTCGCTGTTCGTGGTCTGCGCGGTGCTCACCTGGATCGTCACGGGACTCACGGGGCTGGCCGCCGGCGTCTTCCAGTCAGCCGCGGCGCTTCCGCCGGTGAGCGAGCAGGGCGATTACACCTCGACCGCCAATGTGCACAGCATCACCGGCGTCAGCGGGGCGAGCGCGCTGGTCCCGGTCGGCTGGGAAGTGACCGCCGACAGTGCGGGCACGATCGACGTGCTGCGATCCGCCTTTCCCGACACCACCCGCGGCACCCTGCTGATCACTCGCGCCGCGGGGGACGCGACCATCGACGGAATGCTGCAGGCGACCGGATCCACGGCCTCGGGGCCCGTCACCGCCGACGGCGCCTGGCAGAGGCAGCCGATCACCGCGCACGACGGCTCGGCCGGCCGGATCTGGCTCGGCAGTGCCACCGACCCCCGCTCCGCCGGACTGGTGATGGTCGCCACCGCCGTCGGTCCTGATCCGGATGCCGCGTTCCGCCAGTTCGAGGCGGTGGTGCGCACCACGCGTCCGAGCGGCACGGCACCCGTGACCCTGCCCGAGATCCTGACCGAGAACGGGAACATGCACCCTCCCGCCGCCGAGGCTCCCGATCCCGACCTCGTACCGGCCATCGGCGCAGGATTCACCGCGCTGATGGGGGTCTTCGCGATTCTGCTCCTGCTGGTGGTGGGAGGCCGACGGCAGGCCTGGCGGTCCGGGCTGCTCTACGCCGGCGTCGTCGGCGCGGTGGCGGTCGCCGCCGCCTCCGACTCGATCGGACGCGAGCTGTTCGGCCGGAGCAGCTGGTGGCCGATCCTGACGATCGGAGGCGTCGTGGCCGCCACCGGGATCCTCGGCGGCGGCGCACTGCTCATCGGACGCTGGACCCGCGCGAGCTGGGCGGCGCGGCTCCCGGTGCCGCTGCTCGGATTGACGGGCGCAGTGATCCTGCTCGGCGTGCTCAACCGGCTCTACTCGCTCGCTCTCGACGCTGCGGCGGCCCCGGTCTGGGCGGCGGTCCTGATCCTGGTGGCCGTCGGCTGGGACCTCGCCATGTCCGGCGAGTCGATGACCAACCGCTCGACGCGCGCGTTCCCCCGGCCGACGAGGGTTGTCGCATTCTGCGGCTACCTGCTGGTGCTGGTGAGCGCGATCGTCTTCTTCGCCGGACAGCTTTCGGCGGCGACCGGCGCGCCCGTGGCGGAGTCCTACTTCGAACCCGAGTCAGTGACGCAAGCCGCGCTGTTCCGGATCGCGCTGCCCGTGTTCATCGTGGTGTTCCTGCTGCGCGTTGCGCGACCGGGTTCGGGCTCCGAGAGTGCCCCTCCCGCCATCGCGGACGACTCTGCCGGGCCGGCCGATCAGCTGAAGTCGGCGTCGGGTGCGGTTCCGTAACTGAAGTCGAGGCGGGGGCGGCGTCCGCGGTTCAGCACGCCGCCGCTCTCTTCCAGGTAGCAGGCCCCGCACAGCGGCTCGTAGCTGACTTCACGAGCGCCGTCGATCGCGACCTGGTCGCCGTCGAAGACGAAGACGCCGTCGACCTTGCGGGCGTTGAACATGGCCTTGCGGCCGCACCGGCAGATCGTCTTCAGCTCTTCGAGCGAGTGCGCGATCTCGAGCAGCCGACGACTGCCGGGGAACGCGACCGTCTGAAAGTCGGTGCGGATGCCGTATGCGAGCACCGGCACGTCTTCTTCGATCGCGATGCGCAGCAGGTCGTCGACCTGCGACTCGCTCAGGAACTGCGCCTCATCGACCAGGAAGCAGCTGACATCCTTCGACGACTCACGGATCACTCCGGCGCGCTCGCGCATGAACCGCGCGAGCACGTCCTCTTCAGGCGCGATCGTGAAGTCGACGGTGCGGCTGGCTCCCAGCCGCGACACGATCGCGTTGTCGCCGCGCGAGTCGATGGCCGGTTTCGCCAGCAGCACGCGCTGATCGCGCTCCTCGTAGTTGTACGCGGCTTGCAGCAGCGCGGTGCTCTTGCCGCTGTTCATCGCTCCGTAGCGGAAATACAGCTTCGCCACTATTCGAGGCCGCTCATTCGAGGAACCCGTCCTCGGCCGCGCGACGGATCAGGTCCGCCTTCTTGCTCGCCGGCCGGCCGACCTTCGAGTACTTCTCGCGCACGCGTCGCAGATAGGTCTTCGCCGTCTCGTACTGCACGTTCATGTGGGCAGCGACCTCGGTCGTGCTGAAGCCCGAGACGTAAAGCTTGAACGCCTCCTCCTCGCCATGACTGAGCTTGGGGCGGACCTGCGGTGTGGCACCGAGCGGGAGGGGGCGCCAGGGATGCGGGTGCGCGCCATCGCTCGCCATGCCCATCACGCGGCGGGCGGCATCCATCACCTGTGCCATCGGCATCGACTTGGACAGGAACTCGGCAGCACCGGCCGCGAGGGCTCGTTCGCGGGCTTCGTCGGTGTCGACGCTCGAGAGCACGATCACCTTGGCCCCGGCAGCGCGGCAGGTGCGCACCCGCGCCTCGATCGATACGGCCTCTTTGAGTTGGAAGTCGATGAAGACGAGCTCCGTGGGGAACGCGGGGCTGTGCACGAGTTGCAGCCAGGTGGCCGCCGAGAGCACGACGTCGAAGTCGAGAGCGTGCTGCCCGATCCAGCTGCTGAGGCTGTCGAGAAGCACCTCGTGGTCGTCGAGCAGGGCAAGACGAACGCGGGTGGGCGGGGTCGGCCCGTGATGTTGGTCCTGGTCCGCTCCGGGGGCCCACGACGTGGATGTCGCGGCGTGATCAGTGACGCTCATGGGGGCAAGTTTAGGTGGATGGGGTTGGTCTCGGTTGGAAGGCTGGCGCGCAGAAAATAGCCGGTCAGAACAGGGTCGGCTGGATCGCGGCGGCGGCCGCCGGGCTCAGTTCGGCGGCGATCAGACTCGCACCCGATCGCGAGCGCGTCGCGTCGCGGATCGCCCCCGCGGCCTCGGCCGCGGGTCGCGCCCGCACGGCGCCGGTCGCCGGGTCGAGCCTCGTCGGTCGGTCGAGACCGTGTTTGCGCAGCAGCGGATGCACGCGGGCCGCGAGCCAGCTGCGATACTCCTTCGGCGCATAGGAACCGCCGCGATACATCTCGGCATAGCGGGCGACGAGCTGCGGATGCTCGCGCGCGATCCACGCCAGGTACCACTCGCGCGCTCCCGGCCGCAGGTGGAGGGCTGAGTACGCGACCGAGGTGGCACCGGCATCCGCGATCAGCCCGAAGGCACGGTCGAGCTGCGCGATCGAGTCGGTCAGGAACGGCAGGACCGGCATCAAGAAGACGGCGCACCGCAGACCGGCGTCGCGCGCGGCTCTCACGGTCGCCAGGCGCGCCGCCGTGCTCGGCGTGCCCGGTTCGACCGACTGCTGCAGCTCGTCGTCGTAGACGGCGATCGACATCGCCACGTCGACCGGCACTCGCTCTGCCGCCTCCTGCAGCAGGGGCAGATCACGTCGCAGCAGGCTGCCCTTGGTCAGAATGCTGAATGGCGTGCCGGATGCCGCGAGTGCCGAGATGATCCCGGGCATCAGGCGGTAGCGGCCCTCCGCCCGTTGGTACGGGTCGGTGTTGGTGCCGAGCGCAACCGGATGGTGCCCCCAACTCGGTTTCGCCAGCTCCTTCTCGAGCACCTCGGCCACGTTCACCTTGACGATGATCTGCGAGTCGAAGTCTTTGCCGGCGTCGAGGTCGAGGTAGGTGTGGGTGTTGCGGGCGAAGCAATAAAAACACCCATGACTGCAGCCCCGATACGGGTTGATCGTCCAGCCGAACGGCAGCGCCCCCGGATTGCCCGGCACGTGGTTCAGCGCGCTCTTGGCGAGCACCTCGTGAAAGGTGATTCCGGCGAACTCGGGGGTCTGCACCGAGCGCACGAGGGAGCTGAGCTTGACCAGGCCGGGCAGCGCATCGCCCTGCTCCACCTCGATCTCTTGACCGCTCCACCTCATCAGCCCACTAGAACACATGTTCGAATGTTGGTCAAGCCGACCCGCGGTCGGCGGCGATCGGTACCGTCGACTCCATGAGTGAGAAACCGATCGTGCACTGCGCAGACGCCGAGGAGTGGCGGCGCTGGCTCGCGGCCAATGCGGGCGAGAGTGACGGCATCCGGCTGGCGATCGCCAAGAAGGGCGGCGATCACACCAGCGTCAGCTATGCCGAGGCGATCGACGAAGCCCTCTGCGTCGGCTGGATCGACGGGCAACGCAGCGCGCTCGACGAGCACCACTTCTTGCAGGGCTTCGGTCCGCGGCGCCCTCGCAGCATCTGGTCGGTGATCAACCGCGACAAGGCGACAGGGCTGATCGGCGCCGGTCGCATGCAGCCAGCGGGCTTGGCCGAAGTCGAGCGCGCCAAGGCAGACGGACGATGGGATGCCGCATACGCCGGCTCGAAGACCATCGAGGTCCCAGCCGAGTTGCGCGCCGCGCTCGACGCCGAGCCGCAGGCCGCCGCGTTCTTTCAGACGCTGAGCAGCCAGAATCGATTCGCGATCCTGTTCCGTCTGGGCAACGTCAAACGCGCCGAGACGAAGACCCGCAAGATCGGCGAGTACGTCGCCATGCTCGCGCGCGGCGAAACCATCTACCCGCAGAAGGAGAAGGGCTAAGCCGTCAGGCCGAGCTCCTCGGCCGTCTCGGTCAGCGTCTTCTTCGCGATCGCCTTGTTGCTCGACAGCTGAGTGCCGAAGCTGGGGATCATCTTCTCGATCTGCGGCTTCCAGCCGTCGATCCGGTCGGGAAAGCACTTGGCCAGCACGTCGAGCATGATCGGCACTGCCGTTGATGCTCCCGGCGAAGCACCGAGCAGGCCTGCGATCGAGCCGTCGGCCGACGAGACCACCTCGGTGCCGAATTGGATGATCGGCTTGCCTGTGGCATCCCGCTTCATGATCTGCACGCGCTGACCGGCCGTGATCAACCGCCAGTCGCCCTTCTTCGCCCTCGGCGCGAACTGCTGGAGCGCCCGGTGCTTGGCGTTCGAGCTTGCGAGCAGCTGGCCGACCAGGTACCAGACCAACGACAGGTTGGTCAGGCCGGCGCCGATCATCGTGCCGAGGTTGTGCCAGCGGATCGACCCGAACAGATCCCACAGCGAACCGGTCTTCAAGAACCTGGGCGTGAACCCGGCATAGGGACCGAAGAGCAGGCTGGGCGTGCCGTCGACGACACGGGTGTCGAGGTGCGGAACGGACATCGGCGGCGAGCCGACCGCCGCCTTGCCGTAGACCTTGGCCTGATGCTGAGCCACGATCGCCGGATCGTCGGTGCGCAGGAACTCGCCGCTGATCGGGAAGCCGCCGTAGCCGCGGATCTCTTTGATGCCCGACTTCTGCAGCAGCTGCAAGGCCGCGCCGCCTGCGCCGACGAAGACGAAACGCGCCGTGAGCTCGAGCGGCGTGCCTCCGACGTCGTGACGGATGCCGAGATGCCAGAGGCCGTCGCGCTTCTTGCGGAGGCTCGTGACGCGGTGCTCCAGCTTGAGGGCGGCGCCGGACTTCACCAGGCCCTCGAGAAGAAGACGGGTGAGCGAACCGAAATCGATGTCCGTACCCGCTGTGCTGCGGGTGGCGGCGATGGGCTCGTCTTTGCGACGGCCCGGGATGAGCAGCGGCGCCCAGCTGCGGATGGTGGCCGCGTCGTCACTGAACTCCATGCCGCGGAACAACGGGTGATCTTTCAGCGCCTCGAACCGGCGGCGCAGGTAGTCGACGTTGTCCTGCCCCCACACGAAGCTCATGTGGGGAACCGGGTTGATGAAGCGGTCGGGCTCGGGCAGCATCCCCTCGCTCACCAGGAACGACCAGAACTGACGCGTCACCTGGAACTGCTCGTTGACCTTCACGGCCTGGGTGATGTCGATGGTGCCGTCGGGCTTCTCGGGCGTGTAGTTGAGCTCGCACAGGGCCGAGTGGCCGGTTCCCGCGTTGTTCCACGGGCTGGAGCTCTCTAGGGCGACATCGCCGAGGCGCTCGAGGATCGTGATCGACCAGGTGGGCTCCAGCTCGTGGAGCAGCGCCCCCAGCGTCGCGCTCATGATTCCGCCGCCGATCAGGGCGACGTCGACGGGTTTAGGCACGTGCTCCAGTCTAAGTGGGGGCCTCGTAGGGCGCCGGGCTCGGGAGGGTGTGAGCGCTGTAAGAACCGCGATTCTTGCCGGCTCTCGCTGTCCGAGCAGGGGCGGCTCGGGCAGGCGAAACTAGGCGACCGGCTGCTCGATGGCGAGCTTCGCTGCGACCAGTTCGGCGATCTGCACCGCGTTCAGCGCGGCGCCCTTGCGCAGGTTGTCGTTCGAGATGAAGAGCGCCAGCCCGCGGTTGCCGGGCACTCCCTCGTCTTGGCGGATGCGGCCGACCAGGCTCGGGTCGATGCCGGCCGCGTCGAGCGGAGTCGGCACGTCCATGAGCTGCACGCCTGCGGCATCCCTCAGCAACTCGGTCGCGTGCTCGGGCGTGAGCGGCTTCGCGAACTCGGCGTTGATGCTGAGCGAGTGGCCGGTGAACACCGGGACGCGCACGCAGGTGCCGCTGACGAGCAAGTCGGGAAGCTCGAGGATCTTGCGGCTCTCGTTGCGAAGCTTCTTCTCTTCGTCGGTCTCGTTCAGCCCGTCGTCGACGATCGAGCCGGCCAGCGGCAGCACGTTGAACGCGATGTTCTTCACGAACTTGTGCGGCTCGGGCATCGTCACCGCGTGGCCGTCGTGCACGAGGCCGATGGCGTTCTGCGACACAGCGGATGCCGCCTGCTCGAGCAACTCCTCGCCTCCGGCGAGACCCGCGCCCGACACGGCCTGGTAGGTGCTGACGATCAGGCGCTGGAGGCCGGCTTCGGCATCCAGGACCTTCAGCACCGGCATCGCGGCCATCGTGGTGCAGTTCGGGTTCGCGATGATGCCCTTGCCGGTCGCACCGCGCGCCTGGTCGATGGCGTGCGGGTTGACCTCGCTCACGACGAGCGGAACGTCGGGGTCCATGCGCCATGCGCTGGAGTTGTCGATGACGAGCACACCCGCCTCGGCGAAGCGCGGAGCCTGCACCTTCGACATCGTGGCGCCGGCCGAGAAGATCGCGATGTCGAGACCACTCGGATCGGCGATGCTCGCGTCTTCGACGGCGATCTGCTCGCCACGGAACGGCAGGGTGGTGCCGGCGCTGCGCGCACTCGCGAAGAAACGGATCTCGCTGATCGGCACAGCGCGCTGCTCGAGCAGGGCGCGCACGACGGCGCCGACCTGGCCGGTGGCGCCGACGACGCCGAGACGGATGCCCGAGTTGCTGCTCATGGTCAGAAGTTTAGACGGCGCGGGCGAAATCCATCGTCCAGTTGACCTCCCACGACTCGCCCCTGTCGGGCGAGAATGCCTGCTCCCAGCGCAGGGCGTCGGCACTCTGCTGCGTCCAGACGAAGCGGATGCGGATCGGCCGACCGTCGAGCGTGTCGTCGGCGAAGAAGGTGCCGACCCCGTCGACGAAGCCGCCGACCACCGGGACGTCGAGGCGGTGCGGGGCGCGCCCGTCGAGCCACCAGATGGCCCAGGTTCCGTCAACCGGATCGAACGACCTCAGGGCGACGGCACGGTATTCGTCGCCCGGCTTGCTCAGCACGTTGTCCTCGATATTGCCGGAGCCGCCCAGGATCGGCCGAGTCGACATCGTGCCGTCGAACTCGATCCAGGTGCCTTCCACGTCGGACCCGGCGAGTCGCCGCGTCAAGCAGCGATGCCGCACGACCCAGTCGCCGAACGCGAAGTCGAAGTCGGCCGGCGAGGAGCGAACGGCATGGTCTTCCATGCCCGCGACGGTATGTTGCCCTACCGACAACGGGCTCTCCTCCTAACGCCCGGTTCCTCCATGGACGGTGGCCGTTTCGTCGGCGTCGAGCCCGAACGCGGTGTGCACGATCCGCATCGCCTCGTGCAGGGTGTCAGCGCGGGTGACGACCGAGATGCGGATCTCACTGGTCGAGATCATCTCGATGTTGATGCCGGCATCCGAGAGCGCCCGGAACAGCTGGGCCGAAACACCCGCACTGGTGCGCATGCCGGCACCCACCACGGCCAGCTTGCCGATCTGGTCGTCGTACTGCAGCGAGTCGAACCCGACATCGGTCTGCGTTGCACGAAGGGCCGCCAGCACCTTCTCGCCCTCGCCCTTGGGCAGCGTGAACGAGATGTCGGTGAGGCCGGTCACCGCTCCCGAGACGTTCTGCACGATCATGTCGATGTTGGCGCCGGTCTTTGCGACGATGTCGAAGATGTCGGCGGCCTTGCCGGGCACGTCCGGCACGCCGACGATGGTGATCTTGGCCTCGTTGAGGTCGCCGGCGACCCCGGTGATGATCGGCTCTTCCATGGCGGTGCCCTCCTCGGGACCTGCTTCTGCAGCCGGGTCGCGATCGGCGACGACCCAGGTTCCTTCGTTGTTGTTGAACGACGACCGCACGTGCAGCACGACCCCGTGCCTGCGCGCGTATTCGACCGCGCGGATGTAGAGCACCTTGGCCCCGGCCGCGGCAAGTTCGAGCATCTCTTCGCTGGTGATGGTGCCGATCTTGTGGGCGCGCGGCACGATGCGCGGATCGGCGGTGAACACCCCGTCGACGTCGGTGTAGATCTCGCAGACGTCTGCTCCCAACGCGGCGGCGAGCGCGACCGCGGTGGTGTCGGATCCGCCGCGGCCCAGCGTGGTGATGTCTTTGGAGTCACGATTGAAGCCCTGGAATCCGGCGACGATCGCGATCGCGCCCTCGTCGAGGGCCTCGCGCAACCGCACCGGGGTGACGTCGACGATCCGCGCCGAGCCGTGGCGGGAATCCGTGATCATGCCCGCCTGGCTGCCGGTGTACGACCGCGCCTCGACCCCCATGCTCTTGATGGCCATGGCGAGCAGCGCCATCGAGATGCGCTCGCCCGTGGTCAGCAGCATGTCGAGCTCGCGCGGATCGGGCAGCGGCGTCACCTCGTGCGCAAGGTCGAGCAATTCGTCGGTGGTGTCGCCCATTGCGCTCACCGCCACGACCACCTCGTTGCCGGCCTTGCGGGTTTCGACGATGCGTTTCGCGACGCGCTTGATGCTCTCGGCGTCCGCGACGGACGAGCCGCCGTACTTCTGGACGATGAGACTCACCGGTCCAGATTACCGGCGGTACCGGTGCGGTACGGGCGAGAGGCCGCGCGTACGATCCGCGCGTACTACTTCGGACGGTCGGCGAGGAATCGCTCGATGAACTGCGCGGTGTCGTGCCAGTTCTCCACAGCGTAGGTCGGAACGCCCAGGGCCTTGACGGGGTAGTCATTGCCGTCGGGGTCGAGGCGGTCGCCGACGAACAGCATGTCGTCGATGGAGATGCCGGTGAGCTCGGCGAGCTTGTTCATCCCGTACGCCTTGTCGATCCCCATGCGGGTGACATCGACGCTCGTCGATCCGCCCGACCGCACTTCCAAGCGCGGCAGCAGCTTCTGCACCGCCTCGCGAAGCGTGTTCTTCTTCTCCCCGGTGGGATCCCAGGCCCGCTTGGCCTCGACCGGCGCGTGCTGGCCGAGCGCCGAGAAGGTGATCTGCGATCCGCGATCCTCGAGGATGTCGCCCCACGTCTCGTCGGCCCAGAACCCGAGCCGCTTGGCCTCGCTCTCGAGGGCGGCGAGCGCCTCCTTCTTCTCTTCGCTCGTCAGGTTCTCGGCGTACTGCTGGTGCCAGAACGCCTCGCGGGGGGTGTCGCCCACGTAGCGGTAGTACTGAGTGCCGCAGGTGGGAAGCAGGTGCAGCCGGCCGAGCGCCTCGGGATCGTCGAGTGGCAACCCGTCGATGACCTGAGTCTTGAACTGCTGGAACTGTCCGCCCGAGATGATGCAGACCTCGACGACGTCGAGCAGCTGCACCAGCAGCCGGGCCATCGACGGGTCGACCGGTGATTTCGACGGGGCAAGGGTGTCGTCGAGGTCGAAGGCCACCAAGAGGGGAGTGCTCACCGACACAGTGTGCCAGAGCATCACCATCGACAACCTCAGCATCGAGACGGCGGTGCGTGGCATAGCGTGGCGTCATGAGCGATGACCGGCCCGGATGGGGCGCGCAATCCACTCGGCAGGTCACCTGGCACGACCCGGCGCCTGCTCTCGAACTGGTGCGCGTCATGAGTGGGCGCGACTACCTGAACGGGATCCTGAGCGGCGACCTCCCGGCGCCACCGATCGCCGAGCTGCTCGGGATGAACATCGTCCGGGTCGACGAGGGCGAGGTGGTCTTCACCCTTCCCCCGCACGAGAGTCACTTCAACCCGATCGGCGGGGTGCACGGCGGCATCCTGTGCACCGTGCTCGACACCGTGACCGGATGCGCCGCGCACTCGACCCTCGAAGCCGGGTGGCGCTACACCTCGATCGACATCAACGTGAGCTACCTGCGCGGCGTCACGATGGAATCCGGACTGCTCACCTTCACCGGACGCGTCACCAAGGGCGGCCGTCGCGTCATCTTCACCAGCGCAGAAGGGGTGGATGCCGCGGGCAACCTGGTCGCGACCGCGACGAGCTCGCTGCTGGTGATGGCCCCGTCGTAGGGCTAGGCCTCGACGACTCGGCGGCCCTCGAAGGCGCGGCCGAGGGTGACCTCGTCGGCGTACTCGAGGTCGCCGCCGACCGGCAGGCCCGAGGCGAGCCGTGTCACGCGCAGTCCGGGTTGCACAAGCAGGCGCGACAAATACGTCGCGGTCGCCTCCCCCTCGAGGTTGGGGTCGGTGGCGATGATCACCTCGGTCACCGTGTTGTCGGCCAGCCGCTGCACGAGCTGGGTGAAGCGGAGCTCGTTCGGCCCGATGCCGTCGATGGGGCTGAGCGCCCCGCCGAGCACGTGGTACAGACCGCGGAACTCGCGGGTGCGCTCGATGGCCGCCACATCTTTCGCCTCTTCGACCACGCAGATGATCGCCTGATTGCGGCGCGGATCGCGGCAGATCGCACAGGTGTCTTGTTCGCTCACGTTGCCGCAGATGTCGCAGAACTTCACCTTGTCGCGCACATCCATCAGGATCTGCGCGAGCCGGGTGGTGTCGAAGCTCTGCGTCTGCAGGATGTGGAACGCGATGCGCTGGGCCGACTTCGGGCCGATCCCGGGCAGCCGGCCGAGCTCGTCGATCAGCTCCTGGACGATTCCTTCATACACGCGCTATTCCGCGCTCTCGTGCACGGAGCCGCCGGGCTGACTCGCGGACTCCGACGCCGGTTCCAGGGTGACCGGGCGGTCGCGCGGGGCGAGGTCTTGCTCTTCGATGAAGTTCGCGCCGAGGAGCTCGCGCACGACGGCCTCGCCGTATCGCGCGCGCCCTGAAGGGGCGCGCGCATCGCCCTGAGCAGTTGGTGCGGTAGCTCCCCCCGAAGCCGAAGGTTCGTTCATGGAACTCTCGGCCGTCGGTTCACTCGCGGAAGGCTCTTCATCGGCCTTGTCGGCAGCCGCGGCCAGCGCCGCCGCCTCGCTGCCCGGAATCGCCGTCACGTTCCACCCGCCGTTGTCCTGCTCGGCAGCGGACTCGGCATCGGGCTCGGGCTCGGGCTCGGGCGCTGCAGCAGGCTTTGCCGCAGCGGTCGGCGCAACCCCCGCCGCGTCCACCCGAGCGACGAACTTGACCCGGATGCCGAGCACCGTCGTGATCGCGGCGCGCAGCTGTTCGCTCACACTGTCGCCGGAGGTCGGACGTTCCTTGAAGTTGCTGACGTCGGTCTCGCTGGGGAACGACAGAGTGAGCACATCGTCGTTCAACGCGCGCGGCGTGGAGGTGTAGACGACCATCCAGGCGGTGCGCTTCGCCTTCTGCACGACCTCGAGGATCTCAGGCCAGGCGTCGCGCAACTGGGGCAGCGAGACCGGCGCGGGCGCGGGCTCCGCGTCAATGCGCGCGGGCTTCGCGTCAGGGAGGAGGTCATTTCTGACCTCCTCGGCGGCCCCAGCGCCGACGGCCGTCTCGGCCGTCGGGTCACTTGCGGAGGTGACTGGCCCTCGGACTGGCCGGGCCGGCTTCTCGACCGCAGCCTTCGTCGCGGCCACGGGCTCACGAGCTGCCGGCGTTTCCGCAACGGGCGACCCAGCATCGGCGATGCCGACCCTGCGCTCGAGCCGCTCCACTCGGGCCAAGGCCCCGCGATCCGAGTCGTCAGACGCCGGCACCAGCAACCGCGCGACCATCAGCTCGAGGTGCAACCGCGGTGAGGTCGCCCCCGTCATCTCGGTCAGCGAGCCGTTCACGACGTCGGCCGCTCGCGACAACTCGGCAGCACCGAAGGCGACGGCCTGCACGCTCATCCTGTCGAGTTCGTCTTGCGGGATGCCGCGCAGCACGGCGGCCGCTCCGTCGCGCGTCGCGGCCACCACGATGAGATCGCGCAGACGCTCGAGAAGGTCTTCGACGAAGCGGCGCGGATCTTGCCCGGTCTGGATGACGCGATCGACCGCAGAGAATGCGGCAGCGGCATCCATCGCTCCGAGCGCGTCGACCACCTCATCGAGCAGTGCGGCGTGCGTATAGCCGAGCAGGGCGACGGCGCGTTCGTACTCGACGGTGTCGCCCTCAGAACCGGCGATCAGCTGGTCGAGCAGTGACAGGGTGTCGCGCACCGATCCGCCGCCGGCACGCACGACGAGGGGCAGGACGCCGGGCTGCACCGACACCTTCTCGGCCTCGGACAGCTGCTGAACGTAGTCGAGCATCTGCGCCGGCGGCACGAGGCGGAACGGGTAGTGGTGGGTGCGGCTGCGGATCGTGCCAATGACCTTCTCGGGCTCGGTCGTCGCGAAGATGAACTTGATGTGATCCGGCGGCTCTTCGACGAGCTTGAGCAGCGCGTTGAAGCCCTGCGGCGTCACCATGTGCGCCTCATCGAGGATGAAGATCTTGTAGCGATCGCGCGCGGGTGCGAAGGCCGCGCGCTCGCGCAGGTCGCGCGCGTCATCCACGCCGTTGTGCGAGGCCGCGTCGATCTCGACCACGTCGAGCGAGCCGCTGCCGTCTCGCGCCAGCTCGATGCACGAGGCGCACACGCCGCACGGGGTGTCGGTCGGGCCCTCTGCGCAGTTCAAGCAGCGGGCCAGGATGCGCGCGCTGGTGGTCTTGCCGCACCCGCGCGGCCCGCTGAACAGGTAGGCGTGGTTGACCCGGTCGGTGCGCAACGCCGTGCGCAGCGGATCGGTCACCTGCGACTGGCCGATCAGTTCGGCGAATGTCTCCGGCCGATAGCGGCGGTAGAGGGCGGTGACCACCCCCCAAGAGTAGTCAATGCCCCCGACCGCGGCTGGCCCGATCGCGCGCCGATCAGCCCCGGGTGTAGTAGCCCGCGTCGAGATCCTCGATGAGCGTCGGATGCGTCGGCGCCCAGCCGAGCAGGGCCTGGGTCTTCTCACTCGACGCGAGCGAACTCACCCCGAGGAAGCGCTCGAGCCACGCGAACTGGGGTGCCTTCTCGGCGACCTCGCCCTCGGCGAAAGCGCGGACCGGCAGGCCCGACCCGCGGCCGATCGCCTCGGCGATGTCCAGGTGCTTCACGCCCTGCTCGCCCACCGCGTGCAGCACCGACCCGGCGGGCGCCTTCTCGGCACCGAGCCGGACGAGAGCCGCGGCATCCGCGATGTTGACGGCCGGCCAGGTGTTGCTGCCGTCGCCGACATAGCCTGCCGTGCCGACCAGACGGTCCATGCTCACGTAGGCAGCCATGAACCCGTGGTCGCCCTCGCCGTGCACGGTCGGAGCGAAAGCGGCGGCGATCGAGCGCACACCCCGGTCGGCATAGCCGAGCGCGAAGTCGCCGTTGAGGATGCGCGGCGAGCCTGCCGTCGCCGGGTCGATGACGGTGTCCTCGGTGGCGACGACACCGGGCGCGGCCTTGCCCAGCACCCCGGACGCGAAGACGAATGGCCGGTTCGAGCCCACCAGGGCGTCGAGCAGCACGGCCATGACTGCCCGGTCGGTCTCGATGGCGGCGAGATGCGCCGAGAAGTCGTGATTGAAGGCGAGATGGATGACGCCGTCCGAGGCCTCCGCGGGTGCGCGCAGCGCCTCCGGGTCGTCGATCGAGCCGCGGAACACCTCGGCGCCCGCCTCCTGGATCTTGGCAGCCGAGTCGTCGCTGCGCGCGAGACCGACCACCTGGTGGCCGTTGGCCAGGAGTTCGGCGGTGACGTGGGAGCCGATCCATCCGGATGCGCCGGTGACGAAGTACTTCATGAGCGATGACCTTTCGTGTGATGTCATTGACTGACATGACTCACACTAGCACTGATGTCAGGCACTGTCATCAAGTACCATGAGCCCATGACCCGCTGGCAGCCCGACGCCCGCGGCCGCCTCGAGCAGGCCGCCATGGAGCTGTACCTCGAGCGTGGGTTCGGGCAGACCACGGTGGCCCAGATCGCCGAGCGCGCGGGCGTCACCGAACGCACCTTCTTCCGCTATTTCGCCGACAAGCGCGAAATGCTGTTCGCCGGGTCCGAGCACCTGAAGCAACTGATGGTGGATGCCGTGGCCGGCGCTCCCCCGGCGGCGACATCCCTCGAGGCCGTGGGCGCGGCGCTCGATGCCGTCGGCACGGTCTTCGTCGACCTCGACCACTCGCGGACCCGACAGATCGTGATCGACTCCGACAGCTCGTTGCAGGAGCGCGAACTGATCAAGAGGGACAGGCTGGCGACCGCGATCGCCGAGGCGCTCCGCGCCCGCGGCATCGGCGAGCCGGCCGCCTCACTGGCTGCTCAGGCCGGCATCGGCGTCTTCCACATCGCGTTCGTCACCTGGATAGCCCCCGGCAACGCCCGCAGTTACGCCGACATCGCGCGCGAGCTACTCGTCGAGTTGAGGGACGTCTCGCGCCCGCGATGAGCCGAGCGTTGCGGCGTGCGGATCGACCTACAAGCGAATGTTCTTGTCGGCTTCCGCCGCCTTGTACCGCGCCATCGCGAGACTCGCCTTGGCCTTGTCGCCGATCAAGAAGAGGAAGAGGTTCGCGTTCATGGAGAGAGGATGAATGATCTGAATCTGACTCGACAACGTGATGAGCACGTCCGCGACTTCCTCCGCACGACCAAGAACCTTGTTCGTCTCCAGGCGGGTGCGGAGAATCACCGAGGCGCCGGCCGCGGACAGGCCCAGGCTGCCGGCCGACCCTGCCTCGCCGAGCACCATCCCCGACTGGCCGTCGACAAGGGCGACGCCGATCGAGCCTTCGAAGACCATGAGTTCTTCGAGCACGGAATTGAGCGACTGCCGGTCTTCCACCACCACGGCGGCAGGCTGTGCGGAGGTCTCGATCTCGGCGACCGCTACCGCCGACGCCGATGCCGATGCCGACGCGAGCGGTTCGGATGAGGATGCCTTCGGGCTCGCTCCGTCGGAGAGGGAGGAGAGATCCGCGCCGAGGGATGCCGCAAACGAAACCGGGCGTGGCTTCGGAGCGGGGCGCAACAACGTACGTATTGGCGAACGGGACTCGGCGCTCATGATGACTTCCCTGCCTTGAGACCATCTGTCTCTACGTTGTATCCTCCGCGCGATTCGGTCGGAGCAACACACCGCTTTTGGGGGCCGACAGAGATGTCGACGCCTCTTCAGGGCGCGGAAGCGGCGGCATGAAGAGGCGTCGCGCCGAAATACAATGACTCCCCGCGCACCCGCCAGAGCCCGGTTACCCTTGCTGCGTTTCCGCCCTGGGGGAGTTGGCCTGGATGGCGCCACGCGGGGAGCCGCATCCAGTGTACGGCGGGTCCCCCTTTCGTGCGACGCCACGTCATGGCGTACGACGGGTAAGATCCTTCATGGTCACCGCTCCCGAGCGGTTCAGGAGGATTCGCCTAGTGGCCTATGGCGCACGCTTGGAAAGCGTGTTGGGTGAAAGCCCTCGGGGGTTCGAATCCCCCATCCTCCGCGCCCGATCCGAACCCACGCAGCAACTCCCCGCACCAGCTCAGCACGACATCATCAGAGCGCAGGAGAACACGCGATGACAGCGACCGTGACCACCCTTCGGGTCCGGCCGCGCCGTTCGCTGATGACCACGGCATTCGTGTCGATCGTGCTGGCCATGATCCCGGTGTTCGGGGTGCTGTACTGGTTCGCGGTCCAGCACGGAAGCTGGGCTCTGGTGTTCGTCGTCCATGTGGCGGTCACCGTCGCCTGTCTGCTGACCCTGGCGCGCCAGCTCACGGTCTTCACCGCGGTCACCGACACCCAGATCATCGGCCGCGGTATCTTCAGCCCGATGCTGCGGGTTCCGCTCAGCTCCATCGCCAGCGTGGTCGTCGTGCCCACCTACATCGGTCAGTCCCCCGACCCGGTGCCGCAGCTGTTGGTCAGGGACGCGTCCGGTGCTCGCCTGTTCCGCTTGCGCGGCACCTTCTGGAATCCCGACGACCTGCGGGCGGTGGCCAACGCCCTGCCGGTCGCGCCCGCCTTCGTGCAGGAGCCGATCGCCATCCGCGAGTTCTACCGCACCTACCCCGGCAGCGCATACTGGTTCCAGAACAAGCCCGCGCTCGGAATCGTCGCCCTCGTCCTGGCCGCGCTTCTCGCCGTGGTGGCGGCCGCCTGGGTGATGGAGATCCTGGGTATGCCTGTCGGCTTCCTGCCGTCCTGACCCCGTTGGTCGCGAGCCGGCGCACACTCAGCGCGTCGAGCCGAACAGCTTCTCGATGAGGCGTCCCGCCAGTCCGCGACCGGATCGTGTCGGGCGACGCGTTGTGCGGCCACGCCGCTCGGGTGCCCTGCTGGGCTCCCGCTCCGACTCAGGTTCAGGCACCGACTCAGGCGCAGCTGCCGACGCCGCCGCCGCCGAGCCGACCGCGCTCGTTCGATCCTTCCGACTCAGAATGTCGCGCGCCGAGCTTGGATGCGTCCGCGCCCCGAACTGGGCGAGCAGCGGCGACGCGGCCACGCCCGCCGCCCGCTGCTCGGGTGGAGTCGGCGACATCGAGCTCTGCGGCGATCGCAGCCGCGTCCAGGCCACGGGTGACGGCGCGCCCTTGTCGCTCATCACCGTGACGATGGCCTCGCCGGTCGGCAGATTCTGAAGCACCTGGGCGAGGTCGTAGCCCGACACCGGAAAGGTCGAGACCGTCGCCTTCAGGGCCCTGGCGTCATCCGGGGTGTGCGTGCGCAGCTGGTGCTGCACGCGGCTGCCGAGCTGTGCGAGCACGTCGCCCGGCACGTCCTTCGGGGTCTGCGTGACGAAGAAGATGCCGACCCCCTTCGAGCGGATCAGGCGCACCGTCTGGGTCACGATCTGCAAGAAGTCCTTCGACGCCCCGGCGAACAGCAGGTGCGCCTCATCGAAGAAGAACACCAGCTCGGGCTTGTCGACGTCGCCGACCTCGGGCAAGGCCGCGTACAGCTCCCTCAGCAACCACATCAGGAAGGTGGAAAACAGTTCGGGCTTGTCCTGCACGCTCGGCACCTCGAGCAGGCTGACCATGCCGCGCACGCCATCCGGCGCGGTGCGCAAGAAGGCCTGCACGTCGATCGCCGGCTCGCCGAAGAAGACGTCGGCGCCCTGATCCGAGAACCCGACCAACTCGCGCAGGATCACCGCCGTCGTCGCCCTCGACAGCCCGCCCAAATCGGCCAGCTCGGCCTTGCCGTCGTCGCTGATCAGGTGCTTGAGCACGTCGCGCAGGTCGTCGAGATCGTTCAGGGGCACGCCGGCCGCCTCGGCGTAGTGGAACACCAGGCCCAGACTCGACTCCTGCGTGGGATTGAGACCGAGCACCTTGCTGAGCAGCAGCGGCCCGAAGCCTTGTACGGTCGCCCGGATCGGGATGCCGGTGCCCAGCCCGCCGAGCGTGAAGTACTCGGTGGGCGAGCTCGCGGCAGCCCAGTGCTGCCCGATGCTGCTCGTCCGCTCGAGGAGCGCCGGGCTCGAGACACCCGGGCTGCCGATCCCGCTGAGGTCGCCCTTGATGTCGGCGGCGAACACCGGCACGCCGGCATTCGACAGCTGCTCGGCCAGCAACTGCAGTGTCTTGGTCTTGCCCGTCCCGGTCGCGCCGGCGACCAGGCCGTGGCGATTCACCATCGCGAGCGGGATGCGGATCGGCACCTCGGGCATGGCAGCGCCGTTCACCAGCGCGCCCAGCTCGAGCGCGGGCGCGTCGAAGCCGTACCCGGCCCGGACCGCCGCCACCTCAGCCGCCGTCAAGGGTGCTGCGGTCACGCGAGCCGGTCCTCGAGGCCCCAGGCCTGGCCGTAGCCGCCCTCGCGCTCCGGCTTCTTCATCAGCTCCAGGAACGGTGTCGCGGGGAACGCCTCCGGGCCGAGCACTCCGGTGCCCGTCCAGGTGCCGTTCGCGAGCAGTTCGAGCGCGATCACCGGGTTCAACGCGGTCTGCCAGACCACGCACTGGCTCTCGTACTCGGCCATCGTCCACTCGTTGTCGCTCACGTGGTACAGGTAGACCTCGCGCGGCGCGCCGTCTTTGCCGGTGCCGGTGACCCAGACGCCCGCACAGGTCTTGCCCGTCATCCGGGGTCCGATCGTGGCCGGATCGGGCAGGGCCGCCGCGACCACATCACGCGGCGCGACCTCGACCGGCCCGTTCGCGCTGCGCACCCGCAGGGGGGCGACGGCATCCAGGTGCAGGGTGTGCAGCGTCTTGAGCACGCCGATGAACTCGTCGCCGAGACCGTACTTGAAGGTGACGCGCTTCGCGTCGAGCCAGCGCGGCATGAGCAGCACCTCTTCGTGCTCGACGTTGACGCACTCGACCGGGCCGATCCCCTCGGGAAAGACGAAGGTCTCGGGCTCCGAGAACGGCGGGGTCGTGAACCAGCCCTTGTCCTTCTCCCAGATCACCGGCGGGTTGAGGCATTCCTCGATCGTGGTCCAGATCGAGAACGACGGAGCGAAGATCTCGTTGCCCGCCTCGTCGCGCACCACCAGGTTGGCGCCGTCGCGGGTGCCCAGCTCGTCGACTGACGAGAAGAGCTCGTCGACCGCGTAGCGCGCGAACACGTCGCTGAGCCCGGGCTCGACGCCCATGCCCACCAGGGCGAGCCGGCCTGCCTTCTCCCAGTCGGGAGCCTGCTCGAACTGGTCGTCGCCCAGCTTGACCCCGGTCTCGGTGTACGGGCTCTCGGGATGCGGCTCCGACAGGCTCATCGCCATGTCCAGGTAGTCGGCGCCCGCGGCGAGCGCCCCGGCGAAGATGGTCGGGACGAACTTGGGCTCGACGGCGTTCATCACATGCGTGGCCTGGTGCTCGCGTGCAACGGCGGCCACGTTGTCGGGGTCGGAGGCGTCGATCTTCGCCGCGACGAACCGGCCGCTCTGATCGCCGTGCTTCGCCGTGATCCAGGCGATGGTGCGCTCGGCGCGCGACAGGTCGTAGTCGCTGACGACCATGAGTTCGAAGAAGTCGCGGCGGGCCGCGATCTTGGCAATGGCGTCGCCGACGCCACCGGCGCCCACGAGGAGGATTCTCATGCAGGCGACGCTAGCGTGCCGATCCTCCACGGTCGATGACCGGCCAGCCGTCCACGTGGCGCCCGGCACCCCGTCAGAGCCGCCGCGATCGCCCCCACCACCATGAGGACGGCGGCGGCTCTGCGCAGGGATCGCATCACCCGAGCTCGATGGCAGTCCACGAGACGGCCGGCAGGGTGACGCTCACCGTTGCGCCGGATGCCGCTGCGCTCGAGTTCGGAGCGAGGCGCACGCGGTCCGGCTGCTTCAGGGTGTTCTTCGCCGTCACGTCCGCATCCGCAAGGGTCTCGGCCGAAAGCACCGTCACCGGGCCGAGCGTGGCGATGTCGATCGTCACGATGGCCTCGTCGGACTCCGAGCGGTTCACCAGGAACACGGCGGTTCGACCGGTGGCTGCGTCGTGCGTGGCGACCGCGTCGATCAGGGGCACGGTTCCGTAGACAGCGGTGTCGTACTCCGGCGACTCCAGCTTCACGTCGAGGGCGGAGCCGGTCGCCAGACGCGAGGTGGTCGCGAAGGGGAAGAAGGTGGTCTGCCGCCAGGCCGGGCCACCCGGCTCGGTCATGATCGGCGCGATCACATTGACCAACTGCGCCAAGGATGCACTGGTGACCCGGTCGGCGTGCTTCAGCAGCGAGATCAGCAGATTGCCGAACACCACCGCATCCGCCACCGAGTAGACGTCTTCGAGCAGACGCGGCGCGACCGGCCAGTTGTCGATGCCGGTCAGCTTCTCGTCGTTCTGGTATCGGTCGACATACCAGACGTTCCACTCGTCGAACGAGATGTCGATGCGCTTGTCGCTGCGCTTCACCGAGCGGACATGGTCGGCCGTCGCCACCACCGTGTCGATGAAGTGGTCCATGTCGACGGCCGAGGCGAGAAAGCTGCCCAGGTCGCCGTTCTTCTCCTCGTAGTAGGCGTGGCACGAGATGTAATCGACATCGTCGTAGGTCTCGGTGAGCACCACGCGCTCCCATTCGCCGAAGGTCGGCATGTGCGCGCTCGACGAGCCGCAGACCACGAGCTCGACCGAGGGATCGAGCTGGCGCAGGGCCTTGGCAGTCTGCGATGCGAGCTTGCCGTAGTCCTCGGCCGAGCGGTGCCCGAGCTGCCACGGGCCGTCCATCTCGTTTCCGAGGCACCACATCGTCACCCCGAACGGTTCGGCGCGGCCGTTCGCGATCCGCTGATCAGACAGGGCCGAGCCGCTGCGGATGTTGCTGTACTCCAGCAGATCGAGGGCTTCGAGAGTCCCGCGCGTGCCGAGGTTGAGGGCGAGCATCAGCTCGCTGTCGACCTTCTCGAGCCACCCGGCGAACTCGTGGAGCCCGACCTCGTTGGTCTCGGTGGAATGCCAGGCGAGGTCGAGCCGGCGCGGCCTCGCCTCGCGCGGGCCGACGCTGTCTTCCCAGCGGAACCCCGAGACGAAGTTGCCTCCCGGGTACCGGATCGTCGAGACGCCCAGCTCGCGCACGAGGTCGATCACGTCCTGCCGAAAGCCTTCGGCGTCAGCAGTCGGGTGCCCCGGCTCGTAGATGCCGTCGTACACGCTGCGTCCGAGATGCTCGACGAAGGAGCCGAAGAGCCGTCGGTGGATCGGGCCGACCTGAAACTGCGGGTCGATGGTGAGTCGGGCGCTGATCATCGTGTGCTTTCTGAGAAGGGAAGGGCGGCCGAGGGAGCGGATGCCGCCCTCACTTGAGCGAACCGATCGAGAGTCCGCCCTGCCAGTACCGCTGCAGCGAGAGGAAGGCGATCACCAGCGGGATGATCGAGACCAGCGAGCCGATGACGATCAGGCTCCACAGCGAATGCCCGCCGCCGTTGTTCGCCGAGGCCAGGCTCTGCCACAGGCCGAGCCCGACGGTCACCGGGAACAGCCCGTTGTCGCTGAGCATCGCCAACGGCAGGAAGAAGTTGTTCCAGGTGGCGACCATCGACAGCAGCAGCACGGTCACGACCGCCGGGCGCATCAGCGGCAGGGCCACCTGCAGGAAGGTGCGCACCTCGCCCGCGCCGTCCACCCGCGCCGCGTCGAGCAGCTCATCCGAGACCGCATCACCCGCGTAGACCCTCATCAGATACACGCCGAAGGGGTTGAGCAGAGAGGGCAGGATGACCGCCCAGATCGTGTCGGTCAGATGCAGGTTCGCGAACAGGATGAAGGTCGGGATCACCAGCGCCGTCAACGGGACCATGACCGAGCCGAGCAGCAGCGCGAAACTCAGGTTGCGCCCGCGGAACGCGAACTTGGCGAAGCCGTAGCCGGCCAGCACGGCGATCACGGTCGACCCGACGCCACCGGCGATCGCATAGAGCGCCGAGTTGCCCAACCAGTGCAGATAGATGCCGCCGTCGTAGGTGAACAGGTCCTGCAAGTTGCCGAGGTAGTCGATGTCTCGCGCGAACCACATGGCGCCGGTTCCGCCGAACAGGCCCGCGGCGCTCTTGGAGCTGTTGATCACCATCCACCACAGCGGGATGAGGAAGTAGATCACCAGCAGCGCGAGAAAGATCTGGGGGCCGACGTTGCGCCGCGCGGCGGGCCGCCGGCGAGCAGCGGAGGTCGTGAGAGCGGTCATGAGAGGAAGCTCCCCCGTTTGCGCGTGATGAACAAGAAGACGTAGACGCAGACGAATACCACGATTCCCAGGGCGAACGAGATCGCCGATGCGTAGTTGAACTGGGCGTACGAGAAGGCCGTCGTGTACGAGTAGAGGTTCGGGGTGAAGTCGGCCGTGATCCCGCCGTTGGACACCGGGCGCAACACGGCGGGCTCGGTGAAGAACTGCAGGGTGCCGATCAGTGCGAAGACCAGGATGAGCAGCAGCGCGTTCGTCACCAGCGGCACCTTGATGCGGAACGCCACCTGAAGCGGCCCCGCGCCGTCGATCTTCGCGGCTTCGTAGATCGTCGGATCGATGCCCTGCAAGGCCGCGTAGATGATGATCATGTAGTAGCCGGCCCACTGCCAGGTCACGACGTTGATCAGGCCTCCGAACACGTGGTCCCCGTCGAGCAGGAAGGGCGCGTGGCCGCCGAACAGTCCGAACACCTGCCCGAGCGGGCCGAAGGTGGGGCTGTAGAGGAAGCCCCACATGATCGCGCCGATCACCGCGGGGATCGCGTACGGCAAGAAGATCACCAGTCGTGAGAACCGCGCGAAGCGGGTCGTCACGGCGTCGAGCACCAGGGCGATCGCGAGCGAGAGGAACATCTGGATCGGGATCAGCACGAGCGAGAACGTCACCACGAAGACGACGCCGCGCAAGAACGAGGGATCGGTGAACGCCGCGGCGTAGTTGGCGAACCAGGCGAACTGGGTTCCGGTCGCCAACCCCTTGGTGAACAGGCTCAGCCCGAAGGCGTAGAGCAGGGGGGCGACCAGGAAGAGCAGGAAGACGACGCCGAACGGCGCGATGAACATCCAGCCCGTGAAGGCCTTGCGGCGCTGCGCGGCTCGTTGCCCGGCGGACAACGGCGGGCGGCTGGCGCGGCGCGATCGCGAAGTCGCGATGGCGGATGCGCTTGTCATGACGTGAGAACCCTTCGTGGTGGCGGAGGAGGTGGAGGTCCGGCCGCGGGGATCGCCCCGCGGCCGGACCCGATGGATCGGGCGCAGCAGCGTGCGGTCAGCCCGTGACGGTGAAGCCCTGCTTCTTGGCATAGGCGACGACGCTCGTCTGCACGGCGGTTGCCGCCTCGGAGCCGGTCTCCTTGCCTCCGTTCACCTTCGCGAGCTCAGCCTGCAGCTGCGCGTAGTAATACACCTGGAACGGGCTGTATGTGAATCCCTTGTATGCGTTCTCGGCCGGAATGTAGATGTCCTTGTTGACGGTCTGACCGTTGAAGAACTCGACCTGGGCGTTGATGAATGCATCGGACTTCAGCACTCCCTGGTTGAGCGGGAAGATCACCTGGTTCTTCCAGCCGTCTTCGAGGGATGCAGGATCGGCGTAGAGGCCGGTCGCCACCTCGGTGGACAGCTTCTTGTCGGTTGCCTGGGTCGTCACGGCGAAGGCCGAGCCGCCCCAGTTGACCGACACCGGGTTGGACGGATCCCACTGCGGCAGCGGTGCCGAGGCGAATAGGCCCCTGTCGGCGCCCTTCCCGACGCCGGCTCCGCTGAGGTAGCCGGGCGCCCAGGCCGCCGAGATGTAGGTGGCGTACTTGCCGCCCACGACTCCCGAGATGTAGTCGGCCGTGAACTGATCCTGCGTGCCCACCAGTCCGTCCTTTACCAGGCCGCCCCAGTAGTCCAGCACGTCCTTCGAGGCCGAGTCGTCGAGCGAGACGCCGACGTTCTTGGGCTTGGTCGGGTCGTAGGTGAACGGGGTCGCGCCCTTCTGGATCTGGAGCGCCATCATCACCGCCGGCACGTTCGAGCCGAGGTCGCCGAACAGCGGGCCGCCTGCGGCCTTCACCTTCTTGGCGTCCTCCTGATATTCGGCCCAGGTGGTTGGCGGCGTGATCCCGTACTTGTCGAAGATGTCCTTGCGGTAGATCATCGCCATCGGGCCGCCGTCGATCGGGGCCGCGTAAACCGCCGTGCCGACCGAGACGTCCTTCCAGGCGCCCTCGCTGAAGTTCTTCTTCACCGAGTTGGCGCCGTACTTGCTGATGTCGACCAGGGCGCCCTGGATCTGGTAGTTCGCCAGGTGATCCGCCTCGAGCATCACCACGTCGGGCGCGCCCTTGTTGGCGGCCACCGCGGTCTGGAACTTGTTGTACTCGTCGCCCCCTTGGCCGACGTTGGTCCAGCAGACCTGAACGTCCTTATGGCCGTTGTTGAAGTTGTCGACCACCTTGGCCATGTTGGGGTACCACGCCCACACCGTGACGACGGGGGCGGACTTCACGACGATCTTGTTGGTGCAATTCTTGGCGACGGACGAGCCGCCACCTGAGCCTCCGCTGCTGCATGCGGCGAGGGCCATCGCGATCGCAACCGCAGAGAACGCGGCGATCAAGGCCTTTTTCTTCACTGTGACTCATCCCTTTCGAGGTGCGTTGGACTTCATTGTCGAGTACGGCCACGAGGAGTGGCGAGCGACCAGAACCAGCACCCGACGAGCGAAGCGGATGCGAGGCTGGCGGGTGTGCGCCATCAGCGAATCCTCCTTGATCCGTCGCGGCCCTGGGGATCGGGACGCGGTTCTACAACGTTGTAAAGTAAACGTTGTAGATGTATTTTGGCGATGCCGTCGGCAGGTGTCAAGACCCGGCCCGCAATCAGTCGGCGCGCTGCGTCGACTCGCGTTCGACGATCGAGAAGTCGGCGAACAGTTCGCGCGGCGGCGTTGCGGAGTCTTTCGCCTCGATGCGCTCGAGCAGCACGCGCACAGCGGTTTCAGCGATCTCCTCCCGGCCAGGATCGACGGTCGTCAGGCTGGGCAACGAGTACTGCGCTTCATCGAGGTTGTCGAAGCCGACGACCGCGACGTCGCCCGGAACGCGGATGCCGGCCTCCTGCAGAACGCGCATCGCGCCGAGCGCCAAGGTGTCGTTGAACGCGAACACCGCGTCGAATCGGACACCCGATTCCAGAAGCTGCCGCATCGACGTCGCCCCGTTCGAGCGGTGCCAGAGGTCGGTATAGCCGATCAGCGCGGGATCGAACTCGACCCCCGCGGCGTCGAGCGCTTCGCGGTATCCGGTCAACCGCAGTCCGGCCGAGCCGATCACCTCGCCCTCGTGGGCGCCGACGATCGCGATCCTGCGATGCCCCCGCGTCAGCAGGAACTCGGTGGCCGCACGGGCTGCCTCGATGTTCCGCATCGTCACGTGATCCGTCGGCCCGTCGAAGATGCGCTCCCCCAGCAGCACGACCGGGTATGGCACCTCGAGCAACCGGGCGTCGTCCTGGCCCAACCCGAGCGCGCTGAACAGCAGCCCATCGGTCTGCTGCCTGCGCGGGCTGGTCAGCACCTCGAGTTCGCGCGCCCGGTCTCCGCCGGTCTGCTCGATCAGCACGGTGACGCCGCGCCGCTCCGCAGCGACCATGACCGAGTCGGCCAGCTCGGCGAAGTAGCTCAGGCTCAGCTCGGGCAGCGCGAGCCCGATCACACCGGTGCGGCCGGAGCGCAGGCTGCGAGCGGTGAGGTTGGGCTGATATCCGAGCTGCGCGATGGCCTGTTCGACCTTCTCGCGCGTCGAGCTCCTGATGTGCGGGTAGTCGTTGATCACGTTCGAGACGGTCTTGATCGACACCCCGGCGAGGTGGGCCACATCGTGGAGCGTCGCGGCCATTCTCGCTCCTCATCCGGTGCCGGAGGCCCGGCGCGCGCTCACTCTACAACGTTGCACTCGCGCCGCCGCGAACTCCGCCGCACGCTTCCCTGGCCTGTCAGTCGCCGATCGAGGGCACCGTGCGCGGCCGCACGAGGATCCACAGCGAGAGCAGTGCCACGACCAGGGTCACCGCCATCACGCCCGCCATCGGCAGGGCGGTCGAGATCCCGAGCAGTCCGACGATGGGCGAGATGAGGCCGGCGACCCCGAAGTTGACGGCACCGAGCAGGGACGCCGCCGTCCCCGCCTCTTCGCCGTGATGCGCCAGCGCGAGCACCTGCACGACCGGGAAGCAGAATCCGCAGCTGGTGAGGATCACCCAGAGGGGAATCAGCACTGAGATCAATCCGAACCCGAGAAGGGCGAACACGCCGATGGCGATGGCTCCGAGCAGCATCAGCGGCAGCGCCACCACGAGAACCCACTGCGGAGGCACCCGCCGTACGACCCGTGACGAAGCCTGCGACCCGAGCACGACGCCCAGGGAGTTGAGTCCGAAGACCAATCCGAACTGCTGGGCATTCAGGCCGAAGACGTCTTGCAGAAGGAACGACGACGACGAGAGATAGGCGAACAAGGCGGAGAAGATCATGCCGCCGATGATCGCCACGCCCACGAAGACCCGATCGTGGAACAGCGCGTGATAGCGCGCTCGGGCGGTGCTGTGCTCGCCGACCCCGCGCCTCTCGGGTGGCAGGGTCTCAACGATGAGCAGAGCGGCGACCAGCACCACCAGGACTCCGTAGGCGGCGAGGGCGACGAAGACCCCGCGCCAGTCGGTCACCCGCAGCAACTGCGAGCCGATCACCGGCGCCAGGATGGGGGCGAGGCCACTGACCAATGCCATGCGAGACAGCATCCTGACCAACGGCTGGCCGCCGAAGAGGTCGCGCACGGTCGCCATCGCGACGACGCCGCCGCCCGCCGCCCCGATGCCCTGCACGACGCGCAGCACCGTGAGCAGTTCGATGTTCGGGGCGAACGCCACCCCGATACTTGCCACGATGTGCAGGGCGGTGGCCAGCAGAAGAGGCGTGCGCCGTCCGATCTTGTCGCTCCACGGTCCGATCACGAGCTGCCCGACCGCGAAGCCGATCGAGGTCGCGGTCAGCGTGAGTTGAACGGCCGCGTCGCTCGCCGAGAAGTCGCGGGCTACGGCGGGGAACGACGGCAGATAGAGGTCGACCGTGAAGGGACCCAGCGCCACCAGCGCGCCGAGCGCGACGATGTAGATCAGTCGCTGATTGCGGGTGAGTGCGTCGCCCGGATGGGCGGAATTGGGGAGGGTGATTGACCCGGTGGCATTGGAGATGGGCACAGAGTGACCTGTTCGGTGAGGGAGGAGATCGACGAGCGGCGGGGGCGCGTCAGGCGAGCGACGCAGGATCGGCGAACACGCCGGTGAACGCCAGCTCCGCGGCCCCCACTGTCAGGATATCGGCGCCCAACTCGGCCCTGGTCAATTCGACGCCCTCGCCGGATGCGCGCAATGACTGCTGAGCCACCAGCTCATCCAGCCGCTCGGGAGCGACCGCGTAGAGCGCCGAGAGGAAGCCGCCGAGCACCACGCGCTGAGGATTCAGGATGTTGATGGCGTTGCGAAGGGCGACAGCGAGGTACCCGATCTGGCGGTCCACCTCGGCGAGCACCGCCGGGTCGTCGCTGTCGCGCAGGGCGTGCTCGAGCTCATCGGCGCGCGCGTCTGTGAGGCCGGTGAGCGCGAGCAGCGGCGCACGGGTGACCTCGGTCTCGAAGCATCCGATCGCACCGCAGTGGCACAGCGATCCCGACGAGTTCACCAGGGTGTGACCCAGTTCGCCCGCATAGCCGTCGGCTCCGGTCAGGGCGCGACCACCCACGATCACGCCACCGCCGATGCCGCTCGCGCCGCCGTTGAGATAGAGGACATCCTGGATGTCGCGGCCGGCCCCGAAGGTGCTCTCGGCGCGCACGCCCAGCGACGCGTCGTTCGCGGCGGCCACCGGCAGCCCGGTGCGCGCTGCGAGGCGCGCGGTGAACGGCTGGTCGACCCATCCCAGGTGCGGAGCGAGCCGCACGAGCCCGTCGTCGGCGCGCACCTGCCCGGGCACCGCGACGCCGATGCCGACGATCCGACGGCCCGCGAGCCGATCGTCGATGAGGGCGCTGATCGCCTCGGCCGTGATCTCGACCGCACCGTCTGAGTCGATGCCGGGCGGGCTGTTCACCCGGCGCCGCTCGACCACGAGGCCGCCGAGTGCGACGGCGGCGATCGAGATCGCATCCACCTCGGGATTCACGGTCAAGGCGATGACGTGCTGCGCCGCGAGAACGATCGGGCTCGGCCTGCCCACGCGGGCGTTGGGCAGCGGATCGCGCTCCTCGACCAGCCGAAGGCTCTCGAGCTCGCCGACCAGTGCGGCGATGGTCGATCGGTTCAAGCCCATGAGGGCCGTGAGTTCCGACCTCGAGTGGCCTGCCGCGCCCGCGCGGTGCACCAAGCGCAGCAGGTTGGAGAGATTCTCGCGGCGCAACGACTCATTGCCCAGCCCGCGGGCGGTCGAGTCGGAGAGCGTCACAGACGGCAGACTATTCGATTTTGTTGTGCTTGACCCCAAATGAGCGGCGCCCTAAGATCCCAATCACCCAATCACTTTCGACGCAGCGGTCGAAACTTTCGAAAGGTTCAAAGATGAACAGACACAGCATGAGGGGCTTGGTCGCACTCGGCGCGGCCGCAGCCCTTGCGGCGGGAGCTCTCGCCGGATGCAGTTCGGGAACCCCGGCAGGCGGCGGCAAGGTCACGCTGACCTGGTGGCACAACGCGACCGCCGACCCGCTGAAGGGACTGTGGGCGAGCGTCGCGAAAGACTTCGAGAAGCTCCACCCGAATGTGACGGTCAAGGTCACGGGATATCAGAACGAAGACCTGCAGCGCACGCTCATTCCCAACGCCCTCCGCTCGGGCAACCCGCCGGACCTCTTCCAGGCCTGGGGCGGCGGCGAGATCGTCGACCAGGTGGCCGCCGGCTACGTGAAAGACATCTCGGCCGACGTCAAGCCGGAGCTCACGGCCATCGGCCCGACCGTCAGCGGCTGGCAGGTCGACGGCAAGACCTACGCGCTTCCGTTCAGCTACGGCATCGAGGGATTCTGGTACAACAAGGACCTCTTCAAGCAGGCCGGGATCACCGACGTTCCCACCACCCTCGACCAGCTCAACGACGATGTGACCAAGCTGAAGGGCGCGGGCATCGCCCCGATCGCCGTCGGCGCCGGCGACAAGTGGCCGGCCGCCCACTGGTGGTACAACTTCGCGCTGAAAGACTGCACCCCGGCAACCCTGAAGAAAGCCACCTCGAAGCACGTCTTCACCGACAAGTGCTTCGTGCAGGCGGGCACCGACCTGAAGAAGTTCATCGCCACGAACCCGTTCCAGGATGGATTCCTCGCCACGCCCGCTCAGACCGGCGCCGGCAGCTCGGCCGGCCTGGTCGCCAACGGCAAGGCCGCCATGGAGCTCATGGGCCACTGGGATCCCGGAGTGATGAGCGGCCTGACCGCCGACAAGAAGGTTCCGCCGTTCCTGGGCTGGTTCAACTTCCCGGGCGTCCCCGGATCCGCCGGTGACCCGACCGCGGCCCTCGGCGGCGGCGACGGATTCGCCTGCTCGAAGAAGGCTCCGCCGGAGTGCGTCGAGTTGCTCAAGTACATCGTGAGCGTCGACGTGCAGAAGAAGTTCGGTGCCAGTGGCGCGGGCCTACCCGTCACCAAGGGCTCCGAGTCGAGCGTCACCGACCCGAACCTGGTCCAGGTGCTCGACGGCAAGAACAAGGCATCGTACGTTCAGCTCTGGCTCGACACCTCGTACGGAGCCAACATCGCTGGTGCCATGAACGACGGCATCGTCAGCCTGTTCGCCGGCAAGGGAACGCCTGAGGACATCGTCAAGGCGATGCAGGCAGCCGCGGCCCAGTAGCGCATGTCAGTCGGCACCATCACGGCCGGGCCCGCGGTTTCCGCGGGCCCGGCCCCCGCTCACCGCAGACGTTCGCGTCTGCGCCAGCGCATCGAGATCGCCCTGTTCGCGGGCCCAGCGTTCCTCGTCTATGTGACGTTCGTGCTGGTCCCGGTCGCGCTCGCGGCGGTCTACAGCTTCTTCCGGTGGAACGGCCTCCAGGCCCTCACCGACTTCATCGGGCTCGAGAACTACCGGAGGGCGCTCAGCGACCCGGTCTTCATCGGAGCCATCGGCCACAACCTCTTCGTCGTCGGGATGTCGTTGATCGTGCAGGGCCCGATCGCCATCGGCGTGGCCCTGCTGCTCAACCGCCGACTGCGCGGCCGCACCTTCTTCCGCGTCATCATCTTCATCCCCTACGTACTCAGCGAAGTGATCGCGGCCGTGAGCTTCAAGCTGCTGCTGCAGCCGGCCGGCCCGTTCGACGGCTTCTTGCACTCGATCGGCCTGGGCAGCCTCAAGCAGCTCTGGCTGGCCGACAGCAACGTGGTGCTCTGGGTTCTG
>Ga0105248_10000365_pt1 | contig 52722 bp, 41 predicted proteins | sample KBSS34metaG_FD_81524 | JGI IMG/M metagenome (GOLD analysis project Ga0105248, IMG submission 81524) | Switchgrass rhizosphere microbial communities from Kellogg Biological Station, Michigan, USA - KBS S3-4 metaG | ecosystem: Host-associated > Plants > Roots > Rhizosphere > Soil | place... | reverse complement strand
CGTCCGAGGCGGTTCCGTGGTGACCATCGCGTCGATGTACGCCTACTTCGGCGGAGGCGAGATCGCTGCATACTCGGCCTCGAAAGGCGGCGTCGTGCAGCTGACCAAGTCGCTCGCCGAGGTGTACGCGAGCGAGGGCATCCGGGTCAACTCCGTGGCGCCCGGATGGATCGACACGCCCCTACTCGCCCCGCTCAAAGCGGACGACGCCAAACGCGAAAGGCTCCTGTCTCGCACCCCGCTGCGGCGTTTCGGTCAGCCGGACGAGATCGCGTCGGTCGTCGCGTTTCTCTGCTCGGATGCCGCCGCCTTCGTCACGGGCGCCGTCCTCCCCGTCGACGGCGGCTACCTGGTCACCGGGATCTGACCGCTCAGCCCAGGTAGGCCCGGCGAAGCAGGTCGTCGTCCGCGAGCAGTTCGGCGGCGGATCCCTGGTACGAGACGCGGCCGCTGGTGACCACCAGCGCCTCACTGGCCGCCTTCAGGGCGAGGTGTGCGAACTGCTCGACCAGCAGGACGCCGACGCCCGATGCCGCGATGTCCTGGATCACCGGGATCAGACGCAGGAAGACCACCGGCGCCAGGCCCAACGACATCTCGTCGATCATGATGTAGCGCGGCTTGGCCGCGAAGGTGCGCGCGAGCACGACCATCTGCTGCTCGCCGCCCGAGAGCAGTGCGGTCGCAGAGTCGACGCGCTTCTCCAGCTCGGGGAACATCGCCATGGCCTCATCGAACGCGGCCGCGGTGCGTGCGGTCAGCTTCAGATTCTCGCGAACGGTGAGCGAGGGGAAGATCATGCGCCCCTGCTCGACGTGCTTGAGCCCCATCAGCGACCGCTGCCGGCGAGACAGCTTCGAGATCTCATGCCCGTCGAGCTCGATGGATCCCGACGCGATCGGGATGATGCCCGACATCGACTCGAGCAAGCTCGTCTTGCCCGCACCATTCGGACCGACGACGGTCGTGATCTCGCCGAGGCTCACCTCGAGGCTGACGTCCGAGATGACCGGTCCGACGCCGCGCCGAACCACCACATCCTTCACTTTGAGGCTCACAGCATCTCCGTCTCACCCATGTATGCCGAGACCACCTTCGGATCGTTCAGGACCTCTGCCCGATCGCCACTCGCCAGGACCTCGCCGAAGTTCAGCACCGTGATGCGCGAGCAGACGCTCCGAACCAGATCGAGGTCGTGCTCGATGATCAGGATCGTCGTGCCGAAATGCTCGGGAGCGCGCCGCAGGCGATTGGCGAATGCCAGGTGCTCGTCGTGAGACAGTCCGGCGGCCGGCTCGTCGAGCAGCAGCAGCTGGGGCCGAGCCGCCAGGTTCGCCGCCACCTCCACCAGACGGCGGGTGCCGACATCCACGACACTCAGCGGGATGGAGGCGTCGGGGCAACCGAAGAAGGTCAGCGCATCGGCGATGGCTGCCGGGTCGGCCTTGCCCCTCGTGACGAAGCGGAGGTACGCGCCGACGGTCATGGTCGGCGGGACTCGGTCTTGTTGGAAGGTCCGCCGCAGACCTGCGCGGGCGCGCTGGTGCGGGGCGAGTCCGTTCAGGGCTTGGCCGTTCAGGGTCGCCGTTCCGGTGTGGTGCGGCAGGAAGCCGCCGATCGCGTCGACGAACGTGGACTTGCCTGCGCCATTGGGCCCGATCAGACCGAGGATGGTGCCTTCCTCTACCGTGAGCGACACATCGGTCAGCGCCTTCACGGCACCGAACTCGACCGTGAGGTGCTCGACGACCAGCAGCGGCCGGCCGGTACCGACCGGGATCGGCGCCTCGGCCACCGTCTCAACGGCGGCGACGTCACCCGCGGCCTCGACGCGGGCGGCCTCGCGGAGTCGGCGACGACGGAACAGGGCAGTACGCACCCCGGTGCCCAGGTTCGAGTTCGACGTGAGGGCCTGAATGCCCAGCACGCCGAAGGCCACGCTCGACCACTCGAGTGGCACCCGGAACTGCTTCAAGATCTCGGGGATCACCACGAACAGGATGCCGCCGAAGAGCGCCATGTCGATCAGCTGAGAACCGACCACGATGCTCAACACGTAGAGTCCGAGCGAGTTGATCGGGGTGAACGTCAGGTAGTTGACCTGCGTGATCTGGCCGACGATGAGGCATCCCGCGATCCCACCGACGAAGGCGCTGAGCGCGAATGCCGACAGCTTCGCCGTGCGCACACTCTTGCCCGCCGACGCGGTGCCGCGCTCCGAGAAGGCCACCGACTTCCAGGCGGCCCCGATCCGGCTTCCTTGCAGGGCGTTGATCGCGAGCGCCACCAAGACGGTGACAATGACGGCGAAGAGGAAGTACCCGCGGTCGCCGGTCGGATCCGACGAGAGCCCGAATGGACGCGGGATGTGCGCGAAGCTCTGATCCGGGAATCCGATCTGCTGAACGGTCGTGTCGACGGCCGCGGCAACGCCCAGGGTGATGACGGCGAGGTTGACCCCGCGCAGGCGGAGAGCCGGCAGGCCGATGACCAGGCCCAGCACCGCGGTGATCAGCCCCGCGATCAGCATGAACACGAGGAACGACACCGCCCCGAAGACGGCGGGAAGAGGCGTCTTCAAGTACAAGAACTCGAGGATCCACGCGCCGATCGACGCGAAGCTGAGCTGGCAGAGGGCGATCATGCCCGCGGTGCCGGTGACGATCCCCAGACCGAGGAGCGACACCATGGCCACCAGGACAGAGGTCGATACGAACACGACGTAGGCGGGCATGCCGAAGCCGAACACCGCTCCGAGAGCGATCGCGACGAGGGCGAACACGAGAGGGATCCAGGCCCGATTTGCCGGGCGCGCAGGGCTAGCGAGCGACATCCCAGACCTCCTTCCGCTGGTTCCAGAGGAGGAACAGGACGATGACGAGGATGGGGATCCAGTCGCGCAGCTGGGTGGTCGACGGGAAGGCCGTGAGGGCTCCCTGCAAGGCGCCGACCACCAGGCCCCCGACGATCGTGAGGGGGATGTTCTTGAACGCTCCCACCAGGGCCGCGGCCGTGCCGGGGATGACCAAGGTGATCATCGAGGCCGCGTCGGCCGCCGCGGTGTTGCCGATGATGGAGACGCACAACCCCATCACCGCGCCCATCGCGACCCACACGCTCACCTGAAGGGCCTTCACGTTCACGCCGAGCAACTCGGCGGCCGTCTGACGGTCGCTGATGGCCCGGAGCCGAATCCCGAGCGGCGAGTGTTTCACGATGATCCAGGTGAGGAGGCCGACGACGATGGCCGCAACGAGCATCGCGACGCCCACCTTGGTGACCGCGACCTCACCGATGATGACGGCCGGCCCGACGAGCAAGGGGCGAAGAGGTTGCGGCTGTGATCCGAACAGGATGAACGACAGTGAGATCAGCATGAGCAGTGACGCGACCGTCACGGCCGAGCGGGCGGTCGTCGTCGCCTCCGAGAGCCAGGTCGCCTCGATCCAGCCCAGAACGCCTGACACGACCGCGGCCACCAGCACGGCGATCACCACCGTGATAGCGACCTGAGCCCCAGGGGGCAGCGAAGCCAGGAGGGGTGCGGAACGGATCGAGAGGTACGCGCCGAAGACGCCCACCGCGACAAGCGAGAAATTGATCACACGCGTCAGCACGGACATCAGCGTGAGGCCCACCCCGATCAGGGCATAGAGGGCGCCGGAACTGAACCCGACGACCAGGGCGAAGATGATGTTCAAACTGTCCTCCGTGATGCAACTGGCGAAATGATATTGCGGGCGACGGCCTGCTGGGCCGTCGCCCGCAATCAGTGTTCGGTATTACGGCTGCTTGGTGTCGACCCATCCGATCTCGTCACCCTTGAGCCACGGTCCGAGAGAAGTCCACTCGCTGGTGTTCTTCTTGATCTCAACCGGCCATGCGGACTTGTTGGCCTGGTGGGTGTCACCAGGGCCGAAGATCCACGGCGTTGCGACCATCGGGTTGTTCACCGGGGTGGTCATCGCCTTCGCAGCAGCGGTGAACGAATCACGCGTCACCTTGCCCTTGACCGACTTGAGAATCGCGATGAAGTACTTCGCCGCCAGGTAGCCGCCCTGAGCGAAGGAGGTCTTCGGCACCTGGTGCGCATCCATGACCTTGGCCCAGTCGGTGTTCGACTTGTCCTTCGGGTCCGTGAACGGCGAGAACTCGGCCGGCAGGTGGATGTCGCCAGCGTACGAGATGCCCTTCGCGAACTCGTCGGAGTAGCAGGAGGTCAGCACCAGGAAGGGGATCTTCAAGCCCTGGTTCGACGCCTCGCCGATGAACGCCGTGACGGCCGGGCCGACCTCGGTGATCATGACAGCGCCGCAGTTGTGACTCTTCAGTGCCGCGACGTTGCCTGCGTAGCTCGCCTGACCGCGGGTGAGGCTGAAGTCGCTGTACGCGAGCTTCTTGCCCGTCTTCGCAGACCAGGCGTCGATGGCTCCCTGATAGGCCGCCTTGCCCGCGTCGTTGTCCGGGACGACCTCGGCGCAGATGTTCTTGTAACCGAGGGTCTCAGAGCCGTCGTAGAGGGTCGCGAAGGCGTCGAAGTACGGGCCGTCGTTCGCCGGTGCGATGTTGGGCGTCGTGAAGCAGAACGGGTCAACCCCGGTGCCCTGGATCGAGATGATGTTGTTGTCTTCCCACGTCTTGTGGTTGACAGCGCAGTCCAGCAGTGAGGACGAACCGACGAGGGCGACCGCACCGCTGTTCAGGGCATCCTTCGCCGCCGTCGACGAGACAGCCGGGTCGGTCTTGTCGTCGAAGACCTGATACTGCAGCGGGTGCCCGTTGAAGCCGCCCGCGGCGTTGTAGTCGTCGAAGACCGCCTTGACCGCTTGAGGAGCTTCGGGGAAGAAGGTGAGGCCGCTGAGAGCGGCGACCTTGATCGGGGTTCCGGTCGCCGGGGTGCTGGTCCCGCCACCGCCTGAGGTGGCGCTACAGCCGCTCAGGATGAGCGCTGCGACCGCAACCGCAACAGTGGCGGTCGCAGTGGCGCCGAGTTTCTTGCCGGTGATTCGCATGTGATTGGTGCCTCTCCGATATGGCGCTGAACTTCCGTGTTCAGCGACGGTCCTTCGATGTCGGACGGCGAACAGCGGCGTCCTGTGGTCACTCTAAGAACGCGGCGTCAGAGCGTGTTTGTCGCCCGGGGAACAGTCGTTGACTCTGCGTACCGGAGTTGGCATCGCGCGCTGTTCCGGACCTGCGCTGTCGGACACGGGCCGTGCGCCCTAGGCCAAACGGTGCGGGCGGGGCCCGGAGATGCTGTTCTCATCAGCACTGTTTCCACTGAGGAGAACCACCATGTCCGACTACGCCACCCTGCTCGCCCGCGTCAGCGCACCCGCTGGTACCGGCCGCGAGATGCATGATCCCGCGACCGGGGAGGTCGTCGGATCAGCCCCCGTCAACACCGTCGAAGACCTCGACGCCGCAATCGCGGCGGCCAAGGCGGCCCAGCCGGCTTGGGAGGCGCTCGGTCATCCCAAGCGGATCGAGATCCTCAACGCGGCCGCCGATCGTCTGGAGGCGGAGTCCGAGTCGCTCGCCGAGCTGCTGTCACGCGAGCAGGGGAAGCCGCTCAACGGCCCCAACGCCCGCTTCGAAGTCGGAGCGTGCGTCGCGTGGCTGCGGGCAACGGCCGCGACGGCCCTGCAGCCGGAGGTCGTTGTCGACGACCCCGACATGCACGCCGAACTCCACTACCGCGCGATCGGCGTGGTCGGTGCGATCGGCCCCTGGAACTGGCCCTTGATGATCGGGATCTGGCAGATCGCTCCCGCGCTTCGCATGGGCAACACCGTGGTGGTCAAGCCATCCGGATTCACCCCGCTGAGCGTGCTGGGCATGGTGTCGATCATGAACGAGGTGCTGCCCGAGGGAGTGCTGACCGTCGTGGCCGGCGACCGCGTCGTCGGAGCTCGACTGGCGTCGCACCCCGACGTCGACAAGATCATGTTCACCGGATCGACAGCAACGGGCCGAGAGATCATCAAGAGCTCGGCCGACAACCTGGCACGTCTCACTCTGGAGCTCGGCGGCAACGACGCGGGAATCGTCCTGCCCGGAACGGATCCCGCAGCCATCGCCGGCGACCTGTTCTGGGGCGCGTTCATCAACACCGGTCAGACCTGCGCCGCGCTGAAGCGCCTGTACGTGCACGACTCGATCTACGAGCAGGTGATCGATGAACTCAAGGCCGTGACGGCGACCATGCCGATGGGAAACGGGCTGGACGAGAACAACGTGCTCGGGCCCGTGCAGAACAAGGCCCAGTTCGACATCGTGTCGGAACTCGTCGAGGACGCGAAGAAGCGCGGTGGACGCGTGATCATCGGAGGCGCTCCCGCGACCGAGCTCGGCGAACTCTTCTACCCGGTCACGCTCGTCGCCGACCTGCACGACGGCGACCCCCTGGTCGACGAGGAGCAGTTCGGACCCGCGCTTCCGATCATCCGCTACACGGATGTCGAGGACGCGATCGCGAGCGCGAACCGCCTGGACGTCGGGCTCGGCGCCTCGGTCTGGTCGTCGGACCCGGTCGAGGCACGCAAGGTGGCTCTCCGCCTCGAGGCCGGCACGGTCTGGATCAACAAGCACGGCGTCGTTCACCCGATGATGCCCTTCGGCGGGGTCAAGGGGTCGGGCTACGGCCTCGAGTTCGGCGTCGAGGGTTTCAAGGCGCTCGGGGTGCCGCAGATCATCAGCGCATAACCGTCGCACAGAAGAAGGAGCCGGCACGTCGTGCCGGCTCCTTCTTCGTGGTGTCGGATCAGAGCTGGGCGCCGAGCTTGAAGCCGGCCTCGACGTCGCCCTTGCGGGTGTACGAGAAACCGTCCGCCCCGATCGTGACGGCCATCTCGCTCGGCTGCTCGCGTTCGACCACCGGCTGAGGCTCGCCATCGAGGTCGAGGACGAGGCTCGCGTCGGTGTACCAGCTCGGAACGACCGGATTGCCCCACCAGTCGCGACGCTGATTGTCATGCACGTCCCAACGCACGAGGGGGTTGTCGGGGTCGCCGGTGTAGTAGTCCTGCGTGTAGATCTCGATGCGGTGGCCATCGGGGTCACGGATGTAGAGGTAGAAGGCATTCGAGACACCGTGCCTTCCCGGCCCCCGCTCGATGGCATCGCTGCGACGCAGCGCGCCGAGCTTGTCGCAGATCGCCAGGATGTTGTGCTTCTCGTGCGTTGAGAAGGCGATGTGATGGAGGCGCGGACCGGCTCCTCCGGTGAGCGCCGTATCGTGCACCGTATCTTTACGGCGCATCCAGGCCGCGTACACGATGCCATCCTCATCCTCGATGTCCTCGGTCACCCGAAAGCCGATGCCCTCGAGGTACTCGAGTCCGCGCGGCACGTCGGGCGTCACCTGGTTGAAGTGGTCGAGGCGTACGAGGGCGCCCGGAGTGTGCAACTCATAGCGCCAGGCGAGTCGTTCGACGTGCTCGACGCTGTAGAAGAACTCGTAGGGGAATCCCAGCGGGTCGACGACGCGCACGGCGTCACCGATCCCCCGCACGAAGCCCTCCGCACGGCGCTCGGTCCGGCATCCCAGGGCCTGATAGTAGGCCTCGGCCAGGTCGACATCCCCGGGTGTCCTGACGCGGAACGCGAGCACGGCTGCGGCCGCGACCGGCCCGGCCCGCAGCACGAGGTTGTGATGGATGAACTCCTCGAGCGGACGCAGGTAGATCGAGTTCTCGTCTTCATAGGTGACCGTGAGACCCAGGATGTCGACATAGAACACGCGCGACGCGGCAAGGTCGGTGACGACGAGTTCGGCGTATGCGCAACGCAGGATGTCGGGCGGAGTGAGACCGGGTGCGGTCAGTGACGGCGATGTCATGGTCGGTTCCTTCGAATCGGGTCAGGCCGCGCCGAAACGCGGTGTGTGGGCGTGGCCGAGCGTGATGTGCACGGCCTGCTGGTCGGTGTAGAAGTCGATGGAGCGATAGCCGCCCTCGTGCCCGAGGCCTGAGGCTTTGACTCCACCGAATGGGGTGCGCAGATCGCGCACATTGTGCGAGTTCAGCCACACCATCCCCGCCTCGACGTTCTGCGAGAAGGTGTGCGCGCGCTCGAGATTGTTCGTCCAGATGTAGGCGGCGAGCCCGTAGCGGACTCCGTTGGCGAGCTCGAGCGCTTCCTCGTCGGTGTCGAACGGCGTGATGGCGACGACAGGCCCGAAGATCTCCTCCTGGAAGATCCGGGCATCCGGCTTGACGTCGGCGAACACTGTCGGCGACACATAGTTGCCGGTCGGGAGGCCTTCGGGGCGGCCGCCTCCGGCCAGAAGCCGGCCCTCCGACTTGCCGATCTCGACGTAGCTCATCACCTTGTCGAAGTGCTCGGGGTGCACGAGGGCACCGACTTCGGTCTTCGGGTCGTGAGGGTCGCCTACGACGATCCTCGACGCCCGTGCGGCGTACTTCTGCAGGAACTCGTCGTAGATCGACCGCTCAACCAGGATGCGGCTTCCCGCGGTGCAGCGTTCGCCATTGAGCGAGAACACCCCGAAGAGCGTGGAATCGATCGCCGCTTCCAGATCCGCATCGGCGAACACGACGGCGGGGCTCTTGCCGCCGAGCTCCATCGACAGACCCTTGAGCATCGGAGCCGCGTTGCCGAAGATCAACTGGCCGGTCCTCGACTCCCCCGTGAACGAGATCAAGGGAACATCGGGGTGCTTGACGAGTGCGTCGCCTGCCTCCTCCCCGAGTCCGTTGACCAAGTTGAACACGCCCTTCGGAAGCCCCGCCTCCTCGAAGATGCCGGCCCACAGGCTCGCCGACAGCGGGGTGAACTCTGCCGGCTTCAGCACGACGGTGCACCCGGATGCGAGCGCCGGAGCAAGCTTCCAGCTCTCGAGCATGAACGGTGTGTTCCAAGGGGTGATGAGCCCGGCCACCCCGATCGGTTTGCGGTTCACGTAGTTCACCTGAGTGCCGGGCACCTTGTAGGTGTCGTCCGACTGGGCCACGATGAGGTCGGCGAAGAACCGGAAGTTCTCTGCGGCACGCTGCGCTTGGCCGAGCGCCTGGGTGATCGGCAGGCCGGTATCGAATGTCTCGAATTCCGCGAGGTGCGCATCCTGGGCTTCGACGGCGTCGGCGATCCTGTTCAGGATCCTCGCCCGCTCCCGGGGCTTGAGGCGAGGCCACGGACCCTCGACGAATGCCCGAGTCGCGGCGGCGACCGCGGCATCGATGTCCGCCTTCTGGCCCGCTGCCGCCGAGACGTATGTCGTATTCGAGACCGGATCGAGAACATCGAAGGTCTCGCCGCCGATGCTGTCGACGAACTGGCCATCGATGTAGTGCTGGATCCGATCCGGTAGGCCATCGGGCACGTGGTGCGTTGCGACGGCCGGGGCGATGGTGCTCATGCGGAGACTCCGATCTGGAATCCTTCGGTCGATGTCAGGTACTGCTCGCCCTCGGCGAGAAGCGCCCGCATCTTGGCGAGGCCGGAATCCGTCGGCGTGATCAGCGGGGGTCGCACGTATCCGGAGCGGATCAGGCCGCGTTGCTCGAGCACCCACTTTCCGGGCGCGGGATTCGTTTCGACGAACAGCAGGTCGACGAGGGGGTGCAGGCCGTAGTGGATCGCGCGGGCGCCCTCGAGGTCGCCGGCCTCCCAGAGCTCGTACATCTGGGCGTGCGCGGCCGGAGCGATGTTGGCGGTCGCACTGAGAAAGCCCGCGCCACCCAACGCCAGAAGCGGGAGGCACAGAAGCTCGATGCCGGACCACACCACCAGGTCACGCCCGCAGAGTTGGATGACGCGGGAGAAGTGTTCGAAGTCCTTGGTCGTCTCTTTGATCCCGACGAAGTTCTCCACATCCCGGTACAGACGCGCCACCGTCTCGGGCGCGATGTCGACCGCGGTGCGAGACGGCACGTTGTAGGCGATGATCGGCAGCTCGGGGAACTCAGCGGCGATCGTCTTGTACCAGACGTACAGCGCCTCTTGCGTGGGTCGTGCGTAATACGGGGTGATGATGAGCGAGGCGTCGATGCCGAGCTCCATGGCTCGGGCGGTCAACTCCATCGTCTCGTGGAGTTGCGCGGTGCCCGTGCCGACCACCACCGGCACTCGGTCCGCGACCGTTCGGGTGACCGTCTCGATCGCCGCGGCGCGTTCCTCGATGCTCTGGGCGCCGGGCTCTCCCGTCGAGCCTCCGATCGAGACACCGTGCGTGCCGCTGGCAAGCTGCCATTCGACGAGGTTGGCGAGACTGTCGTGGTCGACGTCACCCTCGGGGGTGAACGGCGTCATCAGCGGCACGATCGAGCCGCGCAGTTGTGCGGGATCGCTGCGGTAGCGCATGGTCTTTCCTTTCGCCGGGCGAGCCCGGTCAGTGTCGGTGTGATGCTTGGTAGGCGAGCATGGCGTCGAGCGTTCGGGTTCGATGCGCTCGCGCCGCGAGTTCGATCTCCAGCGCGGGAGCGCCGGCTTCCACCAGGTCGAGGATCGCCTCGTGTTCGCGCACCGACTCGGCCGCTCGGCCGGGTACGAAGCTGAATGACGAGTCACGAAGAACCTGGAGACGGGCCCATCCGCGATGAACGGCGTCGAGGATCTGGGGATTCGGGCAGTTCTCGAACAGCGCGGAGTGGAACTCCAAGTTGAGTTCGGTGAACCGGTGCGGCTGGAAGTCGGTCAGCGTGGCGTTCATGCGCTCATTGACGGAGCGGGCCAAAGACAGCTCGGCTGCACTGACGTGTGGTGCGCTGAGGGCGGTTGCCGCACCCTCGACGATGCTCAGCGTCTGCATCGTCGTCACGTATTCGGCCTCGTCGATCAGGGCGACCTGAGCGCCGACATTGCGCTCGAAGGTCACCAGGCCCTCCGACTCGAGCAGCCGGATCGCCTCGCGCACCGGGACCACGCTGACGTCCAGTTGACGGGCGATCGCGCCGAGCACGAGCCGGTACCCCGACACATAGCTGCCGTCGGCGATGCGGGCCTTGATCCACTGATAGGCCAGCTGCGACTTGCTGAGTGCGACGTCGGTCACGGTCGGGCTCACCCCTGCCATTCCTGGTACCGGGCCTTCCATTCGGGATTCATCGGATAGAGGCCCTTCACCGAGGCGCCATCGCCGACCTGCTCGGCGATGAAGCGCTCTTCGCGCTCCTGCTCGATCGCATCGGCGACCACCTCCCGCACCAATGCCGGCGGGATCACGAGCACACCGTCGTCGTCGCCAACGATCACGTCGCCCGGCTGCACGGCAGCGCCGCCGCAGGCGATCGTGACGTCGGTCTCCCACGGAACGTGCCGCCGCCCGAGCACCGCGGGGTGGGGGCCGGCGGAGAAGACGGGAATCCCGAGGTCGGCGACCGTCGAATAGTCGCGAACGCCACCATCGGTGACGACGCCGGCCGCCCCGAGGCGCACGGCCCGCAGAGCCAGGATGTCGCCGACCGTCCCCGTGCCGGTTTCGCCCCGCGCGTCGATGACGAGCACCTCGCCGGCCCGGAGCGAGTCGAACGCCTGCTTCTGGGCGTTGTGGCCGCCGCCGTGAGTCTCGAACAGGTCGGGACGGAACGGGATGAAGCGCAGCGTCCTGGCCACACCGACCAGATGTGCGCCGGCCTGATTCGTACGAACGCCGTCGATCGACACGTCGTCATAGCCGCGCTTGCGCAATTGAGAGCTGAGCGTGGCGGTGCCGACGCTGGCCAGATCGGCTCGGAGGGCGTCGTCCAACTCGAAGAGAGGGGTGAGACCCGCCGCGTCACGGCTGCCCCAGGCCTCGGTGCGCTGGACGTCATCCACCTCGGGACGTGCCCCGAAATCGGCGAGCGGCACCGTGCCTTCGACGACGGGGGTGACCAGACGGCCGGTCGAGGGGGCCCCGGGGGCGGTGGGGGCATCCACCTCGACCTCCACCGTGTCACCGGGGACGACGACGCTCGAACCGGCGGGGGTGCCGGTGAGGATCACGTCGCCGGGCTCCAGCGTCAGCAACTGAGACAGATCGGCGACAAGCCGCCCGAACGGGAACACCAGATCGGCGGTGGTGTCGTCTTGAACCAGTCGACCATTGACCCAGGTGCGCACTCGAAGCGCGGCCGGGTCGAGATCCGAGGCGGGAATGACGGTCGGGCCCAGGGGGGTGAACCCGTCGGCACCTTTGGATCGGAGGTTGGATCCCTTGTCGGCCGTCCGGAGGTCGTAGACACCGAAGTCGTTCGCGGCCGTGACGCCCTCGACAGCCGACCACCCCTCCTCCGGAGAGACGTGACGGGTCGTGCGGCCGATGACGAGCGCGATCTCTCCCTCGAATGCCAGGAGCTCGGTGCCGGCGGGCCGTTCGATCGCGGCACCGGATTCCGCGACGGAGGTGGCGGGTTTGAGAAAGTACGAGGGCTGCGCGGGGACGCGCCCGCGCTGCGCGATGCGCGACGGGTAGTTCAGGTGCAGGGCGATGATCTTGCCCGGCCGGCTGATGCCGTTCCCTCGTTCCATGACGTCCTCGTCTTGTTGACTGTATGTGAAATGATATACGATCTAGCCAGATCGGCAAACTTTATATATGCTTCCGGTCACCGGACCGACCCGAACGGTCGGCGCATTCCGTTATTACAAGGTGGTAATACGTGAACGTCTCAACCCCATCCCCAGCGATCCCGGTGCGCTCGTCCGTCTCTCACAGCTTCCACGAGTACCGGCAAGCCGTCACCGCCTCGTTCGTGCCGCTCGATGTCTCCCGCGTCGGCACGGCTCCCTTCTGGGGGCGCCTGCGGACTGTCGACCTCGAGCCGGTCCATGTGAGCGAGGTGACCGCATCCCAGCACATGGTCGAGCGCACCTCCACTCTCGTCGGGGGCGGCGACCCGTCGTACTACAAGGCGAGCCTGCAGGTCTCGGGTACCGGCCTGCTGATCCAGGACGGACGAGAGGCGGTTCTTCAGCCCGGCGATCTCGCCATCTACGACACGGGCCGCCCGTACTCCCTGGTCTTCGAGAATGACATGCGGATGGTCGTCCTCATGTTCCCGCGTGAGCAACTGGGACTGCCTCCCGAGGTGATGCAGCAGTTGACGGCGCACAAGTTCTCGAGCGACGACGGTCTGGGCGCGATGATCATCCCGTTCCTGCAGAACGTCTCGCAGAATCTGGAACGCGTCGGCGGAGTCACCGGTCCCCGCCTCGTGCATTCCACGATCGACCTGATCACCACGATGTTCGCGAACGAGCTCGACTTCGACGCGGATCCCGGCGACAGCCATCAGCTGCTCATGCAGCAGATCCGGCGATACATCGATGCCAACCTCGGGTCGCCCGACTTGGCGCCGGGTCAGATCGCCGCAGCGCATTTCATCTCGACGCGGCACCTTCACGGTCTGTTCCGGCAGAAGGGCTCGACGGTGTCGACGTGGATTCGCGAACAGCGGCTGGAAAAGTGCCGACGCGACCTGATCGATCCCCTGAACGCGCACCTGTCGGTGGGAAGCATTGCGGCGCGCTGGGGATTCGTCGAAGCCGCGCACTTCTCCCGGGTCTTCAAAGCCGCCTACGACGCCAGTCCCAGTGACCTGCGGGCGCAGGTGTTCTCCACCACTCGGCGGCGGCCCGAACCGACGGCATGACGACAGCCTGCCCGGTGTCTCGCTACACCGGGTCTTGGTGCTCGCTGTAGTCCGAGAAGCCGAACGGGATGATGACCGCACCACCGGGGCTGTTGGCGATCGTGCCGTCGCCCTCCAGCCCGATGAACTTACCGGTGGAGCGCCCCGCGGCGTAGTCGAAGACGAAGACGGTGCCGACCGGAATCTTCTCCTCCCGCCAGGTGAACAGGTAGACCCCGTCGTCGAGCTTGTAGGTCGTGGCGAGTTCGGTGGCCGCGTGTCCACGCTGCTCGCCGATCAGGTTCTGCCAGGTGAACCGGCGCGAGCTCAGGTAGATGTGTTCGTACAGGTGATGCGGGCTGTAGCGGAACAGGGTTCGGCGCCCGATCAGGTCGCGAGTCGGAGCAGGCGCGTCCTCGATCTTGGCCGGCGTGCCCTCGACGATGCCGCCGTGGAAGGTCTGCATGACGCGCGTCTCGACGTCGGCGTCCTCGGGTTCGATGCGCGAGTGGACGATCAGCGCCCAGCCCTTCTGAGGGTGCAGCGCCACGGTGATGGTCTCGACCTTGCGGTCGGCGATGGACATGTCCAGCCAGTAGCCGCCCCCGTCGAGCGGGACCTCTTCGTACGCCTCCCGCCCGCTGCCGGCCCATTCGAAGCCGTCGGCGGCCCACGAAAGCGTGTCCTGGTCGTCGATGTCCAATGTCAGCGTTCCGCCATCCACCGTGTGGATGACGAAGCGACGCCCTACGAGGTCGTGCGTGCGGGCACGTCGATTCGTGTCGATCCCGGCCGAGAAGTCCTCCATGTTGAGCCAGTGCTCCGACTCCTCGGTGAGCAGCTCTGATTCGTCCGACGCAGACATGTTCGTCCCTTCTGTTACGCGAGCAGGAACTCGGCGGCTTTCTCGCCGATCATGATGGTGGGGGCGTTGGTGTTGCCCGTTGTCACCCGGGGCATGATGGAGGCGTCAGCGACCATCAGCCCGGTGACCCCGTGCACCCGGAGAGTCGGATCGACGACCGCGAGGTCGTCGACGCCCATCTTGCAGGTGCCCACTTGGTGGTGGTAGGTGATGGCGGTGCGACGCACGTAGTCGCGCAGCGACGCGTCGTCGTCGACCGCCGGGCCCGGGTAGAGCTCGCGCGCACCCCACTCGTCGGCGAGCGCGGGCGCCTTGCCGATCTCGCGGACCTGTCGCACGCTCGCCTCGAGGGCAAGCAGGTCATCCTCCTCGGCGAGCGCGTTGAGGTCGATGAGGACCTCGGCGTGCGGGTCGGAACCGGCAAGCGTGAGCGTGCCGCGGCTGAGCGGCGTCACGATCCCGCCCATCAGGGTGAAGCCCGAAGCGGGTCCCTCCATCCAGTCCTCGTACATCGGGACGCTGAAGTGGATGGGCTGCGTATCCGGCACCTCGAGGCCCGGCTTGCTCCGCCAGAAGAGGTGGCTCTGCGTGATGCCGGTCCCGGCGAGCGGCGGGGCGATCTCGCGCTTCTCGGCGGCGAAGATCACCGGCGACAGCAGGTGGTCGTGCAGGTTCTTGCCGACGCCGGGGAGGTCGACGACGACCTCGAACCCCAGCTTGGTGAGATCGTCAGCCGGTCCGATCCCACTGCGGAGCAGGATCCTGGGCGAATCGATCGCGCCGGCCGTCAGCACCACCTGATCCGACTCGACCTGGACGATCTCTCCGAGACGCTCGTACTCGATGCCAGTGACGCGGGTGCCATCCAGCAGCAGCCGGTGGACCCATGCGCCCGTGACCACGGTGAGAAGCGGGGAATCGATCACAGGCTCGGCGTAGGCGCGCCAGGTGCTGAGGCGCTCCCCGTCGCGGATCGTCAGCTGCTGACGCGCGACGCCGTCCAGGTGGTCGCCGTTGTAGTCGGGGTTCTCCTCGAGGCCGCTCTCAACCGCCGCGTCGATGATCGACTGCTGGATCGGGTTGAGCGGGTAGTCGACGGTGACGTCGAGCAGCCCGTCCGTGCCCCGCAGCTCGGAGGCAGGGCCGTCGTAGTTCTCGATCTTCTTGAAGACCGGAAGCACGTCCTTCCAACCCCAGCCCGGGTTGCCGAGCGACTCCCAGTGGTCGTAGTCCTGCGGCGCGCAGCGCACATAGATCATCGCGTTCAGAGAGTGCGAACCTCCGAGCACCTTCCCGCGCGGCAGATGGAGGCGGCGACCGGCCGCGTGGGGCTGGGGAACCGTGAAGTAGTCCCAGTCGTCGGGGCTGTGCCAGATCTCGCCGAGGCGGGCCGGGTCTTGGATGACGGGCTTCACATCCGAGCCGCCAGCTTCCAGCAGGAGGACCCGCTTGCCGGCGTCCACGAGTCTCCGCGCGATCACGGAACCCGCGGAGCCGGCCCCGACGACGATGATGTCCGGCCGTTCGCTCATGCTCATTTCCTCCCTCTTGACTGCACCGACCGTCTCACGTTCGAACAGCATCCTTCTAGCGAGTCGGGCATTCCTTCGCTCTGAATCAATGGACGTTCGGTGCTCGACAAGCGGCCAAGAACATTGCTCGCGATGCTGGGATCAGCCGGGTGGGAACCCGACTTCTGCGCCTGCGAAAGGACGAAGACCAGTGGATGACTCGCCGGAGGTCTCGCGCCAAGTGGTGTTTCCTCGTGCGGGATCGATCGAGCTGAGCTCGATCGACGTTCCCACCCCCGGGCCACGCGATCTCGTCATGCGGGTGCGGCGCGTGGGGATCTGCGCCACGGATCTGCACCTGCTCGACGGGCACATCGGCGATCCATTCCCCTTGGTCCCCGGCCACGAGTTCGTCGGCGAGGTCGCCGCCATCGGCGACGACGCCGCAGCGAAGCGAGGGCTTGCCATCGGCGACCGGATCGCCGTCAAGATGCTTCTGCCGTGCGGTGAGTGCCCGCGCTGCCTCGAGGGCCGCTACAACATCTGCGAGCGGGACGATCCGGCTTTGGGGCCCGCGGCCGCTCGCGAATACGGCGTCAACATTCCGCGCACGACGGGACCCGGTCTCTGGGGCGGATACGCCGACCACCTCTGGGTGCCCGCCGAGGCCATCGTGCATCGCCTGCCCGACGATCTGCCCTGGGACGTCGCCGCTCTTGTCGAACCTCTCGCCGTCGCGTTCCGCGCTGTGCACCGCGGCCGAGTCTCCGCCGGAGACACGGTCGTCGTCATCGGCCCGGGACCGGTCGGCCTTCTGATGGCGGCGGCCGCCAAGCTGTCCGGCGCCCGGCGCGTCGTGATGATCGGAACCCGGCCGAGCCGGCTCGCCGTCTCACAGAGGTTCGGCGCCGACGTCACCATCGATTCGAGCACTACGGACGACGTGCCCGGCGCTGTCCGGGCGGCCCTCGGCGGCCTCGCGGATGTCGTCATCGAGGCGGCAGGTTTCCCTGCGGCTCAGACGCAGGCCGCAACCCTGGTTCGTCGGGGAGGCCGAGTGGTGCTTGCGGGCGCCTGCGGCTGGATGGCCGACGTGACGTTCGGCTCCGATCGGAATCTGCTCACTCGCGAGATCGACGTGCTTCCGTCATTCCTCTCGGCCGGTGGATACGAACCCGCGATCGCGGCCCTGGTCGACGGCGCCTTTCCTTTCTCCGATCTCGTGACCCACCACTTCGAACTCGAGCGGGTTCGCGACGCCTTCGACGTGGTTCGCACCAAGCAGGACGGCGTCATCAAAGCCGTCCTCGTCCTGTCCGACTGACCAAGCAGCACCAACCGAGAAAGAGCAGAACATGAGCGTGAACAAGGACGCCATCGAGGCGCACTACGCGGCGGGAGATGCCGGAGACCTCGCCGGGATGCTCGCGCCCTTCGCCGATGACATCATCTGGACCGAGGCGGCCGGCTTCCCGTTGGCCGGCACCTACATCGGCCCGGCGGCGGTGGCCGAGAACGTGTTCGGTGCGCTGCAGCGCGACTGGGAGGGCTATGCCGTCGCGATCGACGAACTGATCGACGCCGGCGACACCATCGTGGGCCTGGGCACCTACTCGGGCACGTACAAGGCAACCGGCAAGTCGTTCCAAGCGCGGGTCGCGCATATCTGGCGGGTCAAGGACGGCAGAGCGATCCGATTCGAGCAGATCACCGACACCGCGGAGATTCTGCCCGCGATGTCGTGACGCTTACCTCGTCACGCCGACGTGGCGAGGTACTTCTCCTCGAGATACTCCAGGATGCCGTCCATCCCACCCTCGCGTCCCAGACCCGACTGCTTCACCCCGCCGAACGGCGCGGCGGGGTCGCTGATGACGCCACGGTTGATCCCGACCATCCCGGCCTCGATCCGGCGCGCCGCTCTCATCGCGTCGCCCTCCGGCCCGAATACGTAGGCGATGAGTCCGTACTCCGTGTCGTTGGCCATGCGGATCGCCTCATCGACGTCGTCGAAGGCGATCACCGCGGTCACCGGCCCGAAGATCTCGGTTCGAGTGATGGTCGACCCGTGCTCGACGCCGGTCAGGAGCGTCGCAGGGTAGAAGGCTCCGTCGCTCTGCGGCAGCTCGCCACCCAGCACGACGTGCGCGCCCTCGGCGACCGCGGTAGCGACAAGAGCGGCGACCTTGTCGCGCTCCTTCACAGAGACCAGTGCGCCGAGCGCATTGTTCCGATCCACGCCGGGGCCCATCGCCATGGCGCTCAGCCGGTTGCGGAACTGCTCGACGAACGCATCGTGGAGCGAGCGATGCACGTACAGCCGATTCGCGGAGGTGCATGCCGACCCGCCGTTGCGCATCTTCGCCGCCAACGCACCCTCGACGGCGATCTCGAGGTCGGCGCCGGGCAGCACGAGCAGCGGGGCATTGCCGCCCAGTTCCATCGAGGAGTTGATGATCGGGCCGGCCGCCTGACTCAGCAGGACGCGGCCCACCTCCGTCGACCCGGTGAACGACAGCTTGCGGATCGCTCCCTGCGCCAGCATCGCAGACACAGCAGCCGCGGTCGGGACCGGCGTGACCAGGTTGACGACCCCCGCAGGAACGCCGGCTCGACGCAGGACGTCGACGATGTAGGCGGCGGTGAGAGGCGTCTCGGACGCCGGCTTCAAGACAGTCGTGCATCCCGCGGCGAGCGCGGGAGCCAGCTTGCGCGTCGCCATGGCCGCCGGGAAGTTCCACGGAGTGATCAGCAGTGACACACCGATGGGCTGGCGAGTGACGATGATCTGCTTGTCGCCCCCGGGGGCGAGCCGGTACTCCCCGGGAATGCGCACGGCCTCCTCGGCGAACCATCGGAAGAACTCCGTGGCGTACCTGGCCTCTGCGGCGGCATCCCCCCACGCCTTGCCGTTCTCGCGGACGATGACCTCGGCGAGAACATCCTTCTCTGCGGTCATGATCTCGAAGGCAGCGCGGAGGATCTCGCCGCGCTCTCGAGGCGCGGTCGCCGCCCATCCCGCCGACGCGCGCTCGGCCGCGGCCACCGCATCCAGGCAGTCCTGCTCGGATGCGATGGCGAACTCGGCGACGGTGCTGCCGTCAGCGGGATCGATGACCGGGAACCGCCGCCCGGACTGACCCGCCCGCCACTGCCCGTCGATAAACAGGTCCGCGATCATCGTGAGTTGCTGTGTCATGACGCCCTTGTCTCTCAGAGTATTTGAAATGATATACGATCGTCAGCGATTCGAGCGCTCGAGAACCGATGCGGCGTTCTGGACGGCTCGCGCGACATCGCTGCTCTCTGCCGTCACGTAGAGCACGGCGACGGCCGCCCGGACCACGCCGCGGATCGGGGAGGCCACCGCGGACACCCCGGGGATGACCTCGCCGTGAGACGACGCGAATCCCTCCCGCCGCGTGCTGGCCACCTCGGGCGCCTCTGGCTCGTCGATTCCCATCGCGGCGCGATCGCCGGCGCTGAGCAGCGACTGGATCGCCATGCCGGGCGCCCCCACGAACATCGAGTGCCGCGAGCCCGGGCGTTGAGCGATGGAGGCCACGGTATGGCGCGGCTCGACCGTCACCAGCGTCACGCATTCCGTTCGATCCAGCACGACGAGGAATGCGGTCATTCCCAGCTCATCGGCGAGCGACTGGAGCACCGACTGCGCGTCCGACTGCAGGCGGGGCGCGACACTTCGCGCGAGCGTCGCCAGGTGCGGGCCCAGGGTGTACTCGCCTCCTGGTACGCGCAGAACGAGAACGGCCGACTCGAGCGTGCGCACCAGTCGGTAGGCGATCGACCGGTGGACGCCGAGTTCACTGGCGATCTGGCCGATCGTCATGGGGCGACCGGATTCGGCCAGGAGGTCGAGGATCGCCAGTCCCCTCGACAAGGTCTGGGCTTGCGAATCCACGTGTCTCCCCTTATGGTCTGATCACTATTTGAGTCATCAGTTCGATTATAGAACTTGGCCACAACGGAGTGCGACCTCATGCAGTTTCATCACAATGGATACGTTTCAGGCGATCCGCGGATCCAGCAGCCTGCGGGCACCGGCATCGACCGTCCGGGCGAGCTCCCGGACGTCATGGATGTCCTGATCGTCGGCGCCGGCCCGGCCGGCATGATCACCGCTGCCCAGTTGTCGCAGTTCGCCGGCGTCTCCACGCGGATCATCGACAGGCGGGCCGGGCGGCTCGAGATCGGTCAGGCCGACGGCATCCAGGCCAGGAGCGTGGAGACCTTCCAGGCATTCGGGTTCGCCGACCGCATCACCGCAGAGGCCTACCGCATCACCGAGATGGCCTTCTGGAAGCCCGATCCCGTCGATCCCTCGCAGATCGTGCGCACCGCTCGAGCGGTGGATGACGCGACCGGGGTGAGCGAGTTCCCCCACCTGCTGGTCAACCAGGCGCGCGTGCTCGACTACTTCGCCGAGTTCATGGCGAATGCCCCGACCCGTATGACGCCCGACTACGGGTGGGAGTTCGACAGCCTGGTTGTCTCGGACGGCGAGGAGTACCCGGTGACCGTCACGCTTCGGAGGACGACCGGACCCGACGAGGGCGCCCTACGGACGGTCCGTGCCAAGTACGTGGTCGGCAGCGACGGGGCGCGCAGCAGGGTTCGCGCCGCGATCGGCTGCTCCCTCGATGGCGACCAGGCGAACCATGCCTGGGGGGTCATGGACGTGCTGGCGGTGACCGACTTCCCGGACATCCGGACCAAGTGCGCCATCCAGTCGACGTCCGGGAGCATTCTCTTGATCCCCCGCGAGGGCGGTCACCTGTTCCGGATGTATGTCGACCTCGGTGAGGTCGAAGAGGGTCGCGAAAAGGCGGTGCGCGTGACCACGATCGACCAGATCATCGAGAAGGCCAACGCGATCATCAGCCCGTACCGGCTCGAGGTGAAAGACGTGGCCTGGCACAGTGTCTATGAGGTCGGTCATCGGCTCGCCTCACGATTCGACGATGTCGTTCCCGACGACCGAGCAACGCGAACGCCTCGCGTCTTCATCACGGGCGACGCCTGTCACACCCACAGCGCCAAGGCCGGGCAGGGCATGAACGTCTCGATGCAGGACGGCTTCAACCTGGGGTGGAAGCTCGGTCATGTGCTCGAGGGCCGCAGTTCGGACGAGCTTCTCGCCACCTACTCCGCGGAGCGTCAGGTCATCGCGAAGAACCTCATCGACTTCGACAAGGAATGGTCATCGCTCATGGCCACCAAGCCGGAGGATCTCGACGATCCGACCGAGTTGGAGGACTTCTACGTGCGCACCGCGGAGTTTCCGGCGGGATTCATGACGGAATACACCCCGTCGCTCGTGACCGGCGACCGCGCACACCAGGCGCTCGCCGAAGGCTTCCCGGTCGGCAAGCGCTTCAAGTCGTCGGTCGTTCGCCGAGTCTGCGATGGCAACGACCTGCACCTCGGTCACCTCGCCGCCGCCGACGGGCGGTGGCGCATCTACGTGTTCGCCTCGGGCTCGGGCGATGCTGACGGGAGCCTGTCGCGGCTCTCGGACTGGATGCTGCAGTCGCCCGAGTCGCCGCTCGCGGATGCACCGTCCGGGGCCGACGCCGCCTGGTTCGACATCAAGGTGATCTACCAGCAGCCGCACACGGAGGTCGAGATCGGCTCGGTGCCCGGCGTCTTCCGCCCCCGGGTCGGCCGCTTCGAGCTGGTCGACCTCGAGAACGTCTTTGCTGCGGACCCCGACGACGACATCTTCGACGCTCGTCGGATCGACCGCGGCGGCGCGGTCGTCATCGTGCGGCCGGATCAGTATGTCGCGAACATCCTGCCGCTCGGCGCGACCGACGAGCTCGGATCCTTCTTCGCCGGCTTGCGGCCTGCGCGCCGCGAAGCCATCCCGGCGCGCTAGCCGGGTTGTGACCTGCCGAACGGCGAAGCGGGAGGGTCAGTGCCCGCTGCCTGAGGTGGGATCCCAGATCTTCCAGAGCGCGTCGGTGAGGGGCCAGCGGGGCGAGGTGTGGCCGTTGCACATGACCGCGATGACGGTCTCGCGATCGCGGGAGATGGTGAAGTCGGTGACGTAGCCGCCGATCCGGCCCGTGTGGTTGAGGCCGCCGTTGACCTGGATGTCCATGCCTGCCGCGTACTTCTCCCCCGCGCCCTCGTCGACGGCTCCGACCGCGAAGTCGTCTTGGATGATATCGCCGGCTCGATACTGGTCGCCCCACCTGGCCAGCTCCGACGGCGTCGTGATGATTCCGCTGTAGCCGTATGCGGTCCATCCCGGCTGCTGCAACTGAACATTGTCGTCGTACGACAGGGCCACGTCGGGCGCCTTGATCGCGGGGGCGACGACCATCTTCAAGCCGAGCGGGGTGAAGATGTGGTCGGCCAGGTAGGTGGGCAGAGGCGTTCCGCTGACCCGACCGACCACCTCGGCGAGCAGCACGTAGTTCGTATTCGAGTACTCGTAGCCGGTCCCCGGGGAGAGCTTCTTCTCGCGCCGGATCGCGTTCAGCGTCGTCTGCTGATCGGCGGCCTGGGTGAACCCGATGCCCACCTTGCCGAGCTCGACCCAGTAGTCCGGGATGTGACTGGTGTGGTGCATGAGCTGATCGAGCGTGACCGTCGCGCCCCACGCCGGCAGCCCGTCGACGTACTTCGCGATCGGGTCGCTGAGTTTCAACTTGCCCTGGCGCTGCAGCATGAGGATCGCCGTCGCGGTGAACTGTTTCGACACCGACGCCATGTCGAAACGGGTGCTCGTCGTGTCCGGGGCCCTCGTGGCGAGGTCGGCGAGACCGCCGGCCCCCGCCCAGACGACGCGGCCGTGCCTGGCGACCGCGGCCGAGCATCCGGGCCCGGTCGCGTTCACCAAGGTGGTGACCGCCTGGTCGCTCGTCGCCTTGTTCGCGACGAGCGCGGCAGTGCGTGCCGCCGTGAGGGCGACCGGCCGGTGAGCGGCCTGGCGCGCCGGGGTGGGAGCGAGCACCACGGCGATGACCACGCCGATCACGACAACGGAGGCAGCGGCACCCACGGCCCAACCGACCACCCGTCGCGACGACCTCACCGCCCCACGGTAGTGCCGAGACCGGCAGCGCTCAGCCTGTGCTCTGGGAACTGACCCGGAACAGCTCCACGGCGTGCGGCGCGACCACGGAGCTGATCGCGCCCGAGGTGGTCGAGACCGCTCCCGACCAGACCTCCCGAAGCTCGAAGCTCCCCTCGCGCAACCCCACCATCGAGGTCGTGGTTGAGATGGTCTGCACGGAGTCGGTCGAGTTGAACAGGACCACCGCGAGGTCGCCGCCGGCGAGGGGCTTGCTGAGCACCCAGAGTCCGCCACTTCCGGCCGGAAGGCCGCCCACCGGGATCGGCACCGCCTGCCTGCCGAGGCGATCCTGATCGATCGCGATGACCTGAGCATTGGAGTAGATCGCCAGGTCGTCGGCGCTGAGCGACTCGATGTCGGCCCCGGCGATCAACGGCGCGGCCATGGCGGCCCACAGTGTGAACTCCGTGCGCTCCTCGGTCAGTGTCATCCCGCCGTTGCCGATCTCGAGCATGTCGGGGTCGTTCCACCCCCGGCCGCTGCCCGCGTATCGTGCCAAGGTGACGTTGACTGTGAAGTTCGCCAGCATCGACATATAGCTGTCCGAGATGTCGTGGGTGGTCCGCCAGGTCTGGCCGACGTCACCGGCCCAGGTCCACACCTGGTGCACCCCCCACTCGCAGATCGCGAGCAGGATCGGTCGCCCGGTTGCCCGCAGCGCATCGCGCATAGCGACATACCTCTCGATGTACTGGGCTTTCGACGACAGCCCGTCGTGGTTGCAGTTGTCGTACTTCAGGGAGTCGACTCCCCACCGTGCGAAGGTCTGCGCGTCGAGCCGCTCGTGGCCGAGGCTGCCGGGGAATCCTGCACAGGTGGCCGTCCCCGCGTCCTCATAGATCCCGAGGGTGAAGCCACGCGCATGCAGGTAGCGGGCGACGGAGGCGATTCCCTGGGGGAACTTGGCCGGATCCGCGACAAGCTCGCCCGTGCGCGCGTCGCGCTGACGCGACATCCAGCAGTCGTCGATGTCGACCGAGTCGTAGCCGAGCTTCGCCATGCCATTCGCCGTCAACGCGTCGGCGGTGCGCTCGACGAGATCGGCGCTGACCGCGCAGCCGAAGTGGTTCCAGCTGTTCCAGCCCATCGGCGGAGTGGGGGCGAGACGTGCGGTGGAGGCTCCAGGAGCCTGCGGCGAAATGCGCAGCGCCACGGCGCCCGCCACGAGGATCAGCGCGGCAACCGCGACCACCGCGCCGACGACGACCAACCGCCGAGTCGTGGTGCTAGTCCTCAACCGCTGAGGCATGGAGCACGATGGCGTGCTCGGGCAGCAGGACCGGCATCGGCAGCCCGACCTCGCTCAAGAACGATCCGGATGCGACCACCGAATCCACGGTCCACGGGATGGTATTGCGCTGCTCATCGGGAATGGCACCGGCCGGGAACACGATGGCAACCCGGTACCGCTTCTGCGGATCGAGCCCCGGAAGCACGACCGATCCCGGCACCTCGTCTTCGGCGCTGCGCAGGCAGGAGAAGGAGTACAGCGCCTCCAGCCCATCGACGGCGACCACTCCCTGGAGGCGGAAGGCGTCGTCGCGGAGGTCGGCGTGGACCGCGGTACCCGAGTGGAGCAGGGCGCGGTGCCTCTTGTAGAGGGACACCGCGAGTTGGAGTTCGGTGAACTGGGCGGGGGTGAGCCCGCGGACATCCCACTCGATTCCGAACGAGCCGAACATCGCGGTGGCGGCGCGGAACGAGAGCGAATGCGTGCGGCCGGTCGTGTGCGATCGGGTCGGTCCGACGTGGCTGCCGATGAGTTCGAGAGGCAGGAGAGCCTGCGTCCAGCGCTGGATCGTCTGGCGCTCCAGGGCGTCGTTGCAGTCCGAGGCCCACACCCGGTCGGTGCGCTCGAGCACGCCCAGATCCACCCGGGCGCCGCCCGACGAGCAGCTCTCGATCTCGACCTCGGGGTGCGCGAGCCTCAGCGCGTCGAACAGCCGGTATGCCGCCTCCGTCTGGTCGTAGGCCGACGCGCGTCCGGCATGGCCCGGCTCGACGAGGTCGCGATTCTGATCCCACTTGAGAAAGGCGATGCGATTGTCGGTAAGGAGCGCGTCGATGCGATCGAACACGTACTGCCAGGCATCCGGATTCACCAGGTCGATGACCTGCTGATGGCGCCACTCGACCGGGGTGCGGTTGCCGGGGCCGCTGATCCAATCGGGATGCTCCCTGATGACGTCCGAGTCCTCGTTCACCATCTCGGGTTCGACCCACAGTCCGAACTCCATGCCCTCGGCATGCACACCCTCGATCAACGGACCGAGTCCGTCGGGCCAGACATTCGTGTCGACGGTCCAGTCCCCGAGCCCCGCGTGGTCGTTTCGGCGGCCGTGGAACCAGCCATCGTCGAGCACGAAGCGCTCGACTCCGAGGCTGCCCGCCGCGCGCGCCAGCTCGAGCAGGGCATCGAGGTCGTGCTTGAAGTACACCGCTTCCCAGGTGTTGAGCACGACCGGACGCGGCGAGCGAGGATGCGTGGGCCGGGCACGAATCCAGTCGTGGAAGACCTCGGAGACGCCGTCGATCCCGCTGGTCGAATGGGCCGCATAGACCCACGGCGTGCGATAGCTCTGCCCGGCCGACAGCTCGAGCTCGCCGGGGAGGAACAGCACGCCCGACCCCATCATCGCCGGCGTCGCGGGCGTCTTCTCGACGAAGGTCGCCCGGTTGCCGCTGTACCCGAAATGGGTCGCCCATACTTCGCCGCGACGATTCGAGAATCCCGTTGTGCCGACCATGGTGAGCGCCGAGCTGTCGTGGCCGGTCCTGCCGTGCCGATATTCACGCAGCCAGGTTCCGTGACGGAGGGCCTGGCGTTGCGGATGCTGCTCCCGAACCCAGCGCCCCGTCAGATCGAGCACCTCGGAGGCAGCCCGGCCGACCGGGATGCTGACGTTCAGCGCGTCGAGCGCATACGGCTCATCGGATTCGTTCGTGAGCTCGTGGCGGATGCGGAGCATCCCTCCCGGGCTCATCGAGAGCTCCACCCGCAATGCCAACCGCTCGTGAGCCGCCAGCATGGTGATCGTGACGTCGCCGGCGTTCTGGGTGAATCCGGTCATGGCGAAGAGCGGCGAGAAGTCGGTGCCATCCGCACGGTGGCCGATCACCCCCGGGCGCCCTCTCCACCCGGTGGACGCCTGCGGCACGAGTTCGGTCGGCACAGGGTCGTCGTAGAGCGAGTGCGCGACGGCGTTGCCGAGCGCTGAGGGAATGACGGGATCCTCGCCGAGATCACGGCCCCAGTGGACGACCAGGGGCACCGCACCGGAGAGGTCGAGCGCCAACGACGACGACCCGCCGCGCAAGTAGAGCACGGTCATGAGGCGACGCGCACGACGGCAACCTTCCCAGCCTCGACGGTCAGCGAACCGTCCACCGCGTTGCCCGAGAGCAGCTCCACTCCCGAGATGCCCACCGCGCCCGATTCGCTTCCGTGATTGATCAGGAACACCCAGCTCTGATCGCCCGAAGTGCGGGTCACGATCTCGAAATCGGCGGAAGCGCCCGGCACCGATCGCACGCCGCGCTCGCCCGCGACCAGGTCCAGGAACTCCGCCATCCCCTCGGGCTCGAGTGAGGTGCCGACGTAGTAGGCGGCACCCGCACCCACGGCGTGGCGGGTGACGGCGGGCGACCCGGCCGTGGGTCCGCTCGAATAGCTCGCCAGAACCTCGGCGGAGGTCGCCGTGCCGTGCTCGCTGAAGACGCGCCCACTGCCGAAGCGCGACAACTCGACCGTCTCGTCGGCCATGAGCGGAAAGAACTCCTCCATCGAGACGCCGAGCAGGTTCGCGAATGCCCCCGGGTAGGCGCCCGGGTGCAGGTGGTCGTCCTGGTCGACGATTCCCGAGAAGTAGGTCACCACGACCGCGCCGCCCGCCTGCACGTAGCCGGTGAGGTTCTCGATGCCGCGCTGCGTGATCAGATACTGCACGGGCACTACCACCACCGCATACCCGCTGAGATCGTCGACCGATTGGCGGATGTCGCTGGTCACCCCCCGGGACAGCAGGGCCGCATGCCACCTGCGGGTCTCGGCGATGACATCGACGTCGACACTGGGGTGGTCACTGAGCTCGTTGCCCCACCGTGCGTCAGTGTCGTGGATGATCGCGACCGACGGCTGTGCCACGGTCGAGCCGACGACCTCCGCGAGCGAGCCGAGGACGCGACCGAGTTCGACCACCTCCCGCCATCGGGCCGTGGACGATCCGCCGTGAGGAACCATCGCCGAGTGGAACTTCTCCGTGCCGGCCACGGAGGCCCGCCACTGGAAGAAGAGTGCGGCGTCCGCTCCGCGCGCGACGTGCTGCATCGTGTTGCGCAGCATCTCGCCCGGCGCCTTGGCGCGGTTCCGGGGCTGCCAGTTGACGGCCGAGGTCGAGTGCTCCATGAGCATCCACGGTTCGCCTCCGGCGAGGCCGCGCATGAAGTCGGCGGTCATCGCGAGCTCCTGGTAGCCGCGCGGATCGGCGGCGATCAGGTAGTGGTCGTTCGACACGATGTCCATCTGCTCCGACCACGCCCAGTAGTCGACCGGCTTGTCCAGGCCCATCGAGAAGCCCATGAAATTGGTCGTGACCGGGTGTGTCGAGTGCGCCCGCAGGATCGCGGCTTCGGCCTTGAAGCAGTCGAGCAACTCGTCCGACGAGAACCGGGCGAAGTCGAGCACCTGGCAGGTGTTGACGCTGGCTCCGGACTGCCGAGGGGGCGTGATATCACCGAAGGTCACGTAGTGCTGCGACCAGAAGGCCGTGCCCCACGCGTCGTTGAGCGCGTCGATCGTGACGTACTTCTTCTCGAGCCAGACCTGAAACGCCCGCCCCGAGATGTCGCAGTAGCAGGGCTGGTTGTGGCAGCCGTACTCATTGTGCACGTGCCACATCACGACAGCGGGATGGGCGCCGTACCGCTCGACGATCTTGGTCGTCAGTGCAGCAGCAGCGCGCCGGTAGTCGGGGTTCGATCCGCAGAATGCCTGGCGCGATCCGTAGCCGAGGCGCACCCCCGAGACGGTGACGGGAAGCGACTCCGGGTACTTGTGCGAGAACCACGGAGGCGGCGAGGCGCTGGCGTTGGCCAGGTCGACCCGGATCCCCGACTCGTGCAGTAGGTCGAGCACCCGGTCGAGCCACCCGAACTCGTACACACCCTCGGTGGGCTCGAGGAGCGCCCACGAAAAGATTCCGACGCTCACCAGGTTGACGCCGGCCTCCTTCATCAGGGCGACGTCCTCGGCCCAGACCGAGGGATCCCATTGCTCCGGGTTGTAATCACCACCGAACCCGATGCGAGGACTTCCGTCATCCGACAGGAGCATGCTCAACCGCTCCAGACTCATCCCTTGCTGGCTCCGAGGGTGAGGCCCGCAACGAATTGCTTCTGCAGCACGATGTAGATGATGAGCGTCGGGATGATCGTGATGATCGCACCCGCGGCCAGGAGGTTGTAATTCGACAAGAACTGCCCTTGCAGGTTGTGGATGGCGGTCGTGATGGGCAGGCGATTGCCGCTCTGGATCAACAGCAACGGCCAGAAGAAGTCGTTGTAGATCCAGATCACTTCAAGCGTACCGAGCGCTGCGAAGGCGGGACGCGTCAGGGGCATGATGATCGCCCAGTACTGGCGCCACACCCCCGCGCCGTCGACGAACGCGGCCTCGGTCAGGTCTTGCGGAAGGGCCTTCATGTAGTTCGACAGCACGAAGGTGCAGAAACCGATCTGGAACGCGGTGTCGACCGCGATGACCGCCGTGTAGGTGTTCAGCAGGTTGCCGGAGTCGCTCACGCTGTACGGCAGGTTGAAGTGCTTGAACATCTCGAACAGCGGAGCCGCGAGCACCTGCGGTGGCAGCAGATTGCCTGCCGTGAACATGATCAGCAGCGTGATGTTGAACTTCCACGTGAAGCGCGACACCGCGAACGCCATCATCGACGCGAACAACAGGGTCAGGATCACGGTCGGCACCGTGATGATGACAGAGTTGCCGAAGTAGGTCGCGAATCCGCCTTGGTTCCACGCCTGGACGAAGTTGTCGAAGTTGAAGGCACCTCCGAAGCTGAAGTAGCCGTACTTGTCGGTATCGGCTTTCGGCCGCAGCGAGGTGAACATCGCCCAGACCAGAGGGATCAGCCAGAGCACCGACATGATGAGGAGGAAGAGGTGGGTGCCGTACTTGGGGCGCTGCCTCTTCTTCACCCGAGCGGGAGGCCGGGCGGCAGTCGTGCTCGTCGCCAACGATGCTGTCATGACGGATTCCTCGTGAACGTGCGGCTCAGGTAGATGATGATCGGCACCAGCGAGACCACCAGCAGCACCACGGCCAGTGCCGAGCCGATCCCGATCACCTGCGCCTCGCCGACCAGGAACTGGATGACGAGAGCACTGATCAGCTCCAGCCCGTTCTTGCCGCCGTTGATGATGTAGACGATGTCGAACGCGCGAAGCGACTCGATGATCGTGATCACCACGATGACGATGTTGATCGGACGCATGACCGGGAGGACCACGCGGAAGAAGGTCTGGAACGCGTTGGCCCCGTCGAGCGATGCCGCCTCGCGAAGCGAGGGGTCGACCCCCTTCAAGCCCGCCAGGTACAAGATCATGACGTAGCCGGCGTGCCGCCAGGTCGCGGCGATCAGCGCTGCCCAGAGGTTGAGGTGGGGATCGCCGAACCAGTCGGCCGCCCGCGGGGTGCCCGACGTGCCGAGCAAGTAGTTCAGCAGACCGTTGTTCTGCGAGTAGAACAACTGCCAGATCACGCCGATGAGCACCAGCGACAGCATCACCGGGGTGAAGAAGATGCTCTGGTAGATCCGCGATCCGCGAATGTTCTGATCGAGCACCACGGCCAGCAGCAGCCCCAACGGGGTCGCGATGACCGCGAGGAACGCCAGCCAGATGACGTTGTGCTGCAGGGCGGGCCAGAACTGCGGGTACGTTTTGAAGATGTACTCGTAGTTGGCCGTGCCGGCCGGGCGGATGTCTGAGAAGGCAAGCCCGTTCCAGCGCACGAACGACAGCAGGATCGAGAGCACCGTCGGAATCCACACCAGCACGAGCTGGATCAACGTGGGCACCGCGACCATGAACGTGAGGACGATCTTGTCGCGACGACTGAGCAGGCTGTAACGCCGCCGAAGGCGACGGAACCCCCGCTCCGTCGCCTTCGTCGCCTGTTCGCCTGTGCGAACTGCAGCGGTCATGAAATAAGTGTCTTCTACTGAGCCGCGTAGAGCGCTTTTGCCTGAGCCTCGAGGTTGGCCGTGTCGACGGTGCCGTCCTTCAGGAATCCCTGAAGGGCCGGAATCATGACGTTGTTGGCCATCGCGGGCAGCGCGTCGCGGTCGAAGAACTGGCTGATGTGCTTCGCGTCCGCGATCACCCCGGCCAGCTTCTTGTTGAAGTCCGAGTACTTCGAGGTGTCGGCTCCCTTGACGGTCATCAGGTTCGAGGTGTCGACCGAGAAGTACGCCTCCTGGCCCGCTGCGGAACCCATGAACGCCAGGAAGTCACGAGCGGCCTGGTTGTCGCCGCCCTTCTTGGTGAGCATGAGTCCGTCGATCGGAGCCTCCACCGAGTCCGTTCCCTCGACCGCGATCTCGGGGAAGGGGAAGAAGTCGATGTCGGCCAGGACTGCGGGGTCGGTGAACTGCTGCGTCACGAACGAGCCGAGCAGGTACATGCCGGCCTTGCCGGCGCCGAGCGCCTGGGCGCCCTCCTGCCAGGTGAGGCCCAGCGCGTCGGGCGACTGGTACGGGAGCAGCTGCTTCCAGTTGTCGAAGACGTCCTTGACCTTCTTCTGGTCCCACGACTCTTTGTGCGCCGTCAGGTCCATGTGGAACTGGTAGCCGTTGGTGCGCATATTGATGTAGTCGAAGGTGCCCATCGCCGGCCAGCCGTCCTTGTCGGCGAACGCGATCGGGGTCAGGCCGTCGGCCTTCATCTGCTTCGCGAGCGCGACCAGGTCATCGAACTTGGCCGGGACGGTGTAGCCCTTCGCCTGCCAGACGCTCTTTCGGTAGAAGAAGCCCCACGGGTAGTTGTAGTTCGGCACGAAGTACTTCTTGCCGTCGTCGCCGGTCGACGCCTGCTGCAGGCCGGCGCTGAAGTCGCCGCCGATCTTCTTCCACACGTCATCGATGGGCGCGACGAGGTCCTTGGCGGCGTAGAAGCGCATCCGGTAGCCGGCGAACCAGGTGAACACGTCGTCCGGGCTGCCCTGCAGGTAGGTGTTGATGTTGTTCTGGAAGTCGTTGTGGGCGACCGTGTTGGTGGTCACCTTGTCGCCGCTCTTCTTCATGAAGGCGTTGACGACGGCCGCGTAGGCGCGCTTGGGTACATCGTCGGACGAGCCGGAACCGAAGGTCAGCGTCTTCGATGCTGTGGATCCGCCCGAGCCCGTTGGTGCGCACGCGGCCAGGGCGGCAAGAGCTCCCAGGCCGACCGCGCCAGAGACCAGCGCACGGCGGCTGATGGTCGCTCCGGTCGCGCGGCTGAAAGCACTCAAGTTCTCATTGCTCATTCGTAATTACTCCCTCGTAATCGAAATGCTGTGAACGTCGAATCGAGTTGCGGCTTCCGCCGCTCACCCGGCGCGGCCAAATATACACGTGTAGATATCCGCCGCGTCAAGACACGAAATATTGGGAGCCGACTCGTTACGCGACTGAGACGTGCTCGGTCGTAGACGCGCAGCCGCAGGATTGACGAACGACGAGGGGGGCGCGGAAGGTGAAATGCCGGTGGCTGGCCGGGTCCTTCTTGCCGAGCAGGTCGACGGCGGCGTGAGCCATCTCGCGCACCGGTTGGCGCATCGTCGTCAGCGGTGGCCAGCTGAACGCGGACTCGGTCGAGCCATCGAACGACGCGACAGCGATGTCGCCAGGGATCTGCAATCCGGCCTGATGGATGGCATAGAGCAAGCCGATCGATTGCTGGTCCGAGAGCGCGAATATCGCGGTCGGGCGATCGTCTGACTCCAGCAACTCGACGCCCGCGTCGAACCCGCCCGGTCGCGAATACGGGACGCGGATGACGGGTCCGGGATCGAGCCCAGCCTCTTGGAGGGCATCCCTCCACCCCTGTTCGCGATCGTCGGTGGTCGAGCCGCCGGTGAACCCGGTGATCATCCCGATGCGCTTGTGGCCGTGCCAGATCAGATGCTCAACGGCAACACGTGACGCCTCCCGAAAGTTCGACCCGACGCTCGCGTGGCCGGCGAACGGGACGGCGCGATCCAGAAGCACGACGGGGATGCCCGCGGCTCGCGCCACGTCGAGATCTGGCTCGTCCAGGATGCTGGCGAGCAGCAGGCCGTCGACACCGCGCAGGATCATCCGATAGATCAGGTTCGCCTCGGTGCCCATGACTTCCACCCCGGTGCCCATCGCGCCGGTACCCGCCAGGGCGGAGTTCGTGAAGATCACCGAGAGGCCGCGTTCGGCGGCCGCTTCCTCGATGGCGTGCGCGTACTCGGAGAAGAACGGGTTCGTGATGTCGGAGATGATCAACCCGATCGTTTCGCTGACCCCGCGCTTCAGTGCGCGGGCCGTCGCGTTGGGGCGATAGCCGAGCTCCTCGATCGCCTGCAGGACGCGCTCCCGGGTCTCGGGGGCGACGTTGCGCGGTCCGGAATTCACGACGTAGCTCACCACGGCGGAGCTCACTCCGGCTCGGCGGGCGACATCGGTTCTCGTCACCGGTCGATCACGACTTGATGCCGTCATCTGTTGCGCACATCCTTTGAGCTGGCCGAATCGGACACATCCGGCAGCAGTTTAGGGACACCCCCCACTGTGCTGCCAAGGGCAGACTCAGCGTTCGGGAGCCCGAGTTGACGGTTGTCCTGTATTTCAGCGCCTACGGCGTCTCTGCGCTCCACGATCGCTGGGTCGCTCGACGGGGTGATGCAATGTCCGCTCAGGTGGTCGGCGCATGATGCCGCGCTGGTGCCTGTCGCAGCGGCTCGGAGCACCGAAGACGGGGCCCCCGCGAGCTGATGCCGCTAGCGGCATATAACGGCGGGATGGCTGATGCCGACTTCAGGCGTTGCGTGGCTCCTCGGGAGGTCGAGCGGGGACCCGGCTTCGTCCGGCCGGGCCCCCGTGAAGCGCTAACCGGCGACTAGTTGCCAGTCCTGCGATCCGGCTCCGTTGTCCGAGGGCGCCAGGGTCAGAGTGGCTCCCGCCGACGCGCCCGTCAGGTACAGGCTGGTGTTCTGCACCGACTGGAAATAGACATAGCCGTTCGACTTGGTGAACATCGTGAACAGCCCGGCGGCGGAGTTATCCACCCATTGCCCGATCTTCGCCCCGCTGGTTGCGGTGCCACCCCAGATCTCAGCGGCTCGACCACCCGACTTGTTGAGGAGGGTCACGGTGCCGTTCGGCTTCGCCGTGATGTGCCACAGCTGCGTCGCCGCGTTGCTCGCCGAGCCGGCGGCCTCGAGGCGCACATCGGGTAGGTTGCCGTTGCCGATGTTGGCATCCGTGATGTTGTTCGTCGTCCCGATCACCTGTCCGGTGAGCCGGTTGACGATCTTGTCGTATGTACCCGTCGATGCTCCGAAGTCGACGTCGCCGCCGATGATCGTCGACGTGCCCTGGTTGGCCAGGATCACGACGCGCCCGGTCGTTCGGTCGTAGGTGAGGTTGCGGCTGTACGCCCCGGGGAACGTGGTCTGGAACTGCGTCCAGCTGGTGGTGCTGCTGCCGCTGGCGTTGATCCAGACCGACCCGCTGCTCGCCGCGTTGAACGCGAGCCGCCCGTCGGGAAGCCGGACGAGAACCGGGCTGCCACCCTGCGCGAGCGCGGCCGAGCCCGTGGTGACGGCCAGGCTCGAAACTCCGGTGCCTGCAGCGCCCCCGACCGAGAAGAAGTGCAGCGGGTCGCTGGCCAGCTTGTAGCGGACGTTGTCGCCGCCGCCCCAGTACTCGTAGGTCAGCATCCACTTGCCGTCGGAGGTCGGCACGACGTTGGCCATACCCGGCCGGCCGCCCCCGATGTAGGTGGTCCCGCTGAGCGTGATCGTGGTTCCGGCGACATCGACGACCGCGGAACTCCAGGATCCGGCCGTGCCGTCCCACGTGCGGTGCGCCAGGATCTGTCCGTCGTTGTCGGTGCCCGTGCTGTTGTTCGAGGCGATCGTCGGCACGCCGGTCGTGGCGTTGTAGCCGGTGTAGTCGTTCTCGTCGGAGTAGTACGCGACGAGCTGCCCGTTGTAGACCATCAGGTACGGCTCCCACACCGGGTCGACTTCGTGCGACGCGTTCGCGCTGGAGATGTTCACGCCGATGTTGCCGGCGCTACCGCCCTGCCATCCCCCGGTCGTGATGATGTTCAGGATGCTCCAGGTCACCCCGCTGTCGGTGCTCGAGTACAGCGCGATCGCCAGGTCTTGGCGGTCGCCGTCGCCCGACGGTGTCCAACTGGGGTTCGCGGCCTTCTGCTGCGTGTAGTACCGATCTTCCCCCGACACCACGGCCGCCATCAGAAGCGTGCCCGATGCCAGGCTGCCGACGGCTTGCGGCAGAACGTAGAGGTACGGGTTGGTCCAGGCGGAGGTGTACTTGGCGTACGCCGAGTTCGTCGACAGCTGTGCCGGTGGCTTCACCTGCGAGAGCAGCTGCCACGTGGTCCCGTCGTCGTCGCTCTTGTAGACCGGCAGGGTCTGCCCCACCGCGGAACCGGATGCGGGAACGGTCGACTGCTCGAACGAGGCGACCAGGCGCCCGCTGTTCAACTGCGCGGCCTTCGGGTAGATCGCGCAGTTACCGAGACCCTTCAGGCAGGCCTGCCCAGCCGGAAGCTGGTAGATCGTGCCCGGCAACGGGCTGTATGCATCGGCTGACAGCCCGGAAAGGCCGACGACCGACAGCGCGATCGCCAGCGTCATCCCTCCCACCACAAGACGAATTCTGGATTTCATGCATTCCTCCTCATTGAGGGTTCGGGCCGAGTGCCCGAACGCGATCAGGCCTTGACGCTGCCGCTGGCAAGGCCTGATTGCCAGAAGCGCTGAAGAAACAGGAACGCGACGATGAGCGGGATCACCGAGACGAACGAGCCGGTGATCACGGTCGAGAACAAGGCCTGCGATCCTCCGCCGCCCGCGGAGGCCGCTTGCTCCTGGGCGAGACCGACTGTCAGGGGGTAGAGATCCGAGCTGTTCAGCATGATCAACGGCAGGAAGTAGTTGTTCCAGGTTCCGACCAGCGTGAACAGGAACACGGTCACGATGCCGGGGCCGAGCAGCCGCAGGGCGACCTGGAAGAAGATGCGCGCCTCACTGGCGCCATCCATGCGGGCGGCCTCGACCATGGAGTCGTCGACCGCGTCGCTGGCGTAGACCCGCATCAAGTAGACGCCGAATGGACTCACCAGAGACGGGACGATGACCGCCCACGGCGTATTGGTGAGGCCGAACGAGTTGAACATGAGGTAGGTGGGCAGGGCCAGCGCGGTGAGCGGAATCATGATCGCCCCCAGCAGGATGCTGAACAGCAGGCGCGAACCGCGGAACCGGTACTTGGCGAAGGCGTAGCCGGCCATCGTGGCCAGGAACGAGGCCCCGACCGCGCTCACCAGCGCATAGACGACGGTGTTGATCGCCCACCGCAGGAAGATGCCGTCACGCACGGTGAAGACGTTGACGAGGTTCTCACCGAAGGCGAAGTGGTGGCCGAACCAGAATCCGAATGTCGAGAAGAGGTCGGTGTTGTCTTTCGTGCTGGCGATCATCAGCCAGATCAGGGGGAGCGCGAAATAGAGCGCGCAGAGCCAGAGCACGATGGTGAGCAGGTTGCTGCGGCGCACGGTCGGTGCGCGGCGCGCACGGGTGCGAGCGGTCACGGCGGTCATCGACCCACCCCCTCACGGCGCGCGATGGTGGATTGCACGATGAACGAGATGACGGCGATGACCACTCCGAGTAAGAAGGCGATCGCGGCCGCGTAGTTCACGTCCTGGTTGATGAACGCGAGGTTGTAGGCGTACAGGTTCGGCGTGTACGAGTCGCCGATCGCGTTGGGGGCGATGTTGGCGAGAAGGTTGGGCTCATTGAAGAGTTGGAACGTTCCGATGATCGAGAAGATCACGGTGAGCAGAATGGCGGGTCGGATAGCCGGGATCTTGATGCTCCATGCGATGCGCACCTGGCTGGCACCGTCGATCTCGGCCGCCTCGTACAGCTCGGTCGGAATCGACCGCAGCGCGGCGTACATGATGATCATGTTGTAACCGACGAACTCCCACGTGACGACGTTCATCATCGATCCGAGGATGTTCGTCGAGTCGAGCAGGTTCGGCGGCGAGACACCGATGGCCTTGAACAGCTGAGAGATCGGGCCGAAGTCGGGGCCGTAGAGGTATCCCCACATCAGGGTGGCGACGACTCCGGGCACTGCATAGGGAATGAAGATCAGGATGCGCAGGAGCTTGGACCCACGAGCACGGCCGCTGTCCAGAGCGAGCGCGACGAACAACGCCAGGCCCAGCATGATCGGAACCTGAATCACCAGGAAGACGGCCATATGACCGAGGCCGGCCAGGAACTTGGCGTCGGTGAACGCACGCAGATAGTTGGTGAACCAGGCGAATTGCTCACCGCCGATGAGCTGGCTGGTGAACAGGCTGAGGTAGAGGGAATAGGCAAGAGGGACGACCAGCATGAGAGCGAACAGCACGAAGAACGGACCCACGAATACGTAGGCTGCGCGGGCCTGACTCCTCCCCCGCTTGCTGACTCGCCCCGCCGATCTGATGGGCCGCGCTGCGGTTGTCGCTGTCACAATCTCTCCTGTCCTCCGTCGTTCCAAAAGCCGGCTGCAGAGGGGGAGCGGCGAGCCGCTCCCCCTCTGGAACATCAGCCGATCGTGAAGCCCTGCTGCTTCGCGTAGTCGACGAGCTGCTGCTGCCAGGTGTCGGCCGCAGCCGACAGGTCCGACTTGTCGGAAAGAGCCTTGCCCACCGTGTTGTTGTATGCGGTGTAGGCAAAGTCAGTGAACGGCAGCCACTGGAAGTTCGTGTCGACCGTTGCCGAGATCTTCGAGAACACGCTGTTCACCTGCTGCCCGCCGAAGAAGTCCGACTTCGCCCCGCTGAAATCGGGGTCGTTGAAGATCGTGTTCGTCGTCGGGAAGAGGCTCTGCTTGCTGGTCAGCAGCAGGGCCGACTCCTTGTCGGAGTTGATGAACTTCGCCAGCTCGTATGCGGCGATCTGGTGCTTCGACGGCGCCAACACCACATCCGTCGAGCCGCCCCAGTTGCCAGATACATGGTCACCCGCGGTCCACTGCGGCAGTTCGGCCGCCGACCACTTGCCCGCCGTCGCCTTGATGGTGCCCTGCATGAAGACGGGCGCCCACGCTGCGGTCAACCATCCCGCGTACTTGTCGCTGTTGAAGCCCTGGTACCAGTCGTCAGTGAAGTCGGGATCCGTCGAGACGTACCCCTTCTGGATCAGGTCCTGCCAGTAGGAGTAGACCTTCTTGGCGCCGGCGCTGTTCACGTCGATCTTGACTGTCTTCTTTCCGTCGTAGCCGAACGGGTTCACTCCGGCCTGCCAGAGCAAACCGACCATCTGAGCCGGGTCGTTGGCTGCGAGGTTGCTGATGTAGGCGCCCGTCGCCGACTTCAGCTTCGCCGCGTCGGCGGCGTAGTCGTCGTAGGTCGCCGGTGCGCTGGTGATCCCAGCCTTGCTGTACAGGTCGCTTCGATAGAGGTTGCCAAGTGGCCCGGAGTCCTGGGGCACCGCGTAGACCGCACTGCCAGCGGTGATCTGGCTCCAGATCCATGCCGGGTAGTTGCTCTTGGTGGCCGCAGCGCCGTATTTGCTCAGGTCGACCAGGTTCTTCGTCACCTCGAACGACGACAGGTACTGGAACTCCATCTGAGCGACGTCCGGAGCGCCGTTGCCCGACTTCAGCGCCGTGCGCAGCTTCTGGTAGTGCGGAAGCCCCTGGCCGACGTTCTCGACCTTGACGGTGATCTTCGGGTATTTCTTCTCGAACAGGGCGACCTCGTCTTTGATGTCCGGAACCCAGGTCCAGAACGTCAGCGTCGTCGGGGTGTTCATGGCCTTGTCGATGTCGCTCTGACTCACGGTCGAGCCCGAGGTGGAGCTGCCGCCGGTCGAGGTGCAGCCGGTCAGCACGAGTGCGGCCACGGCCACGCCCGAGGCGAGCGCCAGTGCTCGCTTGGTCATCGTTTTCACTGTGGTGTTCCCTTTCCTCTGGTAGTGCATCATGCGGTCGGTCCGGACCGCTCGGGATGGTCGTCGACGAGAAGGGTCGTCGACCAAGCGGGCGTCGGGACGCTGGTCCCGGGAGGGTAGGAGATTCCGGTCTCCGGATCGATGACGGCCCGCGTCACCGTGATCTCGGTGTCCGTTCCGCTCCAGTTGGAGGCGAACCAGACGCGCACCCCGTTGCCGTTCAGGCCCGAGGTGATCGTGACCGGCAGGCGGCGATCGGGCGCCAACGAGTCCCCGATGAAGCCGCCTGCCGCCATCCTGATCACCGTCGCCGCGAGCTCCGCAGACGGAAGGGTCCCGACGGTGGTGACGCGCCCGTTGCCGAAGGTGTGGCTTGCGATCGCAGGGAACGTTCCGAATCGCGGATGCTCGTAGTGCGCGATCGCCTGGGCGTTGTCGGCGATCAGGCCGTCGATCCAGAACGTCGCGACCCCGGCGGGAGATCCGTTCGTCGTGATGGGGATGGCCGTGGCGATGTTCGAGAACTCCTCGTAGTGGATGCCGGATGCCTCGACCAGTCGGTCGGGGGCGACCGCAACGCGGGCACGGACCTCGTCGTCGCCGTATCCGGTGCGCGGACCGAGCACCAGGTGCCCGCCGGCCGCCGCGTAGTCGCGGAGCAGATCGAGCTCGGCGTCGCTGGCGACCAGCAGTCCCGCCGCCACGAGAACCGGGAACTGGTTGGCGAGCGCTTCGCCACCCAACTCAGCGGCCTGCTCGAGATGCAGGATGCGAGCCTGCCCGCCTGCCCCGACGATCCCGCTGTGGAACGCGTCGAAGATCCGCTCGAATGAGTCGGACAACGGCTGGTCGTTCTCGCTGAGCGGCGGCGCGAACTGCATGGCCCACCTCGTGGGGTTCGACCAGAGAATCGCCACATCGGCATCCGGTTGCAGCCCGTTCAGCACCGGATTGAGGTCGCGCAAAGCGTGGCCGATCTCGGAGATCTCGCCATAGATGCGCCCCGGGCGGAGGCTGTGAGGAAGGATTCCGCCCCAGTAGGTTTCGGTGCCGTACGGCAGCGAGTGCCAATGCCAGTACTCGATCATCGCAGCGCCTCGGCTGACCATCGACAATGCTGCCATGCGCAGCTGTCCCGGCCATGGCGGGAGGTTGTTCGAGCTGCCGTCGATGCTCTGTGCGTTGGTCTCGGTGACGAGGAACCGCGATTGACGCGACGAGAAGAGCCGATCCGCCTGACGGAAGAACGCGGCGACTCCCGACGTGGTCCAGTGGGTCTGCGGGGCGAGGTCCTTCGTCGCATCGAGGTGGTCCTGCATCGAGTAGTACGGGTTGCCCGCCGTCACGTCGATGCGTTCCGCGAGTGCGCGGTCGTCGTGACCGTTGCGCGGGTAGTTGATGCAGGTCATGACGAACTGCTCATTGCTGGCGTATTCGCGCACGATGTCGTACTGCCAGCCGATGAATTCCGTGGTCAGTTCAGCCTGATACCGCCGCCAGGCCAGGTCGTACTGCGGCAAAGAGTTGCCGTCGGGCCGCCAGAGCTCCGACCAGTCGTTGATCCGGTGCGACCAGTAGGTCAGCCCCCACTCGCGGTTGAGCACCGCGACGTCGCCGTAGCGACGAGCCAGCCACTCGCGGAAGCCGACGAAGACGTGGTCGTTGTAGAAGAGCTCGAGGCCGGGCTCGTTGTCGACCTGGAATCCGATCACCGCTGGGTGGTCGGCGTAGCGCTCCATGATCTCGCGGATCGCGCGCTCGGCGAATCGGCGGAAGGTGGGATGCGTGTAGTCGACCTCTTGACGCGCGCCGAACGGGATCCGTTCTCCGGTTCGCCGTTCGGCAGCCAGTTCGGGGTGAGCCTGCTGCATCCACGGCGGGATGGCGTAGGTGGGAGTTCCGATGATGACGCTGATGCCTCGCGAGTGCGCGCCATCGAGGGTCGGCTGCAGCCAGTCGAGCTCGAACTCGCCGTCGCGCGGCTCCCAGGTCGACCAGACCGACTCACCGACGCGGATCACGGAGAAGCCCGCCTCCACCATGAGATCCAGGTCCAGCACGGTGCGATCGTTGAGGTGGTACTCGGGGTAGTAGGCAGCGCCGAAGAGGACCCCGGTGAGAGAGAAGGGGGAAGCGCTCATCCTGATGACTCCGTCGTCGTGCTGTTCCCGGGGATGGGGTGCGACGACCACGTTAATCTGTTTCGTTACCGGTAACAATACTCCGTGATCGAATCGTTACCGCTAACAAAAACAGTGCCGGCCAGCGGGCTGTTACCGCTCACACACGAGCGACGGAAGTCGATCGGCGGATGACGACTTCTGCCGGCTGGACCGGCTCGATGATCTGATCCCCCTGGATCTGGGCGAGCAGACGTCGAAAAGCCGCGCGACCCTGTTCCTCGAAGTCGACACGGACCGTGGTCAGGGGCGGCGACACGAACTCCGCCTCAGGGATGTCGTCTACCCCGGTCACCGAGACTGCTTCGGGCACCGGGCGCCCGAGATCGAGAAGGCCGCGCATGACGCCGATCGCCATCTGATCGTTTGCAGAGATGACCGCAGTCGCCTCGGTCGGGACGGCGGCTGCGGCGGCATACCCGGACGCCGCCGACCAGTCGCCGTACGCAGTGCCGGCCGAGGTCAGGCCGTAGCGATCGAGGGCGCGGTGGTAGGCCAGCTCACGATTTCGCGCAGCCACCCAGGTGCGCGGTCCTCCGAGGTGGAAGAAATGACGGTGCCCGTCGGCATACAAACGGTTGACCAGTTGGTCGAATCCGATGGAGTTGAGTTCGGAAGACACGGTTCCCGTTGCCTCGTCCGCTTCGGCTGCGACGAACGCCGGAACGTGAAAGACCGTTTGGCGAAATGCTTCGATCACCTCGTCGGTCGAAGCCAACGCAAGCACCCCGGCAATTTCGCGCTGATTGAGCGCCCCGAGTACGTCGTCAATGGCCGCGCGGTCCGTGAAGTCGAGGGTGACGAGGTCGAAGAGGTACCCGTGACGACGCGCCTCCGCGCTCGCCCCTTGAGCGATGAGGCCAGGACCGACCTGTCCGATTTCGTGTGTCAGCACCGCAACCCGATGCGGTCGACTGGTCGCCAGTGACCGCGCTGTCATGTTCGGCCGATACTCCAACTGGGCGAGGGCCGCAATGACACGATCTCGGTTGGCCGGCCGGATTCCTGTCTCCCCCTTCAAGTAGCGGCTGACGAGTTGATGCGAGACGCCAGCAACCTCGGCGACATCGTAGATCGTAGGCGGTCGACGCAGAGCGGGAGCCTGAGCCGGAGGCTCTTCTCTCGCCGACGGCTCTGACACGATCTGCCTCCCGGACTTACCTTATGGCAGCGCGGCGAACCCGCGCGAAGCGGGTCACGCGGCGGCTGTCAGTGCCCGTTTGTCGAGGTGGGATCCCAGATCTTCCAGAGCGCGTCGCTCAACCCTCAGCGGTTCGAGGTGTGGCCGTTGCACATGACCACAATGACCGTCTTGCGATCACGCGAGACGGCGAATTCGGTGATGTAGTCCCCGATCCGACCGCTGCGGTTGAGGCCGCCGTTGGCCTGGAGGTAGGCGCCCGCAGCGTACTTCTCCCCCCGTGCGGTCGGCGACGGCTCCGACCGCGAAGTCGGCTGGGATGACGTCGCCCGCGCGATACTTGTCACCCCACCTGGCCAGTTCCGACGACGTCGTGATGATGCCGGTGTACCCGCACGCGGTCCATCCGAACTGCTGATGCTGCAGGTTGTCGTCGTACGACACGGCGACGTCGGGTGCTTTGAGCGCGGGCGCGACAACCATCGCCAGGCCGAGCGGCGTGAAGATGTGATCCGCCAAGCACGTCGGGAGGGGCGTCCCGCTGACCCGTCCGACTACCTCGGCCAGCAGCACGTAGTTCGAGTTGGCGTACTCGAATCCACTCCCCGGGTCGAGCTTCTTCTCGCGTCGGATCGCGTTCGAACCGACATGATGTCAGTCTGGGCGGGGCAGGGAACCGGCGACAACCCAGGCCGCCAGTGCGGACCGACTCGACATGCCCAGCTTGCGGAGCGAGGTGCTGACGTGTTGCTCCACGGTGCGCTCAGACAGGTGCATCCGCGCGGCGATGGACCGATTCGACTCCCCGGTCGCGACCATCCGGGCCACCTCGAGTTCCCGAGGGGAGAGCGGGCCCCGCCGACGCACCAGCTGATCCTTCTTGTCTCGGGCTCGGGCTGCGTACCACGGCGCGTTCATGCTTTCGGACTGCCGCGCAGCGTCGTCGAACCAGTGCGAAGCCGATGCGTGGTCCCCGAGGAAGACGCACAGTTCGGCGAGGGGGAGGCTCACGGGCCCGCCGTAGGGCGTCGTCGATGCGACGGTGATGTGCTGATCCGCGTAGGGTTCCAGCGCGTCACGAAGCCACGCCGCCGCCGGGGTATCGTCGGCGACGATCGCATTCTGTGCATAGCCGCACATCGCGAGAAGCCACTCGGGAGTCGCCTTGGGCATCTCGCCCAGGTGCGGCGCGATCCCTCGCCAGATGGCATTTGCGTCATCGAGCCGCCCGAGCCCGATCAGCAAGCCGGCGCGCCACCCTTGCGCAAAGAACGGGGCTCCGGAGAGGGCCTGCCGCACCTCCGCCTCGATCTCTTCGAGCCCGTCACCGGTTCGCTGCGCGTAGGACGAACGGATGATCAGTGTCATCCACTCCACCCCATCGACTCCGGCCTCCTCACACCGTCGAGTCATGTCGGCGATCAACTCGGGCACGTCAGCGAGACGGTCCTCGAGAAGCGCCAGGCTCGCCTTCACGCCGGCGAGCCTCCAGTGCCACACCGGCGCCGGATGCCGCGAGACAACCGCGGCGAACTCGATCAGCTCGGTGTCGAACTCCACCCGGCGCCCCAACTGCAGCAGGGCATCGAGTCTCCAGAGCCGCCCCCACGCCGAGATCTCGTCGTCGAAGGCCGCTGACCCGAGCTCGACGATCTCGCCACCGAGCTTCAGCCGCGCGTCCACGCCATCTGGGCCGAGAGCGGCTGCGTGCTCCGCCTGAAGGTTCACGAACCGGCGCTCGGCCTCCTCGGGATCGAGTCGCTCAACAGGACCGGTCGACGCTGACCAGGGCGACGACAAGGCACCAAGCTGGGCCGAGACCAGCTCGGTGAGTTCGGCATCGTGCGGCCCGAGCAGGCTCAGCGCCTCGATGCAGAGAGCCCGCCGGGACGACGTGAGGGCGTAGCCGTTGAGCGTCGGCCCCTTCAACGCGGTCGCGGCGCGAGCCATGAGGCGCCCATCTCCGAGACGCCGCGCAATCGCCGCGGCTTCGACCGAGGCGTGCCAACCGTCGGAGAACCGCCCGTCTCGAGACTGCTGACGAGCCTGGCTGAGCAGTATTTCGGCACGCGCGAGATCCCCTGCGTGGTCGTCGGGCGCTTCGGCCCGTTCGCTGCCCATGTCTTGCCTCCACCAGCAGCATTGCGTGATTTCACGGATGCCCGCCGTCGGGCGCCATCGTACTGTTTGTGCTCGTGACCGTCAGCGAAGCACCGACCAGACTCTCGTGGAAGCTCGGCGCCATCGGTGGACTCGCCGGGCTGGCGTGGGGTGCAGGCTTCCGCTCCTACATGTGGCAGATCAGCGGGACGCCTCACGTCAATTGGGCTGGGACGTTCCTCGGCATCCTGCTGCCCGGCGCCGTGACCGGTGCCCTGCTCGGCATCGCCGAGGCTCGGCGGCGGGCGGGGAGGAAGCGGGGCCTGAAGTGGTTCGCCCTTGCGCCCCTCGCGTTCGCTGTCGCGCCCCTACTCTTTCCCGGAGCGGTGTGGACCCTCCTGACCACCGGCCTGGGAGGCGGTGCGATCGGCGTCGCGGTCTTAGCCATCGCGGGAGGGTTTGCGCTGGGAGCCGGTCCGCTCTGGGCGCGAATCCTGACGGGAATCCTCGCTCTGGCGCTGCTCCTCGGAGTCACACTGACCGTGCCGTTCATCGGCGGCCCCCCGCTCGCCCTCACCACGGCACGAGGGGCGTGGATCGCGGTGCTCGTTGCATCCTTCTTGACGATCTTCGCGCTCGCCGCGGCCATACCGTTTCGACGGGTGCCTGCTGGGTCCTGACTCAGGCGAGTCCGCGCCGAAAGCGCGGAAGAACGAGAACTTGCGCGATCGCCGACACCACGGCCGCGCCGACGTAGAAGACTCCGACGTCGGCTTCGAGAAACAAGCCCATAACGGCGGTCGTCAGGATGAAGGCCCAGGTCACGGCCCACGCCCACCAGGCGAGGCGCCGATACGGAATGGCAAGCACGACGACGGCGTAAACGCCGAGCGCGACGAGCACGGGGAACAGGAGTCGACCGGCGGGTGCTCCCGTGTAGGTGAGCACGAGGTACGCGTGGTTCAGCGTGAGGCCCACGGTGATGAACGCGAGCACGCCCCAGCCGATCCAGAACAGGATGCGGGCCGAGCGAGATCCGGACGGGGCGGGCGACGCGGTCATGCGACTGCCTCCACGGCGTGAGGAGACGCGGCCGTCGTCTTCGCCGATCGGAGCATCGCCCAGCCAATCCAGATGAGGATCAGCAGCCACGCTCCGATCACGACCCGGCCCGCGAGGAAGCCCAGGGAGAGCAGTGGGATCCCGGGGACGATGAGGAAGATACCGAAGACGATCACCCCCCAGCGACTCACGCCTCCCAGAGCGCGGGCGCGCACGACGGCGATCCCGAAGATCACCAGCGAGACGGCGACGAGGATCGAGAAGGTGGCGTACCCGCTGTCGAGCAGGTCGGTCGTCGGCGACGGATCCGGCTCGTTGCCGAAGGCTCCGACGATGAACTCCCACACCCCGAACAGGGCGAAGATCCCCGCCGCAACGCATCCTGAGACCGCCGCGAATCGGGTGGGGCCCGCGAGCCCCGATCTCCACAGGGCCCACAGGGCGACGGCCGCGAGAAGATGCTGCACGCCGATCACCGTCTGGACGAAGAGATGCCCCGCCGGTGTCAGCGGGTACCCGAAGACGGTTTCCGGCACGGCGGCCGGCACGACGATGAGGAAGATGGCCGCGGCCGCCCCCAGAATCCCTGCGATCAAGGCGGCCCAGCCGCCCGCCCTGGCGATCCGATGTGATGGCACGAACACTCCCGTCCTTGAAGTCGTTTCGACTGTAAGGACAGCGGTCAGTGCCGGGCATCCGTGGAATCACGCATTCGAGCGGCTCACCGCACGTCTTCCGACACGAACGGCGACGGCTTTATTGTCTCGACGCGACCCACGTGCCGTCGGTTGGTGAGGTCCCGCATGCCTGGGCGGCGTATTTTCCTTGCATGGACTTCCGGTCGGCGGAGATGATGCCGGTGTAGGCGATCGAGAGTCCTGCCTGAACGGCCCCGAATGAGATGGTGTTGCCGGTGATGGTCCCGGTCACGCTCCCGGATGTCGCGCACGCCGAACCCGTGATCGAGATCGTGCCAGCCAGCTTCGACCCACTGAACGTCATGTTGAGAGTGAACGTGCCGCTAGCGCCATCGCTGCCCGACCACTGCCCCTGCCAGAGGCCCGTCCCGTTGCTGGGGGTCGGGGTCGGTGTCGGTTGCGGGGGATCGTGATACACCACGGTGACGAACTCGACCGCGGTCTCATCGAGCCCGACCTTCACGATCTCCTCGAGCATGCTGTCGAGTGGTTCACGGACGAAGCCGCTCACCGCATCGTCGAGCGGCTTGATGCCTGTCTTCGGCAGCATCCTGATCAGAAGGTCGAGAACGCTGGTCCGCAGGTCTTCGATCTCCTTGCGGCGGATCCGAACATCGACCCGGGCGATGCCGGGGTGCGCCCCCGAGGCGTTCTCCGCCTGCTCCTTGGGCTCCTGCCCGGTCTGCAGCGTGAGCGTGGCCTCACCCCCGTTGGCGGTGTCGTGCAGCACATCCTCATGCTTGGTGACATGCGCGAGGTCGATGCCCTCGGGTGCCAGTATCAGGGGCGACCAGTAGACGGGGGCCGCCCCGGGTTTCAACGAGGGCAAGGTCACATTCGCCAGGCTCGCGCAGGCCGTCAGTTCGGCCGGCCACTCATTCAGCCCTCCGACATCGACCTCGGCTGTGACCGCGTCGGTGATAGGCGTCTGCCCTTCGACTCCCATCGTCGTACTGGGCTGGTCCGGCACGATGCGCACCGTCCAGGACTTGACGGCGTTGAGAACGTTCACGACGATCGCCACCACGCCGGCTCCCAACGCGATCGCATCGAGGATCGGGGCGAGAGCGAACTTCGCTGCCCCGACGATGATCTGAACCCCGGCCTGGATGGCGAAATTGAGTGCACCGACGGAGAGATCGACGATCCCCTGCACCAGGCTGTCGAGGAAGGGAATGCCGGTCTTGATCGTGGGCGCGGTGATGCGCAGCTGTTTGAGCGTTTGAAGAACGTTGAAGATCACGTCGCTGATCGGACCGCCGAAGGCTTCACACGGACCCGCGTCGGTGCCGGTCACCGCCCTAGCGAGAGTGAGCTCCGGGGTCGACGACGGCCCAAGTGCCGACGGATTCTGCGCCGCGATGGCGGGCGCAAGCTGCGTCGCGACATCCGAGACGAACAGCACCTGCACGAGGCCGGGAATGACCAGATCGCCGGCGTCGCGCAGGTCTTGCGGAGCAAGCAGCTGCTTGGCCAACTTTCCCCCGACGGTGCCGACCTTGTCCGCATAGGCGGCAATCCACTCGGCCGGGCCAGGGGATCCTGCCGCGGGACTCGGGACGAGACCGTCGAGGGTCCGCCCGCGGGTGCCGGCACCCGACGTCACCTCGAGGGTCATGTTCCGCAGCTGGGTCTGATTGACGTGGACGGGCGAGGCCGGCCCGGCCACCACGTTCAGCGGCTTCCCGTCGTTCGTGTCGACCTCGATACCGGCGCGGGTCAGAATGTCCGTCACCGACGCGATGGCTTGTGTGCCGAACGGCCCGAAGACCCGCGTTCCGGCACTGGATGCCGCCGACGAGGGGGCGGTGGACGATGCCGCGGGGGTTGTGGGAGTACACCCCGACGCCAGAACGGCGACAACGACGGCCAAGATGCTCGCGCATACGCCTCGGGTCAGCATGGCCAGATGCTAGGGCTTCACGAGCTGGCGAGAAAGAGGTGAACTCACAACAACTCCTGTCCCCGGTGTCCTTCCGACTGTAGGGACAGCGGTCTTCGCCGGCATCCGTGGAATCACGTACGTCGGATGCGGCTCGTATCCTCACTCCATGTCCGAGGGCGTCGAGGCGTGGTGGGCGCGGCGGCAGTTCGCGCACGACACCGACGTGCCGTTCCCGGTCGGCACGTATCGCGACGCGTGGTCGGCATACCCCGTTCTGATCCGGCAGTACCACCCGGAGTTCAACGCCGGCATCACCCTCACCCAGATCCCGCCGGCCGCCGAGGTGCTGCTGCTCTGGCAGTGCGAGGTCGGGCACCTGTTCGCGGCGACGCCCAGCGAGCAGCGCCAACGGCCGGGGCGCGAACGCCGGCGGTCGTCGTGGTGCCCGGAGTGCGCGGTGCTGGCCAAGCCGCCGCGCGTTCGACCCGCGGGCGTCCGGCTGGCGGGCGAGACGCGACCGCGCGCGGCATCCCGAGCCAAGCCGCTGTGTGCGAAGACGCCGCGGCTGGCCGTCGGTGAGGCGTTCGCCAGCGAGTGCGCGCCGGCCACGGCATCCGCTGTCGAGGCGCAGCTGCGGCACGACCTCGCCGAGCGCCTCGAGTTCACCTCCGGCCTCAACGCCGTGCGCGTGGCGCGGCCGTTCTTCCAGCACCTCGAGGTGTGGCCAGACATCGTCATTCCCGAACTGCGCATCGCGGTCGAGTACGACAGCACCGGGCGGCACGGTCTCGAGCATGTGGGAAGGCGTCAGGATGCCGACCTGCGCAAAGACCGCGCGCTGCGGTTGGCGAGGTGGGAGGTCGTCCGCATCCGCACCGGACGGCTCGAGAAGCTCGGGCCGTGGGACCTGCAGGTGTCGGGAACCGGACGGAAGACGCTGGCGGCGCTGCTCGACGTGTTCCGGTCGATCCGCGGGGACCTGATCGTCGAGGCCTATCGGCGCTGACCGCCCTGCCCGCCCGCGAGCGCCGCCGCCTCGCTCATCCACCGTGCATAGACATCCCACGGATCGCGCCCGCCGGCAATCGCGTCGGCCTGCTCGACGATCGCGGACGTCAGGCGGAACCACTCCGACCCGCCCAACCGATCCGCGGCGAACTGCTCGTGACGTCGCCGCTCAAGTCGACGATCTCCCCGCTCGAAGGCCAACACCTCCTCGTGCCAGATCGCCGCGAAGCGCTGGCGAGGATTCGCGGTCGTCCCGATCTTCACGCGGGCGCCGTTGCGCAGGTAGTAGACGACGTCGACGCGCGGCGGCGCGGCATCGTCATCCGGCACGTCGCCATGCCGCCACTCGCAGACGGCGCAGACCCAGCCGGAGGGGTACCGCACCCCGACTCGGGAGCCGCAAGCCAGGCACGGCGACGGGAGGAGGTCGGCGACCCCGGCGGTTCGCGAGCTCCAGTCGGCGGCGACGGCGAGATGCGTCTCGCAGAGGGGCAGGGGCGCGTCGGCCGCGGCTGGTGCGTCGCATCCGGGTGTGCAGCAACTCATGTCACTCGTGCTCCGGAAGCAGCGGCGTCGACCAACCCGGATCGCGCCCCAGCTGCGCGGCGCGCTCGACCGCCGCCACGCCGAACTTGTCGCGCACCGCGTCGAGCACGGAGTCGAGTCGCGCTCCCTCGTTCCACTCGATCGGCAGTTCCGGTTGGATGTCGTCGGCTCGGCCCAGCTGCGACAGCGAGAGGCCGATGAGGGTGATCCCGCGGTCGGCGATCTCTGCACGAGAGGCGGCGAGCAGAACTCGGGCGACGGCGAGCAGAACCGTCGTGCGATCGGTCGCGGGAGCGATGGTGTGCGATCGCGTGGCGCGCGCGAAGTCGCCGAAGCGCAGGCGCAGCACAACCGTGCGGCACACTCGGTCGCCCTCGCGAAGCCGCCGTCCCAGCCGATCGACGATCTGGGTCAGGATGAGGTCGAGCTCGTCCGGTGACCGCGGTCCGCGGCCGAGCGCTCGTTGCGAGCCGATGGAGCTGCGGCGCCGCGTGGTCTCGACCGGCCGTGGATCCCGCAGCCGAGCCAGCGCGTGCAGGTGCGCCCCCGCCGCTCGGCCCAGCATCCGTTCGGCGCTCGCGGCTTCGAGCTCGGCAAGCTCGCCGACGGTGCGGATGCCGTAGCGGTGCAGCTTCGCCGCCGTCACCGCGCCGACGCCCCACAGCCTCTCGACCGGTAGCGGCAGGAGGAACTCCTGCTCGCGCTCGGGTTCGACGACCAGGAGCCCGTCGGGCTTGCTCACCGCGCTGGCGACCTTGGCGAGGAACTTGGTGCGCGCCACCCCCACCGAGATGGCCAGTCCGACCTCGGCTCGCACCCGCTCCCGCAATCGCACCGCGACCTGCTCGGGCGTGCCGACGATGTGGCGAAGACCGCCGACCTCGAGAAATGCCTCGTCGATTGACAGACCCTCCACCAGCGGCGTCGTGTCGCGGAAGATCGCGAACACGTCCTTGCTGGCAGCCGAGTAGGCCTCCATCCGCGGCGGAACGACCACCGCCTCCGGGCACAGATCACGCGCTTGACGACCGCCCATCGCCGTGCGCACGCCGCGGGCTTTGGCCTCATAGCTCGCCGCCAGCACCACTCCACCGCCGACGATCACGGGCCGACCGCGCAGCTCGGGCGCGTCGCGCTGCTCGACCGACGCGTAGAACGCGTCGAGGTCGGCATGGAGCACCGTCGCTTCGCCTCGCATGAGCGCCTCCCGCCGATCAGCCTTCCTGGGCGGATGGTCGCACGGACGGGTGACACACCTCGGAGCTACTCCGACCGCTCACTCCACGAAAGAGGGCTGTCAGCCGGCGATGCGGATGAGCTTCTTGTTGATGAACTCCTCCATTGCCAAGCGACCCATCTCACGGCCCGAACCCGAGCGCTTGACGCCGCCGAATGGCAACTCGACAGCGTCGCCCAGCACGATGTTGACCCAGACCATTCCGGCGTCGATGGCGTCGGCCATGCGCAAAGCCTGCGCGTTGTCCGTCGTGTAGATGTAGGAGCCGAGACCGAATGGAACGTCGTTCGCAACAGCCACCGCCTCCTCTTCCGAACCCACACGGTAGAGAGCGGCGACCGGCCCGAAGAACTCTTCGCGGTACGCATCCATCTCAGAAGTGACCCCGGTGAGAACAGCCGGCGGGAAGAAGTTCCCCGATACCTCGCCGCTCGTCAGCACCGTTGCCCCCTGCGCGCGAGCGCGGTCGAGTTGGTCGACGAGTCGCGCGGTCGCGGCGGCCGACGAAAGTGGACCGATGGGCGTGCCCTCGACGGTCGGGTCGCCCGGCTGCGCTTCCGTGAGGGCAGTGGTGAACTTCTCGGCGAACTCGTCGAACAGATCGTCGATCACGATGAACCGCTTCGCCGCATTGCAGGACTGACCGGAGTTGTCGAGGCGCGCGTTCACGGCGTCGCGCACGGTGGAATCCATGTCGTTCGTCGACAGCAGGATGAACGGGTCGGATCCGCCGAGCTCGAGCACCACTCGCTTGAGGTTGCGCCCGGCCAACTCGGCGACCGCGGCACCCGCGCGCTCGGATCCGGTGACCGAGACCCCCTGCACTCGCGGATCGGCGATGACGACCGCCGCCTGCGCGTCGTCCGCGTAGATGTTCACGTAGACGCCGTCGGGCACGCCCAACTCGGCCGCCGCGTCGTCGAAGATCTGGGCGATGGCGCCAGCCGATTCGGGACATTGCGGCGCGTGCTTGAGCAGGATCGTGTTGCCCGCGACGATGTTCGGGCCGGCGAAGCGCGCGACCTGGTAGTACGGGAAGTTCCACGGCATGATGCCCAGGAGCACACCCAGTCCGGACCGCCTGATGAACGCCGAACCGGTGCCATCGCTGAGTTCGATCGGCTCGTCGACGAGGAACGCCTCGCCGTTGTCGGCGTAGTACTGGTAGATCGCCGCGGCGAATTCGATCTCGCCACGAGCCTGGTCGATCGGCTTGCCCATCTCGCGCACGACGATCTCGGCCAGCGACTCGATGCGCTCGAGGTGGAGCTCGGCGACGCGAGCGATCAGAGCGGCGCGCCGCCCGACGTCCACCTTGCGCGCCCACGTCTCGTAGGCCTCCTGCGCCGAGGCGATCGCTTTGGTCAGCTCCCCATCGGAGATGGTGGGGTATTCCCTGACGGTCTCGCCCGTAGCGGGGTTGATCACGGCGTAATGACTCATCGTGCTTCCTTCTCCCTGGTGCTGACAGGTTGATCTTCGCAGACTGACGACTGATATCGCTCGGCTCCGCTGCCGACGACCACCGGGATTTCGTTGAAGTAGCGAGGGCGGGACTCGAACCCGCGACACCACGATTATGAGCCGTGTGCTCTAACCACCTGAGCTACCCCGCCGGGAGCCGCCTGGCGACGTGCTGAGCACGGCGACCGACGGCAGAGCCCCGAGTCAGGATTGAACTGACGACCCCTTCCTTACCATGGAAGTGCTCTACCACTGAGCTATCGGGGCGCTCCGCGAACTGGCCGCGGCACCGCAAAAGACTAGCATCCAGGCTCGGACGCCGAAGAACTCATGACGCCCACTCGGGCAGCGCCACCCCGGGCAGCTGCCAGGCGGCGAAGGTCGGGCCGGGGATCGCGACACGCCCGCCCTCGAAGGCGACCGAGCCCTCGATCAGAGGGGCGTCATCCGGAAGCTCGTGGCCCAGATCGATCATGGTGATCTCGCGGGCCGCGACGACCAGCACGCACTCGGACGCCGATTCGCGCACGAAGGCGACCGCGTCATCCGAGGCGTGCAGCCAGCGGATGCCGCCGCCGTTCAGCGCCGGGTGCGTGCGTTTCAACGCGATCAGGCGACGGTAGAGCGCGATAGTGTCCGCGTGGTCGCCGATGGAGTCCCAGGGGATCGGTGTGCGCGACTCCTCGCCGTCCGACGCGGTCAGCCCGAACTCGTCGCCCGCCCACACCACCGGGATGCCGGGCATGGTCACGGCGAGCCCGAAGGCCACCGGCACGACGCCCGGTAGCGCGGAGGTGAGGAACCGGGGGGTGTCGTGGGTGTCGAGCGCGTTCATCGTGTTGAGCCGGGTGCGCCACGGGAACGCCGCCGCGAACTCGCGGTGCGCCCGCACGAAGTCGACTCCGGAGTAGTTGCTCGTGCGCCCCAGCGTCATGCCGAGCCCGCCTCCCGCCGGCGAGCCGGGCACCGAGAGCCAGTTCCACAGCGGGCGGGTGAAGTTGGCGTAGGTCATCGCACCGTGCCAGGCGTCACCGGGAAAATCCAAGGCCGCGTCGTTGGTCGACTCGCCGATCAGGAGGGTGTCGCGATTCACCTCGCGCATGGTCTGCCGGATGGTGCG
>Ga0105248_10000364_pt1 | contig 52752 bp, 38 predicted proteins | sample KBSS34metaG_FD_81524 | JGI IMG/M metagenome (GOLD analysis project Ga0105248, IMG submission 81524) | Switchgrass rhizosphere microbial communities from Kellogg Biological Station, Michigan, USA - KBS S3-4 metaG | ecosystem: Host-associated > Plants > Roots > Rhizosphere > Soil | place... | reverse complement strand
CTGCAGAACACGCCTTCCGGCTATTCGCCTTTGGTGAAGCGGAATTGTCGGGAAGGCGCGGCCTGCGGATGCTCGAGGCGGCGCCGCAAGACGCAAATTCGGCAGACAACAGGCAGGATCTGGAACGCAGCCTCCTGGTAACGCTGGGAAATTCTCTTCTTGCCGGGAAGGGTTTCGGCACCCAGGAAGTTCGGAACATTCTTACCCGCGCCAGGCAGTTGTGTGTGGGCGACAGTCCACGTCTCTTTGCTCCGCTGTGGGGTTTACAAACTTACTTTGTCTCGCGGTTGGAATTACCGTCTGCAAATGACATTGCCGGTCAGCTTCTGCGGCTCTCGGAGAACTCTTCCGACCGTTCTCTGCGGGGGATCGCAAACCTTGGAGCAGGTGTGCCCCGGTATCTTTCCGGGGAACTGAAAGCTGCAAAAGCCCACTTTGAGCGGTTTCAAGACCTGGATGATCCCGGCCTTCGCGCTTCGGGCGCCCGCCGATTTGGCCTCGAGCCTGAAATCCTGCTACGGGCGTTCGATGCGCGCGTGATGTTCTGGTGGGGATACATCGAACAGTGCCGGCGGCAAACCGATGAAGCCCTCCTGATGGCAAGCGAGTTGGCGCATGCTCCAACGCTTGCGTTTGTGATTGCCATGGCCGCTACAACCGAGCAGTGGCATGCGAATGTCGATCGCGTTGATGAACTTGCGAAAGAGCTCGTCGCGCTTGGGGCGGAACACGAGATGCAGGTTTGGTTGACGGAGGGCTCCTTCTTCGAAGGTTGGGTCATGACGCAACGAAGCAAGGACAGCAATCCAGGCATTGATAAGATGCGCCGAAACCTCGCGGGTTATGCAGCCACAGGCACCGAAATGTATTGCCCGATCGGCTATGCGATCCTCGCTGAATCCTACCGTGTTCACGGCCGCGCTGCCGAAGGACTCCAGGTTCTGGATGAAGTGCGGGAGAAAGCCTGGTGGGCTGCGGATCCGGTCATCTACGCGACGGAGCTCGTGCGCGTCGAAGGAGAGCTTCTGGCTGCCACAGGAGACACAAAGGGGGCGGAAGACAAACTGACTCAATCGCTGGAAATGGCTCGACGGCGGCAACTTCGCCCTTCCGAACTGCGCGCCGCGATCAGTCTCTCCAGGCTGTGGAAAGGCGAGCGACGACAGGAAGCGTGCGAATTACTCTCTTCGATTTACGAAAGCTTTTCCGAAGGCTTCGACTACGCGGATCTTAAGGCAGCGAAGGCTACGCTGGAATCTGATTGCGGATGAAGTTTTGAGTCATGAGTCAGACTTTCTGTTAGCCGGTTTTACTCATCGCTCAAAAACTCAGAACTCATAACTGCGCCAAATACTGCAGCCCATCCTTGCTTGGGAAAAAGCAATACGCCGCGCCTCGTGTCTGGACAAAAGAATTGAATCCGATCAGTGGATCTGAATTCGATGTCGGGAGATTCCCGTTGAAGCCGCCACGCAGCACCCAATTCTTCATGATGAATTCAAACTGGTCGGCCAGATTCACGCAGAGGAAAAAGCCGATCAGCCCACGCTCCTGATAGTTCGGCTGGCCTTCCGTATAGTCGTTAGTCGACGCGTCGTAGGGAGGACCGTAAGGCATAGTGGATCGGACAATACGATGTTTCCTGCCGCTTAGTCCCGAGACTCTGTCATCCCGGGGATTGGTCCGCCGAGCATGGGAACTGAACGGACACACGCTGTCCGGCGCACCCTTATACTCAAAGTCATTGCGCATATCGTCGATGGGAGCTTCCGGCGAGACCACAAGCGAAGTGCCATCCCGCCAGCGCCCACAGAGCCTGGCGGCTACCAGTTCACGGGTTACTGAACCACTGGCATGTTCCGTCAGATAGTTTTCGAACCCCGCAACATCCTGTTTCATGATTCGGAAAGCTGCGAACGTGCCATTGAATCCAAGCTGCGAGGGAAAGTGGTAGTCGTAGGTATGGCCGGTGAACTGACTGGGGTAGCCCAGGACAAAGGCGCCCGCCGGAATAGGCTCCAGCTTATCGCCGTTGTCTCGCAGGCCCAGAATGTTGGGTTGTGAAATGCCGTCCTTGTAACCGAAGTGAATACGGCCATCGGGAAGCTGATTGCAGGGGTTGCGTGAAACCACGTCGCAACCTCCTGAAGCATCGCCGACTATCGTTTCGACTTCTTTGTAGAGCGTCCACAGGTTCTCGGTATAGACCGAGAGAATAAGATGAACATTTTCGGCTCTCCCGAGCCCATCCTTCCATGCTCGGGGCGCGTTCACTCCGACGTCTGCGAGGAGGCCGGCGCGGTCCACAGCACCTTCGACGAACGCTTGCAACTCCGGCTTTTTCGCGAGGGCTTCGAGCTGCTGCTTCTTGAGAAAAGCACTGAGCCCCTGGAATGTGAACCCGATGTTCAAACAGGACGAGGCTCCATCATCCTCGACCGTTGCAATTCGTGGGATGCATTTCGCGATGAACTCTTTCGCGGATGCCGCGTGCTTCACCTCAAGAACAATGTGGCAGGCGGCATTCATCCGGTCATAGTTGCGCGCGACCAGTCCCTGAATGACCTTGCGGTCGCTGTCGCTCGGAGATTTGACCGGTGTGACGGTGGTGGGCGTGATCATTTCTGTTTCTCCCGCATCGTCAAAATGTTCTGGACGCTCAGTTCGGGATACGCAGCATAGAAGAGCAACGGTTGAATTTGAATGCGTTCTATGTAAGCCACGAACTCTTCTCGATGTTGTTGCACCGGGGTCGGAGGAGGGTCCTGAACCATTTTTAAAACCATGTCGAAGAGCGGTCCAAGCTCGTCTACGAAGGCGTTGATGTAATCGCGGAAGTCGAAATCGAATGAGGTGATAATCGCAAACTTGTCCCCGATGACCAGGAAGCGTGCAGAATGCACGAACCCCAGGCGTTCGAGTCTTACGCCGTTGGCTAGAGCTTGCTCCTGAATGATCTTACGGAGTTCCCTAATCTTTTCCGCAACAGGTTCCTTGATCGTCATCAGGGCCGTAAGCTGGTTTTGCGTTTTCGGCGTTAGCCGCTTTGCTGCAGCCTGGTGGTAAATGTCACCCCGGATCCTGTTGATGACTCCCAGGGGCCGGTGATCGGGAAGGTGATGCCACGGATCGAAGGCCATGGACTCGCAATCGATAACGGGAGTGCCCTTGTCTATGGTGATTGTCGCCACGGGCGTGTAAGGTGAACCGTGCTCCCCCTCTTCCGGCCATGGCACCGTGGCGTCCTCGATCGGCATTTTCTCTGGGAACTTCTGGAGCTGAACGTTGAAATCAAACGTGGCGGTCTGGATCGTCAAATGCTTTTTCAACGCATCGGCAAGTGTGAGCGTTAAATCGAGAACAGGTGGCTGAGAAGCAGGTTTGGCGGAGTATTTTACCGCCATGCCCGGGCCGAACAAATATGGCACCTGACTGAAGTATTCCATTGCCAGTGGATTGGGCGGACGAAGAGCCTTCTGACTGGCCTTTATGAGTTCGTCCATCGGGCTATTCGTCTTCGCCAACTCTTTGCGGCCATCAAATCTGGTTAATGCGCGGGTGAATTCCAGGAACTCCTTACCGCTGCGGGCAAAGAAGACCTTCTCCGTCGCAAGTAAAAAGTCCTGTTCGACGGGCGGATCCGCGGCAAAAACCTTGATCGCCATGCCGCGACCATCGCCCTCGTTGTCGTCCTGACGCTTGGAACTGGCGTTGGAAAAGCGAATTCGCGCCTCATAGCTTTTTGGCGTTGCGAAGAAACCGACGGCTAACTCAGGAGGCAACCCGTCATTGACGGTGAATGTCGCTTTCACGCATCCATGACTCTTGACGTGGGGAACGCGAAAGGGTCCCAGAGCGGAAGTCATACCTGCGGCCGGAACGAGGATCTGTCGAACTCCTTCAATTATCTGCGCTTCATTTTCTTCGGTCGTCTCCATGCCACTCGGCGGGTCTCGTCTCATCGGGCCTCCTGCGTTGGCCGACTGGGGTTGTATGTGGCGGGGAGTATATGTTCGGAATTGCAAACCGTCACGGAATTTCAGATCTGCGAATCTTCACACTTCTTGAATTCACTGAAAAAATGAAGCGCCTAGGCGGTTCCTGACTGTGGATTCCCGCGAATTCTGTCCAGTTCCGGCCGGAGGTCCAATTGACTGATTCGACGTTGGAGATAATTTGGAGCGCGATCCAACAGCCGTGCTGCCTCGACCACGTTTCCTCGTGTCTCTGTAAGAGCGCGGCGGATGATCTGCTTCTCGTGAGACTGGAGAGCGTCCTCGAGTTTCGGCACCGTTGAGGTGTTGTCGCCCTTCCGAAGAATCTCCGGAGGCATATCTTCCGGGCGAAGACGGCTAGACTTGCCGAAAACGACAGCCCAGCGTATGGCGCTTCCCAGTTCCCTGACATTCCCGGGCCACGAATACTCCTGCAACGCACGAATTGCTTCGGGATGCGTGGACCCCAGCTCGCGCTGGGTCTGGCTTTTGTACTTTTGTAGAAAGAACGAAACGAGTAGCGGGATATCGTCAAGTCGTTCCCGCAGTGGCGGAAGTTCGATCGGCAAACCCATTCTGAAAAAAAGATCGGAGCGGAAATTCCCTTTCCGGATCTCTTCGGCCAACGAGCGATTTGTCGCGGATACTAATCGCACGTTTACGGGAATCTCGCGTGATGATCCAACGCGCTGAACCTTCCCCTCATCGAGAACACGCAGTAAAGCGGCCTGGCAATGGATCGGTAAGTCTCCGAGTTCATCGAGAAACAACGTGCCGCCATCCGCCTCTTCTATAAAGCCCTTATGGTCGCGATCCGCACCTGTGAAAGCGCCACGAACGTACCCGAAAAGCTGGCTCGAAAACAGCGTGTCGATCACGGCGCCGCAGTTCACAGCGATGAAGGGCCCGTTGCGACGAGTACTGTTGTTATGGATCGCCCGGGCCGCCAATTCCTTACCGGTACCGCTTTCACCAAGAACCAGGGCCGGGCTGTCGGTTGGCGCGATCAAGCTGAGAGCCTCGTAGACCTTTTTCATTCTCGGGTTCTCGCCAACCATGCCGTGTTGAAGATTGACTTGATGCAGAAGTTGCTGGTTTTCTGCCTCGAGCCACTCGACATAGCGCGCATGTTCCAGCGCGAGAGCCCCAATACCGGCAACAGCGACCATCATTTCCAGATGTTGTTCATCGAACGGAGTCCTGGGGTTCGTCGTCGAAAGACACAGCGCTCCGGTCCGGATGTTCATAACCGTCAACGGTACGCACAAGACAGACCGCAAACCCGCTTGCCTCAAAGTCTCGCTGACGTCGCCTGCAGCAAAGAGGTCATTTCGAAGTACAGCACGCCCGGTCGTCATCACTTCATGAAGAATCATCTTCGGCACATAAACGGAACGCGCGGGCTCGCGCAAGCGGTTCGCCCCGGTTACGAGCTGCTCGATAGAGTTCCCCAGCAGGACCACGGCGCTTTCAGCGGGCACTGTTTCAAAGATCCGTTCAAGAAGTGCGTTTTGCACGCCTTCTGAGTCTGGAATATTGTTGAGCTCGGCGTTAAGCCTAAGCAGCACGCCCATATCCCTCGTTGTGCGCTTAAGTGCCGGAGTATCGACCAGGCCCAGATTCCTGCGAAGGTATGCGGAATTCAAAGGATCCAGATGGACCGTTTCGGTCGAGATGAGCGTCTCCGCGTCACTCTCCTCGATTGTCACGGCAGGAGTAGGAGGCACGTTGCCCTCCTCAACGAGGAAGTGGAACCGCATGTGTCCTACCTGGATCTCATCACCATGTTTCAGCCCCACCTGCGCTGCTGCTTTACCGTTGACGAAGGTACCGTTCGTGCTACCGCGGTCCTTGAGGATGTATTGACGACCGTCATACGCGATGACGCAATGCCGCGACGAAACTGCAGGGTCTTCCAGATGGATCGAGTTGCTCACATCTCGACCGATCGTGAGTTCGACGTCGCTAAGGGCTACTTCAGCGGGATGGGTTCCGAATAGTGAAACTAATCGCGGTCTCATGCTTCGAATCTCCATCTTATTGGATACGTGCCAGCGGGTAAAGATAGACCTCGCGGAAACGACACCTGTCTTTTCATCAAGATAAAAACAGGCACCCCGGAAGGCTGGATGCTCCAACGAGCCTGTTCGGGAACGCCCCCGGACAACAGCTGCAAAGGAGACGATATGAGAACCCAGAAGGGTCGAATTCTGATCATAGCTGCGATCATCGCAGCGATCTCGGCCCCATCGTTGTTTGCGCAATCGCCGCGTCTGATCGCGTCTATTCCGTTCGATTTCTATATATCAGACCGCTTGTTCCCCGCGGGAACCTACACGGTGGTGCCAGAAGCAAAGTCGGAAGCTATCCGCGTTTTCGACAACCGGGGAAACTCGGTTTTCGTCATGACTGTGGGCTTATCCAACAACCGATCGATTAACTTCAGCCGGCTGGTATTTCACCGGTACGGAGACACAAACTTCCTCGCCACTATTTATTGGGATGGCTACAGAACAGGTCGCGACTTGGCTTCTTCCAAGGTAGAGAAGAGAATCGCACAAAGTGGAACGCCACCCACTCCAGTCGCCGTTCAGTTGCAGAAGTAATGGCGACGACCTGAATTCGGGGGTAGCGATATCTGGGCTTTGCGGACTCTCCCCCCCGCGAACGGACCAGAGCTGCCTCCGCTGCCCCCGAATTCCAAGGTCCCTTTCTGCTGACCGATTCAAGCCTCCAGGATCCCGCAAATCTCTCTCGTTTGACGACCAAAGTGACGTTGTATAGGATTTCCGCCAACGCAGGAGTGCGTTTTCGTGAGTCCGAAACAATTCGTCGGTTTCGTTGTGCTTGTTCTGCTCTTGTCGCCAGGTCTCCTTGCCCAATCCGGTTCTTCAACTGGAGAAATCAGGGGGCGCGTTACCGACCCTTCAGGGGCTGTGATCGCTGGCAGTTCCATCGAAATTCTCAACTTGAGCACCGGCAGGAAGACAACCGCCATCACCGAGGAGTCAGGTCTTTACCGTGGTTTATCGCTGCCGCCAGGAAACTATAAAGTTCAGGCCGCTGCCAGCGGCTTTGAAGGCCAGATAAGAATTCCGGTTGTGGTAAACGTCGGAAAATCCAGCGAGGTAGACTTCACGTTAAAAGTCGGCGCTCCAGATGCCGTGACGGTTGACGTCACGGATTACCTGGTTGAAACCGAACGATCCTCGCAATCGAACTTCATTGACGAAGTCCTGATTCGAGGTCTTCCCATCGATAAACGCGACTATCTGCACCTGGTCAGTTTTGTCCCAGGCATAGCGGACTCTGAAGCACTCGCAGACAGCAACGACTTTCGTGTTCCGCAAGCGGCGCAAAGCGGCATTTCCTTCAACGGCAACAATGGCCGGGGCAATTCCCTTAGCGTTGACGGGGGCGAAGCCAATGATTCCGGTGGAGGGTTCCGTCCGACCCTTAGTCAGGAGGCCGTTGAGGAGTTTCAGATCAACCGGTCCAACTATTCCGCGGAATTTGGAAGCGCAAGCGGCGGGGTCATCAATATCGTCTCCAAATCCGGCCGAAATAAGATGTACGGATCCGCCTATGGATTCTTTCGTACCAGCGGACTAGACGCCGCCGATCCGTTCGCCAGGGTCCTCTTGGGCGACACGCTCGAACGAGTGAAACCGCCATCGAACCGCCAACAGTTTGGTGGAACAATAGGAGGAGCGATTCGCCCCAACCAGACCTTCTTCTTCGGATCTTTTGAGGGACTACGCCGGCGGGAATCCAATTCCGTTTCCGTGCTGACCGACCGGTCTATTTTTTATCCAACGCCGCAGCAGGAAGCGATTCTTGCCGGTTTGCCGCCGGCTCAGTCAGATCCGCTCCGGCAACAGTTGACCGCCAGCCCGACCACGCAGCAGATGTTTGAAATCAACAGTGGTGTTTTCCCGTACGACGGTGACGACTATCTGTACTCACTGAGGCTCGACCACGGGCTCTCGGCGAAAGACCAGCTGATGTTCCGCTACAATGGCGCCTATATCGATGAATCCAACCCCAACTCGCGGGCACTCATCGGAGCTTCCCGAAGCATCTCTACAAAACGCGTGGATCAAACAGGGAATCTCAGCTGGACGCGCTTCGTCAGCCCGACGACGGTCAATCGCGCTCAGTTTCAATTCAACTACGGTACTTTTCGCGTCAGCACATTGGAGAAATTTGGTCCGGAGATCAACGTCAACGGTTTCGGCTTTTTCAACAGGGACTTCCTGTTGCCCAGCAACCTCCTGTGGCGCCGGTACGAGATCAATGACAGCCTGACAATGGTGCGGGGGTCTCACCAGATCAAATTTGGCGGCCAGTTCCTCGTGCATGACAATAACGTCGAATCGCACGTCTTTATGGCAGGCCGATTCAATTTCGGTGCATTGCCAGGCTCCCTGGCGAATCCCGCATTGGGCGGAACGATAATCACCGCACTGCAAGCGTTCAACCTCGGAATACCGCAAGCCTATCAGCAGGGATTTGGCGATCCCAATACGTCGTCAACGGAACCGTACTTTTCCGTCTACATTCAGGATCGATGGAAGGCGCTGAGGACTCTCACCCTGGATCTGGGAGTACGCTATGAACTTGATGACCTTCAGGATCCAGTCCGGACGGACACGAATAATCTGGCGCCTCGACTGGGGCTGACGTGGGATGTGCGTGGAGACAGGAAAACTCTTGTGCGGGCGGGATACGGCATCTTCTACGCACCGACCAGCTATGTTCTTCCTGCGACTGTAAATCCCCTGGGTGAGGTCAATGGCTATCGCAAAATCGCACAGGTGCTGACTACATTAACCAGTCTTCCACCAGGCAATCCGGCCAATCCCACAAATATTTACAACAGCCTGCGGGCTCAGAGTGTAATCACCTTACCGGTGCCGACGCGAAGCATTACAGAAGCGGATATCAGTCAGTTTGGCATCACCATTGCCCACGACGGACCGCGCCCGCCCCTGTCGGTTCTCTTTCGAAGCGCAGATGATTTCGCCAGCGCTTACACCCAGCAGACGAGCCTGGGTCTGGAGCGAACAATCGGTCTTACCTGGGTGGTGTCCGCTAATTATCTCTTTGTACGGGGAGCACGAATCATGCGCGCCCGGGACGAAAATCTGCTGCCGGCGCCGGTTTCGTCCGACGGCATTCGTGTCTGGTCCACCGCTTTTTTTGCGGACCCCGCCTTGTTTCAGGGGAATGTGTTCGAATCAACAGCCAATTCCTTCTACCACAGCATGACCGTTGAGGTTACAAAACGCGTTTCCAGTCATGTGCGGCTGACGGGGAACTATACGCTGAGTAAAGCTATGGACGATGTGGTGGACTACAACTCGGATTTCCAGGCAACGGATCAGGCCAATCTGAGAGCTGAGCGGGCACTGTCCTCGTTCGATCAAAGACACAAGTTCGTGAGCTACGCCTTTCTGGAAAGTCCGTCAGATCTCGGCAACGAAGGCATTTCCAAAGTCCTTAGTAATTTCACGCTGTCTCCCGTATTGAGTATCAATAGTGCTCGACCATTCAATCTCCTGACAGGAAATGACCAGAATAACGATCGGCATTCGACGACGGACCGGCCAATTGGCGCAGGACGCAATACAGGTATCGGACCCGGCTTTTGGACTCTGGATCTTCGTCTGACGCGTTCCGTTCCTGTTGGCGATGCAAAGATTGAAATCATCGGAGAAGCTTTCAACGTCTTCAACACGCTGAACTACAAATCAGTGAACAACACTGTCGGGAACATCTCAGGCCCATTTCGGCGAGAGGGTGATCCGAGTCTCAGTCCGAGTCAACCGTTCGGTTTCACGTCAGCTCTGGATGCCAGACGAATTCAGCTTGGAGTCCGAGCGACCTTCTGACGATCAGAACCTGGGTTGAGCGCGTAGATTTGGCTCGGGTTGAGGAGCGCTTTCACAAAAGCTGCCCTTCCCGTCCCAGCTCTCCACAAGTCCGGCAATTTTTGCGGTCTCCTCAGCCGCGAATGCCTTCTCTGTTTCGTTCTTCCAGGCGTATCCGGGAGTGGGCTCTGTCGCCGTGCCATCCAGCAGCTGCCGGATACGGCGGTCTTCGGAGAAGGGATGCTTGTACCTCCGGCCGAGCGCAGCAAGATGCCGCTCGAGGATGCACATCGTCGTTCGATAACGCGCCCAGACATGCTGTGGCCAGTTGAACTCATCACGAAGCTTTCGCCCTGCGAGAGCGCCGCGTTTCGTGAGATTGCTGATGAGCGGAGGCGGCATCGTCAGATTCAAGCCACCTTCGTTCTTGTTCAGACTGATATGCACGATACGATTTCTGTAGCCTGGCATTCGTGTCTGAAGATTGTCTCGCCAATCCATCGTCGTTGAAAGAATCGCGCCTACGAACTCAATAAGCTGAGCAAGCGGCTTGCCCTTCGAGTCAAAGCGTTTCACGCTGGCGAGCATTCCCGCGCCGTTACTCGACGGCAGCCACACCGGGTCATTCGGAAAGTCGGGATGAGGCTCCTTAAGATTGATGGCAAACGTGGGCCATCCCGGAATCGGTGAATCAAAGAAGTGAATAGGGAAATTGCTGCAGATGCCACCATCCGAAAACCAGCAGCGGTCCGCTTCAAGCGTGGGCGCTGTCCTGTCCTGATTTCGCTTGAGAGAGAAATCGACGGCATAAAGAGGAACGGCGCTGACAAGTCCTGGAAAGCTCAAACTCAAACGCGCTGCAACGACAATGGGCAGCATTCCGGTTCGCGGAAGTGGAAGCAGCGCACGGCCCGCACAGACAACAGGCCGTTGCACCTCGGCGGCATAGGTTTTCATCCACGACACAACCTCACGCGGGAACAGCAGAGCCCATTCTTCAGGATCGAAATAGAAGGTGTCGTTCTTGAACGGTACGGTGTAGGGGCTCAAGTGGTTCAAGTTGGTCGTCACGACTTCGAGGTTAATTCTCCGCTCCTCGGTGAGATCGATAACATCGTCCTCTTTGACGACACGTCCCTTCCAAAGGTCCGCGAATACGAGGGGGCGTGAACTCGGAAGACCTGCCAATCGGTTGAACAGCGCATACATCCAGTTTGTTAATGGAGCGCTTCCTGCCGCCTTGGTGCTTAGCCCATTCGATAACCCGAAACCGTTGTCCACGATGGCTCGTGTCGTTTGCAAGATGACTCGAGACACAACCACGAGGGCAACGCCGGCAATGATCCAAAGCAGTGCCAGAACGCCAATCGCGAAGCGTTGCCGGAGGGAGTCGATCGCCACACCCCCAACCTGGATCACACCCGCCACGAAGAGTGCAGCGATAGCCGCGCCAATGAGAGCGCTTTGCCAATACTGACCGAGTAAGCCGACGACAAGGCTGACAATCCTGCCCGCTCCAGGCTTGGCGGCGAGAACTCCCAGAAATGTCTTGTACGCCGCGTGTGTGTTGCCATCCGGCGTGAATAACGTGGGAAGAAATCCCGGACTCCCAAATTCTTCGGGCAGCTTTCCAAGTTGGGTGAAGCTGTCGGCAACGCCGTTCTGCCTGCCAAATTCGGCGGCGGCAGCCGCGGCAGCGGCGATGGCGCCGGCAGACGCGCCACCGATGTTTCTGAATTGATATTGGGTGGCAAGTTCACAAATGGCCGTGGGATACACCACCCCGCTGGTGATTCCTCCCTTCATGACCATGTCGCAGTACTTCGGTTTTTCCGGATTCATAAATTAATCAATCACAAGGCTTACGGGAGCAAATCTCCCGGCGTGCGCCCTGTCACAGGATTTCGGTAATGAAAGGCCGGCTCGACGATCTCGGGGAAGGGATACTGACGCGATCGAATCGGACGATCCGGCGGAAACTCAGTTGCTAATCGAGAAGGCCGCGCGGGCGTCGTTGCCGCTCGCGTCGAAGGCATTTTCGCCCAGCCATTGCGGTAAGAGGCGTTGAAGATGTGATAGAGGTCCTGCACCCCGAACTTCCACTCGCCGTTCTCTTTCACCGCAGTGTTCTCATAGATTCCACCGATCCATGAGCCCGATGATCCATTCGCGCTTCCACCCAGTTGAAACAGACGCAACCGCACTTTAGCGCTCTTCCCATCATCCGAGATATGGATGACAGGCTGTGTGAGCTGATGAATGGTGAAGAACGTTGTGCTGCGTCCGCCCTGAGGACCACGCATGTTCAGCGCCTTGCGTATGCGGTCCTGCCCGACATAGACACCGTTATCCATCAACTCTTTCGCGCCGCCCGTGATCGCGAAAGTATCTGCCATAGCATCCCAGGCGGACTCATCAATGTAGTACCCGTAGGAACTGTTCAGGTTCTCTACGGCCTCAACCGCGATTGCAGCATTGAGCCTGGCCTCTAAGCCTTCAATCATCGTTTCGACATTCGTTCGCGAGTCAACCCGACCCGTCGCGCTGGTCGAAGCGGACGCAGGCACAACCTTTACCTTGGTGATGGGACCCGCGGGGTATTGAGCCGGCTTGCCCGTAACGGGGTTGTCGTAGTGAAAGGCGACATAGTGGATCTCGGGGTAGCTCTCAAAAGATTGCGCCGATTTTCGGTCCGGTGGAAATTCGGTGCTCGCCGCGGCCGCCGGCTTCGCATCTCTTGCCCAGCCTTTGTCGTAGTCCGCAACCATCTTTGGATAGTAGTGAACGGCTTGTATTCTCCAGATACCGTCGCGTTTTTGGAATTCGCTCTCATATGTTCCCTGTTCCCAGCGAGCGTATTCGCCATCAAGGCCCAGCATGCTGAGCTGTGTCGTTCGGGCGCTGGCATTGCGGCCATCCGGAGTAATGGTAACGACCGCCGCGAGTTGGATGTGGTCAAACAGCTCGCCGCGACGCAAAGGCGACGGACCATAGAGCGTCTCCAGCGCGCGCTTGATATGCGGCTTTCCCTCATAGACTCCTTGCTGACCGGTCTCGAATGTTCCGTCATCGGTAAAGAGGTCCACGACGTCGTCCCACATCTTGCGATCGAGATAGTAGCCATAGATGTGCTGAAGATTCTGGACTGCGGTTTCGTCAATCAACCGATCGACGCGTTGCGCAAGGCGATCCATGCGAGTGGCGGCTGGAATATTCGAATTCGTTGGGCTCAGTGATTCGAGCGCTGATGCGGGGATCGTGACACCGACATGTGCGCTTTCGAAATGATATGGAACATTCCATCGCGGGGGAGCCTTGTGGCCCCATTCTTCGTACTCTCCACTGTATTCCGGATAGTAGTGGATACGGCTGATCTTCCAGACCGTCCCGTCCAGCACATATTCATTCTCGAAAATGCCGCCTCGCCAGGTTGCGGATGTTCCGAATCTGCCGAGCATCGCAACCTCATGCCAGGTGCCCTTCGCCGTCTTCCCGTCCGCACCGAGCGTAATGATCGGCTGCAATGTGAGGTGCACATTCAGCTGGCCCTTCGCGAGCCCCAGCGAAGTGCGCTGGGCCTGCTTCATGAAATATTCACGAAGGCCCGCCTTGCCTGTCACGGTTTCATCTTGAAACCGGCCCACAGCATTATCGGCAAACAGGTCGGCGACGTCGTTCCACAAACCTGATTCGATGTAGTGACTGTAGGTGTGCTGCAGGCGCTTCACCGCGCGAACCGCTTCCTCCGCCCGAATACCGGCCTCCAGTGAGTCGATTCTCGCCTTTAGGCGTGCGTCTGAATTTTGAGCGACAATCCCGCGCGTTCCAAGGGACACGAATGCGACGAGGCTGAGCGTCAGTGCGATTCTGGTGGGTTTCATCTGGGGGAGTGTACTGCAACTGGAACGCGTTTTTGTGCATCTTCACTCCTCAGGAACCAGAGTCAGAATCACAATCTCCGGCTTCACTCTGAACCGAACAGGGACGATGCTTGTGCCGACACCACTCGTAACGAAGAGCTTCCTGCCCTGCTCTTCGATCAATCCGTACGCGAACCTCTGGCCAAATTTTGAAGGGGTAGCGGGTCGCCCGATGAGCGGCAAATTAATTTGTCCTCCATGCGTATGGCCCGCCAACGTCAGCGTTACGCGTTGCGGGATATCGGGAAAGATATCGGGATTGTGCGTTATCGCAATAATCGGTTCATTGTCGTGGATCGCGGCGAGCGTGCGTTGAACGTGGCTTCCACGCGTCCAGAGATCATCCAGTCCCATTAGCCAGAACGGTTGATCCTTGTAGATCATCCGAAGACTCTGATCGGCCAGCACCTTGATCCCCGCCGACATTAGAGCGCGCCGCATTCGTTCCCCATCGAACCACCAATCATGATTCCCCAGGACGGCCACTACACCCAGGGGCGCCTGCAACGCGGAGAGCTCGTCCGCGATAGGTTCGGGCGGCACAAACGTGCCACCCAACACGCCCTGAATCAGGAAATCGCCAAGGATGACGATGAGATCCGGCTTCTGCTCGTTAGTGAGGGACACGACATCGCGTAATCTTGCGATATCGAAGTGCGGTGCTCCGACATGGAGGTCGGACATGACGGCGATCTTCAGTCCTGCATGCTCGGCGTGCCAGTGCTGCAAAGGAATGGTTCGCTCGACAATTATGAGACTGGACGGCTCCCACCAAAGCGCCCACACCGACAGAAACAATACAGCCGCAGCAGAAAACAGAACGATGCGCCGGAAAGCTTTCGATCGGATCATCCGAATCATTCAGATAACTTACTTTCAGGCCGGCCGATTGTATTCAATCGAGCAAGCGTCATCCGGATCTGTTCGTACGGAACGGAGCCGCCGAGATGATCGAAAATTGGCTTGAGATACAGCGAGCCGACCTGGGTTACCGCGTCGGCGACGATTTTAAAAGTTTCGGCTGGAACCCATGAATCGATCTCATGGGCAGGATTTTGAGCGATGAATTCACCAAGGTAGCCCCACACCGTGCTCGGCGCTCGTTGGATTGCTTCAGCAACCTCCGGCACGGTCGCATTCCTCTGGAACATTTCGAACGCACGTTCTTTAGGCTTAGCGGGTTTTGGCGCCGATGCAACGACGGGTAGAAATCTTGCGGGCGCTTCCGCAAACACATCCATGGGCACATTGTTTGCAGTGCAGTATTCCTGAATAATTGCCAATACAGGAGGACCCAGGTCTTCCCGTTTTCGTTCGCCGATGCCCCGCACCTTCAGCAAGGCTGCTGACGTTCCCGGTCGGACGCGGGAGAGGTCACGCAGCGAGGCATCGCTGAACAACATGTATGCCGGTAAATTGCGTCGCTGTGCTTCCTGATGTCTCCAGCCCCGTAACCATTCGAAGAGTTTGCGGTCCACGCCCTCCCATGAGGCTTCGTCGAAGCGAGTCTTTCGTACCCGGCTCCTGGGTTGCAGCAGCGTGACCTCACGCTGGCCTCGCATCACCTCCCAGGACTGCCCGTTCAATTTAAGAACCGGACGCTCGTCTGTGGTGCGCTCGAGGATACCGCTGTCGATAAGCTGGTACAGCATGGCAGTCAATGCCTTGCGGTCGATACCCCTCATCAGGCCATAAGTCGACAGCAGCTCGTGGCCCCAGCGCCGCACACGTTCGGTGTCGGCGCCCAGCAGAATGTCGATGATGTGTTCTGCGCCAAATCGCTGCTCGGCGCGCGCTACGCATGACAGGATTTTCTGCGCGGTGATCGTTGCATCCGGAACACCCTCGATTTCGCCCAGGCATGTATCGCATGCCTGGCAATCCGGCTTCGCATACTGCTGACCGAAGTATTCCGACAGCGCGCGATGGCGGCAACGAATACCGGAGCAAAACCGCCGCATGTGCTCGAGCAAGGCGAGGGTTGCGACGATAGACTGAGGATCCGCTTCAGCTTCCGCAGCGCTTCTATCAATAAGGGATTCCCACTTCAGAAAATCGGCGGCCGAGTAAAGCAGCACGCATTCGGCTTCAAGGCCATCACGCCCCGCGCGGCCTGTCTCCTGTTGATAGTGTTCGAGAGATTTCGGCATGCCGGCATGGATAACGGCCCGCACGTCGCTGCGATCAATGCCCATGCCGAAAGCGACGGTGGCTGCCACGACATCAATTTCTTCAGACGCAAATGCGTCCTGGGTTTTTCGACGATCGTCGGCCTCCATTCCTGCATGATAAAAGGCGGCACGAACGCCCTCGCGCTGAAGATACTGAGCCATGGCTTCAGAGTCCTTGCGACTGATGCAGTAAACAATGGCAGCCTCTCCGGGGTGCCGACGCAGGATATCGAGCGTCTGTCCTCGAGCATCCACGCGGGGAACAATTCGATAAACGAGATTCGGCCGGTCGAACACGCCGACGAGAACCTGCGGATTTTCGAGACGAAGTTGCTGAACGATATCGGTTCGTACGCGTTCGGTTGCCGTGGCCGTATACGCGTGAACGCTTGCGCCGGGGAATCGCACCTTCAGTTCGGAAAGCTGGCGATACTCGGGCCGGAAATCATGCCCCCAATGACTGATGCAATGCGCTTCATCGATAGCGAAGGCGGGTGCGGGAAGGCGTTCGATGAATTGAAGAAACCGTGGTGTCAGCAGCCGCTCGGGCGCAACGAACACCAGACGGTATTTCCCTGCGACCATGCCTTGTTCGGCCGTGCGTATCGCTTCCGGCGTCATCCCGCTGTAGAGCGCAGCTGCAGGATAGCCGCATTCCCGCAACCCGTCGACCTGGTCCTTCATGAGAGCAATCAGCGGAGAAACAACGATGTCCGTGCGTTCTTCGACAGCGGCTGGAATCTGATAGCAGAGAGACTTTCCGCCGCCTGTCGGCATAACAACCAGTGAATCGCGACGGTTGAGTCCTGCACGGATGGCTTGTTCCTGAAGCGGACGTAGTTCTGAAAATCCCCAGTACTGTTGTGCGATGGCGAGAATACCTTCGAGTGGCCAGTTCGTTGAGCTGCTCATGTGGTGTATGGATCCGACGGCAAGCGTTGCAATTATAGCGAAAGGATCGCGTTCTTCACGAGACCGGTCAGCCTGGTGAAGGCGGCATGGGTGTCGTCTATCGTGGGAGGGACTCTCGCCTCATCCTTAGAGTCCGCTCCGAAAAGTGGTCTCCCCTACACGCTATGGTATTATTCAAACTCATCTTGAATAGATTGGTGTGGCAGCCGGCCTTCGATCTGGCGCAACGGCAATTCGAACTGAATTACTAATGACGTCTCAGGTCCAGGACACATCTTCAACGGCGGCTTTGGCGGCGGAGCATCCTGCGCCCCTGTTGGAGTTGAAGGAAATCACGAAGTCCTTTCCGAACCGCATCCACATTCTGGGCCCGATCAGTCTTATTGTGCAGGAAGGCGAGTTTGTTGTTGTGATCGGTCCGTCGGGGGCGGGTAAGTCTACACTTCTCCGCACGATAACGGGGTTAACGGAGGTCACCTCCGGTGAAGTTTTGTATCGCGGGAGCCGAATCTGGGGAGTGAATCCCAAGACAGCCCTGGTTTTCCAGAGCTTTGCGCTATTTCCCTGGCTCACCGTAATGGAGAACGTTGCCCTTGGGCTCGAGGCTCGAGGTCTGGACAAACCCGCGCGCTATGCTCGAGCGCGACGCTATATCGATATCGTGGGCCTTGACGGATATGAACGGGCTTACCCCCGCGAACTCTCCGGGGGAATGAAACAGCGCGTCGGCTTGGCGCGGGCCCTGACTGTCGAGCCCGAACTGCTGTGCATGGACGAGCCTTTCTCGGGGCTGGATGCGCTGACCGCATCGAACCTCCGCGAACAGTTGCTCGATATCTGGTTGTCAAAAGAGATCATTACGAACACGATCATCCTGGTGACTCATAGTGTGGAGGAAGCCGTCCTCCTGGGAGACCGCGTTCTCCTTATGGCCGCTGCGCCCGGGACTATTGTTGCGGATCATCCGATCACGCTGGATCGTCCTCGAAAACGCAAGTCACCCCAGTTTGAGGAGAAACTGGACGAGCTGTATTCCCTGATCGTATGAAGAAAACGAAAAAACCAACAGCCATACCCGTGCTCCCCAACGCCCGCGTGGGCTCGATCGTCGGGCTTCTCGAAACGCTCAACGAACAGGGGACCAAGATCGACATCTATAAGCTCAGCGAGTCCCTGGGCTTCAAGTTGAACGACCTGATGCCGATTACCGAAGCTGCCGAATTGCTCGGCTTCGTGAAGATCGAAAGCGGCGACATCGAATTGGCGGATCTCGGCCGCAAAGTGGTCGACGGCGATGAGAACGACAAGAAAGCTATCTTCAGGCAACAAATGCTCGCAAGTGTGCTTCTGGCCCGCCGCATCCGCTCGGAGCTCCAAAGTACGTCCGACTTCCGGGTCGGCCGTGAAGTCATCCTGGAATTTCTGGGATCGTCTTTTACTCCCGATGAATCCGAGCGGCAGGTGCTCGCGATTGTAGATTGGGCTCGTTACGCCGAGCTCTTCGATTACAACCCCGAAACTGATCAATTCTTTTTACCCGAAAAAGCGGAGACTGCATGAAAGCCACCGTTATCGTTACGTTGAAACCGACTGTGCTCGATCCTCAGGGCATGACCATCCAGCGCAGCGTCGAATCTATGGGATTGCCCGAAGTGGCCGACGTTCGCCAGGGCAAATACTTCGATGTCAACATTGCCGATGGCGTCTCGTCGGACCGAAGCAAGGAAATCGTTCAGAAGCTCGCGAAAGAAGTCCTGACGAATCCGGTCATCGAGGAATATCGCATCGTGTGGGAGTCGCGATGAAGTTCGGGGTTGTCATTTTCCCCGGATCGAACTGCGATCACGATTGCTACTACGCAGTGCAGACGGTGATCGGAAAACCCGTCGAGTTTATCTGGCATCAGGACACCTCGCTGAAAGGTTTTGACGCGGTAATCCTGCCGGGTGGCTTCTCGTACGGAGACTACTTGCGAACCGGAGCTCTTGCGAAGTTCTCACCGGTGATGCAATCCGTTAAGGAGTTTGCGGACAAGGGCGGTCTCGTAATCGGAATCTGCAACGGCTTTCAGATTCTCACCGAGAGTGGATTGCTACCCGGTGCGCTGATGCGAAACGTCACACGGCAGTACATCTGCAAGTTCCTGAATATCTCCACCGAAACGGCGGATTCCCCGTTCACGAACCAGATGAAAAAGGGGCAGGCTCTTCGCATTCCGATTGGCCACGGCGACGGGAATTACTTTGCGGATCCCGAGACCCTGAAGAAGCTCAACAATGAGGATCGGGTGGCGTTCCGGTATCACGGAGAGAACCCCAACGGCTCGCTGGAGAATATTGCCGGAATACTGAATGAAGGCCGGAACGTGCTTGGCATGATGCCCCATCCCGATCGATCCAGCGAAGCGATTCTCGGAAGCACGGACGGGAAACTGATTTTTGAATCGATGGTAAATGCCCTGACTCTGACCTGAGGATCCCTCATCCGAGTCACAAACAACTTTATTTGAAATCATGATTACCTCAGATCAACTCTCTCAACACGGACTCACAGACTCCGAATACCAGCGCATCGTTACCATCCTGAAGCGCGAACCCAACCTCACCGAGCTCGGTATTTTCAGCGTGATGTGGTCCGAGCACTGCAGCTACAAAAGTTCTCGCGTCCATCTGAAACGCCTTCCCACCAAAGGTCCTGCAGTTCTCCAGGGACCGGGAGAGAACGCAGGAATCATCGACATTGGCGATGGCCTTGCGGTGGCCTTCAAGATCGAATCGCACAACCATCCCTCGTACATCGAGCCCTTTCAAGGCGCCGCGACCGGTGTCGGCGGCATCCTTCGTGACATCTTCACCATGGGCGCGCGTCCGATTGCCGCAATGAACAGCCTGCGCTTTGGGCCACTCAGCACCCAGCAAAACCGAAGCATCATGGAAGGCGTCGTTGGCGGAATCGCTTTCTACGGAAACTGCTTCGGCGTTCCCACGATCGGTGGAGAAGTGGTTTTCTCAAGTTGCTATTCCCAGAATCCGCTCGTGAATGCCTTTGCCCTCGGTCTCTTCGAGAAGGACAAGATCTTCTATGGACGAGCCTCAGGCCTCGGCAACCCGGTCATCTATGTCGGGGCGAAAACCGGCCGCGACGGCATCCACGGCGCGACCATGGCATCCGCCGGATTTGGCGAAGACGCGGGCGCCAAACGTCCAAATGTGCAGATTGGCGACCCTTTCATGGAAAAGCTGCTCCTCGAAGCCTGTCTCGAAGCCATGCAGAAAGGTCTCGTCGTCGGCATTCAGGATATGGGGGCTGCGGGTCTGACGTGTTCCAGCTGCGAAATGGGCGCCCGCGGAGGCACGGGCGTGGAGCTCGAGCTCGATACCGTTCCTCAGCGCGAAGCAGCAATGTCCGCATACGAGATCATGCTCAGCGAATCGCAGGAGCGCATGCTACTCGTTTCAGACAAGGGGAAGGAAAAAGAACTTCACGATGTGTTTCACAAGTGGGGACTCGATGCCGTCACGGTCGGCTATGTGACCGGTGACGGATTGTTGCGCGTGAAACAACACGGAGAAGTGAACGCGGAGATTCCGAACACAGCCCTTGCCGACGAGGGTCCGGTGTACCAAAGGCCGCTGAAGGCGCCTTCAAACATTTCGATTTCGCCGATCGACCTCTACGCGTTCCTTGATGGCTGCGACGATGCGACAATTCAGAAGTTCCTCGACGGCAAAACGCCCTGCGGCGAGCTATTGAAGCTTGCCGTATCGCTGCCGAATCTCTGCAGCCGGCAGTGGGTGTGGCAGCAATACGACCACATGGTGCAGTCAAACACCATGGTTGGGCCGGGTTCGGACGCTGCGGTCATCCGCATCAAAGGCACGAAGAAAGCGCTGACGATGACGCTCGATGGCCCGGGCTTCCGCGTCGCGCAGAATCCACGCGAAGGCGCGAAGCTCATGGTCGCAGAAGCCTGCCGCAACATCGTGTGTTCCGGCGGCCGTCCGCTCGCCGCGACCAACTGTCTCAACTTCGGAAATCCCGAGCATCCTGAAGTGATGTGGCAGTTCAGCGAAGTTGTCGATGGAATGACGGAAGCCTGCAACGCTTTTGGCACGCCTATCACGGGCGGGAATGTCAGCTTTTATAACGAAACGTTCGACCGTGACATTTATCCAACGCCGGTGGTAGGCATTGTGGGAATCGTAGACAATCTCGCGCATGTCACATCGTCCGACTTCAAAGACGAAGGCGATTCGATCGTACTCATCGAAACGCCAACACGTCTAATCGGCCGCGTTGATCTCAGCGAGGAGCAGTCGCTGCAGAGTTTTGTCTCGGATGCCATACATGCCGGCCTGGTCAAGTCAGCACACGACATTTCCGATGGAGGCATCGGCATAGCCCTCGCGGAAATGTGCTATTCCACGCTGCACCGCCCCGCGATTGGGGCGGCCGCAAAAATTCCTCAATATATGGATGCCTGCAAGGACCTATTCGGGGAATACTCCTCGCGTATCCTCCTGACTACAACACATGCTTCTGATCTGGTGCGCCGCGCTGAACGAGCTGCTCTTCGCTGCACGGAGATCGGCCGGGTGGGCGGTAACCGGCTGATTCTCCAACATGGGGGACAGCAGGTGGTCGACGTTGCCATTGAGGAAGTTGAAAGCGTCTGGAGACGGACTCTGCCGAAGCTGTTATCATAAGAGTCTCACCTTCGGACACCGGCATTTGGGGGACCGATCCTTACTATGTGTGGAATTTTCGGGATAGCCAATCAGGCTGAAGCCTCTCGACTCACCTACCTCGGCCTGTACGCGCTTCAGCATCGTGGGCAGGAAAGCACGGGGATTGCCTCGTCGGATGACGAACAGGTTTATCTCCATAAGTCCATGGGCCACGTCGCCGATGTCTATGACGAAGAAACCCTTGCAAAACTGAAGGGGACGAATGCGATCGGCCACACGCGTTACTCCACAGCCGGAGACAGCTCGGAGAATAATGCGCAACCCCTGATGGTAACGATGAGGTACGGCCCGGTTGCGCTCTGCCACAACGGCAACCTCATCAATGCAGTCGGGCTGCGCCGAGATCTTGAAGCTCAGGGCGCGCTGTTCCAATCGACCAGCGACAGCGAGGTGATTCTTCACCTTCTCGCACGGTCGCAGGAGTCCGACATTGTGGAGGCCTTGAAGGAGACAGTCAGTCAGATTCAGGGCGCATTCTCGATTCTCCTTATCACAAAAGGCGCTATTATCGCCGCTCGAGACGCAAACGGTTTTCGCCCGCTCTGCATCGGCCGGCTCAATAACTCTTATGCTTTCGCGTCGGAAAGCTGCGCGTTTGACCTGATCGATGCGAAATATGAACGCGAGGTTGAACCGGGAGAAATCGTGCTGGTTCGTGGCGACAATCTCCGATCCGTCCTGGCTCTGCCATCCACAAGAACGTCCAAGTGCATCTTTGAACACGTTTACTTCTCGCGCCCGGACAGCATGGTGTTTGGACGCACCGTACAGGCCAGTCGCGACCAGATGGGTCGGCTACTCGCGAAAGAGAGCCCGGTTGAAGCGGATCTTGTGGTTCCAGTTCCCGACTCGGGAGTGGCCGCAGCAATTGGCTATTCGGCGGAATCCCAAATCCCCTTCGCGTTCGGATTGATCCGCAATCACTATGTCGGGCGCACGTTCATCGAGCCGCGCAAAGCCATCCGGCACTTTGGCGTAAAGGTGAAGCTGAACCCGGTAAGGGATCTGCTAAAGGGTAAGCGTGTGATCCTCATTGATGATTCTCTCGTGCGCGGCACAACCAGCCGAAAGATCGTCAAAATGGTGCGCGCGGCGGGGGCAACGGAGGTTCACATGAGGATCACGTGCCCACCGACAACCTGGCCCTGCTATTACGGAGTGGACACACCGACCCGTAAAGAATTGATCGCATCGACGCACACCCACGATGAAATTACAAAACGGATTGAAGCAGACTCCCTCGCTTATCTCAGCCTGCCGGGGTTGCTGCAGGCGGTGAAAGCAAAACCAAACGAGTTTTGCTCGGCGTGCTACACAGGCAAATACCCTCTCGACTTCGTCGATGCCATACCCGATGCCAAGGAGGCCGAACGTCAACTCGATCTCTGGGAAGAGTCTCTTAAGAAATCATGAGCGGCATCACCTACAAAGACGCAGGCGTCGATATCGACAAGAAGATGGCCGCTATAAAGCGAGTCCGAGGGTTGGCTCGCGCAACGTATACGCCAGGTGTTCTCTCGGACATTGGCAGTTTCGGCGGCATGTTCGCGTGCGACTTCGGATTAAAGGAACCCGTACTGGTTTCGAGTGCGGATGGAGTGGGTACCAAGCTCAAGATCGCGATGATGGTGAACCGCCACAATACCGTCGGCGGCGATCTCGTGAACCACTGCATTAACGACATCCTTGTTCAGGGTGCAAAGCCTCTCTTCTTCATGGACTACTTCGCAACCGGGAAGCTGGACCCCGATGTGGTCGTCTCCGTTGTGGAGGGTGTAGCAAACGCCTGCCGAGACGCCGGCATCGCGCTGCTCGGAGGCGAGACCGCCGAAATGCCCGGCTTCTATGCGGATGGCGACTATGACCTGGCAGGTTTTATCGTCGGCGTTGTCGATCGATCGAAAGTTCTCGATGGAAAATCCATCCGACATGGCGACGTGCTCATCGGTCTCCCTTCCGCAGGGCTTCATACCAATGGGTATTCTCTCGCCCGCAAGTTGTTCTTTGAAGTCGCGGGCCTGCAAGCGGACTCCAGGGTGGAAGAGTTGAAGATGACCGTTGGCGAGGCGCTGCTGCAGCCTCATCTCAATTATGAACCTGTACTGCGAAAAGCGCTTGCAGCCGGTATTGTGGAGGGATTGGCGCACATCACCGGCGGCGGCATAACGGACAACCTCGACCGCATTCTGCCCCAGGGTTGCGAAGCTCAGATCGAGTTCGGATCGTGGCCCGTCCATCCTCTCTGCGCAGTGATGGCTCGAATCGGCAATATCGATCGAATGGAAATGCTGCGAGCGACCAATATGGGAATCGGAATGATCGCCGTTGTCCGACCATCCAACGTCAACGCGTTCGTCGCTACTCTGGACACGCCCCACTACACAATCGGGCAGATCATTCCCGGCGAACCGAGGGTCAGCTATCGCGCATGAAGATCCGGCCTCGCAATCGCCGGATCGGAATTCTGCTTTCGGGCCGGGGATCCAACTTTGAAGCTATCGCGGCGAATGTCTCTGAGGGAAAGCTGTGGGCGGAGATCGCTGCGGTCATCAGCAATGTGGAGTCGGCTCCGGGCCTGGCGCGGGCGAGGGACCGCGGGTTGAACGCCATATGCATTCCGTCGAAGGGCAAGTCGCGCGAATCGTTCGATGCGGAACTGGTACGAGCGTTGACTGCGGCCGATGTGGGTTTGGTTGTGCTTGCGGGTTTTATGCGGATTTTCAGCGCGGTAATGCTGCAGGCGTACCCGAATCTCATTCTGAATATCCATCCTTCTCTATTGCCCTCGTTTCCTGGCCGTGATGTCCAACAACAGGCGCTCGATCATGGCGTGAAGTTCAGCGGATGCACGGTGCACCTGGTGAATGAAGCGCTCGATGGAGGGCCGATTGTGTTGCAGGCCGTGGTGCCGGTGATGGACACGGACGATGCCGATGCCCTTGCGGCGCGCATCCTCGTCCAGGAGCACCGGATTTTTTCGGAAGCGATCGATCTGGTATTGTCCGGCAACTGCGAACTGCAAGGCAGACGGGTGCGTGCGAACCAATGAAAAGAGCGAAGAACCCGCGCGGTTGCCTTCTCCCACCGGGAGAAGGTGGCCCGAAGGGCCGGATGAGGGATGTCCGGGACCCACAGATCCCTCACCCGGGCCCCCGCCCTGATACCCATGAGTGATTTCAAATCCATCCCCATTCCCGACCAGCTCGACTACATCCGCAAGGGCGCCGTCGAAATCATCCGCGAGGAAGAGCTCGCCGAAAAACTGAAGCGCGCGCAGAAAACCGGCAAGCCGCTCCGAATTAAAGCCGGCTTCGATCCCACAGCGCCGGACATTCACCTCGGCCACACCGTCCTCATGCGGAAGATGAAGCACTTTCAGGATCTCGGCCACACCGCGATCTTCCTGATCGGCGACTTCACCACACTGATCGGCGATCCTTCCGGCCGCAATGTCACGCGCAAGCAGCTCAGCAAGGAAGAGATTCTCGTAAACGCGGAGACTTACAAACAGCAGGTCTTCAAGATACTGAATCCTGCCACCACAGTCGTCGATTTCAACAGCCGATGGATGTCAGGGCTGGGCGCTGACGGGTTCATTAAGCTCGCCGCGCGCTACACCGTAGCGCGTATCATCGAGCGCGAAGATTTCTCAAATCGTCTGAAAAATCGGCTTCCCATATCAATGCACGAATTGCTGTATCCCCTGGTTCAGGGTTACGACTCGGTGGCGCTTGAAGCCGACGTCGAACTCGGCGGCACGGATCAGAAATTCAACCTCCTCGTTGGCCGCGATCTGCAACGCGAGTACGGCCAGGAGTCGCAGATAGTCCTTACCATGCCGCTGCTCGAAGGCCTCGATGGCGTGCAGAAGATGAGTAAGTCCCTCAGCAACTACGTCGGCATTAACGACGCGCCCAACGAACAGTTCGGTAAGATCATGTCGATCTCGGATGACTTGATGTGGAAATACTGGGAGCTCGCCACGGACGTCTCGATGAAGGACATCGCGGCAATGAAGAGCCGGCATCCAAAGGAAGTGAAGGAAGACCTCGCCGCAACGATTATCACCCAGTACCACGGTGCGGCAGCCGCCAGCGCAGCCCGCGACCACTTTCGAAGTGTGTTCGGCCAGAAGGAACTGCCGGCAGACATCGAGACGAAAGAACTGCCCATTAATGCGGCGCCAATGAAGCTGACGAAACTTCTCGCTTCACTCGGCCTTGCGCCCTCCATCACCGAAGCGCAACGATTGATCGAGTCCGGCGCCGTCCACCTTGACGATCAGCGTGTAACGAACGTGAAAGCCGAATTCGACGGGACAGCCCCCGGCGAGCACACCTTCAAAGTGGGGCGACGCCGTTTCTTGCGTGTCGTTGTGAAATAAGTCGGAGCGGGAAGGCTGAATTCCGGTGACGGTGCCGCAAAATGTACTTCCTATTCTTATCCCATGAAACCTTCGTCAAATAGGGAAACAGCGCGCCTGGCCCCGATTTTGGTGAGCCAACTTGGTAGGATATTCCGCTTTCTAAGTTCAAATGGAGCCATCACTGTCCGGGGAATCGCAATTGACAGCCCGAGAACGTTTACGTAACGTCTGACAAATATGCCTCTCACTTCGCTTCTTCAGATCCGCGGGAGGGTATCGAGCCAGGCGTCCATACTTCTTGGGGTAATCCCGATACTTGGAATCCTTCTTCTCTGGTGGTTGTTCACAGCTGGTCCTGTCGAAGAACGAAGGATTGCGCCGACGATATTGCCAAGCCCCGTGGAAGTCGTTCAAAGCATCCCTGATCTCGTAACGGGTCGCGATCTGCCGCATCACATCTGGGCGAGCATCCGTCGCGTTGGCGAAAGCTTCATTCTGGCGTTGGTCATTGTGCTGCCACTCGGAATCCTGATGGGCTCGTTCGGCAGCATCAGTGCGATCTTCACGCCGATTGCGACCGCAAGCGGCTATATCCCCATTGCGACGCTGGTGCCGCTCACCATGTCGTGGTTCGGCATCGACGAGTTTCAAAAAGTGATGTTTCTGGCGATGGCGTTCGGGATTTATCTGCTTCCGCTGGTCGTAAACGCGATCGCATCCGTCCCGGACATTTATCTTCGAACGTCTTATACCCTGGGGGCGTCACGCTTTGACGTCATCCGGAGAGTTCTCATTCCTATCGCGCTTCCGGATTTGTGGCACGCGATGCGATTGGCATTTGGAGTAGGCTGGACCTATATCGTTCTGGCAGAGGTCGTTGTCATGGTGGACGGTTTAGGATTCCTTATCCAAAACTCATTTCGCCGTGGCCCGCGCGAGCACATCTACCTTGTGATTCTCGTGATCACACTGATTGCGTGGGCTGCGGACCTTGCCTGGGAACGTCTGGGACGGATTCTGTTCCCGTATCGGCGCCCATCGTGAGCGAATCGAGACGTCCGGAGCCGCCCATCATCGAATTCCGCAGCGTGACTGTTCGCTTCGGGACGTTCACCGCGTTGCACGATGTCTCGTTCACGATCGAAGACGTGCCGGACCGGGGCGAGTTCGTCTCCCTCATTGGGCCGTCAGGATGCGGCAAGAGCACGATACTCAACCTCATTGCCGGATTCCTGCAGCCTACGGAAGGTCAGGTGCTTATTGCCGGCCAGCCTGCGCCGGGGCCCGGAAGAGATCGAGGCATGATCTTCCAGCAGTACAGCTCGTTTCCCCACCTCACCGTGATGGACAATGTCCTGTTCGGGCTCGAGATCAACAAGGACGAAATTAAACTCAATGCTGCCGGACGTTCCGAACGCGCGCGAAAGCTTATTCAACAGGTCGGCCTTTCGGGGCACGAAGACAAATATCCCCATCAGCTTTCCGGAGGTCAGCAACAACGCGTTGCGATAGCGCGCACGCTGGCAATCGAGCCCCGCATTCTTCTTATGGACGAGCCCTTCTCTGCTCTTGACGAGCCCACACGTCTGGAGATGCAGGAACTTCTCGTGAACTTGTGGCATCGGCTTCAGCCGACAATCCTCTGCGTCACACACAGTGTCGCCGAGGCCGTATACCTTGCGGAACGCCTGTGGATTTTCACCAAAGCGCCCGGCCAGATCGCTTACGACATTCGCGACTCCATTCCGCCTTCAGTGGGGATAACTCCGCTCGAGGCGCAGGATCGGCCTGAATTCAAGAGAGTCACGACGGCCGTCACCGAAGCATTTCGCGGTGTGTTGGATAATGGGGGCATGAAGCATGATGTGAGCACGTCATGAAACTGGGCCTGGGGGACTACATACGGGCGGCGTTCAATGCGCGTCCGATCGGGATGTTCGTGCCGCCGAACTGGATTGGGTTGGGAGCCTTTGGGTTGCTGGGCGTTCTGAATCCGGGCTTCTGGATTATCGGCCTCGGCTGTGAGTTGGGTTATCTATGGTGGCTTGGAACGAATCCAAGGTTTCAACGACTCGTGGATGGAGGTCAGGCGCTCGATGAACGGCGCCGCTGGGAGCAACGGCTTTACGATTCCCTGACGCAGCTTCCCTCCGAGGACCAGCAGCGCTTTCGGGGGCTGCAGAAACGATGTGAAAGCATCCTCGAGCAACAAGCACGCGGCGCCGCGGTCTCGCAAGGTCTCCAGGAGCAGAGCGAAGGCCTGGGCCGGCTTGTGTGGATCTATCTGCGCTTGTTGCTGACACGGGAATCCATTCGGAAGATCCTTCGGGAAGCCAGTAAGACGCAGGAAGAATCCGTTCAAATGGAAACTCGAATCGGAAAAATCGAGGAACAGCTCAAGGAACCCTCTATCAGCGAAGATCTCAAAAAGAGCCTCTCCGGTCAGGTCGAGATTCTCCGTCAGCGGTTGGAGAAAAAACACGAAGCGGCAGAAAAGTTGGTGTTCCTCGACGCAGAGCTAACTCGCATTGAGCAGCAGGTGGAGTTGCTCCGGGAACAAGCCGTCCTTTCGACAGATCCGGAAACTGTTTCGCAGCGCATCGATCAGGTCACTGCAACCCTGGGTGGAACCAACCAGTGGATTCGCGATCAGCAGAAAATTTACGGCGCGATGGAGGATCTTCTCGCAGATCCTCCACCGGTCGTTGTTCCCGGACAGAAGGAATCTCAATGAGCCAACCCCTACCCGAATGGGCAGAACAGATGAGCGATCTGTTCCGATCAGGATCGGTCGCCCAGTTTCTCATTCACGGAAACATTTTCGACGTCGTGCCGATCGAAGACGCGTTGGGCAAGCGGATGCTCTCCGTAAAGTCGTTTCTCGAATCGGTCATGTTTGCAGCCTACGACGTCGTGCTGGAGTACGACCGCGGCCGTGGAATACGGCTCCTCAAGGGTGGTGACGATTGGGGAGAATGGTTGAAGCAGGCCCTCGGCGATCAGGCCTCCACAACCCTTCAAACCCGCGAGCCCGGCGTCGCGCTCGAACTGATCGACCGATACCTGCTGCGAACCTTGAACCTCCAGTCCATTCGCGGACGCGAGGCGTCGCCCCGCAAAATTGCCGTGATCATCGATTTTGCGGAGTTCGTTGTTCCACGCGGTGATCCCGTACAGCTCAGCGGCCCCTTCAGCGCAAACATTGTCAAAGTGCTGGGCTGGGCGAACGATCCTGCTGTCCTTCATTCGAATATCGTGACCGTCGTGCTGGCCGAGGGACTGCACGATCTGAACCCGCTTGTCGTGGAAAACCCCCACGCCGCGAGTCTCAAAATTCCTCTGCCGAGCGAAGCGGAGATGCTCGCTTACATTCAAATGCTGATCGCAACTCAGTTGCAGGACCTCCCGTCGCGATGTGAAGTCTCCGTCGATGTCCTGGCTCGCCGGTTGACGGGTTTGAGTCGAGTGGGCGCGCGCAGAGTTCTGACGACGGCACTCGCGAACGAGCCAAAGATCACGGCCGGTTGGCTCATGCGAATGAAGAAGGAATTAATCGAGAAAGAATGCCAGGGTCTGCTGGAGTTTCTTGAGTCCTCGTTCACGCTGAACCAGGTTGCCGGGCACGAAGCGGTAAAAGCGTGGCTTCGCGAAGATACGGAACTGCTCCGCCGTGGACTTTTGAACGCCCTTCCGATGGGATATCTCATCACGGGGCGGATCGGAACCGGCAAGACGTTCATCGTGCAGTGCTGGGCTGGAGAGTTGGGAGTCCCCTGCGTCGTCTTCAAGAATTTTCGTGATCGATGGGTCGGGGCAACGGAATCGAATCTCGAAAAAATCTTTTCAGTCCTTCACGCGCTCGGACAAGTTGTTGTCTTTGTCGATGAAGCCGATCAGGCAGCAGGTAAGCGTAGCGGTGACGACAGTGACGGCCTTTCCGGGCGCGTCTACGCCATGCTTGCCAAGGAGATGTCGGACACACGCAATCGTGGCCGCATCCTCTGGGTGTTCGCCACATCGCGTCCGGATTTGCTCGAAGTGGACTTGAAGCGGCAAGGGCGCCTCGACGTGCACATCCCGCTGTTTCCTCCTCAAACTCAGGAGGAAACACAAAATCTTTTGCTCTCGATCGCAAAAAGGCTGAGTTTCCCTCTCGGTGAGAGCGACATTCCACCACTTCCGGAAGGCGTCGTGCTTGGTGGGAATGAGATCGAGGGCATTCTCGTCCGCGCTCTGCGTCTTCACGAATTGGCGCCTGAGCCGCGAGCGCCAATGCGCGAAATCCTGGGGAATGTGTTCAGGGAAGTTCGCCCCAGTGCTCATACGCGCAAGCTGGAATTCATGGATCTGGTTGCGGCAAAGGAATGCACCGATTCCCGCTTTCTGCCGCCGCGATATCGAGATCTCACACCGGAGGAGATTGAGGCGCGCATCGAAGAGACAAGGAGATTTGTCTGACATGTACCTCACCGACATGTTGCGCAAACTTGGCGATCGGCTCGGCATTATCGAGGTTGCCCCAGCGTCGCCGGAAAAGCGTGCTCCGGTGAAGGTACAGACTCGGACGGTCACAATGACCGAGCTGATCACCGCCATTCGCGTGACGGAATTACGTGAGCTCGCGGAGATGCCGGCGGAATTATCCGTACCGTTCGACGAAGTCTTCAAAGCGGCCGGTATCCCGGATGCGCCGAAAGGCTGGACGATTGAGCGGCTCGAGGTGTTTCTGAAGGAAGACAAAATTCGCGCGATGGATCATGCGCACGCACAGCAGGAGACTGCACGGATGTTGTCGGAAGGAGGCATCGACGGCTCGGACATTGTTCGGGACGCCATCGCGCGAGACCAGGCGCTTGATGCCTTCGAGGCATCGATCGCTGAAAAAAGACGGCAGTGGATCACGGCAAAGAAACTCGAGATGCGTCAGATCGAAGAGGAGATCAAATCCGAAGAAAAGGCATGGACGGAGTGGCGGAAGCGAAAGCGTCAGCGGGAAAAGGACATGGCTCAGGCCGTAGGTTATCTGATCGACAAGCCGGTGATCTCGATTGAGGAAGAGTGACGGAGAATTTCAAAATCGGCGAGTCCGGGGAAGCTCGACCGGCAGAAAGTCGTCGGATGGAAGAGTGAGAGGAATTTCGAAATTGGACGAGTCCGGGGATCTCAAAACCGAGATTACAAGATCTTAAACTGGACGCTGTTCGGCAGCTGGTAGCTAATTTGCATAGGCTGCCGGCATGGCTATCGATCGGGACAAAGTCAACCAACTCCACCAACGCTTGAACTAAGCCGAAGCTCAAGCGGCAGAAAGTCGTCGGATGGAAGAGTGAGGGGAATTTCGAAATTGGACGAGTCCGGGGATCTTTAAGATCTTAAACTGGACGTTCTGGACGGCGGGCGGTCCTGATCGAAGCGGCGATGATGAAGGAAAGTTCCTGATCGATAACCATGCGGCAGCCTATGCAAATTAGCTGCCAGCTGCCGAACAGCGTCCAGTTTAAGATCTTGTAATCTCGGTTTTGAGATCCCCGGACTCGTCCGATTTCAAAATTCCCCTAGATCGAGTGCCCTCGGCCATTCACCCAGAAATCACAAAAAAGTGATCCTCACAGCCCGTGTACCGCGCTATCTGTCCTAGCAGACCATGTGTATTCAACCACACGACGTCCTGTCGGCAAGCTTCGGCGGTGATCCGCCGTTCACCGACCCACACCACCGTTCGCCGGTGGGCCCTATGACTTTCATCCGAACTGACCTAGAATGCTGCTTTTCTGCAACATACCGTTTGAATAGGGGTCTTACATGGCGTTAGTGGCGCGTATAAGCAGGCTGTTCAGAGGTTTTCTGGGCCTATTTGTCAGCGGTCTGGAGGAGCGCAATCCCGAGGCATTGATGGAGGCAGCTCGCCAGGAGTTCCGCAACAAGATGGCGCAATACAACATGGCTCTTGCCCAAATGGCGGGCGTCGCCGAGCGCTTGAAGAATCAGATCAAGGGTAAGACAGCGCGTGCCGTCGACCTGGAGCGCAGGATCCTCGCCAACCATCAGGCCGGCAATCTGGAACTTGCGGGAACGTTGGCGCGGGAACTTCAGGAACTCAAGAGCGACCTCACCGTCGACACATCCGAACTCAATGAGACTGAGACGGCGTATCAGGCGAATCTGCGACAGGCAAAAGTCAGCCAGCGGGAATTCGAAGACAAGATCAATCAACTTCAGAAAAAGCTTTCGCAGGTAAAGATCAAGGAAGCCCAGGCTGAAGCGGCGGCGGCGTTGAGCAACGTGGCATTCAAGGTTGGGGATCTCGGAGATTCGATGAAGACCGTCGAAGACGTGCTCTCGAAACGCTACGAGCAGTCTGCGGGCAAGGCGCGTGTTGCCGCCGACCTGGTGGACATGGACAAAGTCCAGGAAAAGGAATCGGAACGCAAGGCTCTGGAACAAGCGGCGCTGGCGGAGTTTCTCGCCAGCCAGGGAATTCAATCCGCGCCGGCGCCCGAGACGCCCGCAGCCGCAAAGGAAATCGGACCGTCACGGCAGGGCAACTGAAGCTCAAAAAGAAGGAGTGAATAATGCCAGAAGAACAGGCGCGACTCACGTGGGCAGGGAAGCTGGTTTCATTGCTGTTGATTCTCGGCCTCGTGGGTTTTGGCGCTTACATTGTCATGCGGCGAAGTGGTGGAGGCGGCGGGGGGACGACTTCAAATTCAGGAGCCCCGGAGGCTCCTCAGACTGAAGCGCCCGATACAAAGGGCGTTACCACTGTCAGCGAATACAAGTACGTGCCGGGTGACCGACTACCCGCAGTCAAAGGCGTAAGCCAATACAAATGGGACGCAAACAACAAGGTTCTCCGTTTTTCCTATAACGTCTGGTCGGGTTGGCTGCCTGTGATTGCCGCTAACCGCGGAACCAAGCCAAACGCGGAAAGCGTTTTTTCGAAGAAGTACGGCTTCAAGGTCGAGATGGTGCTCATGGACGATCCCGTTGTGGCTCGGGACGCCTTTGCAGCGGGTGAAGTTCATACGTTGTGGGGAACAGTGGACATGATGACGCTGTTTGCTCCGGAGTTGTCGCGCGACTCGCGAACGGCCCCGCGCGTATTTCAGCAGGTCGACTGGTCGAGTGGCGGTGACGGTATCGTGGTTCGCAACACCATCAAATCCGTCGCCGACCTGAAGGGGAAGACGATTGCTCTCGCACAGAATTCGCCGAGCGAATACTACCTGACTTCGCTGTTGCTCTCCGCAGGATTGCGTCCAAGCGACATCAAACCCAAGTACACGGCCACCGCATTTGAGGCTGCCGCCGCATTTGTTGCCGACAAGAGCGTCGATGGCTGCGTGTCCTGGGCGCCCGATATCTACAAGATCCCTGAACGCGTTGCCGGAACTCGAATTCTTTCGAGCACCTCCGACGCTAACAAGCTCATTGCTGACGTCTATGCGTTTCGCGCCGACTTCGCGCGCGACCATCCGGAAGTCGTCGAAGGTCTGGTCGCGGGAATTCTCGAAGGCATCGACATGGTGAAGCAAAAGCCCGAAGAACCTGCGAAGTGGATGGCGGACGCGTTCGGCATGAAACCCGAAGACGTGATGGGAATGCGGAACGATGCGCATCCTACGAACATGGCGGAAAATGTCCAGTTCTTCCTGAATGCTTCCAACCCGACAAACTTTGAACGCACCTGGAAGAATGCAGCCTACGTCTATCGCGAACTCGGAAAGATCAGTGCACCGGTTCAATTCGATCAGGTGATGGATTTCTCGGTGATCCAAAATCTGCAGAAGAAGGGAACATTCGCGAATCAGGTTGACGAAAGCCTGACATCTTTTACGCCGGCCAATTTCCGCAAGGCTCCGGCGGAAGCGCCAATCCTGACACAGACGATTCGCATTAACTTCTATCCGAATTCTGCAAATCCATACGAACCCGCGCGTGACGATCTGGAAAAGCCAATCCCAGGAAAACTCTACGACCCCAACGTGGAAGCCACAATGGAGCAGGTCGCGCGACTCGTCGGGCAGTTTTCGCGGGCGGTTATTCTGATTGAAGGGCACACCGATTCCAGTATGAAGGGGAAAGTTCCCGTTCAGGCTGTGCGTGACTTGAGCCTGGCTCGCGCCGAGTCCATCAAGCGGGCATTGAGCGAGAAGTATAAGTTTGATCCGAACAAGTTCAGTATCGAAGGCAAGGGGTGGGATGTTCCTTTTGATCCGAACCAGCCGGAGAATCAGGCGCTCAATCGCCGGGTGGAGATCAGCGTTTTCCCGCCGGAACAGAAGTGAATACCCCCGGCAGGCGAAATCCGCTGAGCGGCATGGCGTTCCTGTTGTTTCTAATCATCGTCGTTTCGTCTTCGAGACAGTGCAATGGTCCGCCCGCGCCTTCGAGCTACAACAAGCCCGCTGCTGTTCCCGTCCGGAATCCGATCGGAGACGTCCTCCGGCCGGACCCCGCGGCGGAGTATCGTGAAGGGATCGCCGCAGCGATCCTGATCGATACGTCCGGCAGCATGCGGGACAAGGTCAAGGACGCGGATGGCAGTACGCGGACCAAGATCGACATCGCTCAGCGTGCTGCGATAAATCTGGTGAAGCAGTTCGACGATTACGCGCGCGCGCATTCCGATAAGACCATCTTCGTTGGCATCTATGAATTCAGCGAACGTGGACGGAATACACCGCCATGCAGGGAGATTGTCAAGCTGGGTCCGCCGAATCCCGCCTCTGCCGAGGCGGCTATCCGACAAATGCGCGCAAGCGGCGACACTCCCATCGGCGATGCGATGATCATGGCGAAGCACGATCTGGATAAGTCCGGCCTGGCAAAGCGACATATCCTTGTCGTCAGTGATGGCGAGAACAACGAGGGTTACTCGCCAGGCAACGTTACGCAGGTGATCTCGGCTCAGTCAGAGAAAGATCGCGCTTCAATTTACTTCGTGGCTTTCGATGTCGCGGCATCGATATTCAATCCGGTTAAGGATGCCGGCGGGGTAGTTCTGGCCGCATCGAATGAGGCAGAGCTCAGCGGCACGCTGGATTATTTGCTGACCGGAAAGATCCTCGTGGAGCAACCGATCTCCAAATAGGGTGGGCTCGCGCAGACATGCTATCGTGCACAGACCGTGAACGAACTACCTGAAGAACAAATCCCTCCAGCCGCGCCCGTATTCGAAGAACCTGTCGAGTCCACAATGGGCCCGCCTAAGATGTCCTCGGGCTACGCACTCGCTCTGGTGGCATTTGGCGCGATCTATCTGGCGATGCTTATTGTGGGCGGCGAGTTTCGGACGTTCGCGGTAACGGGTCTCTTCGCGATTCCGTTCATGATTCTTGTTGTCCTTGCGTACAGGTCGGAATCAAAACCGCGATGGATAAGGTTTCTGACTTTCGGCTACTGGATCGTGCTGATAGCCGGCATAGGCCTTCTCGCGATGCTCCTTACCTTCGCGGTGATCGCGTTGCCTTCACTTGGGGACATCACCAATCTTGACCCGGCGCAAGCGCAGGCCCGGGCTTCAGGGGTAGACTTCTCGCTCGAACAAGGCCTTCGCATCCTGGCTACAGTTGTGGCGCTGTTCGGAGCAAGCGTCATCAGCCTGCTCTGCTTCATCCCCGCCGTGAGAAGGAAATTTGCCCAGTTCCTCGACATAGACCCTCAATCGTTCGTGCATGCGACGGCGCTGGCCACTGTTTTTGCAATCATGTTTATGAGCATGGTTCCCCTTCTCGCCTTTGGTGGTCCTCCGGCACTTCCCCTTTTGAAACTCCAAATGGCTGGAGCCGATGCGCCGGATGCGGCCGAACAACTTCGAACCACTTTGTATAGTTTCGTTTGGGCTTTGCCCGGAACGTTCCTCGCCGTCGGCTACCCCTTTCGACGCAAACTGCAGGAAGCGCAACAACGTCTTGGCCTTGTGCGTCCTACCCTGCGGCAGCTTCTTCTTTCAATTGTGATGATTGGCGCCCTGCTCGTCGTAATGCCGGTGATGGGCCACGGAATTGAGTACGTATGGAAGGCGCTGGGCTGGCCTATCACGGATGAGGAATCCATCAAGCAATTGTTCGGATTCACGACGGGGCTGGTTGGATCGACCATCGCAGCTGTGGTCGCTGGTCTTGGAGAAGAACTCGTCTTTCGTGGGGTGCTGCAGCCACGGCTCGGTATTTGGCTTCCGGCGTTCATGTTCGCTGCGGTTCATGCTCTCCAATACAATTTTGACGCACTGGTCCAGGTACTCTTCCTTGGCATCGTCTTTGGTCTTATTCGCAAGCGGACAAACACGACGACTTCGGCCATCATCCATGGTGGATATGACTTCGTCCTGCTCCTAACGATGAGCGGATCCTGAGTTTCAGTTCGGGTTCACTACACAAAATCCGAATTCGCACTCGAAACGCTTTGAAATCGTGGCCCCTCGTTACACTCATCTTTATGAAGCTCTACATTTTCAAGTGCCGGGCAACGCCCAAAATGTTCGGGGCCACACGGTACGAGACGGGCACCAATCTTCCGACAGACGGCTGTTCTGGCGGGTGGGTATTTCAGGAACAAATTAACCTTTCGCCGCGTGCAACCTTACGCTTCGGAGTCGATACGAGCATTGTCCGGCGTTATGTCCGTCAGCGCGGATGGCATGTCTGGTATGAGTCCAGCGGATTACGCCAGGAACCGGTGCAGAAGTTGTCGTCGTCACCATGGTATGAGGGGCGATCATCTGCGGACCCGGAAGATATGTCGTTCGAAGAGGCGTCGGAATTCTTGTCAGAGAACGAGCCAGTAGACAGCGATCTTAGCCCGCGCGAGCGATGGGATTCGCCACAGGTGTCGGAATCTGTCACCGTGAATAGGCAAGACGACACAGATCTGGAACCGCAACTGGAATTGGAACCGGAGCCAGAGCCACGTCCAGTTCCTGCAGCGGCACGGATGCGGGAGTCCGCGCCGTTGCGAGAATCATCACCGTCGACTCGCGAAATACCGCCGGTACGAGAGGCGCCCTTACGACAGACACCACCCGCTCAACCGCGACCTTCCGTAAGACAAACCGTAGAGGATGCACCGGCGCCTGCACGGCATCAGGTGGTTTGGTTCGACATTCCCGTGCGGGATATCGACCGCGCGGTGCGTTTCTATTCAGCCGTATTAGGAACCACGTTGAAGAAAGAACAGGCGGGACCAGGCGCCGCGGTTGCTGCCCTGCCTCACAGTGAAGGCTCCATTGGCGGATCCCTCGTTCAGAACATGGATGCCAAGCCCTCAGAAAACGGCCCGCTCCTTTACTTGAATACAAACGGTCGTCTCGATGAAGCCCTGATGGCTGTTGAGAAACACGGCGGAAAAGTCCTGGCAGAAAAGCATTCCATTGCACCCTTCGGATTCCGTGCCGTTGTCCTCGACAGCGAAGGAAACCGCATCGCCCTCCACTCCATGTGAACTGAGTCAATTAGGGGACGGACTACTCAACCCCCAAACTCCTGACAATTGCGAGCAGATCAAAAAATCCCTCAGCGAAGGGGTGCTGTTCAGTAGTCCGTCCCCTAATTGGCTCTCGAATTCGGGGTCTGTCCCCAGATCTCCCCTTCCGGCGTATATTGACGTGATGACCTGCAGGTCATGCTCATCTGTTCTGCTGTCTGCTGGGTTCTGCGCTGGATTTCGAACGACTCAAAGAAATAGAGGATCCTAGCATGTTACCTACACGCGGCTACGCCACTCATGGACCACAATCAAAACTCGAAACCTTCAATTTTACGCGTCGCGATCCCGGCGCCCATGATGTTCTGTTGGAAATCGATTTCTGCGGTATCTGTCACTCCGATATTCATCAGGCGCGGGGAGAATGGGGCAACTCGGTTTATCCCATGGTTCCGGGCCATGAGATCGTCGGACACGTCACACGCATTGGCCCACGCGTCAGCAAATTCAAGGTGGGCGACATTGTCGGCGTCGGCTGTTTCATCGATTCCTGTAGAACGTGTTCGAGTTGCAAGGAGGGTGTCGAGCAATTCTGCGAGAAGCACCTGGCATTCACTTATAACAGCACCGAGATGGACCAAAAGACGCCAACCTACGGCGGTTATTCCAATCAGATGGTCGTCGATGAGAACTACCTTCTGCGGATCCCTTCGACACTGCCGCTCGCCGGCGCGGCACCCCTTCTCTGCGCCGGTATCACGACGTATTCTCCGATGAAGCAGTACGGCGTGAAACCTGGCGATCGTGTGGGCATTGTGGGACTCGGTGGCCTGGGCCATATGGGTGTAAAGATCGCAAAAGCGATGGGCGCCGAGGTGACGGTCTTCAGTACATCCCCTAAAAAGCAGGAAGATGCCAGACGTCTTGGAGCAAAGGATTTTGTTATCTCGAAGGATCCTGATGCCATGAAGTCTGTCGCGAATACCTTCAATGTGATCGTCGATACGGTTTCCGGGTCGCACGACTTGAATGGGTATCTCAATGCCCTTCGGCGCGATGGGACGCTGGTTGTTGTTGGCGTTTCCGTTGAGCCGGCGCCGATTGCAACATTTCCGCTAATCATGGGCCGGCGACGGCTGGCAGGCTCCATCATCGGCGGCATTCGCGAAACTCAGGAAATGCTTGATTTCTGCGGCAAGAACAACGTACCTGCGGATGTTGAAGTGGTTCCTATGAAGGATGTCGAGACTGCTTACGACCGCACCGTGAAAGGTGACGTTCGCTATCGATTCGTTATCGATATGAAGACTCTGTGAGAGCGGGGGAAGGAAATTGGGAGGGGGAGATCTGGGGACAGCCTCCGAATTCGAACTGAAAAATCTACGCAGACTGAAGATCCTGTCGGGTTCGAATTCGGAGGCTGTCCCCAGATCTCCAGATCTCCCCCAACTTCTATTGCTGTCGAATCACAGTCAATGGCGAGTCCAGGGTGAAGACTTTACCCTCGCCGACCTTCACCGACACTCCGCGGTCTTCATATGGTTTGAAGAAATCGGGATCGACCCATGAGTCCTTCTCAAAGCCCTCGAGAGCAAAGACCTTGTAGTCGCCTGGAGGCAAATTTTTCACTTCGAATCGGCCGTCGGCGTCCGTGGAGAGCGTTCTTTGCATATCGGTGCGATAGAGACGCGCGCCCTGGATATTGGAAGTCAAAACAACGAAGACGCCGCCAACGGGCCGCTTTTGCTCGTCTTCAACGCGTCCCGCCAGAGATCCTGCATTTCGCGCGAGCAGGATTTCGAGCACCTTATCGGGCTCACCGTTGAAGCGAAGGCCTGTATTCAACACATCCACGCCACCAAGCGTCGCCGACTTCACATAGAGTCCCTGCAAGGAATCAGGAATACCGGGGGGTGGCGCCACAGGCGTGGATAACATCGGGAGCACATAGACGCGCGTGTCATCGAGGCCGACGTTGGAAATGACGAAAGAGCCGCTGGGATCGACCGGCTGATTCGGCGACGTGCCCTGTGTTGGGGGACTGCTGCCGATCAACATGGTCAATCCGCCGGGCAAAGGTGTTCCCGGCGCGGCGCCTTCAATCGTGATGCGGGTCGGCAGCGGAAAACCCGGAGACAACAAAAGATTCGCATTTTCCACGTTGCGATTGCGCACATCGACCGTGGTGGCCGCATCCATATTGCTGATAAACGTCGCGAGATCGTACCGCCCCGGAAGGACGTTACGAATAACGAATCGCCCGGTAGCACCGTCCACCGTCGCGTTGTATCGATTACCTGCAGCATTCAAAGCAGGCCGCAATTCGACATCGAGCGGCGCCAACTGCACGGTGCCGACCGGATCCTGAATGGCAGTCGTTCCAAAATCGCAAGGATCATTCGTGCGTGGAGCGCTGGGAACAGGTGGCTGGGCCGCTGCCGCGAGCCGAGGTGCCGGTGGTGGCGGCGGTATTGGGCCTCCTGGGTTATTCTGGACTCGCGACTCACGGGGTGGAATTCCACTGACGACACCGCAGACGGTATACCGCGGTATCGGCATCATCTGAATGTCGAGCCCCTTATATTCTCCGCCCGGGCGGAGATCAATCGGCGCGGCGCTTTGGATGTACGGCGTCGAGGGAAAGTAGATCGGGCCGACATCCTGAAGATTCTGCGAAGCCTGTGGATTTTGTGGTGTCGAGACAAGAGACTGCCCGAGGATTTGTCTTCCCTGACTGCTTACCTGATACGGCGCAGACTGGTCGGTGCGGCCGCCGTTGTTAACAAGGATTTGTGAGCTGGCGGAATAGCCGGGCGCAATAACGTTCACAAAGTATCGGCCTGCGGGAAGCGAATAGAGCCGAAAGTCTCCCGTCAACCCCGTCCGAACCTGCTGGACAGGAATCAGGATGCGAAGCTCGCCCTGAAAGGTTGACTTCAACGCCTGCACCTGAGCGTTGGCCATCGGCTGACCGTTGCTATCGCTGATGCGTCCGGAAATCGAGGCAGCAGCAACCATTCGCAAAGTGAGATCGGGTACCGTTTGGCCGGCACGCAACTGCACCGGAACACCTGGGCCACCCGGCCATTTCTGGCCGTGCTGTGTAGGTGCGAATCCATCTCGCCGCACGATGATTTCGTAGGCGCCTGGCGGAAGATTATGGAAATAGAACCGGCCATCGATCTGGGTGATGGTCGTTTGTTGGATTTGCCCACCGCGCAGTTCCACCGCGGCTTTCGAGAGCGGGTCACCGGAGGCGTCGCGAACGATGATGCCTTGAAGCGAGCCGCTCGACTGTTGGGCCTGTGCCATCGCGAGCGATGCGGCCATGCTGCCGAGAACCACATACATCATTATTCGAAATTTGTGGAATCGCATCATTGTGAACCTCGGGGGATGGCGACAAGCTCGACAGCAGTCTGTCCGCTCTGCGTGATGCGAACCGGTTTTCCCCGCCCCTCAACGTTGCGCAAAATATCTGCATCCTGCCACCCGCCATCTGCGATGTCTTCCCAGGCAAAGACTCGATAGTCGCCTGGAGGAATTGCCTGCATGTTGAAGGTTCCGGATGCATCCGTCACCGCACTCCTGTAGAGATCGTCCCGTTGCCGGTACGCAAAGTCCGGTACAAGCGCGACCTTTACATTCGCCATTGGTTCATTACGCTCGTTTGCGACGAGGCCTGCAAGCTTGCCTCCTGCTGCCAGGACAATCTGCAATCTCTGATCAGGAGTATTGGACGCGAGACGGAGTCCGTCATTAAGAACGTCAACGTTTCCAAAACGGATCGATCTCACGAAAATGCTGCCGATCGGATCGCTCGGAACCGCCGGCAGTGACCATGAGAAGGAATTCATGAAAGGAGCAACCATCACGCGAAAATCACCCGGATAAATGTTTTGGATGCGGAATGAGGTGTCGACAGCATTCGCAGCAATCGCACCTGTTGATGAGCCGGCCAGCGAGGCTCCGGGGATATCCGGTTGCCGAAGCAGGTTCACGCGGAACGACGATTTCTGTTGCGGTGTGATATCGGTCGCGAGGCTACCTTCGAAAATAAACTCGCCCGTCAGCGATCCCCCGGGCAGAAGATTCACGGCAATACCCTCGAGGTTCTGATCTCCCATCTCGATGGGCACATAGACGCCAATCGGAATGCCACCACCAATGTTTATGCCCTGCGCGATGAGTTGCTGAATCGTCTCTGCATTGGCTCCTTGAAGCTGCGCCCGGCTAGGCGCGTTGGGGTCGGGTGTCGAACCTGCTGCATAGAGCGCATAAGAACCCGCTGCAACCCCCGCGATATCGAAGTTTCCAGATTTATCGACTCTCGCGTAAGGAACGATCGCTGTCGCAGTCCAATCTCGCGGATACAAACGAATCTGAGCGCCTTCGGCGGGCTGGCCGGTAACGCCATTTAATGCACGGCCGCGAATATGAAACGATCGAGACTGCGCTCCAGCGAAGGAAAGCTCAACGGAGCTGTTTGTTCCAGGGCGAACGTCGATCTTCTGAGCGCGTTGCGGATCCGGGCCGCCGCCATAGTAGACGGCCTTGTAGACATCTTCCGTAAATCCTCCGTCCGCCAGATTCGTTCGCATGACGACCGGCGGCATTGCATCAGAACGATGCCCGCCGACGCCCGGTGGAGAAACACTGAACGTGACGTTCTGGCGCAGGGCGTCTTCCGCAACTGCGGAGACGTAGTACTCGCCTGGTGGCAACCAGAACAGGCTGAACTCGCCCAGGTCGTTGGTCTGTACGACATTCAGTGTGTAGAGGCGTCTGCGGCCATCCTGATAGAACGCCTCCATCACGTTTACGCGAGCGTGTCCCATAGGCTCGCCGTCGCTGTCGAGAACGCGGCCCGAAATGCTGCCTGTCGGAGGCATCGCCAGGCGAATATCTTGAACGTGCTGGTTGTCAGCGATGGGTATTGCAAGTCCTCGCCCTTTATAACCGCGCTGGCGGTATTCCACCGGAGCGAGAGCACCGCCGCTCTTCGCCGCACCGACGCACCAGTTTCCAGTGCGAACCTGCTTGAAAGAAAACTTTCCGTCGGGTCCAGTCGTCGCCGTCAATGCCTCGCCACCCGTTCGACCGCACTCAGCATTTCGCATCTCCACAGCGGCCCCGGGAACGGGATTAGTTGTTCCGAGAACCGTCACGATGCCTTCAACGGTCGCAGTTCCCGGAGGCAGTTGTACCGCGGGCCTTTGAGGAATCTGGTTGAGGGCGAAACCAGGCCCGACGTCGATGCTGACCCCACCTCTCCCCACAACAATGCTCGCGGGCGGCGGTGGAACGGGCGGCGCCACGGGCACCTGCAACATGGGTAACGCAACCAGGAGCAGGACGAAATTTTTGAGCATGTCCGTTTGACGAACGATACGGCGCTCCGGTTGACGCGCTTAGAGGAATTAGGGGACGGAGATCTGGGGACAGCCTCCGAATTCGAACGACAGGATCTTCAGTCTGCGTAGATTTCTCAGTTCGAATTCGGAGGCTGTCCCCAGATCTCCGTCCCCTAATTCCCAGATCTTCGCAACATTTGCATACTGCACAGACCGAGGGCTATGATAACCACCGTATGACACGGCGAGCGCAACTGGTCCTCAGAAGCACTATCGCCATCCTTTTGCTGGTCAGTCTGACGATTGTCTCGGTGCACTGGCACGATGACAAGCCCGGTCAAGACTGCGGCTTGTGTTATGCGCACCAGATGCCGGGCCTCCAAGGCACGGGCGCTTCCCTGCTTGTCATTCCGGGCATTTACGAATGGCGCTCTGCAGTTTCAGAGCAGGTGCTGGTCTCCAACGCCTTTGTTCCATCACATCCGGGCCGCGCGCCTCCTCGCTCTCTCTCTTCGATCTTCGGTTAAGCCGTAATTCATTCCGACAATTCATTTCAGCGACAGGAGAGAGACGATGAAGTTTTCTTCGCTTTCTATGTTCTGTCTGCTTTCGGCTTTGATGCTTTGGCCATCGCTGCTGCAAGCTCAAACCGGGAATGCAGATCTCCAGGCACTTCGCGCACAGATCGAAGCCCTTAAAACCGAATACCAGGCTCGCATTGACGGCCTTGAAAAGCAGCTCGAAGAAGTTCAGGCGCAGATGCTTCGACTGCCGGAGCCTTCCGCGGCGCCGGTTGCGGCACCCGCGGCCGCTCCGACGAGCATTGGTGCGCTGAATCCTGCAATCGCCGTATCGACAAACTTCCTTGGTCGCGGAGACAACCAGAAGGTTTTTGCCGAAGACGGCTTCACGCGAATCGACAACACGTTCAATCTGCGGGAAGCCGAGATCGACCTGCGCGCCCCCATCGACCCCTACTCGGATGGCGTGCTCATAACCTCGCTGGAGTCGGAGATTCCCGGCCAATTCAATGTGTCGATCGAAGAGGGATACATTAACCTCCGAAAGCTTCCGTTCCTGAACTCACAACCTCTCGGATTGAAGTTTCAAATCGGGCGCTTCCGCCCGTCGTTTGGGAAGTTCAATACCCTCCACACCCACGATCTGCCGCAATCGACACGATCGTTACTAACGGAAGAGTTTCTTGGGCAGGACGGATTCGTTTCCCAAGGGGTGTCCACGGATTTCTACATTCCGACGCCCTGGAGCGAGAACGAATCGCTCAACGCAAAACTGCAGGTCCTTACGGGCGGCGACGTGGCGATTTCTCCGAATTGGAATCACCGCATGGCATACCTTGGCAACCTGCGGTGGTTCACAACAATTAAGGGAACGCACAACGCGGAACTGGGATGGTCAAGCTACTGGCATCCGGGCACCGACACAACGCCGATCGCGCGTATGCACGCCATCGATTTTATGTATCGGTGGAAGCCGTTCCGGCAGGGCGAATGGAAATCCTATCTTCTCGGCGGCGAGATCATGTTTTCGGATCCCGTGGTTTCACCAAGCGCGGGAGGCAACGCGCAGCGTCCCAACGGCACAAGCGTTTTCACCCAATGGCAATTCGACAGGCGCAAGTATGCGGGCGTGCGCTTCGATTACACCGACTCGATCAATGATCCGTTGCTGCAGCGGAAGAGCGTGACGCCCTACTTCTCGTACTACTTCAGCGAATTCCTGCGTCTACGCTTTGACTTCGAGCGCCGCTGGAGCGACATCCCGAGTGAAGACCATCGCAACACGTTCTTCGCAGAGTTGAACTGGATTTTTGGCGCTCACCCGCCGGAACCGTTCTGGGTAAACAAATAGAAGGGAGATCTCATGAAAACACTGTTAACAGCCATCCTTGTTGCAATGCTCGCGGTTCCGTCCGCGTCGGCGCAGGCGAAAAAGGTCACGGTCATCTGTACCCTTCCTACCCTGAAGGCTCTGACCGAAGAAGTCGGTGGGACGCGTGTCGATGTTGTCGCGCTTGCGCGCGGCGATCAGGATCCGCATTTCGTAACGCCGACACCAGTTTTGATGAGGCGCACCCGCGATGCTACTCTCTTCGTCGAAAACGGATTCTCTCTTGAGCTCTGGGCCGACGAGGTCGTGAACGGATCCGGTAATTCAAGGATCGCAAAAGGCAGCCCCGGCCGCGTTGTCGCGTCAACCGGTGTGGCCGCGCTCGAGATCCCATCCGTGCTTTCGCGCGAGATGGGAGACATTCATCCGCAGGGCAATCCCCACGTGTGGCTCGACCCTCTCCTCGCCAAACAGGAGGCCGACAACATCGCGGAGGCGCTCAAGCGAGTCGATCCGTCAGGCGCGGATTACTATGATCAGCGGAAAGCCGATTTCGACAAGCGCTTAGACAACGCGATGTTTGGCGAAGAGCTCGTGAAGCTCGTCGGAATTCAGAAACTCACACGTCTTGTTCAAACAGGTGAGCTTCGAACATTTCTCGAAACGACCAAGCTCGGCGGTCAACCCCTTTCAACAAAGACGGGGGGCTGGTTGAAACAAGGTGAGGCGCTGGATGGCGTGAAGGCATACGAGTTCCATAAGGTTTGGGCGTATTTTGCGCGCGCCTTTGGGATGAAACTCGTCGGCACCATCGAGGAACGCCCTGGAATTCCTCCGGGACCGCAACACGTACGACACGTCACGGACCAGATCAAGGCGGACAAGATTCCGCTGATTCTCGTCGATAACTTCTATGACCCGGCGCTGCCGAACAACATCTCGCGCGAGACGGGCGCGAAGGTCGTCATTCTTCCAAACCAGGTCGAGGGTGAGCCTACGATCAAGACGTACTTCGCGCTGATCGACCATCTCATCAAGTCCATGACCTCCGCGCTCGGCAAGAGCGCAGACTAGGCGAAAGGCTGAATTATGGAATTCCTCATGGAGTGGAGATGGATGCTGGTGCCGCTGCTGGCATGCCTGATTCTTTCGATCACTCACGTTTATCTGGGGATCCACGTCGTGGCTCGAAAAGTCATTTTCGTGGATCTCGCGCTTGCTCAGATTGCCGCACTCGGCGCCACCTACGCGACAACGCTCGGCTACGACGCCAATGTTGCGGGCGACGATCTCGTCGTCGCGCTTTTCTCGCTCGCTTTCACTTTCGCCGGCGCAGGTCTGTTTTCCATCGCGCGAATGCGCAAAGAACGTGTGCCCCAGGAAGCGTTTATAGGCATTGTCTATGCAGCGGCCTCGGCGGCCGCTGTGCTGATTCTTTCGAAGTCTCCAACGGGGGGCGAAGAGCTCAAGCACATGCTTGTCGGCGACATCCTGTTGGTTTCGATTCCAACGATCATCCACGACGCCATTCTCTATTCTCTCGTTGGAATCTTTCACATCATTTTCCGGCGGAAATTTCTCGCCATCTCTGTCGATGCAGAAGCCGCACAGGCCTCCGGCATCAACATTCGCATCTGGGATATGCTCTTTTACATGACCTTCGGCGTTCTCGTCACGCGCTCGGTGGCGATAGCCGGTGTGCTTCTGGTGTTCTCCTACCTGGTGATTCCTGCCGTTATTGCGCAAATGTGGAGCGATACGATCAAGGGCCGTTTGTTGATCGGATGGACTATCGCTCTCTCCGCAAGCATCGCCGGAATTCTCTGGTCGTTTGCATCCGACTATCCGACGGGACCCGCGGTTGTCATGACGCTGGCGTCGTTCCTCATTGTGTCCGGCGCGACGTATTCGATTAAGCATTCTCCGGCGCCGGCACGGGCAGCCACTAATGTGGCAATACTCCTTGTCATCGGTATTGTGTTCTTCGGAACGCTATCGAGTTTTCGAAAAGGCGCGGCCGTTGAGGGCGCCAGCAGCGTCTCGGTTGTGGATCGGCTGCTGGAAGAATTGAGTCATGACGAGCCCGCGAATCAACTGGACGCAATCTCCCATCTCGTTGGTGTCGAAGATAAGCGCATTGTCCCGGCGTTCGCAGCGCTTTTGGAAAGGACTCAGTCCGATCAAGTCGTCGAAGCGCTTGCGAAGGCGCTCGGACAAACAAACGATCCCCAGGCAGCTCCTCCTTTGCGTGCCGCTCTACAAAAAGATCACGATCCGTTTTTAAAGCTCACTCTCGCTGAGGCGCTCGTCAGCCTCAAGGACAACGCCGGATACAACGCGCTGCTTGAAATGCTCAAAGGCGACGAACCAGTCCTGCTGCAGAGCGAGGCGTTGGAATCGATTAAGAAGGAATCAGGCCAGGACTTCGGGTATGACCCGGGCAAGACTGCGGGTGAGAATCGGGCAGCGCTTGAGCGGATCACGGCGTGGGTGAGAACCCGAAAGACGGCGAAGAAGTGAGGAACGGGGCCAAGGCTTCAATAGGGATGAGGAATTTTGAAATTGAAAATTCCTGCATTGGAGGTTCGAAAGTCGAAATCTTGAATTGGACTATCTGAACTTCCGTGCCTTATAGCAGCAATTGCGACAGCGTCGCAGCAGGATTGGCACACAACAACGATGGAGTGAACCGCCGCACTTCCCGGCAGACTCGCGGAATGCGTTGCCACAAACTGTTCCGGGAAGACTTCCGCCCAAAACCATAAGCCTCGCGCAAACGTTGTGGCAGTAAGCTGATGCTGAGCGCGCTTCCCGCAAACAACAGCAATCCGGACGGCGTACGCTCGAACAACGCGCGATAGATCTTCTTCGCCTGATCACTGACCTGGATGACATCTCCATCCATCATGCGATCGAAGTAAACACGAAAGTCGTCGTAGGTTGGAGGCACGATTTGTTCAGGTATTCCAAACAGCTCAGCGACTCTCAGACTGTCGGTGTAGTACTGCTCGCGATCTCCTGCCGACAGCTTCGAGACGAATAACTCGTAAACAAACAGGGTGGAGTCCGTAATCGTGCTCAAGACCCACAGCTTGAGATCTGGATCGTTGGCATCGTAAGGAGTGCCTGCAGAAAAAATACCTGCCGGCTCCTTCAACACGCCGTGCACCAGTCGATGCTTCTGATTGATGGTGCGTACGGCGCGAAGCGCGAAGTCTCGGCTGCCAAATGTGATCGCTGCCGCCGCCATCGAGGTTCGATAAAGCCGGGCAAACCGGTGTTTTCGAAAATCGCTGTGCTCCGCAACGCCAGCAGCCACCAGCGGATGTGCGATCTGCATCAGCACCGCTCGCGGCGCAGCGAAGGCACAAGCCATCTCACGATTGACTCTCCAGAAGACGGACTTGGGCGAGAACAGCGGCTTTGCCATGTCCTCAATCTTCTCACAGGTGATTGAATTAGGAAATCGGGGCCAGACCATAACAAATAACAATTATCCGTTAACTATTAACAAAGCATGGAAAGAACTAAAGAGAAGGCTTTGTTAATGGTTAACCGATAATTGTTATTTGTTATGGTCTGGCCCCGATTTCCTTCGAGGTGAAGCAATGAAGAAAGCTTTGGTTCAATGGCTGGCGCTGATAATCACCGCGATCTCAGTATCGTGTTCAACTCCTCCGCCTGATGCACCGAAAAACGCGACGGCCACCAGCCCGGGGTTGTGGCGCGTATACGATGAATCACTAAAGACCGCCAAATATATCGACCTTACGCATACGCTAACTCCGGCAATTCCGGTGTGGAAAGGCTTCGGCCCGTCGCGGTTCGCGGCGGCGGCGGATCCACAAACCGGCAAACCTTACACGTATGCAAAAGAGGGGTTCGAGGCGACTGCCTATCAGCTTTCCACAGACCAATTCGGCACCCAGCTTGACCCGCCGGCTCATTGGGCTCCGGAATTCCCCTCCATCGACGAACTGCCGGCGACCTACACTTTGCGACCTCTTGTTGTGATTTCCATCGTTGCGCAGGTTGCAAAAGATCCCGGATACCACCTCAAGGTCGCGGACATCGAGCGATGGGAAATGGAACGCGGACGAATTCCCGAGGGTGCAGTCGTCATGGTCCGGTCGGATTGGTCCAAGGGATGGCCCAATCCAGAACTCGCGAAGCAAACCGTGTTTCCAGGAGTGTCGCTTGACGCGCTGAAATTCCTGCACGAGCAGAGGCACATCCTGTTTCACGGTCATGAGCCGCTGGATACCGATACGACACCAAATCTCGAGGGCGAACACTGGTTGATGCACCAGGGATTTGCACAGGCGGAAGGTGTGGCAAACCTGGACCGAGTGGCAGAAAATGGCTGCCTCATCGCCATCGGTTATCCAAAATTTCAGGGTGGGTTGGGGGGGTATGCAAGATATGTCGGCATTTGCCCGTCAACTTGGAATTACGGGGTGTCTAATGGAGAAATACCGGAGGCTCCTTTGCCGCGCAACGACAAGACTCTTCAATGGGATAGCCGTACTGGTGTTCGCACGCGCCGCTAAGATCTCAGTTTCGGTTGTATGGAAGATGACCCCACATTACTTTCACAGGCCGGAGGTTGCTATGCGAAGACGAGTTGCAGCCTTGCTTGTGGTGGTTTCAATGGCTACCGGCGCTTCCGCAGAAGGGATTCTAGGGCGGAGCCGGAGCATCGAAAGAGAACCCGCAGCCAGAGCTGTCCGATCCATATCGATTGTCGTGGGTTTCGGCGTCGAAGAGCGCCGCTACATCCTCGACTGGTTCCACGATTCCGACAATTTGAGGGCCCTCCCTCCAGATCTCGCCAACCGCGAACAGTTGCCGCCATCATTGCAGCAGCTGCTCGCAAAGGATGGGAAACTCCCTCCCGGGCTTGAAAACAAGCTGCAGCCGTTGCCGGGTGTCCTTGAAGGAATCTTGCCCAAATTGCCCGACGGGAACCGGCGCATTTTGGTTGGGGACAATGTGATTCTCTTGGACGACGCCACATCCTCCATTGTGGACATCATTGCGGGAGTGTTTTGAGTTCCCGGCTACCCGCGAAGCAGGTTGTCGAGTTCCTCAGGATGGACCGTTCTTCCTCGCGCTTCCGCGGCGGTGACAAACTTTTGCCGGACGAGAACCGCGAGAGATTCCTCGAAAGTGAACGAGCCATTCTGACGCGTGATCGTGATCTCCTGATGAAGGTGCTGCAGCGCGTTCTTTCGGATGTGCTGTCTCGCGCCATATCCAATCATCAAAAGCTCAGCAGCGGGAACGCGACCGCCCCCCATACGAGGCAGAAGATTCTGCGTCATGACTGCAGCGAGCGATATGGAAAGCTCCTGCCGGATCGTTCCCTGACGCTCCGGTGGGAAGGAATCCGCAACACGCGCGATGGTTGAAGTGACGTCACCGGTGTGCAGCGTCGAGAACACGAGGTGGCCAGTTTCTCCTGCGGTGAGCGCCATCCTCATCGTTTCCGGATCCCGCATCTCTCCGATAACGATCACATCCGGGGCTTGACGCACGGCAGAACGCAGCGCCGTCGGGAAGTCTGGCGCATCGATGCCGATTTCCACCTGCTCGACAATGCTGCGGTGCTGAGCGTGTTCGTACTCAATCGGATCTTCGATCGTAATGATGTGCTTGGCATCACGCCGGTTGATTTCATCGACAAGGGCCGCAAGTGTGGTGGTCTTGCCGGAACCGGTAGGCCCACCGACGAGAACCAAACCATAGGGAATCCGGCTAAGGGCGAGAATGCTAGTGGGAAGATTTAGCTCCGAGAATCGCGGCGGGCGTGCAGCCAACGCGCGAATCGTTGCGGCGGGGCGTCCTCGCTCGTGATGCAGATTGATGCGAAACCTGCCGAGGCCCATCAACCTCAGGGAACTGTCCGCGTACCCGACGTTTCGATAGGCTTCTGCGGCGTGAGGCGGCAACGATCCAAGGACAGCGTCTTGAATTTCCTGTCCCTCCAGAGGTGGCTCTTCAAGTCGCAAAACCGCGCCGGTCACGCGAATCGCCGCGGGCTGGCCAACAACAAGAAAGAGATCGCTACCTCCCTTCTGAACGAGAATCTCCAGCCAGTCGCGGAGTCTTTGAGATGAGTTCGCCACGTGAGAATTATAGAGCACGCCGAAGGCGTGAAAGGAGATTAGCCAGGGATTAAGCGAGTGAAGCGAGCGCAACCCCTGGTAAACCTAAGGATGATGACGGTCGCACCCGAAAAAGGGTGCGAGTATTCGACGAGACGTACTTATGCTACCAAGCCCTCGCACCACTCCAGTGGTGCTGGAGCACTCTCAAACAATTACCAGGGGTTGCGCTCGCTTACTCGCTAACCCCTGGCTATCTCAACTTCACGCCGTCGGCGTATCAGAACCTGAACCGAAGCTGGCCCATGAATTGACGATGTGCTGTCGTTTTTGCTGCGTTGCCTGTGATCATTCCAAAGTTTGTGTTGTTGATACTGAGCGTCGGCGTACCAGGCTCCGGATGATTGAGAATGTTGCTGCCATCGATCCGGAATTCGATCGACTTGGATTCGCTCAGCTGAACAGCCTTCTGCAAGTTCATATCAAATCGCCAGATTCCCGGCACCTGGATCGCGCGCTGTCCAAGAGTGCCACGCGTTGCGGGAAGCGGATTCTGCAGAACGATCTGGTTGGTGCGCGTATCCTTGACTGCGTTTAAAGTGCAAAGCGTGTTCAGGTTCTGCGCTGTTGTCACTCCGGCGCATTGCGGATCCTGAACGGTCTGGAATATGCCGGGCTCGAAGTAGTTCGCGCTAGTGGCGCTGGATCCCGAGCCCCACTTGACGCCAACGTCCTTCGGATCGAATGGTCCGACAACATCCGGAGTTCCGGAAGCGTACAACATGTTTTGCGCCGTGATGTTTGACGGCGCCCCGCTGATCAGGTTCACGACCCAGCCGGTTTTCCAGCCTTCAATAATTCGCGCCACAACACCGGAACTGCTGGCAAAGAAGAGCTTGTTGGGACCAATCGGCAGGTCGAATGACCCATTTGTCCGGAAGTCGTGCGTTCGAGTATCGCCAAGTATGGTGTAGTCGGCATGACGGTCGGTCGGATTCGTATAGCTGTTGCCGAGGCCCGCGCCGCCGGACAAACCGTTGTTTCTACTCCAGGTGTAGCTGCCCTGCATCGTTAAGCCGTGCAAGGGCCGCAGGGTGACCTGCGTTTCCAGGGAGTGGTATTGATTGTTGTTCATGCTCGCGATCATGTACGTGCTTGTAAATTGCGGGTTGGTCACGACGAAGTTTTCGGGAAACCCGTTGTACCGAATTACACTGCCGCGGGAATTGGGGGGAGGATCTGGAAGGCCGGAATTGCCGCTGAAAGACTTGGTGTAGTTCAGGGTGTTCAAGGACGTTGCCAGACCAAAGTAATTCCCATTTGCAAGATTGTTCTGGAAGGTAGAACTGGCGCGCAGGTGCATGCCGGCGGTTTGCAAGACGCCACCCACCGTGGAGCCCACCGGACCGCAACCGGTGCAGCCCGCAATGTTGATGCCCTGAAACATTTGCTCGAGCACCTGCAGCGCGGGATTGCTGTCGTCTCCGACGCGGGCTGCGTCAAATGCTTCCTTCAGCCCGTTGTACAGGAAATTCGGCACATTTGTATCGAAAGCCACGTTCCACTGTCTCCTGCCCAGCGTAGCGATATAGCGCAGATCCACTGTGAGCTTCGAGTTGATGCTCCTGGTGACGGAGAGCGTGATGTTCTCTGCATAAGGATTTCGGACTGTGCCTGAGGGGACATAGATTTGCTGCTGCCTGTCGTAGATCGGAACCCCCTGCATCGGCTTAATGGGCACCGGAGTGGGAATAACAGATTGGACACTCGTCAGGTCCAGGTATGGAGCATTCGAGGGATCTCCCTGATAGTTGGCTGCGTAAGTGCTGCCCGGCACGATGTTTTCCTGCGTGAGCGCGTTGGGAACCTGCCCCTGCTGGAAAGTCATCTGGAAACCGCCGCGCACAGTCGTCTTGTCCGCGCCAAGCCACGGAACCTGCCAGGCGAATCCGACCGCCGGTCCAAAATTGCTGTAGTCATTCCGATACCACGGGGTATCCGGGTTTGGAGAGTTCTTGCCGACAAATTGAG
>Ga0105248_10000362_pt1 | contig 53018 bp, 53 predicted proteins | sample KBSS34metaG_FD_81524 | JGI IMG/M metagenome (GOLD analysis project Ga0105248, IMG submission 81524) | Switchgrass rhizosphere microbial communities from Kellogg Biological Station, Michigan, USA - KBS S3-4 metaG | ecosystem: Host-associated > Plants > Roots > Rhizosphere > Soil | place... | reverse complement strand
TTCCGTTCGGAAGCCCGACGCACGCCTATATTGGCCTGTTCACGACGGCAGAGGTGAGCTCGGGCCGAGCATTGGCCGAAGGATCCTGCTGGTCGCTGCTGTTCGGACTGCTGGTCGGCGCGGTGTTCGCGCTGGTCTATAACGCGACCGCGTCATTCGGCCGCAGGTAAGGAGTAAAGCCATGACGATCAGGATTGCCGCCGGTCTCGTCGCGCTGTTGGCCAGTGCGGGCGCCTCGGCCCAGCCTGTGCCGGCTGGCCATCAGCAGCACCAAGCCGCGGCGAAGCACGAGCATGCGAAGAGCGGCTGCTGCTGCGACAAGCACATGCGCGAGATGATGAGCATGATGCATGAGATGATGAAGATGCATCCCGGGATGGACATGCATCAGGACATGAAGGCGCCAACGCCAGAAAAGGCGTCTCCGCCCAGCGACACGCATTCGCACTAGACGGGCAGCCAAAGTCGGCTCTTGACTCCGTACCACGGTACGGCTGCCATATGCGTTCCGGCATAGGCTAGGAAACGGCGATGTCGGACACTCATCAGCATCACGCGCACGCGAACAAGGCTTCACCCGACGCATCTGAGGCGCCCGAGTCCGCGGCGGGCACGATCTGGACCTGCCCGATGCACCCGCAGATCCGCTGGGACCATCCAGGCAACTGCCCAATCTGCGGCATGGCGCTCGAGCCCATCGAGCCGTCGCTCGACGAGGGTCCAAGTTCCGAGCTGATGGACATGAACCGGCGGTTCCGGGTGAGCGCCGTGCTGACAATCCCGCTGGTCGTGCTCTCGATGACGCCCGAGCTTTTTGGCTGGTCGCCGCTGCCGAAGCTCACCTCGGCGATGATCCAGTTCGGACTGGCCACGCCGGTGGTGCTGCGGGGCGGATGGCCTTTCTTCCAGCGCTTCTGGCAGTCCCTAAGGAACAACAGCCCAAACATGTTCACGCTGATCGGCCTCGGGGTCGGCGTTGCTTACGGATACAGCGTGGTGGCCGTCCTGTTCCCGCAGATCTTCCCGCCTTCGTTGCGGACCATGGACGGAATGGTGCCGGTCTATTTCGAGGCGGCGGCGGTAATCACCACCCTGGTGCTCCTCGGCCAGGTCCTCGAACTGCGCGCGCGCTCCTCGACCAACAAGGCCATCCGCGCATTGCTTGGGCTGGCGCCAAAGACCGCGAGGCGCGTGAACGCAGACCGCAGCGAAACCGACGTGCCGCTCGACCAGGTGCATGTCGGCGATCTGCTTCGAGTGCGGCCGGGGGAAAAGGTGCCCACCGATGGCGAGGTAATCGAGGGCCATAGCTCGGTCGACGAGTCGATGATCACCGGTGAGCCGGTGCCGGTCGAGAAGACGGCAGGCGACGTCGTCACGGGAGCGACCGTGAACGGGACAGGCAGCCTGCTGATGCGCGCGACGCGGGTCGGCAAGGACACGATGCTGTCGCAAATCGTGCACATGGTCGCCGAAGCGCAGCGCTCCCGCGCGCCGATCCAGAAGCTCGCCGACCAAGTCTCAGGCTGGTTCGTGCCGGCGGTGGTCCTGATCGCCATCGTGACGTTCGTCACCTGGTCGCTGATTGGGCCCGAACCGCGCTTCAGTCATGCGTTAGTCAACGCCATTGCGGTCCTGATCATCGCCTGTCCATGCGCACTGGGCCTGGCGACGCCGATGTCGATCATGGTCGGCACCGGACGAGGGGCGCAGGCCGGCGTGCTGGTCAAGAATGCCGAAGCGCTGGAACTGATGGAGAAGGTCGATACTTTGGTGTGCGACAAGACGGGCACGCTGACCCTCGGAAAGCCAAAGCTGGTCGACGTGAAGGCGGTTGACGGGTTCGGCGAAGAGGAGGTTCTCCGGCTCTCGGCCGCACTGGAGCGAGAAAGCGAGCACCCTCTAGCAGCCGCCGTATTCGAGGGCGCGAGCGAACGGGGGCTCGACGCGCCCGAAGCGACCGACTTCGCGTCAGTGACCGGAAAAGGAGCAACCGGGTCGGTAAGCGGGCGCAGGGTCGCCGTTGGAAATGCAGCGATGATGACGCTCGTGGCGGTCGATCCCACGTCCCTGGAAGCGGATGCGGACGCGCATCGGGCCGAAGGCAAAGGCACGATATTCGTCGCTATCGACGGTGAGCTCGCCGGGCTGCTGGTCGTTGCCGACCCGATCAAGGAAAACGCGAGAAGCGCAGTCGATCAGCTGCACCGCGATGGAATTCGGGTGGTGATGATGACCGGCGATAGTCGTCGCACCGCCGAAGCGGTCGCCCGGCGGCTCGGCATCGACGAGGTGATGGCCGAGGTCCTTCCCGAGGACAAGCAGTCGAAGGTGAGCGAGCTGAGGTCGCAAGGCCGGAAGGTCGCGATGGCGGGGGATGGCATCAATGATGCGCCGGCGCTTGCTGCTGCGGATGTCGGCATCGCGATGGGGACCGGAACCGACATCGCCATGGAAAGCGCGGCGGTGACGCTGGTGAAGGGAGACCTCAACGGTATCGTCCGCGCCCGGAAGCTGAGCCGCGCGGTGATGAGCAACATCCGGGAGAACCTGTTCTTCTCCTTCGCTTATAACGCGGCCGGCGTGCCGATTGCGGCCGGTGTCATTTACCCGGCGTTCGGAATCCTGCTGTCCCCGATCATGGCAGGAGCGGCGATGGCCCTGAGCTCGGTCAGCGTGATCGTCAATTCGTTGCGGCTAAGTCGTGTCGACCTCTCGATTTCGGCGCCAGTTTAATTAGCGCCGCTCGGCGACCGCGCCGCCGCGTCCCCGAACAAAAAAGGGCGGCCGTACTTTGGTGCGACCGCCCAGCTCGGTCTAGAGCTTAGGCATTAGAAGTTTCTGAGGCCCCCGTGCCGCCGTCCTCGCCCGCGTCGGGCCGGCTTTCGAACACTTCGTCGATGAGGCCGAAGGCCTTGGCCTCGTCGGTCTCGAGGAACTTGTCGCGGTCCATCGCCTTCTCGATCTCCTCGAGCTGCTGCCCGGTGTACTTGGCGTAGAGCTCGTTCAGGCGCTGGCGCATGCGCAGGATCTCGCGCGCCTGGATCTCGATGTCCGCGGCCATGCCCTGGGCGCCCCCCGACGGCTGGTGGATCATGATCCGGCTGTTGGCGAGCGCGACGCGCATCCCGGGCTCGCCCGCGGCCAGGAGGAAGCTGCCCATCGACGCCGCCTGCCCGATGCACACGGTGCCGACCTTTGGGCGGATGTACTGCATGGTGTCGTGGATCGCGAGGCCGGCCGTCACCACGCCGCCCGGCGAGTTGATGTACATCGAGATGTCCTTCTTCGGGTTCTCGGCCTCGAGGAACAGGAGCTGGGCCGTGATCAGCGAGGCCATATGGTCCTCGATCGCGCCGGTCACGAAGATGATCCGCTCGCGCAGCAGCCGCGAATAGATGTCGAAGCTGCGCTCGCCCCGGCTGGACTGCTCGATGACGATGGGGACGAGCTGCGAGATGATGTCGAGGTGATCGGTCACGGGAGATGGGTTTCCTGGGTAGTGATGGCGTTGCGCTCTACATCGGCGGGAACGGCCAAAGGTTCAAGCGGCTGGCGCCGCGCTATCCCCGGAAAAGAAAAGGGCGGCCCGGACATGCCGGACCGCCCTAGTTAGTCTCGCGTCAGCTTAGTTGCCGCGCTCGCCCTTTTCCGCCGGAGGCGGAGGTGGCGGCGGTGGCGGTGGCGGCGGCGGAGCCACCTCGACTGCGGCCGGCGGCGGCGGCGGCGGTGGCGGCGGCACATAGGCCGGGGTAACCGCTCGCGCCGCGCCCATCTTGTACGAGATACGTCCGTAATAGAACGGTCCCGGCACGTCGTAGGTCGTCGGATCGTAATTGTTGATCGAGCAGGTGAAGCAGCCCGGCGGATCCTGGTCGGTGAGGTTGTTGCCGCCGACCGTCAGGGTGATCCGGTGGTCCATGAACGGCAGTGTGTAGTTGGCCTGCGCGTCGATATAGGTGCGGCTCGGGAGGACGTTGGTCCGCTTGCCTGCGACGCCGCCCATGTCCGTCAGGCTGTGTTCCGTCACGCTGGCGATATAGCGGCCGGTGACGGAGGCGTTGAAGCCGCCATAAGTCCAGTCGAGCGTCGCGTTGCCCTTGAACTTCGGATAGGCCTGGTCGGGGGCGCCGCGCTCGGTGCCGCGACGGTCGATCACGAACTGGCCGAGCCCACCGTTGGTCTGCGTCACCACATATTTGAGCAGCCACGAGCCGTTCGCGGCCAGGCCGAAGCGGCCAATGCCGGTCAGCGGCGTCCGGTAGGTGACGTTGCCGTCGATCTGACGCGTATGGATGCTGGCAAGGTTTTGCAGCGTCGCGTCGATCTCGTTGACGAAGCCGCTGAGGGTACGCTTGACCAGGTCGCAATTGACCCTGGCGAGGGCGCAATTCTGGAGCGTCAGGCCCGGATCGAGCGCGGCGATCGCGTTCTTGACCTTGATGTCGTGATAGTCGCCCTCGACGCTGAACCCATGACCGCCAAAGGTGGTCGAGTAAACCGCGCCGAGGTTGAGGCTCTTCGAGGTTTCCGGCTTGAGGTTCCGGTTCCCCTGCGTGATCACCGGCAGCTGGCCCGGATCCTCGGCATAGCTACCGCTGGCCGGAACGCCGTTGAAGATGCAGTTCGCGCGCGCCGTGGCGCTGGTCTGCCACGGGTTGCCGGCCTGGTTCGAGCAGGGGTCCGCGATCGGAAGGTCGTAGCGCGACCGGGCGCCGAACAACTCGCCGATGGTCGGAGCCCGGAAGCCCGTCGAGTAAGCCCCGCGAAGGAGCAGGTCGTGGACCGGCTTCCACAGGCCGTTGATGGTGTAGGTCGTGCTGCCGCCGCTCGTCGAGTAATGCGAGTAACGCACCGCGCCATTGGCCTCGAGCGAATAAGCGAAGGGCGTATCCTTGAGGATCGGTACCCGGACTTCGCCGTAGACCTCGTTGACGTTGTAGTGGCCGCGGGCCGGATGCGCGGGAATGTCAGCTCCCAGGCCGGCATCGATGATCGGGTCCGGCGTGAAGCTCGCACTCTGGTACCGATGCTCGTAGCCCACCGCGACCGCCAATGGGCCTGCCGGTAGCTGAGCAAGGTCGCCAGTGAGGTTGACGCTGTTGTCGAAGAGATGCTGGTCGCTCTTGTCGTGCTCGGTGAAGGCGATCCAGTCCAGCATCGGCTGCGTGATCGACCCGGCGCCGCCGAACAGGTTCAGTGGGACGCACGGCGCGGTGCAGCCGGAAACCGGACCCAAGGCCTGCGCGACGCGGTCGGCGCGGACGTTTCCGGTGAAGCTCTGCCGGGCCTGGTTGATTCCAAGCGTACTATTGAAATCCCAGTACCATTGCTGGGCACCGACGTGGAACGAGCCGTCGAGCGTGCCAGTCACCGAATAGGTGTCGACATGCTGGAGGAAGTCGCGCTGTCCGGCCTCGATCAGGCGGCGGCCGACGAACGAATAGTTCTGCTGCCGGCCGTTCAGCGTGCCGTTCGGGTTGAGCCCTGACTCGAGCGTGACGCCGAAGGGGTTGTACGGGTTGGTGACATCGATCGACAAGGTATCGAAGCGGCTGCCCGCGCCGTTGCCGGCATCGGGGCCGAGGAACAGCGGCTCGTACGCGCCCTTGTTCTCGGAATCGCGGTGATTGTAGAGCCCTCTGATGCGCAGGTTCACCGCGTCGGTCAGCTCGCTCTTGACGCTGACCCAGCCGCCCCAACGCTTCGAAGGCGTCAGGATGTACTGGAACGTCGCGAAGTTGAACCGGTCCGTAACTACGAACGGCCGAAGCTCGGCGAGCGTCGGGGTGCTGTCCGGCGGATTGGAGATGGTGAAATTTCCAAATGCGGGACCCCCGGCGATGGGACCAGCATTTGTCCGCGTGTCAAAGCGCCCGTTGGCGGGCGCGCTGGAGCAGCCGCCGCCGCCGTTCGAGCACGCCGTCTGGAACGGATTAGGGAATTGCGAGATCGAACGGTCGCGCGAGTAGATCGGCTCCTGCTTCGCATAGCTGCCGCCGAAGACGATGCTCGTCCGATTGGCCTGGATGCCATAGCTCGCCTGATAGTCCTGGGTCTTGCCGTCGCCCGGACGATATTGGCCATATTGCGCCGAGGCGCGCAGTCCACGCTGCTGCTGGACAGTGATGACGTTGACCACACCGGCGATCGCGTCCGACCCATAGAGCGGCGAGGCGCCGGCCTGGAGGACTTCCACGCGGTCGATCATGTTCACCGGGATGGTGTTGAGGTCGACCGACCCCGGAATGCCGCTGGCGCTGGTGCCGTTCACGAAGCGCAGGCCGTCGACCAGCACCAGGGTGCGGTTGGAGCCGAGATAACGCAGGTCGATGGTCGCCGAACCGGCGCCGACGCCGCCACCGTCGGGCGGGTTGCCCAGGTTGCCGCTGGCGTTGACCTTGGTGTTGAGACCGCCGGCCGCGCTCGGAATCCGCTGAAGTACGTCACCAACCGCCGACAGGCCGGTCTTGTCGATGGCCGCCTTGTCGACGAACACCACCGGTGCGTTCTGGTTGAGCGGGTCGCGACGGATGCGCGATCCCGTGACGACGATTTCCTGGCTGCTGACCGTGGTGACAGGCACCGTCTGCGAGGGCACGACCCCTTGCGCGGCTGCTGCCGCGGCTGCGGCCGAAGCGGCGGCAGGCACCGCGATTGCGGTCAGCGCAACCCCTGCGCGCAGGAGCGTCTCAAACCGTTTCATGCATTCCCCCTTTTTTCGCGTCTTGACCCTGGGCTCGAAACCCTAGTCCGCATTGGGGGAATCCTAACCGAGATGAGGAATCGGCGGAAGCGCGGTGTCGCAGAACCGACACAATTCTCTACTGCTGATGCAAAACAGCTACAGTTGCGGTGCTTCAAGCGCCAAATAGTGGAGCCGCCGAACTTCGCGCCTGCCGCGCGTCACCGTGTCGAGGATCAGCCCGGTGAAGAAACACAGCACCGCGACGATCACCATTCCGGTGACCAGGATCGCTGTCGGGAAGCGCGGCACCAGGCCCGTGTGCAGGTAAGTAATCACCAAGGGCACCGCGAGCAGCAACGCGGCGGCCAGCAACAGCGCCCCGATGCCGCCATAGAAGAGCACCGGCCGCTCGATGCGGTAGAGCGTGACGATCGTCTTGAGGATCCGCCAGCCGTCGGAATAGGTCGAGAGCTTCGACTGCGATCCCTCGGGCCTCGCGGCGTATGCGGTTTCGATCTCCCCGACGGGCATCCGGAGCTCGAGCGCGTGGACGCTTATCTCGGTCTCGATCTCGAAGCCCGACGAGAGGACAGGGAAGCTCTTCACGAAGCGGCTAGAAAACACGCGGTAGCCGGAAAAGATGTCGCTGAAGCTGCGGCCGAACAGACCCGAAAGCAGGCCGGTGAACGCACGGTTCCCCAATGCGTGGCCGCGACGATAGGCGTCCTTCTCCTCGTGCCGCCGGGTGCCGACGACCATGTCGAGCTGCTCGGCGAGCAGCAGGTCGACCATCTCCGGCGCCGCCTTGGGGTCGTAGGTGAGGTCGCCGTCTGCCATCACGTAAACGTCGGCGTCGACGTCCGCGAACATGCGGCGGACGACATGCCCCTTGCCCTGCTGGCGCTCGCTTCGAACGATTGCGCCGGCCTTGGCCGCGACTTCGCGAGTCCGATCGCGGCTGTTGTTGTCATAGACGTAGATGGTCGCCTGCGGGAGTGCGGCCTTGAAGCCCGCGACGGTCGCCGCAATCGCTGCTTCCTCATTGTAGCAAGGAAGGAGCACCGCAATCCTGGCTTGTTTCTGGCTCGGCACTAATCCCCCGTCCTTCGCCCTGCGATGTAAAGAGAAAGACGGCCCCTCGACAAGCTCCGCGAACTAGTCGAGCTGCGTCGTCGTCACCTGAAACAGCCGGAAATCGGCCGACGGCTGCCTCAGTCGCCAAGCCTGGCCGGGCGGGACGACGAATGCGTCGGCCGGCGCGAGATCGTGGAGGCCGCGGTAATCGAGCGTAGCCGAGCCGTCGAGCACGAAGCCGAACACCAGCTCTCCCCGGTGACCGCCGAACGTCAGGGCTTCGCCGCGCAACGGCCGGATTGTCCTCGCCTCCGCCAACCCGCTCGTCGCGATCATCATCTCCGTCTCCTGCGCTTCGCCGCCATTGGCCGGTGTCCAGGGGGTGTCGGCGGCGACATGTCGAAGGAAGCGCTGGGCTCCATAGATGCGGTCCGGGTTGCGGCCGTTCGGAAGCTCGAGCTCGTGGTCGGCGAAGGTCTCGTGGAGCGCAGGCGCGCTGATCTCCACCACCTCCAGCCCCGGCGAGCTTTCGAGCACGCGGTGACGGATCAGCGGCGGCTGCAGCACCAGGTCGCCGGGCTTCATAACGAACGGCTCGCCCTGGTCTGCATAGACGACGCGGACCCAGCCGCGCCGGACGTAGATGATCTGCAGCGCAATGCGGTGAAAATGGACCCAGTCGGCGACCGGACCGCCTTCGGGAATTGTGATGAGCGACGCGATGTAGCGCCCGCCGAGGCGACCCGGGATGAGGTCCCGGTAGAGCATTCCGGCGCGGCCCTCGCCGGCCGAAGCGTCGTCCCGCGCCAGAACGAATTCGGGCCGGAAAGCAGGCATGCCGGCGGAAAGCGGCGGGGCATCGGCGGTCGCCAGCAGGACCACATCGTCGCCGCGGCTCAGGACCGCGGCCGCGGGGTCGTCGGCCGGATAGACGACGTCGAGCCGATAGCCCTGGCGCTTGAGATCGTCGATCGCGAGGCCCAGGTCCTCGCAGACCAGGTGGCGCTCGCTCAAGCCTTCTTGGCCGGTTTCTTCGCGGGCACCTTTTCGGCCTTGGCAGCCTTCGCGGCCGGAGCCTTGGCGCCGGCTGCGTCCTTCAGCGGCTTGGCAGGCTTCGGCTTGGCCGACGCCTTCTCAACGGGGCCCTTGGCCGGCTCGTCCTTCACCAGCTCGTCCTTTGGAGCAGCCTTGGCCTTTGCCTTCGGGGCAGCTTTCTTGGCCTTGGGTGCCTCATGCGAATGGTCGTGGCCGCAGCCAGGCCCGTGGACATGCCCTTCCTCGGACTCGAGATCGGCCTCGAGCTGGGCGCGGGTTGCGGTGCGCTCGCTGATCTCCGCCTTACCGAACAGGAAGTCGACGACCTTGTCCTCGTAGAGTGGAGCGCGAAGCTGGGCGGCGGCCATCGGCTCCTGTTGGATGTAGCGGATGAAGGTCTCGCGGTCCTTGGGCTGGTACTGCGAGGCGGCCTGCATGATCAGCCGGTTCATCTCCTGCTCGCTGATGTCGACGCCGTTGGCGCCGCCGATCTCGGACAGCAGGAGGCCGAGGCGCACGCGACGCTCGGCGATCTTGCGATAATCGTCGGCCTCGGCCTCGATCTCCTTGAGCGCGGCCTGTGGGTCGGCCTCGTGGCTCGCCTCATGCTTCAGCTGGGCGAGGATGTTCTGATACTCGGCCTCGACCATCGACGGCGGCACGCCGAAATCGTGCCGCGCGGCGAGCTGGTCGAGCAGCTGGCGTTTCATGTGCGTGCGCGTGAGGCCGTTGAGCTCCTGCGCCTGCTGGTCGCGGATCAGCCCCTTGAGCTTGTCGAGGCTGTCGAGGCCGAGCGACTTGGCGAAATCCTCGTCGACCCTGGTCTCACCGGCCGTCTTCACGCCCTTGACCGTGACGGCGAAGACCGCGTCCTTACCCTTGAGGTTCTCGGCCGGATAATCATCCGGGAAGGTCACCTTGACCTCGCGCTTGTCGCCCGCCTTGGCGCCGACGAGCTGGTCCTCGAAACCCGGGATCAACTGGCCCGAGCCGAGCTCGACCGACATGTCCTCGCCCGTCCCGCCGTCGAAGGAGACTCCGTCAACCGCGCCGGCGAAGTCGATGACGACCAGGTCGCCGTTCGCGGCGACGTGCTTCTTGGGGGCGTCTTCCCAGCGCTTGTTCTGGCTCGCGAGCTGCTTCAGCTGCTCGTCGATCGCGGCCTCGTCGGGCTCGACGGTCAGTCGCTCGAGCTTCAGTCCGTCGATCGAGGGTGCGGGGAGATCGGGCAGCGCCTCGAGGCTGACGCGCACCTCGGCGTCCTTGCCGGGCTCATAGCCCTGATCGAGCTCGACCTGCGGCTGGAGCGCCGGACGGATCCCCTTCTCGCTCAGCAGCTGCTGGACGCCGTCCTGGACCGCGCCCTGCAGCGCATCGCCGCGCAGGCTCTCGCCGTGCATCTTGCGGATGAGGTTCGGCGGAACCTTGCCGGGGCGGAAGCCGGGCATCCGGATCTGCGGCGCAATGCGCTTCACTTCGACATCCACGCGGGCTTCGATGTCCTCGGCGGGGATGGTCAGCATGAAGGCGCGCTTCAGGCCCTCGTTCTCAGTCTCGACGGTCTTGATGGTCACGTGTCACAGTCCCGATGCAAAATTTCTTTTCCGGCCGGCAGTCCTGGCGGATTGCCGATACCCGTGCTCGGCCATCCCCCGGATGGCCTGTGCGCGGTCATGGTGCGCGCGGAGGGACTTGAACCCCCACATCTTTCGATACTGGAACCTAAATCCAGCGCGTCTACCAGTTCCGCCACGCGCGCGGCCCAAGAAGCGGCGGCCTATAACAGGCCGAGCCGGTTCGGCAACCCGGAGCGGGCCGGCTCGTTGGGGCGGCAAGGAGAATCGCCGTGCAGCAACCGCCAGATCCGCCCCAGCCCCCGCAACCACCTCGGCCGCCGCAGCCGCCGCAGCCGCCGATGCCGCCGCAGCCGCCGATGCCGCCCCAGCCCCCGCCGGAGGAGCCGGGCGGAAACCCCAACATCGACGTGCCCTCGCCGCCGTCGCCGGGGAACACGCCTAATCCGGGACCGATCTCACCCGTCGGTTAGGCGCGCCGAAGCTCGGCCGACGCGACCAGAGCCTCATAATCGGGTAGCGTCGCGTCCCAATAATGTGAGCGCGCGGCGTCGAGCAGCACGAGGTACAGCTTGCCGTCGATCACGGCGCCGACCGCGCGGCCGCGCCGCCACAGCTCGTCATCGTCGAGATGCTCATAGTCGAGCTGGAACCCGTTGGCCCCAAGAAACGGCCGCGGCTGAAGCGACAGCGTCCTGAAGTCGACCGAACCGCCACGCACGCGATAGAGGCTCTCGATCATCGCGGCGACTTCCGGCGGGGTCATGTTCGAGCGGAAGACCGGCACCTGCTGGTTCGCGGTGCGCCGCTGCCGGATGAGCGACTTGCCGTCCTTGAGGCCGGTCACGAAGCTGATCCCGTCGAGTATCGGCCCGTTCAGAGTCCAGTCCTCGACCTGGCGGATATCCTCGAAGAAGATCGGGCGGTGCCGGTTCCACGGCCGGGGCGCCGAAACGACCATCGAACCGTCGCCGACCGTCACGCGCTTCACCGGAACCGCCGAATAAGCGCTGTACCCAACGCCTTCAGAGCCGACCGACGAGCAGGCTCCGAGCGCCAGCGCCGATGCCGCGAGACCCAGTTTGGAAATCCTGTTCACTTGCCCTCTCCTCACCCGGCCATCTGCCGCACCCAGGCGGCATCCGGCGCATCGGGCTTCATGGTCAGATATCGCGCAAAGGCGGCCTTCGCTTCCGTCGCTCGGCCCTGCTTCATCAGCGCTATGCCGTGCCAGCGCCAGGCGTCGGCGGGCGCGTCCGGATAGGCCACGGCCGCGGCGTAACTTTGGGCGGCGCGAGGTTCGTCGCCCGGCCGGTTGCGCAGCCGCCAGACCTCGCCCTCGTAAAAGCGCAAGAGGCCATCCCAGCCGTCCTGCGCCAAGGTCTGGATCAGATACTCGCTGGCGCCGGGGTCGTTGAGCTTGACCTGGTCGTCGAGCAAGGTCGGGCGGATCGAGTTGATCATGTCGAGATAGTGCCCGCGCTTGTTATCGTAGGGCTTGCCCGGGACCGTGATCTCGGCGGCATCGGCACGAAGATCGACCATCCGCGAGCCTTCAGACGGGTGGGTGTCGAACAGGCCGCCCTTGTGGCGGTGCTTGCCGCGATAGCGCGCGCTCGCATTCTCCTCGCCGATCAGCTGCTCCCAGATGTTCGCCATCTCGATCGGCGGATATCCGGTCTCGGCGATCAGCTTCGCGCCCATCGCGTCGGCCTCGGCCTCCATCGCCCGGCTGTACTGGAACAGCGAGAGGATCGTGCCGAGCTGCGCCAGTTGAACATAGTCGCCGAGATAGACGCCGGCGCCCGCGCCGCCGATGCCGGCGAGCATCGCACCGATCGAGAAGAGGTCGCTCTTGCGCTTCTGGTCGCGCCACGAGCGGATCATGTGGCGGCGAAGGAAGTGGCCGCTCTCGTGCGCGATCACTCCCGCGAGCTGAGCCTCGTTGCGCATTCGCAGCAGCAGCCCCGAGAAGACGACCGCGAAGCCGCTCGGAAACATCATCGCGTTGAACTCGGGAATGCGCGCCAGATAGATGCGGAAGTCCTTCGCGGCAGGGCCGCCGACCGTGCCGATGAGGTCGCGCAGATAACCGGTGAGCTTCGGATCCTGGATCAGCAGGTTCGAACCGGCGATTTCCTCCTCGGCCCGCTCCATCAGCTGCCACAGGCCGATCTCGTCGCGCTCGGTCGGGCGGTAGCCCGGGCCGACCAGGGGGACCATGTCCTGCGGACGGACGCGCGCGCTCGCCACGCCGGTATGGAGCGCGGCCGCGGCAGCGCCGCCGCCGACGAGCAGCGAGCGACGGCTGATCTCAAGGCAACGAGCGCACATCAGCGTTCCTTCGAAGCCTGCTGCACCGCGCGGCCCGGCTTCATCCGGCCGAGCAGGCGGTCGACCATTTGTGCGGCGCCCGCGGGCGTGCGGAGGTCACCGAACTTGATACCAGGAACCTGGCTTCCCGCGGCCACGACGTTGAACCAGACGACCTCGCCGGTCTTGAGGTCGACGAGTGAGGCATAGTCGAGCTGCTGCTGGCCGCCGACATTGGGCGCGCAGAAGCCGATGAAGCAGCCGGCGAGGCCGAGGATGCCGAGCGCGATCCGGCCGCCGGACGCGACCTGGTCCTCAGCATGGAGGAACAGCGCGTAATCATAACCGGTCTTCTGGCCGAGCCGCACGGCATCGGCGCCGAGCGTCCAGTCGAGCCCGCGACCGCGCTTGGTGGGCAGGCCGTCGCCAAGATATTTGTGGAGCACGATCGACTGGTCGACCGCGAAGTTCAGCCGCTCGACGTCGGCAAGCTCCTGCTCGCTGACACCAGAAAGCTGGTTGCGATGCTCGATGACGGTGACGTTGCCGCCGCGCGAAGCCTGCTGGGCGCGGAGCGCCTGGACGATGCTCGCCCTCGCCTGCTCGGTCCAGTCAGCGCGCGGCTGGACCATGCCGCCAGTCGCGATCGACCCGACCGTAACGTCCGGGCGAAGCACCAGCAGCTTGTAGTCGCCGCTGGGCGGCGTGAACTGCACGTCGGCATATTGCCGCGTCTGCACGCAGGCGCTTAGCGCGGCGCATGCGGCTAGCGCCGCGGCGAGACCCCTCTTACGCATCCTGACCCTCTCTCCGAAGGGCGTGCGCGCCCTTCCCCACCATCCTCCTGGCAAATCATGCCTGAATGATTGATGAAAGAAAAGCCTTTCTTTTTAATTGCTTAGCGTTGGCAGGAAACTCCCGCCGGTTCCGCCAGGCAGTGCCCATCGATCGAGCCGGGTACGACGGTCAGGCCGATCATCGAGGCGATCGTCGGCATGATGTCGGTTGTCTCCACCGGTCGCTCCACGGTGGCCGCGGTTACGCCCGGCCGCCAGAACAGGATTGGCACCCGCCGGTCGTAGTCATAGGGAGAGCCGTGGGTCGCGGCCGTGCGCGTCGTGTCGGAAATCGGCGTGATGTCCTTCTTCAGGAAGACGATCATGTCGCCCGACCGGCCCGCGTAGAAGCTGGCTCGGGCGCGCTGCAGCAAGCTCCAGGCGACGGGGTTGCCCGCCGGAACGGGCGTCTTCGCGAGCTGGGCCGAGGTAAAGACCGCTTCGACCTCGGGGCTGGCTCGGTAAGCGGCAACTGCGGCCTTGAGCAGCCGAGCCCGGTCGGACGGCTTGAGACGCGTATCGACGTAAATGTCGCCTTGCGGAGAACCTCCCAGCAGGCCCGGGCCGCTGAGCCCGAGCTTCGCGGCCAGCGCCTTGCCCATCGCGGCAGGGAAAAGGTCCGGGCTGACTCGCCGGGCGCCGGGAACGCCGGCAGTCCGCTCGCGCTCCGGCACATCCTTGCCGCCATGGTCGGCGGTCAGAGCCACGGCATAGGCTATTCCGCGGCTGTCGAGCGTCGCCAGGAAGTCACCCAGCTCTCGGTCGAGCTCGGTCAGCTGTAGGCACATCTCCTCGCCTTCGGTGCCATAGGCGTGGCCGACATAGTCGGTCGCCGACAGGCTGATCGCGAGCAGGTCAGGCGCATCGCCGCGGCCAAGCTTGAGCTCATCGACCAGGGCGGCAGCGAGCGCGAGCGTGTCGCCGTCGAACTCGGGCGAGGCGCGGAATCCGGCCTGGTCGCCTGCGGCACGCGCAAGGCGGCCGGCGCCGACGGACTTGCCGCCACCCTCGAGCGGGATCGCGCGCGCCTTCGATTGGCAAAACGGCGTGGGCTCGAGCTCCTCGCGCGGTGCAGCAAGCGCGGCCGCGACGGCTGCATTCACCTTGGGCACCACCGTCGGCACCGGCACGGCGGCGAGGTCCGTGTCATATCTGGTGCCGGTCCAGTACCAGCGCTGGTCGGGGCGCTGGCCGCCCATCATGATCGCGGCGCGGTCCTTGCCCGAGACGGCGACGGTGCGGCTAGCCGGCCAGCGCCCTTTCATCAGCTCGCCCAGCGTGGGCACCAGCAGGTGCTTGGGCGATACCTTATAGGCGATAGAGCTGCTGCCGGGCACGCTCTCGTCCTCGGCGCAATAGACGCTGACGTCGGACCGGCCGACCTTCTGGTCGATCCAGAAGTTCGAGATGATCCCGGTGCGCGCCGGATGGCCGCCGGTCAGGATCGTCGAATGTCCCGGGCAGGTCTCGGTCGCGGCGTGGCTCTGGTAGCCGTTGCGGTACACGGTCCCACTGCTCAGGCGCGCCAGGCCGCCGCTCCAGTGCGGGCGATACTCGTCGAATAGGTCGGCCGAAAACTGGTCGACGGAGATGACGACGAGGAGCTTCGGGGGACCCTGGACGGCCGGGGCAGCAGGTGCCTCAGCCTCGGAACGGCACGCACACAAGGCCATCGCGGCCGCGAGGAGGATTTTACGCATCGGCAATGCCTATGCGCGCGGAATGTGTCAGTCCAGTTTCGCCCGAAGCCGCTCGTTGACCAGTTGCGGATTGGCCTTGCCGGCCATCGCCTTCATCACCTGGCCGACGAAGAAACCGAACAGCTGCTGCTTGCCCGCCTTGTACTCGCCGACCTTGTCGGCGTTGGCCGCGAGGACCTTCTCGATCTCGGCATCGATCGCGCCCGTGTCGCTGGTCTGCTTGAGGCCGCGCTCCTCGACGATCTTCGACGCAGGATCGCCCGTTTCGAGCATGATCTCGAACACCTGCTTGGCGATGGTGCCCGAGATGGTGCCGTCGGCGACGAGCTTGAGAAGCTCCGCCGCATGGGCCGGCGAGACAGGGCTTTCGGCCATCGATTCGCCGCGCCGGTTCAGGGCGCCGAACAGTTCCGCGACGGTCCAGTTGGCCGCCTGCTTCGGGTCGACGTCGGTCGCGAGAAGCGCGTCGAACCAGCCGGCCGTCTCGACTTCGGCGGTCAGCACCGACGCGTTGTACGGCGAGATCCCCATGAGCTCGTAGCGCTTGCGCTTGGCGTCGGGCAGTTCGGGGATCGACTTGCGGCAATCCTCGAGGAAGGACTCGTCGAGCTCGAGCGGGAGCAGGTCGGGGTCGGGGAAGTAGCGATAGTCGTGCGCGTCCTCCTTGGACCGCAGCGAGCGAGTCACGCCCTTGTCCGGGTCGAACAGCCGGGTCTCCTGGGCGACCGTGCCGCCGCCCTCGATCAGCTCAACCTGGCGCTTCGCCTCATGCTCGACGACCTGCATGACGAAGCGGACGCTGTTGACGTTCTTGGTCTCGGTCCGGGTGCCGAATTCCTCGCCGGGCTTGCGCACGCTGACGTTGACGTCGGCGCGCATCGAGCCTTCCTCCATGTTGCCGTCGCATGAGCCGACGTAGCGGAGGATCGAGCGCAGCTTGCGGAGGTAAGCGCCGGCCTCGGCGGGCGAGCGCATGTCGGGCCGCGAGACGATCTCCATCAGCGCGACGCCCGAGCGGTTGAGGTCGACGTAGCTCATCGTCGGGTGCTGGTCGTGCATCAGCTTGCCCGCGTCCTGCTCGACATGGATGCGCTCGATCCCAATCCGCTTGGCGCTGCTCTCGTCCTTGTCGTCGAGCAGCACCTCGATCTCGCCCTCGCCGACCAGCGGGTGGTAGAGCTGGCTGATCTGATAGCCCTGCGGCAAATCGGCGTAGAAATAGTTCTTGCGGTCGAAGCGCGACCATTTGTTGATCTTCGCTTCGAGCGCCATACCGGTGCGCACCGCCTGGCGGATGCATTCGCGGTTCGGGACGGGAAGCATGCCGGGCATGGCCGCGTCGACCAGGCTCACCTGCGTATTCGGCTCGGCCCCGAACGCGGTGGCCGCGCCCGAGAAGAGCTTGGCCCTGGAGACGACCTGCGCGTGGACCTCGAGGCCGACCACGACCTCCCACTCGCCGGTTTCGCCCTTCACCCGATATGCCGCTTCGACCGTCATCAAATTCGTCCCTGAGCCTCGAGATCGCGCACGATGCCGACCATCGCGCGCGCCCATGCCGTCCAGTTGAGGCGCGCCTCATAGGTGTCGCGCGTCGACCTGCGCAATGCTTGGTAGCGAGCGCGGTCGCTCCACAGACCGGCAATGGTGTCGGCATAGGCCGCCGCGTCGGCACCTTCGGGCAGCACGATGCCATTCTCGCCGTCGCGGACCACGCTCGCGACTCCGCCGACGTCGGCGGTGATCGCTGGAGTGCCGAACATCGCCGCCTCGGCGAAGACCATCGGCGTGCAGTCCTGCTTGGTCGGCAGGACGAACAGGCTGGCCTCGCGATAGAGTTCCTGCATGCGGGCAAGTTGCGCAGGATCTTCCTTGCCGAGCCGCCCGTGGTACGTGACGTCGACCCCTTGCGGGAAGGGATCCTCGGGCTTGACGCCGACCAGGTCGACCGAGACCGGGATGCCACGCTCGGTGAGCAGCCGCGCCGCCTCGAGCACGACATCGCCTCCCTTGCGCTTCCACTGGCCGGCGACGAACAGGAGGCGGCAGCGATCCTCGTTGGCGGTCAATCGGGCCTGTTCGCGCGGGACATCCTCGAGGTTGCAGCCCCACAAGACCACCGACATGTTCGCCGGGTCGCCGCCGTAGTCGCGGACCGCCGAATCCGCCGCCCATTGCGACGAGAAGCTGGCGTGCAGCGAATGGATCGCGGCCCGGTCGGCGCGATGCTTGAAGGCCGTCTCCCGGTCCGACATGTACCCGTAAACGCCGTAGTAAGTGCCGACCATCAGGGCGTGGGTGGCATCCGACACGTTGATCACCGGCATGCGCTTCGACAGGAAGATCGCCATCGGTGAATCGACGACGTTGATGACCACTGCTCGCTTCCCCCTGAAGCGGCCCGCGAACTGCCGGGCGCAATAGCGCAGGAACAAGTCGGAATGGTCCGGGTCCATCCTGGGGAACAGGCGGAGGAGCTTCCGCATCACCCGGCGCTGCATGAAAAAGCGTGGGAAGCGGACGATTTCGAGGTCGGGGACCTCGCGCTTCAGCGCCTCCGCCATGTGGTAGATGGTCGTCGAAAAGGCGTTGATGTCGAGCGCGTCGTGCGACGACGAGAAGACGATGGTCAGCGGCCGCGGGTCAGGCATCACGCGCACAGGTGGGCGCAGGTCACCACCACTTTTCAGGCCGCGCGGTGAAGCCCGCGCGCTCCTCGATCGCGAGGCCGGCGTTGAGCACCGTCTGCTCGTCGAGCTCGTTGCCGATGATGTGCAGGCCAAGCGGCAGGCCCTGTCCGTCTAGGCCGCCGGGGACGCTCATGGCCGGAAGCCCGGCAAGGCTTGCCGGCACCGCGAACACGTCGTTCAGGTACATCGCGAGCGGGTCGGTCGTCTCGCCGATGCCGAACGCGGCGGAGGGCGCTGTCGGGGTCAGGATCAGGTCGCACTGCTCGAAGGCCTTCGCGAAATCCTGCTTGATGAGCGCGCGGACCTTCTGCGCCTTGGTGAAGTAAGCGTCGTAGAAGCCGGCGGAGAGAACGTAGGTGCCGATCATGATCCGGCGCTTGACCTCGGCGCCGAAACCCTGGGCGCGGGTTGCCGCGTACATGTCGTCGAGCGTCTTCACGCCCTCGACCCTCAAGCCATAGCGGACGCCGTCGTAGCGGGCGAGGTTGGACGAGGCCTCCGCCGGCGCGATGATGTAATAGGTCGGGAGCGCATATTGGGTGTGCGGGAGGCTGATTTCGACCGGCGCCGCGCCAGCATCCTTCAGCCATTCGATGCCCTGGTCCCACAAGGCGTTGATCTCCGCGGGGACGCCGTCGATCCGATATTCCCTGGGGATACCGACGCGCTTGCCCCTGAGATCGCTCGACAAATTGGCTTCCCACTGCGGCACGGGAAGATCAAGCGAGGTCGAATCCTTAGGATCGAAGCCGGCCATGGCCTCGAGCAGGGTCGCGCAGTCGCGCACCGTCCGAGCCATCGGCCCTGCCTGGTCGAGGGAGCTCGCGAAGGAAACGATGCCCCAGCGCGAGCAGCGGCCGTAGGTCGGCTTGATCCCGCAGATGCCGGCGAACGCGGCCGGCTGGCGGATCGAGCCGCCGGTATCCGTTCCGGTCGCGCCAGGCGCGATGTGCGCCGCGACGGCTGCCGCAGAGCCGCCGGAAGACCCGCCCGGCGTCAGGCTGACGTTGCTGCCCGACCTCCTCCACGGAGAGAGAACTGGCCCGTAAGCACTTGTTTCATTTGATGAACCCATCGCGAATTCATCCATGTTGAGCTTGCCGAGCATACCCGCGCCAGCCTTGCGCAGGTTGGCCGTGACAGTGCTTTCGTAGCGCGGCCTGAAGCCCTTGAGGATGTTGCTGCCGGCCGTCGTGTCGACGCCCTTCGTTGCAAACAGGTCCTTGATGCCGAGCGGAATGCCGGCGAGCGATCCCGTCGCCCTGCCTGAATCCGCGGCCTCGGCGGCCGCGAGCGCGTCGTCGGGCGTAGTGACAGTGTAGGCATTAAGCGCCTTCGCGGCAGACACGGCCCCGTTATAGCTTTCGGCAATCTCGCGCGCCGTGAACTCGCGCGAGCGGAGGCCGTCGCGCAGCTCGGCGATTGTCTTTGCGGTGAGCTCCAACACTATTCGATGACCTTGGGAACGGCGAAGAAGCCGTGCTGCGCAGCGGGCGCGTTGGCAAGCACGTCGTCGCGAATGTTCCCGTCATTGACGACGTCGTCTCGCAGGCGAAGTTTCTGGTCGATGACCGCCGTCAGCGGCTCGACGCCGTCGGTGTTCACCTCGCCGAGCTGCTCGACCCAGCCGAGGATATTATTGAGCTCGGGCGCGAGGCGCTCGATCTCCTCGTCGCTCATCGCGATGCGCGCGAGCTTGGCGATGTGCCGCACCTGTTCATTCGTCACTGACATGATGCGGCGCGGATAGCGGCGGGTTCCCCCGCCTTCAACCGCCTTGCCCAGCGATGCGCTCGCCAATAGGGCCGCGGGCCATGTACGCCCGGCGCTTCCTCGGCTGTATCGTCGTCCTTACGCTCTTGTTCGTAGCGGGGGCGTTCGCCTTCTATCAGTGGGGCGGCCGGGTGCTGGTTCAGCAGTCGGTTCCCAAGGGCCACTTTGAGCAGGCCCAAGCAGGCGACGGTCCGGACTATACCCAGTCGTCGAGCTGGATCGCGCGCCCCGGAATGGCCGGCGACCCCGCGGATTGGCTCCCTGACGGCCAAGCGCCGGAAAGCAGCGGAAAGGTTGCCGTCTTCTACGTCCACCCGACGACCTATCTCGACCGCGATCGCTGGAATGCGCCGCTCGATGTCGGCGGCGAAACCGAATACCGAACCCGCCTGTTCGTCCAGAGCCAGGCGAGTGCGTTCAACCGCGTCGGCGAGATCTGGGCGCCGCGCTACCGGCAGGCGGCCTATGGCGCCTTCCTCCTCAAGAGCGAGGATGCGGAGAAGGCGCTCGACTTAGCCTATGGCGACGTTGCAGCCGCGTTCGACCAATTCGTACGCGAAGCAGGCGACCGTCCGATCATCCTCGCCGCGCACAGCCAGGGCGCCCTGCACCTCGAGCGGCTGCTCAAGGAGAAGGTGGCGGGTAAGCCGATCGCCGAGCGCATCGTCGCGGCGTATGTCGTCGGGTGGCCGATCAGCACCAAATCCGATCTGGGAGCTCTCGGCCTACCCGCCTGTGCGTCGCGCGAGGAGACGGGGTGCATCCTGTCATGGATGACCTTCGGCGACCCGCCCAATCCGGATTTCATCTTCGACCAGTGGCAGAAGACCCGCGGCTTCGACGGCGGCGAGCGCCGGCGGGAAGACACTTTGTGCGTCAATCCGATCAGCGGCGGAAAGGATGGGTCCGCCGACCCGCGCGATAATCCGGGGACTCTGGTACCGACGCCCGACCTCAAGTCGGCCACGCTTCAGGCCGGCGCCGTCGGCGGCCTTTGCAAGGACGGGCTGCTGATCATCGATGGCCAGGTGCCCGGCCTTGGGGGCTTCGTGCTTCCAGGCAACAATTACCACGCCTACGACTACGCATTGTTCTGGGGCGCGATTGCCCGGGACGCCGCAGCAAGGGTCGCCGCATGGCAGCGCTGATCACCGCTGACACGGGCGAGTTCGCGGCCGAGCTTGCGGACGGCGGCAAGCTCGCCGGGCTCGACGTCGGGACCAGGACCATCGGCCTCGCGATCTGCGACGCCGGCTGGCACTTCGCCGGTCCCGTGGAAACGATCCGCCGAACCAAGTTCACCCAGGACCTCCAGGTGCTGCGAGCCTTCGTGGCACGCGAGCACGTCGTGGGCATCGTGGTGGGCCTGCCGCTCAGCATGGACGGAAGCGATAGCCCGCGCACGCAATCGGTCCGGGCCTTCGCGCGAAACCTCGCTCCACTCGAGCTTCCGGTGCTGCTGTGGGACGAGCGCTGGTCGACGCAGGCCGTCGAGCGGGCGATGATAGAAGCCGACGTCAGCCGCGCCAGGCGCGCCGAGAAAGTCGATGCGCTTGCGGCGGCCCACATCCTGCAGGGAGCGATCGACGCGCTGGCCAACCTGCCCGGCCCGCAATAAGCAGCGCAAGCGTGGACATCCTCTCCATTGACGCCCTGAGCGACGGCGAGATTGCGGCGATCCTTGACCGCTCCGCGCAGTTCTTCGCCGGCAATCGCGGCCGGCGCGCGACCGAGCGGCTCCACGGCAAGATCGTCTTCAACCTCTTCTACGAGAACTCGACCCGTACCGCGATGTCGTTCGCGACCGCCGCGCACCGCCTGGGGGCATCCGCAATCTCGCTCTCCGTCGAGCGCAGCTCCGTGCAAAAAGGCGAGACGCTCGAGGACACAGCGCGCACGCTGAACGCGATGCGTCCGGACGCCCTCGTCATCCGCCATCGCGAGAATGGCGCGCCGGCTGCCGTCGCGTTGATCATGGACGCGCCGGTGCTCAATGCCGGCGACGGGACGAACGAACATCCGACCCAGGCGCTGCTCGACGCCGCCACGATACGCCACCGCTTCGGAGATCTCGCCGGACTGAAGGTCGCGATTTGCGGGGACATTCGCCACAGCCGTGTTGCGCGGTCCAACGCCAAGCTCCTGCCGCGGCTGGGCACGGACGTGCGGCTTGCAGGACCGCCAGGGCTGATGCCCGACGGCATCCCGCCTCTCTCGGTGGACGAGGCGATCGCCGACGCCGACGTGGTGATGATGCTGCGCGTCCAGCGCGAGCGGCTCGAGGAGGAACTGGGCGATGGGCCCGGGGAATATCTCGACCGCTACGGCCTGACGCGCGAGCGGCTCGCGACGGCGTCAGCGCAAGCGGTGGTCATGCACCCCGGCCCGATGAACCGGGGGGTCGAGATCGATTCGGGAGTCGCCGACGATCCCGAGCGGTCCCTGATCACGCTCCAGGTCGAAATGGGCGTGGCCGTGCGAATGGCCTGCCTGGAACTGCTGATCTCCGGCGAAAGGCCCTAGCGCGACGCGTACTGGACCGGCTGGTCGCCCGCGGTGTTGCGGACGAAGCAGCTGGCCCCCTGTCGGCGCAGCGCCATGCACAGGTTGCGCGCATCGGCGTCGCTGGTGAAGCCGCGGACCGACAAGCGGTAGAATATGCCCTTGGGGCTCGCGAACTTCGCGCTCATCGGCATGTAGGCCTTGAGCGCGCCATATTTCCTGGCCGAGCCGTTCCACGCGGCAAGCACGCGATCGGGCGAGCCGTAGGCGCCGAGCTGGACGACGGCAGGCGAGTTGCCGCGCCGCGCAGCGGCAGCAACCACCACGCGCGGCTTCGGCTTGGCGACCGGCGCAGGATGGTGCGGCATCACCGATGCAAGCACGGCCTTGGCTTCGGCAACCGCGCTCGAAGCGAGCGTGGCCAGCGTCGGGCGCGAAGGCGGCGGAGCGGGCGGCACTGAAGCGACGACGACGGGCGCCGGCGCGACCGGGGCCGCAGCAGCGGCGACGGGGGCGGCGGCGACAGCGACGGGCGCCGCGACCGGCGCTTCGACGGCCGCTTCGACGGGAGCCTGGGGTGCCGCCTGGGCGAGCTGCGTATCAGGGTGCGCCAGCGCGAGGCGAACCGGCTGGCCCTCATCGACGGCGGCCGGAGTCACGCCGACCAGCGCAGCGACCTGCTCGGCCGGCGACTTGGGCGACGCGAGCTGCATCCACTGATGGATACGCGTGTCGAGCTGACCGGCGGGGACGTCCTGCGCAGCGATCGCACGGGCATTGTCCCAGTTGCCGGCAAAGGCATAAGCAAGCGCCAGGTTCTGACGAACCGTTGCATCGGCGTTGGTCTGGCGCGCAGCCGGCTCCAGGACCCGGATCGCCTCGCTGGTCCGACCGGCGAGCGCCAGCGCAAGGCCATAGTTGGAATCGCCGAGCGCCGGACGGGCAAGCTTAAGGGTCGCGATCGCATCAGCCTTCTTGCCGAGCGCGATCTGGACGAGCGCAAGCTTGAGCATGACCTGCGCCTGATCGGGGTAGATGCTGAGCGCGTCCTTGTAGGCAGCTTCCGCCGAGCGGAACCGGCCGCCAGCGAAATAGGCATTGCCGAGCAGGGCGCGGAAGCCCGCGTCGCTCGGCGACTTGGCCACGGCCTTTTCGGCAAAATCGATCGCCTCGGGGATCCTGTTGGCGTTGAGCGCGACCTGCGCCCGAGTGGCAAAACCGATGTCGCCCGGGGCCCTGCTGCTCATGCCCAGCTGCTCACCATGGTGAGCCTGAGAGGCCGCGCAACCGGCCACTATTGAGGCGAGAACGACGATCGAGGCAGCTGAACTGCTACGAAGCGGCTTGTTCATTGGTCTTACCCCCACGTTTTGCCTTTTCGGCGAGCCCGTCGAGATCGGGCATGCGCTCGAGCAACTGGTCGAGCGCGTCGGTCACAAGCTGTTGCGCGGAGCGCCCGTCCACGGCGCATGCCAGCCTCAGCTTGAGATGACGGTTTGGATCGAGGCGGAGCGTGAACGCCGCCTTGGATTTGCTGCCCGCGACCGAACGCGGACGCGGGGCCCGGCGCGGAGCGGGAACGGGCACGACGGCGACGACGGCCGGCTTGGAGACAGCCGGCTGCTTGACGAGCACCGACGTCGGCGCAGGCGCCGCTTCGGCTTCGGCTTCGGGCTCGTAGGGCTCGGCGGTCTCGTCGACCTCTTCGTCGGCGACCTCCTCGTCCGCATCTTCCTCGCATTCGTACAGACGCTCGGCGAGCTCGGCCTGCTGGTCATGGACCGGCGAGCCGATCGGGGTCAGGCCGGTCGGATGCGCGCGAGGATGCTCGACGACATCATCGCCAAAGGCATCATGATCGGCATCGCGCGCGGTCTCGGCGGCCTTCGGCGGCTCGAACCCCATGTCGTTCCAGCCGAGGTCCTCGAGGCCGTTGCCGACCTGCCCGAAGCCCTGCGGCCGCATGGCCGGGCGGGCTGCGCCCTTGCGAGCGAGAAGTCCGGAGGAGAGAGAAGCGAAAGGCTTTGCTTCGGTGGGCACCACCATGCCCCCTTACTGGCCGACGACCCGGCGGCCGAAGCCGCCGACTGGACGCGGGCTCGCGGCGGCAGCGCCCGGCGCCGCGCCTGGCGCAGCGAACACGGTACGGCGGAAATTCTTTTCCAGCCGGTCCGAAATATATTCCCACAGCTCGGTCACTTCCTTGGCCGAGCGGCCCTGCGGGTCGATTTCCATGACGGTGCGGCCGTCGATCATCGAGGCGGCGAAATCCGTGCGATGGTGGATGGTGACCGGCGCGACGGTGCCGTGCTGCGACAGCGCCACCGCGGCTTCGTAGGTAATCTTGGCCTTGGGCGTCGCCGCATTGACGACGAAGATCAGCGGCTTTCCGGCGCGGTCGCACAGGTCGACGGTCGCGCCGACCGCGCGAAGATCGTGCGGGCTCGGCCGGGTCGGGATGACGATCAGCTCGGCGACGGCGATGACGCTCTGGATGGCCATGGTGATCGCGGGCGGGGTGTCGATGACGGCGAGGCGAAAGCCCTGCTGGCGAAGCACTTCGAGGTCGGATGCAAGACGGGCGACGGTGGTCTGGGCAAAGGCCGGCATCTCGGCCTCGCGTTCGTTCCACCAATCGGCGAGGCTGCCCTGCGGGTCGATGTCGATCAGGCAGACCGGGCCCGCCCCAGAGAGCTGGGCCTGCACCGCAAGATGTCCGGACAGAGTCGTCTTACCGGACCCGCCCTTCTGCGATGCCATTGCCAGGACGCGCATGCTTTTCCCCTCGCGTGAATTGACGTCAGTTCAGCGAGCGGAGTGACATTGCAGCCTCTAAAATCTGGTTAACGTCGGCACGACCCTGTTTGCGGTTGCGACGCTCTCGGCTAAGGGAAGCCAAGGGTGGGTTAAGGCATGAGTCCCAAATACTTAGTTGCGGCAATTCTGGCGGCAGCTCTGGCTGCCCCCGTCGCCGCGCAATCGGTCAAGGCCGGCATCGAAGCCTGGCAGCGCGCCGATTATTCGAGCGCCGTGGCGATCTGGCGGCCGCTCGCGGAAGGCGGCGACGCCGACGCTCAGTTCAATCTCGGCCAGGCCTATCGTCTTGGCCGCGGCGTCCAGCTGGACCTGGCGGCCGCGAAGATCTGGTTCGAACGCGCTGCCCGGAGCGGCCATCTCGACGCCCAGACGACGCTCGGGCTCCTGACCTTCCAGAACGGCGACCGCGCCGCGGGTCTCAAATGGCTCAAGCAGGCGGCCGACCAGGGCGAGCCGAGGGCGCTGCTGGTCTATGGAACCGCACTCTACAATGGCGATGGCGTGCCGCAGGACCGGCTGCTCGGCTATGCCTATGTCAGCCGCTCGGCCGCGCTGGGCCTCGAGCCCGCCAAGGACACGCTCGCCCAGCTCGACCAGCTGATGACGCCGGCCGATCGCCAGAAGGGCCTGGCGCTTTCGCGCGCGGTACCAAGTGGCTCGCCCGTCCCGGCGAAGACAGCCAAGCCGACGCGCCTTGCCCAAGCGACGACGAAGGTGCCGCCCTCCAAGCCTGCACCCGTGAAGGTCCAGCCGGCGGCTTCCAGGCCGGCGCCGGCAGCCGCGAGCGGCGCGTGGCGGATCCAGCTAGGTGCCTTTTCCCAGCGCGGGGCTGCCGAGGCGCTGTACCAGCGCGTGTCGGGCAAGGCCGCGCTTGCCGGCCGCAGTCCCTATTATATCGCCAGTGGGTCGATCACCCGGCTCCAGGTGGGACCTTTCGCGAGCAAAGGCGCGGCGTCGGCGGCCTGCGGAGCGATCGGCGTGTCCTGCTTCCCAGTCCCAGCGAAGTAGCTAACGGCGGAACCAGTCGCGGCGGCTGACGCCCTGCACCCACAATAATGCGTCAAGCCCGTGGTGCCGGAGCTCGGCGTCGGCGACCTCGACCAACGCCGGCTTGGCGCGGAAGGCGATCCCCAGCCCCGCCTCCTCGATCATCAGCTTGTCGTTGGCGCCGTCGCCAATCGCGAGCACGTCCTCGCGCCCAAGCCCAAGCTGCTCGCGCACCTCGATAAGCGCGTCGCGCTTGCTCATCGCGTCGAGGATCGGGTCGCCAACCTCGCCCGAAAGCTTGCCGCCGGCGAACACCAGGCGGTTGGCGCGCACCCGGTCGAACCCCGCGGTACGCGCGACCGGCTCGGCAAAGGACAGGAATCCGCCCGAGACCAGCAGGCAGCTGGCCCCGCCCGCCCGCATCGTCTGGACCAAGGTCTCCGCACCCGCCGTCAACCGCACTCGCTCGTCGAGGCAGCGTTTCAGCTCGCTCTCGTCGAGCCCGGCAAGCAGGCGGACCCGCTCCCTCAAGGCTCCAGGGAAATCGAGCTCACCCTGCATCGCCCGTTCGGTGATCCGCGCGACCTTGTCCTTGAGGCCGGCGTAGTCGGCAAGCTCGTCGATGCATTCCTGGCCAATGACGGTCGAATCCATGTCGGCGACGAGCAAGCGCTTCCAGCGCGGCTCATCGGGCTGGACGACGATGTCCACGCCCTCGAGGCCGTCCAGCGCCCAGCGGGCATCCCTCGCCTTGCCGGCGAAGCGCAGGTCCGCCGCATCGCCCTCGTCGACCCATCCGAGGAAGACGGCGGCCGGATCGAACTCACGCAGAAGGCCGAGCGCGCGGTCGACCAGCCTGTCATCGAGCTGTCCCGCTGCTATCAGCGTTGCGATCGCCATGGCTGAAGTTCGTCCTCCACTTGTCGTCATCGCCGGGCCGACCGCCAGCGGCAAGTCGGCTTTGGCCCTCGCGCTTGCTCAGCAAATCCGAGGCGTGATCGTCAACGCCGACAGCGCGCAAATCTATCGCGACCTCAAGATTCTGAGCGCCGCGCCGACGCCTGAAGAGCTCAAGAAAGCCGATCATCGGCTGTACGGCATTCGCGATGCCGCTCTACCATGCTCTGCCGCCGATTGGGCGGAGATCGCGCGCGACGAGATCGCGGACATCCATCGCAGCGGCCGAACGCCGATCCTCGTCGGTGGCACCGGGCTTTACCTCCGCACGCTGCTCGACGGCATTGCGCCCGTCCCGGCGATCGACCCCGAGGTCAGGGCCAGGGTCCGCGACGCGGACACGGCCGACAGTTACGCGAAGCTCACGACCTTCGATCCTGGTGCCGCCGCGCGGCTCAAGCCCGCGGACACGGCGAGGGTCAACCGTGCGCTGGAGGTCATCCTGTCGACTGGGCGGACGCTCGGCGAATGGCAGCAGCAGCGCGAAGGAGGAATCGCCGAGCACTTATCGCTTCGGCCGCTGATCCTGCTCCCCCCGCGCAAATGGCTTTATGCCCGCTGCGACGAGCGGTTTGCACACATGATCGACCAGGGTGCGGTGAGCGAGGTCGAGGCGCTGCTTGCGCGACGGCTCAACCCCAACCTGCCGGCGATGCGCGCGATCGGCGTCCGGGAGCTCTCGGCCTATCTCCTCGGCCAAGGCTCGCTCGACGAGGCCGTCGCCGCGGGCCGCCAGGCGACCCGGCGCTATGCCAAGCGCCAATATACCTGGTTCGCGCATCAGCCCCCGGCCGCGTGGCTAAGGTTCCAGGAGCCGCTCGACGTCGACCGGCTCGGCGAAGCGCTGGCTCTGCTCAGCGCGAAGGGCTAGGCGCCGCGCGATGGAGCTGATCCGCGACGCCGACATCGATCCTGCCCCGCTGGCCGGCAAGCGTGTCGCGATCCTTGGCTACGGCAACCAGGGGCGCGCCCAGGCGCTCAACCTTCACGACAGCGGCATCGACGTCGTGGTTGGCCTGCGTGGCGGGTCGGGGAGCGCGATCGAGGCTGAAGCGGCAGGTCTTTCCACCGCCCTTGTCGAAGACGCGGTCGCGTCCGCCGACGTCGTGATGATGCTTGCGCCCGACGAGATCCACGCGGCACTCTATCGCGAGATCGAGCCGCATCTTCGCCAGAGCGCGGCGCTGGGCTTCAGCCACGGGCTGTCGGTGCGCTTCGAATTCATCGAGCCACGGGCCGACCTCGACGTATTCCTGATCGCCCCCAAGGGGCCGGGCACCGCGCTTCGCTCGCTCTACACCGAGGGCAAGGGAATGCTCGCGGCCTGGGCGGTCGGCCAGGATGCGACTGGCAATGCTCGCAGCATCGCGCTGGCCTATGGCCGCGCGATCGGCTGCGGCCGTGCCGGGTTGATCGCCACCAGCTTTGCCGAGGAAGCCGAGGCCGACCTGTTCAACGAGCAGGCGGTTGTGTGGGGCGCGGTGCCCGAGCTGCTCATCGCGGGTTTCGAGACCCTCGTCGCGGGCGGCGTCTCGCCCGAGCTCGCCTATCTCGAATGCGTCGGCGAGCTGAAGCTGCTTGCCGACCTCATCGAAGCGCGCGGGATCGCGGGCATGCGAGAGGTCATTTCCAATACCGCGGAGCTCGGTGCGCTGCTTGGCGGACGGCGCATCGTCGACGAGAGCGTGCGCAGGCGAATGGCCGAAGTGCTGACCGAAGTCCGCGCCGGCAGGTTCGCGGGCGAGCTGCGGCAGGAAGAGGCAAGCGGTTACGCGCGGCTTGAGCGAGCGCGCGAGGAAAACCGCAAGACCTTGCTCGAAGAGACCTACCGCCGCCTTAGCGACGCCGAAAGTTAATCAGCCGATCGTCTGCCGTGCCGGCTCGGGGCGGTCACCTGTGCTTGCACGCTCAAGATAGGCGCGTTGCATCTTGCGATGCGTTTCCGCGACCTTCGGGTCGGCCGCGCTCGACGCCAGCTCCTGCTCCTCGGCCGCGCGCTGCGCGAAATAGATGCGGTCCTGGTCAGCCATGGCGCGCCTCCTCGTCAGCGAAGCGCGGAAACTAGCAGATTCAGGCCTCTTCCGCGACCGTTTGTTTCGCCCGCTCGATCGCTTCGAGGAGGATCCGGCGAGCGTCGGCGGCATCACCCCACTTGCCGACGCGGACCCATTTCTCGGCTTCGAGGTCCTTATAGTGAGTGAAGAAATGCTCGATCTGCTGAAGCACGATCGATGGCAGGTCCTGCCGCTCGCCAACGTCGGAGTAATAAGGGAAGGTCGAATCGACGGGCACGCAGATCAGCTTCTCGTCGCCGCCATGCTCGTCCTCGAGGTTGAGGACGCCGATCGGCCGGGCGCGGACGACGCATCCGGGAACGAACGACGAGCGGGCGATCACCAGCGCGTCGAGCGGGTCGCCGTCCGGCGAGAGCGTATGCGGGACGAATCCGTAGTTCGCCGGATAGCGCATCGGCGTGTGAAGGATCCGGTCTACGAACAAGGCGCCAGAGACCTTGTCGAACTCGTACTTCACGGGCTCGCCGCCCACGGGGACTTCGATGATGACGTTGATGTTCTCGGGCGGATTGTCGCCAGTCGGGATGAGATCGATGTTCATTGCAGCTGGCCGGTGCCCCTAAACAGCGCGAGCCCCAAGAACAATGCCGACACGCTCGCTGCCACCGAACCCACCATATAACCCGCAGCGAGGCCGTAGGCGTGGCGCTCGATCAGCAGCGCGCTATCGAGGCTGAAGGCGGAAAAGGTCGTGAATCCGCCGAGAATGCCGGTTGTGAGGAACAGCCGCACATGCTGGCCGATGCCCGGACGGAAGGCGAAATAACCGGCGAGCAAGCCCATCAGGAACGAGCCGACGACGTTGACGATCAGCGTGCCGAAGGGAAATCCATAGCCGAACAGGCGGGCGGAACCGACATTCACGCCGTGGCGCAAGGCCCCACCAACCCCGGCCCCAAGGAAGACGATCAGATAGAGCATCGCCGCGTTGCTTACTTCCGGCCGAACAATTTTTCGATCTCATTATGCCGGAGCCACCGCGGACACGCTGCACAGCTTGGTGAACTGGCGCGGGACATGTCGCCGATGCTAGGGAGACAAAGAGCAACAGGAGGGTCCAATGACGAAATCGCTATTGCTGCTTTCTGTCACACTGCTGCTGCCGGCATGCCAGCAAGCTCAAAAGCCGGCGAGCAACGCCGGCGAGGCGAATAGCAGCGCTACTGTCGAGCCACGGGCGGATGAGCAGGCAATCCGAGCGCAGGTCGATCGTTGGCTCCAACTCGTAAAGGCCAAGGACGCAGCAGCCATTGCGCAACTCTACACCGAGGACGGGGCGGTGATGCCGCCAAACGGCCCGATCGGCAAAGGCCGCGCCGCGATCCAGCAGGCATGGGCATCCATGATGGGCACTCCGGGTTTCGATCTGACCTTCGTTCCGGAGCAGATCATCGTGTCATCGTCGGGCGACATGGCGCTCGACCGGGGCACGTACAAGCTAGCGGTTGCGCCCAAGGGCAGCGCACAGACCGACACCGGCAAATATGTGGTTGTCTGGCGGAAGGTCGGCGGCGAATGGAAAGCGGCCGCGGACATATTCAACAGCGATTTGCCAGCCAGCTAACGGCGTCACTTCCGCCCGAACAATTTCTCGATCTCGCCGTGACCCAGCTTCACCCAGGTCGGCCGGCCGTGGTTGCACTGGCCCGATCGCGGCGTGACCTCCATTTCGCGCAGCAGCGCATTCATCTCGGCGACGGACAGGACACGGCCGGCGCGGACCGAGCCGTGGCAGGCGATGGTCGCGGCAACATGGTCGAGCTTGTCCCGCAGGCTTAAGGGTCCGCCGAGCTCGGCGATCTCGGCGGCAAGGTCGGCGAGCAGGCCCGCGACGTCGGTCTTGCCCAGCGCCGCGGGCACCGACCTGACCAGGACAGCCGTCGTTCCGAACCGCTCCACCTCGAGCCCCATTTCGGCAAGCTCGGCAGCGGCCCCGTCGAGCCGGTCGCAATCGGGCTCTTCGAGCTCGACGACGGTCGGGATCAGCAGCGCCTGGCGGGCGACGCCGCCCCCTTCCCGCGCGGCGCGCATCCGCTCGAGCACCAGCCGCTCGTGCGCAGCGTGCTGGTCGACGATGACCAAGCCGTCCTCCGCCTCGGCGACGATGTAGGTCGCGGCGACCTGGCCGCGCGCAACGCCGAGGGGATAGCTCGGCACAGGCTCGACGGCGCGCTCGGCGCGGGCATGAGGAACGAACGAGACCGGCTCGAACGCCCGCTGCTCCTCCCGGACTACCGCCGGCCCGACCGCCAGCGCCGGCTGTGCCTCGTAGCTTTCGCTGGTCGTCCACATGACGGGCGCCGCGGCTTGCTCGCGGGCGGCGCTGCGCTGGCTCTCCTCGTCGAGCGCGTGGCGAAGACCCCCGACGATCAGCCCCCGCACCGCTGACGGATCGCGGAAGCGCACCTCGGTTTTCGCCGGGTGCACGTTGACGTCGACCTCGTCGAGCGGGACGTCGAGGAACAAGGCGGCGAGCGGATGGCGGTCGCGGGCGATGAGGTCGCGATAGGCGGCGCGTAGCGCTCCGACCAGCAGCCGGTCCTTCACCGGCCGCGAATTGACAAACAGATATTGCTGGTCGGCGACACCCCGGTTGAAGGTGGGGAGGCTGATGACCCCGGTGAGGCGAAGGCCCTCACGCGTGCAGTCGATCCCGACCCCATGCCGATCGAGCTCATGGCTCAACAGCTCCGCGACGCGCGTCGGCGCATCCGCCGGCTGGAGGGTCAGGATACGGCGACCGTCATGGTCGAGCGTGAAGCCAACGTCGCTGCGCGCCATCGCGAGGCGCTTCACCGCGTCGAGGCAGGCGGCATATTCGGCGCGCGGGCTGCGCAGGAACTTGCGCCTTGCGGGAACCTTGTCGAACAGGCCCTCGACCCGAATTCGCGTGCCGGGCGGAAGCGCGGCCGGCCCCTCGCCCACCGGCGCGCCATGGTCGACCTCGATTCGCCAGCCGTCCGCGCCGCGGATCCGGCTTTCGAGCGTCAGTCGGGACACGCTCGCGATCGACGGCAAGGCCTCGCCGCGAAAGCCGAAACTGGTCACCTGGTCGACCGCGTCGCAAGGCAGCTTCGACGTGGCGTGGCGCTCCAGCGCGAGGCGCATCTCTTCCGGGCTCATCCCCGACCCGTCGTCGGCCACTTCAATGAGCTCGAGGCCGCCGGCATGAAGGCGGACCGCGACCTGGTTCGCGCCCGCGTCGACCGAATTTTCGACCAGCTCCTTGAGGGCGCTCGCCGGGCGCTCGACCACCTCGCCGGCGGCAATGCGATTGATGAGCTCCGGAGGCAGCCTTCTTATTGACATGTTAAGCATTCCTAGCCCATTCCGAACCGGCCGGCGAAGCACTGATTTTTCCCGAAAATTCAGATTGCATTCAATGGCCTGAGAACAATCAGGAATTAAGTTCGCGTAAGGCCGCGGCGGCAGGCAAAAATAATCTGAGAGGCGGGGTTCGGATGTTCTGGAATCGTTGGTTCAAGTGGATGTCGCACGACATGGCGATCGATTTGGGGACCGCCAACACGCTCGTGTACGTCCGCGGCCGCGGAATCGTGCTCAATGAGCCCTCGGTCGTCGCCATCGAGACCATCAACGGGGTAAAGAAGGTCAAGGCCGTCGGCGACGACGCCAAGCTGATGATGGGCAAGACCCCCGACCAGATCGAGGCGATCCGCCCGCTACGCGACGGCGTGATCGCCGACATCGACGTCGCCGAGCAGATGATCAAGCATTTCATCCACAAGGTGCACGGCGGCAAGATGCGCGCCTGGCGCTTCCCCGAGATCGTGATCTGCGTGCCGTCGGGCTCGACCAGCGTCGAGCGCCGCGCGATCCGCGACGCCGCGTCCAACGCCGGCGCGAGCGCGGTCTATCTGATCGAAGAGCCGATGGCGGCAGCGATCGGCGCAGACATGCCGGTCACCCAGCCGATCGGGTCGATGGTCGTCGACATCGGCGGTGGGACGACCGAGGTCGCCGTGCTCTCGCTTCGCGGCCTCGCCTATACGACGTCGGTGCGCGTCGGCGGCGACAAGATGGACGAAGCGATCAGCTCCTACGTTCGCCGCAACCACAACCTGCTGATCGGCGAAGCCACGGCCGAGCGGATCAAAAAGGAAGTCGGAATCGCCAAGCCGCCGGTCGACGGCATCGGCAAGACGGTCCACATCAAGGGCCGCGACCTCGTCAACGGCGTCCCCAAGGAGATTTCGATCAACCAGGGCCAGATCGCCGAGGCGCTGTCCGAACCGGTCGGAACGATCGTCGAAGGCGTCCGCATCGCGCTCGAGAACACCGCACCGGAGCTCGCCGCAGACATCTGCGACCAGGGCATCGTCCTCACCGGCGGCGGTGCGCTGCTGCAGGGGCTGGACGAAGTGCTTCGCGACGAGACCGGCCTTCCCGTCACCGTCGCCGACGATCCGCTCACCTGCGTCGCGCTGGGCACCGGCCGCGCGCTGGAGGAAGAGCAGTTCCGCGGCGTCCTCCAAACCGCCTAGCGGGGACGTAAGCGGTGGCGACCGCGCGTCCCGGCTGGTCGCGTCGGGCCCAGTACGGGCTGTTCTTCAGCTTCCTTGCGGTCATCGCCGGCATCGTCGTCGGACTGATCATGCTTACCCTGTCGCTGGTCGCGCCGCAGCAATTCGAGCGCGTGCGGGGCGCGGCGCTCGACGTCACCGGCCCGATCGCGGGCGCCTTGCATGAAGTGACTGCGACCGCCGAGGGGCTGTTCAGCGGTGCCGGCAATTACTGGGATGCCGCCAACCAGAACGCCGAGCTGAAGCGCGAGCGCAAGGCCATGATGCGGCGGATGGTAGAGGCCAAGGCGATCTTCCAGGAGAACCGCCAGCTGAAGGCTGTGCTTCAGTTGCGCGAACGGGAGCGGTCGACCGTCGCGATCGGCCGCGTCGTCGGATCGTCGTTCAATAGTCCGCGCCGCTTTGCGATCTTGTCGGCCGGTAACAGCGACGGAGTGAAGATCGGCATGCCGGTGCGCTCCCCCGACGGGCTCGTGGGCCGGATCATCGACGCGGGCGCGCTAGCCTCGCGCGTGTTGCTGGTCTCCGACCGGGCGAACATCGTCCCGGCCAGGCTGCTGAGGAACGGGCTCCCGGTCATCGCCCAGGGGCGCGGCGACGGGACGATCGACGTCCGCCCACTCGAGGTCGGCCGCAACCCGTTCAAGCGCGGCGACATCATCATCACCTCGGGCACTGGCGGACTCTATCCGCCGCTCGTCCCGATCGCCCGGGTCGTGAAGCTCGACGACGATGGCGCCGTCGCACTGCCTCTTGCCGATCCCGCAACGACCAGCTTCGCGATCGTCGAGCCACCGTTTGAGCCGACGGCAGTCGCAGCCGACAATGCGCCCGCGGAGCGTCCCTAGATGGTTCGTGCCGCCCTGACGCCGACGCGACGCATCGGACAGGCGCCGTGGCCCTACGCAGCCTATGTGCCGGCAGCAACGGTGGTTGCGGCGGCGTTGCTATCGGCCCTGCCGATCGTCTCTAGCAGCGGCTGGTATCCCGACTTCGGCTACCTGGTCTTCATCAGCTGGCGGCTGCTCCGCGCCGACCCCTGGCCCGCCTGGTGGGCCGCGCCGCTCGGTTTCGTCAACGACCTGTTCACCGGATATCCTCTAGGCTTTTCAGTGGCTTTGTGGAGCGCGACAATGTTCGCGCTCGATCTGATCGACCGCCGCACCATGTGGCGGGACTATCGGACCGAATGGGTGCTGGGCGCGGTGCTGATCGCTACTGACGAATGGCTGCAATGGCGGCTCGCGAAGCTGGTCGATGCGCAGCCACCGCTAAGCCAGATGGCACCGCCGTTGGTCATTTCGATCTGCGTCTTTCCGCTGTGCGCCTGGATCGTCTCGCGCGTCGATGCGTGGAGGCTCGGCCGATGAAGCACATGCGCATCACCACAGCGCATCAGTCGCTGACCTTTTCGCGCCGGATGATGCTCCTCGGCGGCGCGGAGGCGGTCGTCGGCGGCGTGCTGATCGGCCGGATGGGCTGGCTCGCCATCGCACAGAACGAGAAATACCAGCTGCTGTCCGAGAGCAATCGAGTCCAGCTGATCCCGGTTCCTCCCCGGCGCGGCTGGATCATTGACCGCAACGGCAAGCCGATCGCGATCAACAAGGCGAGCTTCCGCGTCGACCTCATCCCACAGCAGATCGTCGACGGGCCAAAGATCATCGCCGAGCTCCAGCAGCTGATGAACCTCCCGCCCGACGAGGTCGAGCGGATCACGCGCGAGCTGGCGGCGTCGCGCGGCTTCCAGCCCGTGTCGGTCGGCGACAACGTGCCTTACGAGCAATATGCGGCGATTACCGTCCGCCTGCCCGACCTACCGGGCGTGGCCGCATCGCGCGGCTTTACGCGCTTCTACCCCGGCGGATCCACGGTCGGGCAGCTGGTCGGCTATGTCGGCGCGGCCTCTGTGACCGAATATGAGAGGGAGAACAAAAACCCTCTATTGCTGATACCCGGTGTGAAGATCGGCAAGGAAGGCCTTGAGCAGACGATGGAGTCGACCCTGCGCGGGGAGCCGGGCGGCCAGCGCGTGGAAGTCACCGCACGCGGCAAGCTCGTCAAGGAGCTCGACCCGAAACCTGACCGCAGCGGCCGCACGGTCCAGCTAACGATCGATTCCGACCTTCACCAATATGCGGCGCGGCGGATCGGCGACCAATCCTGCTCGGTCGTCGTGCTGGACGTCACCAACGGCGACATCCTCGCGATGCCGTCGATGCCGTCCTTCGACCCCAACAATTTCTCCGACGGAATCAGCAAGAACGAGTGGAAGATGCTCTCGGGCGACGATCATCTCCCGCTGGTCGATAAGGCGCTCGAAAGCCTTTACCCGTCGGGCTCGACGATCAAGCCCTCGATGGCGATGGCGCTTCTGAATGCCGGCGTCGACCGCAAGCAGAAGGTCAATTGCACAGGAGCCTTCCAGCTCGGCAATCACACGTTCCACTGCGATAAACGCCACGGGCCAGTAGATATGGACGCGGCTGTCGTCCACAGCTGCGACGTCTACTTCTACAGCATGTGCCTTCGGGTCGGGGCAGAGCGGCTCTCGCCGATGATTCGCTCCATGGGCTTCGGCGAGAAGTTCGACCTGCCGTTCGACAACCAGCGCTACGGCACGATCCCGGATCCGGACTGGATGATGCGCAAGTATCACCGCAAGTGGCAAGGATACGACACGGTCAACATGTCGATCGGCCAGGGCATGGTGCTCATCAACCCTATGCAGCTCGCGGTGATGGCCAGCCGCCTGGCGACGGGCAAAAAGGTCATCCCGCGTCTTCTCACAAGCCAGCCCGTGGCGCCCCAGGCACATCTCGAGGTCGACCAGGACCATCTCGACTTCATTCGCAAGGCGATGTGGGGCGTCGTCGATCACGGCACCGCCGCCGGCGCCAAGCTGCCGCTCGACGGGATCCAGATGGCGGGCAAGACCGGAACGGCGCAGACCCACAACCTCAGTGCCAGCGAGCGCGGCGACTATACGGCGGCCAATTGGAAGCTCCGCGACCACTCGCTGTTCATGGCCTTCGTCCCGTTCAACAACCCGCGCTACGCGGCCGCGGCGATCGTCGAGCACGGCGGCTTCGGTGCGGCAGTCGCCGCGCCGCTGATTCGTGACACCCTGCTGTTCCTCTACGACAAGCAGAAGGCGCTCGCCGCGCTGCAGGCGTTCGAGCAAGGCATCGGCGGCACGCTCGAGGAACGGCTGGCGCGGAAGACAGCGGCCTGGCGCTCGGCCAACGGCCTTGCGCCAGTTACCGCGAAGCAGGGATGATCAGCTCGGCCATCATCCCGAGGCCGCTGGCGAAACTGCCATGGCGGCTGATCTTCCTGGTGCTCGGGATCGCCGGGTTCGGACTGATCGTGCTCTATTCGGCTGCCGGCGGCTCGGTCCGCCCCTGGGCGATCAAGCAGGCGGTCGTGTTCATGGCCTTCCTCGCCATCGCCGTCAGCATGTCGTGGATGAAGGAATCGACGATCAAGGCGATCGCCTTTCCGCTCTACGCCGTGACTCTCGTCATGCTGGTCGGGGTTGAGGGCCTCGGCTTCGTCAGCAAGGGCGCGCGGCGCTGGCTCGACCTCGGCCCGATCCGGCTGCAACCGTCGGAGTTCATGAAGCCGGCGATCGTCCTGACGCTCGCCCGCTTCTATGAGCTGGTCCCCGCCGCCGAGATCCGCAAGTGGCGCGCAATCTGGCCCGCGCTGGCACTGCTGGGCGTCCCCGCGGCCTTGATCCTCGTCCAGCCGGACCTCGGCACGTGCATCATGGTGCTGTTGTGCGGCGTCACGGTGATGTTCCTCGCCGGGCTCCCCTGGTGGGTGTTTGCGGGCCCTGCCGCCGCGGTCGGAGTGGCTGCGCCGATCGTCTATTCGATGATGCACGGCTATCAAAGGAAGCGGATCGACGTCTTCCTCGACCCCGAAGGCGATCCGCTGGGCGCCGGCTACCACATCGCCCAATCGAAGATCGCGATCGGCTCGGGCGGAATCTGGGGCAAGGGCTTCCTCCACGGCAGCCAGAGCCACCTCCAGTACCTTCCCGAAGGGCATACCGACTTCGTCTTCGCGACCATGGCCGAGGAATGGGGTTTGGTCGGCGGCGTCATACTCATCTGCGCGTTCGCCGCGGTCATCCACTGGGGGATGCGGGTCAGCCAGAACGCGCGGACGCGGTTCGGCCAGCTCGCCGCGGCAGGACTGTCGGCGACGATCTTCTTCTACGTCTCGATCAACCTCTTGATGGTGATGGGCCTTGCGCCGGTCGTCGGCGTGCCCCTGCCGCTGGTCAGCTTCGGCGGATCGGCGGTGATGACGGTGATGCTGTGCCTCGGGCTGCTGATGGCCCTCGAGCGGCAGCAGCGGACCGTTTCTCGCCTGATCTAGTGGATCGTCGCAGCCGGCGGCTCGTCCCGGACGTGCACCCGCGCTCGCGACGAGGCGAGCGAGAACAGGAACAGCACCGCGTAGCAGGCTGCGGGAACAATGAACGCCGTCACATAGCTGCTGTGCTGCGAGACCAGGCCGACCAGCGGCGGGATCGCCGCCCCGCCGACGATCGAGAAGCACAAGAAGCCCGAGGTTGTTTCCTCGGACGCCCTTGAGCGCTCCAGCGTGATAGTAAAGATCACCGGGAACATGATCGAGTTGAACAGGCCGATCGACAATGCCGCATAGCCGGCTGCGACGCCGCCGACGGTAAAGACGTAGAGGCACAAGAGGCATGCGGCGGCGGTGAATGCGGCGAGCAGACGCGGCGCCGGTACGCGCGTCAGCAGGGCCGAGCCGACTAGCCGCCCGACCATCGCTCCGCCCCAATAAAGGCTGACGAACTTGCCAGCGCGCTCCAGCGCAACGTTCCAGACGCTGGTGCTGTTGAGGAACAGCGCCATTTGCGTGCCGATGGCGACTTCCGCGCCGACGTAGAGAAAGATCGCGAGGCCACCGAACAATGCCCAGGGCGAACGCGCCGCCTCGGCGAGCGTGCCGAAGACGCCGTTCCGCTCGACCTGATGCGGCGGCGGCGGGGCTGCGGCACTGATCAGCCGGCGACCGGCCCAGATCAGCAGCCCGATCAGGATGATGAGGCCCGCGATCCAGAAGAACGCCCGGTCGATGCCGTGCAGCGATGCGGCGCGCACGGCCGGCGTGATCACTGTCCCTTCCTTGACCTCGACGCCCTTGAGGAAGAGCGATGCGCCCAGGTACGGGCCGATGAAGGTGCCGAGGCTGTTGAACGCCTGGCTGAACGTCAGCCGGAAGTGGCTGCGTTCCGGCGGTCCCAGCGCCGCGGCGAGAGGATTCGCCGCGACTTGCAGTACGGTGATGCCGCTGGCCATCACGAACAGGCCGAGCAGCACGATCTCGTAGATGGCGAGGTTCGCGGCAACGAGCATGATGATGCAGCCGGCGACCATCATCCCGAGCGACATGAGCACCGTCGGCACCGATTTGAGACGCGAGAGAAGCACTGCGCCTGGAAGGCTCATCACGCCGTAAGCGATGAAGAAGGCGGACGCGCTGAGCTGCGCTTCGACGTCGGACAGATGGAAGATGCCTTTGACCGCCGCGACCAGCGGATCGACCAGCGAGGTGATGAACCCCCAGGCGAAAAACAAGCAGGTGACGATCGCATAGGCGCCGGTCACGCTTGCCGAGGTACGCTGCTCCATGCCTGCCCCCTGAGAAGTTCGAATCACGCTCACCCTAGGGCAGGTCACATTCGGGTTGAAGATCGCGCGGTTGCGAACCAGATAGACCCATGCTACCGGCGCCGCCGCTCCAGCGCGCAATGCGGCGCCCATGGAGCCTTCGCCTAACGGCAGTGGACGCATAGCTCAGTTGGTAGAGCAGCTGACTCTTAATCAGCGGGTCCTAGGTTCGAGCCCTAGTGCGTCCACCACTTTTCAGCTCATCGCCTGAAAGTCCGTCGCCTCTGTCCCGAAGACGGGCCGGCAAGCTTCTCACGATAGACGATCCTGCCCTTGGAAAGATCGTAGGGCGTCATTTCCACATGAACCCGGTCACCGACGATCGACCGGATCCGGTAGCGGCGCATCTTGCCTGCCGTGTAAGCGATGATCCGGTATTCGTTGTCGAGCATCACGCCGAAGCGCCCGTCCGGCAGGATCTCGTCGACCACGCCTTCGATGGTGAGCAGCTCTTCCTTCGCCATTGATATTTCTCCTCGTGGCCGAGACGCCCTTGAGCGGACAGCTCGTGGCTAGCTGGCGGTACGGAGGGAGTGAGCACGCGAAGCGGCTGAAACCGTCGATAGCGGCTGGTAGCTAGTGGTCGTTACGCAGGTGCGCGGTGGAAAGATATCCTAATCAACGGAACGCGATGTTGTCGGCTTATGCTTTCCGGCGCGCGCCAATTCGCTTTCGAGTTCCGCGACCAATTCACCCACCGGTTCGCCGATGGAGCGCCGCCCGTGGTCGAGGACGGCATGCCAGTAGGTCAGCGTGTCCTTGTGCACCGGACGACCCTCCCAGCGCCGCACGCTGGTGATCGCCGAGATGAGATTTGAGCGGATGCTTCCTTCGATTTTCATGAGCTGCGAATCCTTGTTTCTTCGCAATTTTGCCCATCTTCAATCGCGCGCTGCTTGCGCGTCCGGCGCGTCAGGGTGGCGGCCCGCGCATCGAAGCTGGTCGCCAAACTATCGAGCAAACTTGCCCGGGCGCTCCACGCGTCGGCACTGCGTTCAAACGACGCACGGACGTGAATGCTGGTGGTCGCCGATGCGCGCTCACGGTCGGAAGCTGCGAAGTCACGGCAACCCTCGGCCGAGTCTTCGGGCTTGCGCCGCGACGAACTCATTTGGCGTTCCGCTTTGCTGCGGCGAGCGCATCGCGAGCGTTGGAGTAGCGGTAACCGCCCCAAAGGAACACGTCGGCCGGCACGCGCTCTATCCCGTATTGGTCAAGCTCTGACTGTGGCACCGCGTCATTGTTGATTCCTGCCATGATGCTCATCGCCTCTCGCTGAAGGGGTCAATGCGCCGTGCGTCGTCATCGAAGTGCTCGGCGACCGTCTTGAGCGCCGACGAACCGCCGTCGGTGCGCGCTCGCCGCGCAAGCCTTCGGCACGACGCGGCCTGCTCGCGAAGTTCATTCGCCGCTTCGGCGCGTGACGGCTGCTCCATCAGGCTGCTCGCAGGGACGCGTGGGACGACCTCGCTTCGGCGATGCGCGCAGCATAGCGATCGGCAAATTCGCCATGAACCCGGCGAGCCTGGTCGGAGGACCCGTTCTCGGCCATGAACAGCGAAATCTGGTGTCTCTGATAGAGATAATTGAGATCCATGACTTGCTCCCATCTTCGTAAGCGGGAGCACGTCGGTCTCTCAGCCGCGCGGGCCTACAGCAATAAAATCCACGCGATGTCCAAGCTTACCACATGGACATGATTTTACCTAGAGCCGAGATTATTTTCGAAGGCGGCTTACAATTATTTGAAAACGCACCTATGTATGGCGCTGCTACTAGTCGCAAACTGACGGTATTCGGGCTTTGCGGCTCCTTTTCCTTCGCTTTTCGCTCCTAGCAGGAAGCGGGCCGACTTGCGGCCTCGCCACAGAAGGAAAATCCAAATGACAACCGGAACCGTAAAGTTCTTCAACGAATCCAAGGGCTACGGCTTCATCGCCCCCGACGGCGGCGGCAATGACGCTTTCGTCCACGTTACCGCCGTCGAGCGGGCCGGAATGCGCAGCCTGCGCGAGAACCAGCGCATCAGCTACGACATCGAGCAGGACAATCGCGGCAAGATGAGCGCGGTGAACCTCAAGAACGCCGAAGAAGCGACGCAGCCTGAAGCGAGCGAAGCTCAACCTTCGACCGACCAGCTACAGTCCGAGCCGGCGAACGACCAACAGGGCGAATAGCCTTGGCAGGACAGATTGTCCGCACCTCAAACCTCCAATTCTTCCTCGCCCGTGCCGAACAGGCGCGGGCCGAGGCGGAAGGGGCAACGCTCGACCTCGTGCGCGAGCGTTGCCGCCGGTCCGAAGCTGCCTGGTCCGCTCTCGCGGAAAAGGCGCAGTACACCGAAACGTTGCGCGTCGAAGATCAAAAAAGGAAAGCGGCTGAAGCCGCATCGATTTCAAATGAAGATGACATTCAAGAAGAACCAGCCGAAGCGGACTTTTCCAAGTCCGAACAAACGACGCCAATCCGAACATTCGTTTCGACCGTTCGATAAGGTGGCATATGCCGCCGTGCTCGAAATATTGGGCTAAAGTTAGTTCGCTTATGCCCTCGGAAGCTGTTACAAGAAGATATCGCGCGGCAATCCGATAGTAGGCATTTGCGCGGCTGAGAGACACGCGTGCGCTCCCGCTTACGAAGACGGAGCCGAGCGTTGGACGCCCAACCACCGACTGAAATTTTCCCGGATAATCCCGACGGCGCTGAAGGCTTGCGCAATCAGGCCGCGGCGTGCCGTCGGCTCGCGGCGAAGGCCCGGACCAAAGCTGGAACTACCTCGATGAGCGCGTTGGCCGATCATTTCGACGAACAGGCCAAGAGGGCTGCTGAGGCGGAGTCCGCCACCGGCGGAAACGCCGGTACGCAGGGCGTCACAATATGAGCCGCGTTGTGCACCTCAACCTCGACGAAGGCGTGGTTGTGATCCGCTGCATGTCCGAGAACGTGGGCGTCTCTGCGATCGAGCGGCTAACCAGCGGTGGCGTGCGCCTCGTCTGCACGAGCAGCGAAGGCGCGGCGCGGGTTCGCCGCAAGCTCAAGTCTTATGTGATTGCCGGTCCGGTAACGCGAGAGAGGCACCGGCCGGTAAACCCGCTCTGGTAGGCGGCCTCACACGGAGTGATGCAGGTACCGTTCGCTGAAATCGCCCGCCTCGGCGAGAGCGTCCCAGTCGAGAATCGTCAGCTTGCTCGCGGTCAGGGTGATCAGACCCGATCTTCGCAGCGCCTGCAGCGTCCGATTGGTGTGAACCGCGGTCAACCCTGTCGCATCAGCGATCTGTTCCTGCGTTATCGGGAAATCGAGCATGGAGCCCTCGCCTAACCCCGCGGCCTTCATTCGAAGCGCCAGTTCGCAAAGCAGATGCGCGATACGCTGCCTGGCATCTCGCCTGCCGACATTCACGACCCATTCGCGAAACACCGACGCGTCCAGCAGCGAGTCCAGCCATATTGCCTGTCGCACCGCCGGTCGGGCGCTCATCACTTGCAGCAGCAGCTCCTTGGGCACGATAGCGACCAGGCAACGCGTGAGCGCCTGCACATTGTGATCGGCGACCTCGAGCAGGCAGTTCTGAATGTCGAGGAATTCGCCCGGAATGTGGAAAGAAATGATCTGCCGCGATCCATCGCTCATGATCTTCTGGCGGTACGCAAAGCCTTGCAGCAGTACCGTGCAGACTTTCGCCTGCTCCCCTTCGCGCGCGAGATATGCATCACGCTGAAATTGCTTCCGAGCCCAGGTGAGGTTGACTACGGCTGCCTCGTCTTCGCTCGAGACGGGGAGCCGGCGCTTCCACCTTCTGAAAAGTGCCCCAAGTGAAGACGTTTCGGTCAACAGCTGCCCCCCGTAAGGTTACGCAGAGCTAACCTTCAACCGTCTCCTTCTCTCTAACGGGTGATAGCCTAATTTGGCTTGATGTATGTTAGGCGACTAGGTCGCGAGTTCAGCCGTATGCAGATAGCGCGGATTGAAATCTGCGACGTCGCGCATTCGCTCCCAGTTTGGGAAGCGGATCATCCGCCGATCCCGTTCGATCAGCCCCTCTCGCTGTAAAGCCTGAAGCACACGGTTTACATGGACGGGCGTGAGTCCAGTCGCATCGGCAAGCTGCTCCTGGGTGATCGGCAACTCGTAGATATCGCCGGCATGCAGCGCTTGCGCATTCAAGCGATACGCGAATTCACACAGAAGATGGGCGATGCGGCTGCGAGAATCGCGCTGCCCGATGTTCACCACCCATTCGCGGAAGATCGATGCTTCCACCAGCGATGAAATTAGGATTGCCCGACCGACTTCGAAGTGCCGGGCAACCAGATCCTCGATTGCCTCGCGCGGAACGTCGGCAATCACGCCGCGGGTGAGCATCTGGACGTTATGGTCCGCTTCCTCGAGAAACAGATTCTGAAAGTCGAGCGCTTCGCCCGGAATGTTGATGGCGAGGATCTGGCGCGAGCCGTCGCCCGTTAGCTTGTGCCGAAACGCATACCCCTCAAGCAGCACCCCACACCGGTCGGGCCGGTCTCCTTCGCGCAAAATGTAGGACTGCGCTTCGAGGCGCCGGATCTTGTGCGGGAGTCTGAGGATCGCCTGCTGATCGAGGTCAGAAAGGCGATGATGCAGGTTGAGCTTGCGCGCCAAAAGCTGGAGGGCTGTTTCGTGGGGCGCGTCCAAGAGAATCTCCCGCTAGGTTGGGGCGGGAGCGCACATCCTCTCTCAGTCGCCAACGCCCACGTCGTACGCGGTCGGCGATGGCTGCACTATAACATTGTGGAACTCCAACGACCACACTTATGTGGCACTCGGTCCGATAAACATAGATAATATCAGCGATTTTCCGTATTATGGTTCCATCGCTGAGTCGGACTATGAGGCGCTCGGCGGCTGAGAGACGAAACGCGCTCCCGCCTTGCCGGAGGACGCGCCCAGTGGCCAGGTATTTCATGCATTTGCGGGACAGCACCGACGAGTTGCTGGATGCCGAGGGCGTCGAGCTCGTTGACCTGGAGGCTGTTCGCCAGAAGGTCATGACGGCGGCGAGAGACATTCTGGCTGGCGACCTGCGCAACGGGGTCGTCGACCTTCGCTACAGGATAGACGCCGAAAATGAAGGCGGTTCGATCGTTTATACCCTCCCCTTCAAGCACGCGTTCAGCATCATTCCCGAAGCCGCTTAGCGTGGCGAGCGCCGCCGCCTTGCGAAGGCATGCCGAGCACTGCCGCTACTTGGCTGATCTGACCGCCAGCCCCCAGGACAGACAAGTGCTTCGCCAGTCGGCCGACGATTTCGATGCTGAGGCAATCCGTGTTGACGGGATGCGGCGCGCCGCCGCCGAACGGCGGAAGTCGAAGTCCTAGCTCTTGTCGCCGAGGCGAGCGTTCAATTGCGCAAGGCGCTCCTTGAGCATGGCGATATTTTCCGGATTGGTCGGCTGGAGTTGCCGCAGATCCTCTTCGTCGATGTGCGTTATCTTGCCGGACTCGATGGCTTCGAGAAGTTCAACAATCCGATCACGTTCCTCGTGCCAGTTTTCCGCACTCACAACGATGCCCTCCTGTAGTCGGCAACCCGAGATCAGAGGTCTCTTAGTCCTTAATCATGGACGCGTCGAAGCAGGTCGCCATTCCCGGCGTTGCGCGCCCCAGCGCGGGGAGCCGAGGCACTCTTCCCAGCCGATCAGGCCGTTCTTGCCCATCGGAGTGCCGCAGTGGCGGCAGTAACTGCACCAGCGTCGCTGGGAAGGATGGATGTACGCCCTCGAACGGGATCGCCGGTGCCCGAGGATTCGGCAGATGAAGCGCGGAAGAAATGTGATGGCTGATTTCCGGTCGTCTCAACTATTCCAGAAAATAGAAGATGGCGACGATAGTCATAAATTCAATGAAACCATCCGATTTCCCGTCTATTTGTCCACGGGTTTATTTTGGTGATGCCATTGAAGTCTGCACCAAGTGCGAGCATATGCTTGGTTGCTACCAGTCGAAATCGACGGTCATTGGCGCTAAGTCGCTCCTCAGCCCATCTTTAACGTCTCCTAGCGGCAGCCGCCATTCCGCGGCCGCCAACCAAGGAACCGACCATGAAATATTTTGGAACCGTCAAGTCGTTCGACACGAGCAAGGGCCACGGCGAGATCAAGCCGGAAGCCGGCGGGAACGACCTCCCCTTCGAGACGAGCGCGATCCAGTGGGACAAGACTGTCGCACCGACGGTCGGCCAGCGCCTCAGCTATGACGTCGGCCAGACCAGCGCACGCGCTCCCTGCGCGCTGAACCTGCAGACCATCTAATCGGCCCGCGGAAGCCTCGCGCTTCCGTTTGTCTCGTTACGCGTTAGGGGCCGATCCCGGGCGGCAGTTGAGCGACTTGCTCGCCGCCGTCCGGGTCAGCCGCGCCTTCTCATAAGTTCAAGCGTCTAGTAATCGGCATTTGCTTTCCCATGTAGGTAGCATCGCTGGCATCCGACCTCGTAGGCGCCGGCGGCTGAGAGACATGAGGCGCTCCCGCTTACAGTAATGGGGAGAACGAATCATGGATCGCATTCCAACGGTGCGCACGCAGCCCTTCCCTTCGTTGATTCCAGAACGCTCGATGTCATCGCGGGACAGACGAGCACATGAGCAGTTCGCCCGCGAGTATGCTGAGCAGGTCCTACGAACCCGCGCGGCCCTATTGGAGCGCACCCAATGAACAAACCGCAAGAGCCAGAGGCCAAGCCGGCAGCGCGCCGCGGCATGCCATTTCGCAAGGCCCGCCGGACTGCACTCCCCACACCCGATCAATCGCGCCGCCAGGCCAGCGTCGTGCAATCCGCATGGCGTCACTTCGGCGAACCGGGTCCGGTGATCGCGTTCCTGAACACTTCTCACGCTGCCTTGGAAGCCCAGCCACTCCATCTCGCGATCGAAAGCGACGAGGGCTTGGGGCGTGTCGAAGCCTTACTCGAGCAAATGACTCGGAAGGCCTAGCGCGTGCCGAAGAAACCTCGGGCTCAAATCGATCGCGACCGGCTGCAGCAGCAGGCTGCAACCCGGATCGAGAAATCCGCGGCCGAGGAACGAGCGCTTGATGCCGCAGTGAGGCAAAGCATCAAGCTTCATGGTGCGTAATCGGCTCGGGAGAAGGGTCATGCCAGGTTCCGGCAGTTCGAAGGATACGAGCTTCACTGTGTTCCGCACAGCCGCCGAGGAGGTGCAGATGAAGCACGACCATCAGGCATGGGACAATGAAGGTGGCCACATGAGCTCGACCGGCGGGCGCGTCATGATCAAGTCCGGAGCAGAGCTCCCCTATGTCGTTACCCTCACCCACCATCTATCCGAAACGACCGAACACCCCTTTGCTTCGATGCGAGAGGCAGAAGCCTTCATCAAGCGCAACACGCCCATCCCAGGCGCGCTCCATTCCACGACATACGACCGGCCAGCGCCCAACACGCCGGTCAGCGACACGGAGAGCATCATGAACGATGAGAGCATCCTTGCGAGGCTGAAGGTCCTTGACCAACGCTTGCGGCGAATCTCGGAGGAAGAGGCAGCATCAGTTCTGGCCGGTGGCCTGGCCAGCGCCGGTATTCGTGAACCAGAAAGACTTCGATTGATAGCCGAGACCGAACGCATCCTCGACGAGCTCGACGGCGCGACCAGCAATTAAGCAATTCTTCCGGATTCCATCATCGGCGAGCGCGGAGACGACATGGATAAGCGGGAAGCGCAGGCAGAGCGAACCAGGCTTCAGAACCTGCTCGATGCATATGAGGCAGATCGCCGGAACCACCGCGAAGAAGACGGGCTACGCGGCGTTGAGCGGGAAGTGACTCCAGACAGAGCTGACAAGGTCCGCGCGCGGATTGCGCGTCTCGATCGAATTATAATCGGGGACGAGGAGGCGCTCTAGCCCACACCCTCTTGAGTCTCGTCGTCGGTCTCCGTGAAACCGGCTTGGCCGCCATCGCCTACATCGTTGGCTGCCAGCAATGCGCGATAGTTGGACACGACGGCCCGGCAGCTTCTCAACGCTTCATGAAGCTGCGAGCTGGTCTCTTCGAAATCATCCTCGGGGTCGATCGGGGTAGCCACATCTTCTCACGGACTTGGGATCAATGGCCCATAAACTCCTGTCGCGCGGCCGGGTTTCACCGTTCGTCGGACCGGGCTGCCGCTTCGCGGGTACCGGATCAGGAAACGGTGACGGCGAACCCACAACTTCGCGCGATCGCCGCGTCGAGCTTGGCCGGCGTGAAGGGCTTCAACAGCAGCTCGACGCTCTCCGGCCGATCGCGGATCATCTCGACATCCGCATAGCCGGTGATCAGCAGTGCGGGAACTTCAGGACACAGCAGCCGCGCCTCGCGCAGGAAATCCGTGCCTGACAGGTGTGGCATGGCATAATCTGTGATCAGCAGGTCGAAATCGCACTCGCGCTTCTTGAGCAGCTCCAGCGCGGCAGCGCCATTCTCGGCTTGCGCGACCTGGTGGCCCTGATCTTCGAGCAGGGCGGCGGTCGTGCTTCGAACCTCCGCGTGATCGTCGACCAGCAGCACCTTCAGCGGGTGCGAGGCCTGCATTTCAGACTCGGGGACATCCTCGGCCGCTACGCACTCCGAATCCGGCGCGCGCGGCAACCAGAGCTCTGCGCTGGTGCCCGACCCGAGCTCGCTGTCGAGGCGAAAGGCGCCGTTGGACTGCTTGGCAAATCCATAGACCATGCTGAGCCCAAGGCCGCTGCCCTTGCCCACCTCCTTGGTGGTGAAGAAGGGTTCCATCACTTTCTCGAGATGATCGGGTGAAATGCCGGTGCCGGTGTCGGCGACGCAGATGCGGACATATTCGCCGGCCGCAACGCCTGGCAGATCATCTTCCGCGACATCGCGATTCTCGGCGATCACTGTCACCGTGCCCCCCGAGGGCATCGCATCGCGGGCGTTGATGATGAGATTGACCAGCGCGAGCTCGAGCTGGGCGCGATCCGCGAACACCGTCCAGACCCCGTCGCTCAGCTTCCATTCGACATGCACCAGCCCGCCGAGGGTATGAATGAGGAGGTTGGAGACCGCCTCGCGGAGCGCGCCGAGTTCGACAGGGCCGGGCTGGAGCCGCTGCCTCCGCGCAAAGGCGAGCAACTGGCGGACCAGCTCGCTGCCTTGCTCCGCCGCGCGCTTGGTCATGCTCAGGACGCGCTGTTGCTCATCACCCAGGGATGCGCGGCGCTCGAGCAGGCTGAGACCGCCGATCACGGCGGCGAGGAGGTTGTTGAAATCGTGCGCGATGCCGCCGGTCAGCTTGCCAATGGCGTCCATCTTCTGCGCCTGGACGAGCTGACTTTCGAGCGAGCGCTGCTCGCTGATGTCGGTCAGCGTCCCAGCGAACTCGACGGGTTTGCCGTCGGCATCCTTCAGCAAGACTGCCTGATCGAGAAAATGCTTGTAGCTCCCGTCGGCGCACTGCCACCGATATTCGATCGAGGAGCGGCCGGTCTTCCGCCGCGCTTCGATGGCGGCGATCACCCGGTTGCGGTCATCGGGATGAAGCCGGTCCGCCCAGATCTCCGGCTGCGCCTGCACAGCTTCGAGCGTGAACCCACAGATCGCCGCGAGGTCGCCACTGACGTAAGTCGGCGCGCGCTGGGGCGATTCATAAGGCTCAAGATAAAGCACCATCGGCAGCGACTGGATGATCGCGGCCTGCCGCTGCTCGGCGCGCCGCAATTCCTGCTCCGCGCGCAGCCGGTCGGCATTGGCCCGAAGGTTGGCATCGAGCAGCGCCTGTTCATGCCGGGCCTTGCGCTCGACCTCCTTGGATTTCTCGAACAGCTCGACGAACACCGCGACCTTGGAGCGGAGGATGATCGGGTCGACCGGTTTGAACACATAGTCGACCGCGCCCATCGAATAGCCGCGCAACTGGTGCTCGGCCTCCTTGTTGACCGCGGAAAGGAACACGATCGGGATGCCCTTGGTCTGTTCGCGATTGCGGATAATCTGAGCGGTTTCGTAACCGTCCATCCCGGGCATGTAGACATCGAGTAGGATCACCGCGAACTCGCCCTTGAGGAGGTGACGGAGGGCCTCCTCGCCCGAGCGTGCCAGGACCACTTCGCCCAAGTCCTCGAGCACGGTCGCGACCGCGAGCAGGTTGCGCTCGTCGTCGTCGACCAACAGGACCCGCGCCCGCTCGGGTTCGATGCCGACCACCGGCGCCTCCTCGACCGGAAGCGTCGTCAGGGGGATCTCGCCGACCACCCGGTTCATGCAGCTATTCCGCGGCCTGGAGCGGTACCGGCGCGGCGGATGCCAGCTGGTCTTCGCGAGCCCGCGCCACCCACACCCTGAGGAGAGCGAGCAGCAGCTCGATGTCCACCGGCTTGGCGATATAGTCAGACGCGCCGGCATCCAGGCATTTCTGCCGGTCGCCCTTCATCGCCTTGGCGGTGACGGCGATCAGGGGCAGGCTCGACAGCTCGGGCTGGCGCCGGATTTCACGCATCGTCTCATAGCCATCCATGTCAGGCATCATGATGTCGATCAGCGCGACATCGACGCCCGGCGTCTGTTCCAAGATCAGGATTCCATCCTTTCCCCGCTCGGCGTGAAGGACTTCCACGTCGTGGCTCTCCAGAACGCTCGTGAGGGAGAAGATGTTTCGGATGTCGTCGTCGACGATCAGGACCTTGGCCCCCGCAAGCTCAGGCACGGGCCGCGAGACGGGCAAGGTTGCCTCCGGCGCCCGCGCCTTCCGGCGGCGCGGTTTCTGACGACCGGCTTCTTCGCGAAGCGCACTGAAGACCCTGACCAGCTCGGACCGGTCGGCCGGCTTCTCGGTGATCCCGAACGCGCCCATGCCGAGAACCGACGCGCTTCGGTCAACGCCGGAGATCACGTGGATCGGCACATGCTTCGTGTCGGGGTCGTGCTTCAACAGGTCGAGCAGGACGAAGCCGTCGATGTCGGCGAGGCCAAGGTCGAGGGTGATCGCGCTTGGCTGGAGCTTGCGCGCCATGGCCAGCGTGCCCGCGCCGGCGGTGGACACCACGCCCTTCAGGCCAGCCTCGTGCGCTGCATCGAGGAGGATGGTCGCGAACGTCGGATCGTCTTCGACGATGAGGACGAACGGGTCCTTGCCAAGCTCGTCCCGGTCATCGGCGACGTCGAAGCCGATCGGCAGTGCGCTCGGGATGACCGCACCGCTATTCTCAAAGCGCGCCGGGGTGCCCTCCGTACCGATCGCCGCTTCGCTTTCGAGCGGGACGTAGAGAGTGAAGGTCGAACCCTCGCCCGGGGTGGAGCGGACCTGAAGCTCGCCGCCCAGCAGGTGCGCGACGTTTCGACTGATCGACAGGCCAAGACCCGTGCCGCCATATTTGCGGCTGGTCGTGCCGTCGGCCTGGTGGAACGGCTCGAAGATCAGCTTCTGCTTGTCCTCGGGGATGCCGATGCCGGTGTCGGTCACCGAAATTTCGACCGCGCGGCTCGCGTGACGAAGCGACGGGTGCGCCGAGCTCCAGCCCTTGTTCGCCAGCCTGACACCAAGCGTGACGCTGCCCTTCGCGGTGAACTTGAAGGCGTTGGACAAGAGGTTGAGCACGATCTGCTGCAGGCGCTTCTCGTCGGTGTGGATCGACGGCGGCAGCTTGGGATCGAACTTGACGTTGAAGTCGAGGCCCTTGTCCGCGGCAAGCTGCCGGAACGTACGCTCCATGTGCTGCTTCAGATGCTGCACCGGCATTTCACCGACCTCGATCGTGACCGTGCCCGACTCCACCTTCGACAGGTCGAGGATGTCGTTGATCAGGTTGAGAAGGTCGGAACCCGCCGAGTTGATAGTGCGAGCGAACTCGACCTGCTTTTCCGTGAGGTTGGCCTGTGCGTTGTCGGCCAGCAGCTTCGACAGGATCAGCAGCGAGTTGAGCGGCGTACGAAGCTCGTGGCTCATGTTTGCCAGGAACTCCGACTTGTACTTCGAGGTGAGCGCAAGCTGCTCCGCCTTCTCCTCGAGCGCCCGCCGCGCCATCTCGATCTCGAGATTCTTGGCTTCGACCTGCTTCTTCTCGTTCTCGAGCAGCTGGGCCTTCTCCTGAAGCTCCTCGTTGGTCGCGTGTAGCTCCTGCTGCTTGCGGGTAAGCTCGGTCTGGCGAGCCTGAAGCTCCTGGGTCAGTAGCTGCGACTGTTTCAGCAGGCCCTCGGTGCGCATCGTCGCGGCGATCGTGTTGAGCACGATGCCGACCGATTCCATCAGCTGGTCGAGGAAGTTCTGGTGGGTTTCGTTGAACTCGCTGAACGAGGCGAGCTCGATCACCGCCTTGACCTCATCCTCGAACAGGGCAGGCAGGATGTTGACGTTGGCCGGCGTCGCGTGGCCGAGCCCTGATCCAACGCGAATGAAGTCGGGCGGGACCTCCTTGAGCAGGATCGGCCGCCGGTCGGCAGCCGCTTGCCCGATCAGGCCTTCGCGCAGGTGGAATTCCTGCTTGAGCTCGTTTGAGCTCTCCGCGCCGTAGCTCGCGACCAGCTCGAGCTTGGTCTCCTCTTCCTCGCGCTTGGTGACGTAGAACACGCCATATTGCGCGTTCACCAGCGGCGCTAGCTCCGACATGATGAGGTTCGACACGGTCGCGAGGTCGCGTTCGCCCTGAAGCATGCGGCTGAACCGGGCGAGGTTGGTCTTGAGCCAGTCCTGCTCGGCATTCTTCAGCGTCTGCTCCTTAAGGTTCGAGATCATCTCGTTGATCGTGTCCTTGAGCGCCGCCATCTCGCCCGACGCCTCGACGGCGATGGAGCGCGTGAGGTCGCCCTTGGTCACGGCGGTCGCCACTTCGGCGATCGAGCGGACCTGGTTGGTCAGGTTCGCCGCGAGCTGGTTCACGTTGTCGGTGAGGTCGCGCCACAGGCCGGCCGCACCAGGCACGCGGGCCTGGCCGCCCAGCTTGCCCTCGATGCCGACCTCGCGCGCCATGTTCGTAACCTGGTCGCCGAAGGTCGACAGCGTATCGATCATGAAGTTGATCGTGTCGGCCAGCGCCGCGATTTCGCCCTTGGCGTCGAGCGTCAGCTTGCGCTTGAGGTTACCCTGCGCGACCGCGGTCACGACCTCGGCGATGCCGCGCACCTGGTTGGTGAGGTTGGTCGCCATCAGGTTGACGTTGTCGGTCAGGTCCTTCCAGGTTCCGCCGACGCCCGGCACCTGCGCCTGGCCGCCGAGGCTTCCCTCGGTGCCCACCTCGCGGGCGACGCGCGTCACCTCGCTGGCGAAGGCGTTCAGCTGGTCCACCATGACGTTGATGGTGTTTTTGAGCTGAAGGATCTCGCCCTTCACCTCGACGGTGATCTTCTTCGACAGGTCGCCTCGCGCCACGGCCGTGGTCACGTCGGCGATGTTGCGGACCTGGCCGGTGAGGTTGGCCGCCATCAGGTTCACGTTGTCGGTGAGGTCTTTCCACGTGCCCGCCACGCCGCGGACCTGCGCCTGGCCGCCGAGCTTGCCTTCGGTACCGACTTCGCGGGCAACGCGGGTCACTTCCGACGCGAAGCCGTTGAGCTGATCGACCATCGTGTTGATCGTGTTCTTGAGCTCGAGGATCTCACCCTTCACGTCGACGGTGATCTTCTTGGAAAGATCGCCTAGCGCCACCGCGGTCGTCACTTCGGCGATGTTGCGCACCTGGCCGGTCAGGTTCGCAGCCATGGCGTTGACGTTGTCGGTCAGGTCCTTCCACGTGCCGCCGACGCCGGGCACCTGCGCCTGGCC
>Ga0105248_10000361_pt1 | contig 53041 bp, 41 predicted proteins | sample KBSS34metaG_FD_81524 | JGI IMG/M metagenome (GOLD analysis project Ga0105248, IMG submission 81524) | Switchgrass rhizosphere microbial communities from Kellogg Biological Station, Michigan, USA - KBS S3-4 metaG | ecosystem: Host-associated > Plants > Roots > Rhizosphere > Soil | place... | reverse complement strand
GGGGCGCAACGGCGTGACGCACAGCGACCAGCTCAAGATCAGCGAGCGCATCCATCTCGATGCCAGGGACAAGGACCAGCTGGTCGTCGAAACCATTTTCGAGGACCCCAAGGCATTGGCCGCGCCGTGGCACACGGTCGCACGGTTCAAGCGCCAGCGCGGACTCGACCAGATCGAGTTCATCTGCGCGCAGAACGACCGCAATCCCATCAACGAGAAGGGCGAGGTCCAGTTCGAACCGCCGCAGCAATAGCGCACAAGAGTTCGATACCCGACTGCGTACAGTTATTGACAAATCAACACGATGAACTCTATTGCGACGTCATGGAAAGCATTCATCCATTCTGCCCGGCTCTGGAACACGCGTTCACGATCTCGATCAAGCTCTCGCATCCATATTGGGTGAAGCCGCCGGCGCGCGGAGACATGCGTGCAGCAATCTACGCATCAGAGGGCCTGGTCGAAGGTCCCAAGCTCAACGGGCGCGTCGTGCCGATGTCGGGCGGCGACTTCCCTCTCACGCGGCCGAATGGCGTGATCGACTTCGATGCGCGCTACCTGCTCGAAGCGGATGACGGCGCGATCATCTATCTTGAGAACCGAGGATATCGTTGGGCACGCAGCGAGGAAATAGCGCAAAAGATGCGCAGCAACGAGCCAGTTGGATTTAGCGATTACTATATGCGCGTCACCCCGCGATTTGACGCCCCGGCTGGACCCCATGAGTGGCTCTCGCGGCATGTTTTTGTCGGCGTCGCGGAAAAAATCCCCAACGCGAATCGAATCCACTATTTCGTCGTTCTCTAACGGAATGCGACTGCGAATAGGCATTTCGCAGTCGAGCCCAGCAACCGCAGTGGTCCCGCACAGCGGGCGGCGTCGGGCGATTCAGAGCTACGTGAGAAAGCCAGTCTCGGAAACGAGGCGCTGATCGGCGTCGCGGGGACGATCGAGCTATTTTGCCCACCGGCTTGAGACTTGCGCGTCATGCTCGATGATCGGCTGCGCGCCATCTCGGGCGAGATCGAGTGCTCCGATCAAAGTGATATCATGTGCGGGGAAGTCCGGATGATCCCGCGGATAATGCTGCGCAGCATCGCGTCGAAGTGCGTACGCTCTTCCTCGCTCAGTTCGGAGACCCAGTCTTCGAAGAACTTGCCCCGTTCCTCCCGGATCGCATCATGCAAGGCACGACCCTTGTCCGTCAGTGAGACGAGGCTGCTCTTGCGATTGCGCGGGTTTGCTTCGCGAATGACGAGGCCGCGGGTTTCGAGTGTCCCCAAGGCGCGACTGACCTCCGCAGGGTCGACCATGGCGAGATTGGCAATCTGCCTCGATGTCCCGCATTTGAGATAGTCGAGATGGGCGAGTGCGCGCCATTCGGCGAGCGTCAGCCCCGCCACGTCGCGCACGTGCTGCGAGGTCGCGCGATCGATCAGCTTGCCCAACAACAGAATATGATACGGCAAGTTGCGAGGACTGACGTTGGCCCAGCGCGTTTCGAGAATCTGGATCGCTCGCTCCGCCTCGGGCGTCACATTCGGCTTCATGGTCCCTCCCTTAGCAGCAATCCATATCCGCGCAGCAGCTTCTTGTCTCTTGCCACCTCTCGGATGTTGATTTATCATTAATGACAAATCAATAAGAGGGGGAGGGCGGTCTGGTGGATGTGCACTCTCATGCGCCGCAACTCGATCATGCGTTCACGATCACGATCGGATTGGCTGGACTGAAGTGGGTGCGGCCGAGCGACATGGGCGACGTGCGCGCAGCGATTTATGCAGAGAGCGGAACGGTCGAGGGGCCGCGCTTGAACGGCCGAGTGATTCCGATGTCCGGGGGCGACTTCCCGCTTCAGCGCCCCAACGGCGTCATCGATTTCGACGCGCGCTATCTCCTGGAAGCCGATGATGGCGCGGTAATTTATCTCCAGAATCGCGGATATCGTTGGGCCCGCTCTTCGGACATTGCCGAGTTGATGGGACGCAACATGAGCGTGTCGCCCGGCGACTATTACATGCGCGTCATTCCCCGGTTCGATGCGCCAGACGGCCCGCATGCCTGGATGGGACGACACGTCTTTGTTGGCGTGGGTGAGAAGCTGCCACATGCCAACCGCATTCATTATTTCATGGTGCTATAGCCGTGGCGGACGCCCTGGCTCCTCAGTGGATCATGCGACCTGGGCTGGATCCCGCGTCCGCGCCCAACAAGCCGCCACTGCCGCCAATCGATTATGTGCAGTTCCATGAGAGCGGATTGCTCGTCGAGCGCAACGTCGCGATCCGGCTTCGCGACGGAGTAACGATATTCTGCGATATCTATCGCCCGGAGGGTCCGGCGGGCCGGAGCGACCTCGGTGCGCTGCTGTCGTGGAGTCCGTACGGCAAGCACGCCCGTTCAAACCAGGTTTTTTGGCCTCGATCGGGCGTCGATCCCTCCTGGCTCTCTCCGTTGACTCCATTCGAGGGCGCAGATCCCATGGCATGGTGCGCCGCGGGCTACGCCGTGATCGTGGTCGATCCGCGCGGCGCTTGGCTCTCCGAAGGTGATTTTCACCACAATGGCCTTGTCGAAGCGCAGGACTGCGCCGAAACGATAGCCTGGATCGCGGATCAGCCCTGGTCGAATGGCAAGGTCGGGATGACCGGCGTTTCGTATCTCGCCGCGATTCAGTTCTGGGTAGCCTCGCTCAATCCGCCCGCGCTCGCCGCTATCAATCCCTGGGAAGGGTTCACGGACTGGTATCGTGACTTTGCCTATCATGGCGGCATTCTCGAGACCGGCTTCGTGCCGCGTGCGTCGGACACTATCGCCTATTCGCGCTTCCGCACCGAAGACACCTGGTCGAACGTGCGCGCGCATCCGCTGATCGATTCGTTCTGGGCATCGAAAGAGATCGACCTCGAGGTGATCCGGACACCGGCCTATGTGGTTGCGAGTTGGTCGGATCAGGGACTGCACACCCGCGGCACGCTGGAAGGATACAAACGTCTCTCGAGTGCCCAGAAATGGCTGGAGGTTCACGGCCAGAAGAAGTGGGCGCACTATTATCGCGCCGACAGCCAGGAACGCCGTCGCGCGTTTTTCGACCACTTCCTCAAGGATCGGAAGACCAACCTGTCGGCCTGGCCGCCCGTCCGTATTGAAATACGCGACCGTGCGGGGATAGCGGAAGTCCGCAGCGAGCGCGAATGGCCGCTGCGGCGCACCGTCCCGACGCAGCTCTGGTTGAGCGCGAGCGAGCAGCTGACCTTGGGTGAACCGCCACGCGAGGCTGGAGTGACCGCCTACGATGCCGTGGCGGGCACCGCGACCTTCGACATTCGCTTTGCAGCGCCAACCGAGATTACCGGGCATGCCAAGTTGCGCCTGTGGATTGAAGTGGATGGCGCCGATGACGCCGACCTGTTCGTCGCGCTGGAAAAGCTGGATGCCGAGGGCGAGCCGGTCGGAATGACCTTCTATGCCTTTTTCGAGGATGGCCCGGTTGCGCTTGGCTGGTTGCGCGCGAGCCATCGGGAGCTGGATCCAAGGCGCAGCACGGACTTGCAGCCTTTTCATCCCCATCGCCGCGAGGACCGCCTCGTCAGCGGAGAGATCGTTCCGCTGGACATTGAACTCTGGCCGTCCTCGACGCGGTTCGCCGCCGGGGAGACGTTGCGGCTGATCATACAGGGCCGCGACATTCACGCCGAGGGCGCGCCACGCCTTCCATTCGCGCGCCACGAGCAGACCCGCAACGCCGGTCGGCACGTCCTGCATTGGGGCGGGGAACATGATTCGCACCTTTTGGTGCCAATTATTCCCACGGAGAAACCAGCATGACTCCGGACGAAAACGCGTTGGTCGACGCGAACGACTTGGCGCTGCGCTATACTCACGCCTTCGACATCCGTATCAATTTCGACAAACGGTGGGTTTGGCCGATCTCCGGCGGCGCTTCCGTCGGATATACGTCGGTCGGCGCGGATTGCATCGTGCGCGGCCCGCGACTGAACGGGCGTCTCGTCGACTATAGTGGCGCGGACTGGCCGATCGTTCGCGATGACGGCGTGGTCGAGCTCAACGCCCATTATCTGATCGAAGCGGACGATGGCGCGCGCATCTACATCCGGAACCTCGGCTATGTGCACGGCCCCCTGCGCGAACCAGGGCAACGCGATGGAACGCCTCCGGCGATTCCCGCCTACTTCCGATGCACTCCCTATTTTCGCGCACCACCAGGTCCCCATGAGTGGCTGAACCGCACCGTCGTGGTCGGAGTGGGGGCGCGTCGTCCGCAGCGCGACCCTGGTGATCCACCCGATCACTCCTTGTTTCGCTACTTCGCGGTGCTGTGACGCGCCCGCGCACGCATTCATTCCCGCAACGGGTCGCAAATTAGGAAAGGAACGGGATATGGCGGTTGTGCTCCACCACGGATACGCGCGCCGACGCAGCGCGAAATGGCTCCTGCTTGCTTCCGTGACACTGGGCGTGGCGCCGATCGGTAGCGTAGCCTCGCGCGCGGCGGACCAAGCGGCGGGTGTTGGCGCGCAGACACCCGTTTCGGATCAGGTATCGGAAGCCCCTTCCGAGAGTGGCGGCCAGGAGATCATCGTTACGGGCTCACGACTCGGCGGCGGTGGGTTTACCACGCCGACGCCGGTGACGGTGTTGGGCAGCGACCGTCTCCAGCAGATGGCATCGCCCAATATCGGCGAGGCGCTCGCACAATTGCCCGCGTTCAGGGCTACGACGACTCCCGCCAATTCAGTCGTCGGCTCGAACATCAGCCCGGTCAACGCCGGCGCGCGCATCGCCGATTTGCGCGGACTTGGCCCGTCGCGCACGCTCGTGCTGGTCAACAGCCGGCGTTTTGCTCCGAGCACTTCGACCGGAACCGTTGATCTCAATCTAATTCCCACCCTGTTGGTCAGCCGTGCGGAGATCGTCACCGGTGGCGCTTCCGCGGCCTATGGTTCTGACGCGGTGTCCGGTGTCATTAACCTGCTGCTCGACAATCATCTGACCGGCCTCAAATCGACCTTTGGGTTCGGCGTCACCGATGTGGGAGACGGCAAGGAGTATAGCGCGCAGATCGCAGGCGGAGCGTCCTTCGTGGATGGACGCGGGCACGTGGTTTTCGGCGCCGAATACGACAAGGATAAGGGCACCGGGGGCTGCTATACGCGCAACTTCTGCGCGAACGAGGTGGCCGACCTCACGGGCGCGGCGGGGGCCGGCGGAAGGCCGGCGCACAACATTACCACGGACGTACGGACATCGACGCTGACCCCCGGCGGCGTGATCTCCGCGACGATCAATGCCGCCGGCGTACGCACGCCGGCGCAAGGTGGCGTGCTGAGCGGCATCCAGTTCGATGCAGCCGGGCAACCGACTGGTTTCACCTATGGCCTCTTCCCCAATGCACTGTTCATGCAGGGAGGGTCCGGCGCAGGGCTGAACTATTTCTTCGACGATCCGCTGCTCTCGATCCCCGTCGAGCGGTACAATGTCTACGGTCACGCGGAATACGCGTTCTCGTCGGCATTCACCGGCTTCGTCGAAGCGAGCTATGGGCATGTCGAGGGCCGCCCGCGCGGTCCCGAAATCCGCGACATCGGCTTCCCGTCACCCGGCGACACGATCAAGATCGACAATCCGTTCCTCCCGAATTCGGTCAGGCAGATCATGTCGGCGAACGGGATTGCCGCGCTTACCGTGGGCAAGCTCGGCTATGACTTCGGCACCATGGATAGTACCTCGCGGCGCGACAGCTATCGACTGGTGGGCGGGGGCAGCGGCGCTCTGGGCGGCAGCTGGAAATGGGACGGCTATCTGCAATATGGCGTTACCGACTATCGCCAATCGACCATCAACGACCGCATCACGGCCAATTTCGCCAAGGCGATCGACGCCGTGTCAGTCAACGGTGTGGCGGTTTGCCGCGTCAACGCCGACGCCAACCCCGCCAACGACGACCCCAATTGTGTTGCGCTCAACATCCTCGGACAAAAGCAATACTCCGCTGCCGCCAAGGCTTACGCCTTTGGTACGACGCTGCAGCGGACGACTTTCGACCAATTTGCCGCGGCGCTGAACCTCCACGGCGCGCCGCTGTCGACCTGGGCCGGACCAATTGCGGTGGCCGGTGGAATCGAAACGCGGCGCGACCAGCTGCGAATCGACGTCGATCCGATCTCGGCGGCAAACGGGTTCTATGTGTACAATTCAACGCCGGCGAACGGCCATGTCTCGGTGATAGAAGGCTATGGCGAGATCGCGGTCCCGCTGCTCAAGGACAGCCCCCTCGGGCGTAGCCTGGAGCTCAATGGCGCGGTTCGCCAAGCACATTACAACACCATGAGCGGGAGCACCAAGAACACCTTTGATGCCACGACCTGGAAAGTCGGCGTCACCTACAAGCCCTTCAGCTGGCTGATGCTTCGTGCCACGCGCTCGCGCGATATTCGCGCGCCCAATACCGCCGAGCTATTTACGTCTCCAGTCGGCGGCCAGGCCGCGCTCACCGACAGCAAGACCGGTACGCAGGTGTTCGCGCAGACCTTCACTGGCGGCAACATCGGGCTCAAACCGGAACGCGCGCAGACATTCACAACCGGTGTCACGCTTCAGCCCGGGGGTGCCTTGACGGGTTTGCGCTTCTCGCTCGACTATTACAAAATTCGGATCGACGACGCGATCGCGACGCTCGGCGCCCAGCTGATCGTCAATACCTGCAATACCACCAACGATCCGGCGATCTGCGCGTTGGTCACGCGAAACTCATCCGGAATCCTCCAGAGCGTCAAGGTCCTCTACCTGAACCTCAATCGCCAGGACCTGCGGGGAATGGACATCGAGGCAGCCTATCACCATCGGCTGGGAGCGGGCCAAAGTTTCGATCTTCGAGTGCTCGCCACCCATGCGATCGACTTCACGAACAGCTCGCTTCCAGGCGTCGATCGAGCGGGAGACAATGGCTACAGCGGCGTCCCCTCCTGGGTATTGGACGGCTTTGCGACTGTCACTGCGAACCGGCTGCAGCTTACCGCGCAAGGCCATTTTCTCTCCTCCGGCAAAATCGACGCGACCTATGTCGGCCCCGAGGATCCCGGCTACAGCGTTACTCTGCCGAATAGCATCAATACCAATCGCGTCCCTTCGCGGTTCTACACCAACATGGGCTTGTCGTATAAGCTCGTCGAACGCGGCAATCGCGCGATCCAGCTCTATGCGAATGTGATCAATCTCTTCGACGTCGCGCCCCCGCCGCTTTGGAACGGCAACAACAACTCGGTCTATTACGACAACATCGGTCGCCGGTACCGATTTGGGGTGCGCGCCAATTTCTGACGCAGGAGGTGACGCGATGGTCGACGGAACAGGCTTTGGGCTAGCCGCAACGCGTCGTGCGGTTCTGGGTGGCAGCGTCGCACTCGCCGCCGCCTGGTCCATACCCTGCGCCGCATCCGGCGCCATGCCCGTGGTATCGACGCGCGCCGGCAAGGTGCGCGGATCGAGCGAAGGTGGCGTGCACGTCTTTCGCGGTATCCCCTATGGCGCCGATACCAGCGGCGCCCGGCGCTTCTCGGCACCGGCGCCGGTAACGCCCTGGCGTGGAGTTCGGGACGCAACCCGCTTCGGGGCGCCGGCACCGCAGCTCGCCGATCGCGCGCGGGACGCAAGCGTCGCGACACCGGCACCGTCCGAAGACTGCCTGGTGCTCAACGTCTGGACGCCCGGACTGAACGACAGTGCGCGTCGACCCGTGATGCTTTGGATCCACGGCGGCGGCCTCTCGGTCGGCTCCGGTTCGGAGCCTGTCAACGACGGTGCGCGCCTCTGCGCCCGGCAGGACGTCGTGCTGGTATCGGTCAATCATCGCCTCAATCTGTTTGGCTATCTCTATCTGAGTGATTCCGTTCGATCCGGTCAGGCGATGGCGAGCCCGGGACAGCTCGACTTGGTCGCCGCGCTCGAATGGGTACGCGACAACATCGCCGCATTCGGAGGCGATCCCGACAACGTGACGATATTCGGCCAATCCGGAGGCGGCACCAAGGTCGCCGCGCTGCTTGCGATGCCGGCCGCGCGCGGACTGTTCCATCGCGCTATCCTGCAGAGCGGGTTCGGCACCTACGGCCAGTCGCCGGAAGAAGGTGAACGGATCGCTGCGGCACTCTTCGATGGGCTCGAGATCCGACGCGGCGACCTGGGTGCGCTGCGGGCATTGGGTGCCGATCGACTGCTCGCGGGTCTCGCGAAGACCACCAACGGAAGCCCCATTCTTGGACCCGGGCTGGTGCCGGACGGCGCCGTGATCCCGCATATCCCCTTCGCGCCCGGCGCACCGCCCATTTCGCCCGATATTCCGATGATCGTTGGCCATGCTGCGACCGAGACCACTGTTCTGTTTCCGCCGGAAGGGGCGTTCACGCTGGATTGGGCGGGGCTTACCCCGATGCTGGCAACCAGGTTGCCGGCGCTTCAGAGCCAGATCCGCGAGCCGCTACCGCTGATCGAGGGATTTCGACGGCTCTACCCTCGCGCATCCCCGAGCGACATCTTCTTCGCCATCACGACCGAGGCCGGCATGGGAAGAAATGCGCGTATCGTGGCCGAAGCGCGGATGAAATCGAGCCGCGCTGCCATCTATTGCTATGTCATGGATTGGCGCACGCCCGAACGCGGGGGCGTGCTGCGCAGTCCGCACGGGGGCGAACTGCCGATGGTCTTCGACACGGCTGCAGCATTTCCGGCGCTCGAGCCGCGGCGGGCGGAAGCGCAAGCCTTGGCCGACATCATGAGCCGGTACTGGGCGACCTTCGCGCGGACCGGCAATCCCAATTCGGCGGGGCTGCCCGAATGGCCCGCTTATACTGCGCTTCGTCGTGCGACGATTCGGTTCGATACGCCGTGCACGGTGGCTAATGATCCATTGGGCGCCGAACAGTCGCTGATCGCCGCCTATGCCTGAACAGTCGCCATGGCGAGCGCTGCTTTGTCGGCTGTCGGGAGCGGTCATGCTCCTGTTCGCGCCCGCCGCGTCGGGACAAGCCGGCGATTCGGCAGTCGTCTCATTGCCGGCGAGAACGGCCATTGCGCCTGCCATAGGCTGTGCGGCGTTGATGGAACGGCCCGTCGGCGACGCGCATGGCGTCGCGTTCCGCTTGCGCGGCGCGTCTGAAGAACCCGCGCGCGAGGGGAGGGCGGCCTTCTGCCTGGTCACGGGATATGCTACACCCCAGACCGAGTTTGAGCTGCGTCTGCCGTTGTCCGGCTATAGCGGCCGCTATCTCCAGGGCGGTTGCGGTGGAATGTGCGGCATTATTTCCGCCGACTTCTCCCCGCGGTGCACGAATATCCAGGCCTATGGCGGAGCATTTGCCGTCGCGTTCGACAACGGCGGCCACCGCGCCACCGGTATCGGCGACGGGACCTGGGCGCTGGGAGATCCGGAGCTGCGCGCACAGTTTGCGCACAAAGCGACGCACGCACTGGCGGTCGTGGCGAAGGAAATCATCGGGCGCTTCTATGGCCGCGCGCCGGATCGAAGCTATTTTTCAGGATGTTCGGGGGGCGGGCGTGCGGCTCTCGTCGAAGCCCAGCGCTATCCGCGCGATTTCGATGGGGTCGTCGCCGGATCTTCGGTTGCCATGCCCGCCGCGATGCAGCTGTTCCTGTGGGAAGCGCACAAAGGGCTCGACGGACAGGAGCGCGAGATCTTCACGCCGGATGCCGTCCGGCTGCTGCACAGCGCGGTGCTCGCCGCATGTGATCGCCTGGACGGGATCGCTGACGAACAGATCGACGATCCGCGCCGATGCGCCTTCGATCCGTCCAGCCTCGCGTGTCCATCGGACGGGGCGGCGATCCAGGCTTGTTTGGCGGCGCCGCAAGTGGCGGGGGCGCGTGCCTATTATCGAGGTCCTTCGGACGCTCGCGGCCGGGCGTTGTTTCCCGGCGGGGCGCCCTATGGCAGCGAATTGAGCTGGGTCGGGCGTGGCAGCCCCACCCAGACGGGAAAGCTCGCAGCCGAAGCCTTCCTCAAATTTCTCCTGTTTCCCGGCGAATTGCCGCCGACGTTTAGTTGGCGCGATTGGCGTTTCACCGTCGAGGGCACCCGTCGACTGTTGGCGGCCGGCGCGCTCTATGATGGCGGCGATCCGGATCTTCGTGCTTTCCGCGGCGCAGGAGGAAAGTTGATCCTGTGGCAGGGCGCGGCGGACAATTCCGCCGGAATCTATGGCATGCTCGACTATTACCAGGCCGTCCGTGATCGCATGGGTGGCCTCGATGCGACCCGCAGCTTCGCGCGCATGTTCCTGGTGCCCGGCGGCTATCACTGCCAGGGAGGATATGTCCCCTATGAGGCGGATTTCCTGGGAGCAGTGGTCAATTGGGTCGAAACGGGTGCGGTGCCCGACGCGGTGCAAGCGCAGGCATCGCTCGCCGACGGGAACGTGCGGCGTCGTCCGCTCTATGCCTATCCGACCGCGACGCGCTATCTCGGCGGCGATGTCAACGAGCCGGCTTCGTTCATTCCTGCTATAGACGCTCGCGAACCGCAGGATGGTTTCGACTGGCCCGGGTCCCGCGCACGCACGCGCGCGCGGCGCAATCTCGCACCGTCAAACTGATCAGCCATCGGCGCGCGGCCGAAACTCGCGACGGAAGACGGCGGCCCTGATCCGGTGATATTCGCTGCCCCGGAATTCGTAGAGCGCGAAACTGTTGATGTAATAGCGGTCGCCGCGCTGCAGCGGTCGCGTCGGGAAATCGGGCGCGTCGATGAGTGCGACAAATTCGGATTTTAGCTCCGCTGCAAGCATGTTTCCTTCGGAGAAGCAGTCCACGATCTCGATCGTTCTGCTCGTCCGGGATTTGATGTCGCGATAGAAATCGACGATCGCGTCGCGGCCCCGCAGCGTCGTGCCGTTCCCGATGACCAGCTCGATGTCCGCCGCGTAGAACCGCCGGAGCGCCTCCCAGTCGCTCGCGTTGAAGGCGTGCATATAATCCCGGAAACGTCGTTCCGCGGCCGTCATCGCAGCGTCCTCGGCTGCGGCCAGAGCCGCGCGGATCGCACACGCGTGAACTGGTGTTCGTGAAGATCGTAGAAGACGATATTGACGCTTTGGCGCTTGTCGCCGGCGCGCATGGCGCCCGTAGGCATTTCGAGCCAGTCGTGGCGGGCAAGCACCGTGGTGCGCAGTTCCGCTGCGATCCGCCGACCGCCACTCGCGCCGACGAAGCTGACGAGTTCGACTTGCTCGTCAAGCCGGTCACGGACCGTGCGATAGAAGTCCAGGACGGCATTCCTGCCGCGGAGTTGCGCGGCCTGTCCGTGGAAGATCACGTCGTCGGCATAATAAGCGCCGAAGCCGTCGAAGTCGCCGCGATTGAATGCAGCAAGATAGGCTTCGAACCACCCGCGGAAGGCTTGCGATCCGAAGTTCATGGCGCGACATCCGCACGATAATAATCGCGACGAAGCGATCCGGCCGCCAGCAGGTACAAGAGCGAGGCCACGAACAGGACACTAACGGCCACCATGAGCGCAGATCGCACGCCATGCGTCGCAGCGATCGCACACGCGTCGGTCGCACTGGCGGCGCGCCGCAACGCCGCGCTACTGCCATGACAGGCGACGAGATAGTTTCCAGCCCCATAGTCGGCGGCTGCAAACCGGTCGCTCAGCCAACCCACCGTGGTCGGCCCCAAGCCATAGCCGAATATCGTGTAGAGAATGGCGAAAAGCGCTGCTCCGGTGGCGCGCATCCGTGGCTCGAGCATGTTCTGGATCATGCCGAGGGTCGGTCCATAATAGATCAGAAGTGCCACGCCAGCCACGGTGAGCAGGATCGATCCGCTGACCACCGACTGGGCGTTGAACGCGATCCAATACAGAAAGGGTGCCGTAAACAATCCGGCGGCGGCGCCCCAGGCCGGCCAGCGCGGATCACCGCGGCTCGCCAGCCAGTCGGTGCCAAAGGAGCCCATCAGCAGGCCGGTCGTGAGCGCCAGCGCGGAGATAGTGCCATAGAGCGAGGCGGCTTGCGCGACCGGCAACTGATAGGTCCGGGCAAGATAGACCGCGAGAAACTGCGAAATCGACGTCATCCCGAAACCGGCGAGCGCGCCTCCCAGAATGACCAGGAACAGCGCGCGCTTCCGCATCACGACGCGCACGAACGCGCGCAAGTCGGGGAGGGGGACACCATAGGCCGGCAGACCATCGACCAGTCCGCGCGAAGGCTCGCGCAGCAGGACAAGGACAAGCCCTCCCAACGCAATGCCCGGTACCCCGAGCGCGAAAAACGCCATCCGCCAACCCCAATGCGCGGCGACCCACCCGCCGACCACTGCGCCCAATAGCGTGCCGAGCGGAGAGCCCAGCATGATCAACGACATGATCGACGTGCGTCGCTCCCGCGGGAAATGATCGCCAACCAAAGAGCTGGTTGCGGGTTGAGATCCGGCTTCGCCCATGCCGACGCCCACCCGACACAGAAGAAGCTGCGTAAAACTCGTGATCGTGCCGCATGCCGCCGTCATCGCCGACCAGAAGACCAGGGACACGGCGATAATCCGGATGCGCGACGTGCGCTCGGCCAACCTGCCAATCGGCAGCCCGAGAAATGCGTAGAGCAGCGCGAACGCCAGCCCCTGGAGCAGGCCCAGTTGAAAGTCATTGAGCCCGAGGTCGAGTTTGAGTTGCTGCGCCAATACCGCAAAAACCGCGCGATCGGCGAAATTGAACACAGCGACGAGGAAGCACATCAGAACGAACAAACTGCGGTAGCCGGTCGACAGCAGACGCGATTGATCGTGCATGGCCAAATCCTCCCCACTCGTCGGTTGCGTGCTCGACGAGCCGGGGCTTCGAGCTACGCGTCACCACCAGCATCTTTGGTCGCTATGTGATGATTAATCAACTCATCAATCGCCGTCGGGAATATGCAACGAGCTGCCCGCCGGCACGTCGCGACAGCATGTGCGCTCGCAATAATGTCGATCGCTACTTGCATATATAACGATATCCTTATATAGAGATATACAGAGATTCGCAGGAGGTCCCCGTGAGCGTATATTTCGTCAGAGCGTCCCGAGCCGCGGATGCACCAGCCACGCTGGTCGGGCTCTACGTCGCCAATTCGATCGCCGCGCTCGAGCGCCAGGTCGAAAGCGACTGCCCCCTGCGAGCGTGCGAATACGCACAAGTCGCGCACGGAGCGATGTACGGCCCTGAGGCGACGCTTCCGGGGAATGGTCTTTATGACGTACCAGAAGCCGGTTCGGATGGGCCAGAACAGTTGAGCGAAGACTGGCGCGAACTGTTCTTCGGTGGCGCGGTGCCCGCGTGGCGTTCGTTTCACCAGCCTGGCGGTCAACCACTCGATGCAGGACGGACCTTCCGGTCTGAGGCCAATCACGCAAACAGCGTCGCCTAGCTGCAGCTAGGCGACGCTCGCCGGCATCTAATGGAGTCCTCCGCGTGGTTCTCCTCACGCCACCGTTTGCGGCGCTCCTTGCGGATACTGCAACTCCCTGCCGTGGCCCCGCAATCGGCGATCGGCCGCCCTCGAAACGATTGGCTCCGCGACGATGAATTTGGCGCTGGCATATGCTCTTCCGGCGGATGGAATCGCCGACCCGCTCTCCGGCATCGACGGATCGACTGAAGTCTTCTTCGGGTCATGGCTCGCAATGGCCGCCAGCGGACCCTCGGGCGAAGCCGGGTGCCCGGTTGCGTGGTTGGATGGCTGAGCCAGTGGTAGCGCCACGCAAAACGCCGCTCTCATCCGCACATGAGGCCCTTGGCGCGCGCATCGCGCCGTTCGCGGGTTATGCGATGCCACTTCACTATCCAACTGGGGTGCTGACCGAGCATCGCTGGACCCGCGCGCATGCGGGACTGTTCGACGTCTCGCACATGGGCGTCGCATTCGTGCAACTCGACCGCCGTTCGCCGGATGCCGAGGCGGATCACCGGCGCTTGGCCGAGTTGATCGAACCACTGGTTTGCGGGGATCTGCGAGCGCTTCGTCCCGGCGAGCTTCGCTATTCGCTGCTGCTCAACGAAACGGGCGGCATCGTCGACGACCTTCTCATCGGTCGTCCGACCGATCCCGCGCAGCAGGGTTCGCTATTTTTGGTCGTCAACGCCGCAACCAAGGAGTGCGATTTCGCGCTGATCGCTGAAACCCTTGGCGGCGCCGTCCAGGTCGATCGGCGCGATCCCTGGGGAATGATGGCACTACAAGGGCCGGAGGCGGCGCCAGTGCTCGAGGCGATGTGCCCCGGCGTTTCCGAACTCGGTTTCATGCAGTTCGCACCGCACGAATGGCGCGAACAATCGATCTTGATTTCGCGTTCGGGCTACACTGGCGAGGACGGATTCGAGATCCTGTTGTCGCCCGCTGTCGCCCCGTCCTTCTGGAACGCGTTGCTGGAGGACGCGCGCGTTCGCCCGGTCGGTCTCGCTGCGCGCGATTCGCTGCGCCTTGAGGCCGGGCTGCCGCTTTATGGTCACGACCTCGGGCCGGAAACCAGTCCGATCGAGGCGGGTCTCGGCTTTGCCGTCCACCGTCGCCGACGAGACGCCGGGAATTTGCGCGGCCACGCGCGACTGGCATGCGAACTCGCCCAGGGCCCCAGCCGGATTCGGGTTGGTTTGCGAGTGCTGGAAGGCGCGCCGGCGCGTGAGGGCGCCGTTATCGCGCGCGACGGGGAACCGGTTGGAGTGGTAACCAGCGGAGGCTTCTCGCCGACACTTGGCATTCCAATCGCCATGGGCTTCGTGCCGCCATCGCTGTCCGCGCCCGCAACGCGTCTCGAGGTGGTCGTGCGCGATCGCGCCCAGGCAGCCGAAGTGGTGCCGCTGCCCTTCGTCCCCCATCGTTACGTTCGACACACTCATGCCGGAGATATGCATGCGCTTCACCCCAGACCATGAATGGGTTCGCCTGGAAGGCGAGCTTGCGATGGTCGGCATCACCGAACACGCAGCCGCTGCGTTGGGCGACATCGTCTATCTCGAGATAAAGGCGCCGGGGACCCACCTCGCTAAAGGCGACATTCTCGGCGTTATCGAATCGGTCAAGGCCGCTTCGGAAATCTATGCGCCGATCGCCGGAACCGTCTCGGAGGCGAACACTTGTGCAATCGACGATCCCACCTTGATCGGCCAGGCGCCGGAAGGTGAAGGATGGCTGGCACGTCTGCAGCCGAGCGATTCCTCAGAGATCGACGAGCTGATGGACGCGGATGGATATCGCGCGCTGCTCGACAGTCTGGGAGCGGAGCAGTGAGCGCTGCGCGGTCGATCGATAAAAGCGCGACTGGCTTTGCGGATCGGCACATCGGGCCATCGCCGAGCGAAGTTGCGCACATGCTCGACGTGCTCGGATTGGACAGCCTGGAGCACCTTATCGAGGGGGCGCTGCCCGCTTCGATACTCGACTCGGCACCGCTTGGCCTTGGGGCTGCGCTTTCGGAACCGGAAATGCTCCGCACGCTCGGAGCGATCGCGGCGCAAAACCGCCGTATGACTTCGCTGATCGGGCAGGGCTATCACGACACCTTCCTGCCGCCGGTCATTCGCCGCAATCTCCTGGAAAATCCGGCATGGTACACGGCGTACACGCCCTATCAGCCGGAAATCAGCCAGGGTCGTCTTGAGCTGCTCTTCTATTTCCAGACGTTGATCCGGGACCTGACGGGACTCGATATCGCCAATGCCTCGCTCCTCGACGAAGCCACTGCGGCCGCCGAGGCAATGGCGCTCGCTCGGCGAGTCGCGACCACGCGGGCGAATGCTTTCTTCGTCGACTGCCAGTGCCACCCGCAGACCATCGACGTGTTGCGCACGCGCGCCGAGCCGCAGGGTCTGGAGTTGATCATCGGCGATCCGGACCGTGATCTCGATCCGGCGGCCGTGTTCGGCGCTATTCTCCAATATCCGGGAACCGAAGGGCAAGTGCGGGATCCGCGGGGGTGCATTCGCGCGCTCCGCGATGCCGGCGCGATCGCGATCATGGCCGCCGATCCGCTGGCGCTCGTCCTGCTTGAGCCGCCCGGCGAATTGGGTGCCGACGTTGCGATCGGCTCGATGCAGCGCTTTGGCGTTCCGATGGGATTCGGGGGGCCGCACGCGGCCTATATTGCCGTTCGTGACCGTCACAAGCGCGCGCTGCCGGGCCGCATCGTCGGCCTGTCGATCGATGCGCGCGGCGAACCGGCCTATCGGCTGGCGTTACAGACGCGTGAGCAGCATATCCGACGCGACAAGGCGACGTCGAACATCTGTACCGCGCAGGTTCTGCTGGCGCTCATCGCGACGGCCTATGCCATGTGGCACGGCCCCGATGGCTTGCGGGGGATTTCCAAGAGGATTGCGAGGCTTTCGATGTCGCTCGCGTCGCGCCTGCGCGCGATGGGCCTTGTCGTCGAGCATGCACACTTCTTCGACACGATCGTGGTCGATACCGGCGAGGCCACCGCCGACATCCATGCTCGCGCCGAACGGCAGGGAATCAACTTGCGGCATCTCTCCGCAACGCGGATCGGCATCGCGCTCGATGAGACCAGCAACGGCGAAACGCTCGATCAGCTTTGGCAACTGTTCGCGGTCCATTGGTCCGACCGCGCGGCGGGGGAAGCACTTCCCGTACAGGCCGACGACGCCTTGCCGCCGTCCTTGCGGCGGACGCTACCGCTGCTCGAGGACCCCGCCTTCCATCGATACCGGTCCGAGACCGCGATGATGCGCTATCTGCGGAGCTTGGCGGACAAGGACCTGGCGCTGGACCGCACGATGATTCCGCTCGGTTCGTGCACCATGAAGCTGAACGCTGCGGCCGAGATGACTCCGATCGGATGGCCCGAGTTCGCCGATATCCATCCCTTCGCACCGTCGAGCCAAGTGACTGGCTACAGGACGCTCATTACCGATCTCGAGGCATATCTCGCGGCGATCGGGGGGTATGACGCGGTTTCGCTGCAGCCCAACTCGGGCGCGCAAGGTGAGCTGGCCGGACTGCTGGCGATTCGGCGTTATCATCGTTCGCGCGGGGAGGGGCGTCGCGACACTTGCCTTATTCCCGCGTCCGCCCACGGCACGAATCCGGCTTCGGCCCAGCTCGCGGGAATGCGCGTGGTGGTGGTCGAGTGCGATAAGACCGGCGACATTTCGCTTGTCGACCTCCAGGCGAAGATCGACCTCCACGCCGACACCCTGGCGGCGATCATGCTGACCTATCCCTCGACCCATGGCGTTTTCGAGGAGGAAATCGGCGAGATCTGCCGGCGCGTCCACGCGGCCGGCGGCCAGGTCTATCTCGACGGCGCGAACATGAACGCGCAGGTCGGGCTCGCGCGTCCGGGGCACTATGGCGCCGACGTAAGCCACTTCAACCTTCATAAGACCTTCTGCATTCCACATGGCGGGGGCGGGCCGGGCATCGGGCCGATCGGGGTCAAGGCGCATCTTGCGCCGTTCCTTCCCGGTCACGTGGTGCTGGGCGGATCGGGAGCGGTCTCGGCGGCGCCGTTCGGATCTGCGTCGATCCTTCCCATCAGCTGGGCCTATATTCGGATGATGGGAGATCGCGGCCTTGTGCGCGCCAGCGCCGTCGCGATCCTGAACGCCAATTATCTCGCCGCCCGTTTGCAGCCGCACTTCCCTATCCTGTTCCAGGGAAGATCCGGCCGCGTGGCGCATGAATGCATTATCGACCTGCGCGGGATCCGGGATGCGACTGGCGTGACGGTTGACGATGTCGCCAAACGGCTGATCGATCACGGCTTCCACGCACCGACGGTCAGCTTCCCCGTTCCCGATACCTTGATGATCGAGCCCACCGAATCGGAGGACCTGGCGGAGCTCGATCGCTTCTGCGACGCGATGGCGGCCATTCGGTCGGAAATCGACGCGGTCGCACGCGGCGAGATCGAAATCGAAGCCTCTCCGCTGCGCCATGCTCCGCACACCGTGCGTGATCTGATCGAGCCCTGGAGCCGCGCCTATCCCAGGTCGGCTGCGATCCCCGGGGGAGGCGCTGGCGCGACCAAGCAATATTGGCCGCCGGTAAACCGAGTGGACCAGGGCTATGGCGACCGCAATCTCGTCTGCTCCTGCCCGCCGATGGAGCAATATTCGAAAGCGGCAGAATAGTCGTTGGATAGCGCCCGTGCCGCGCCTGGCACGTCGCGGTAGCGGGCGGCTGGAGCGGCGCTTCCGCAATCCTCATGGTTGCGAGCAACCACTCGCCCCTTCATTCCTGACCCCGTAGTCCGGAGATTCTGCGCGAAGAATCGATGGTCTGACGAGGGCCTGGTTGCCGCCCGACACGTCGTTATTGCGGACGGATCCCCCAAAAATATTGTCAGAGCAATAGCGAGGCGGTGACGATGCACGGTCTCGCCAACCGGACCGCGGCTTGATCGCGTCCACGCGGTGTCCTCGATTCGGAGCGGAACGTTGGATTTCGGAGCGCCGATTCGCTCTGCATTCGCGTGCACAACCATGACCTTGGCCGGTAGCGCTCGAGGATCGGGGCAGGCCCGGTCCGGGTCGCGAGGACGGTACCGTGCTGCGCTGGCATGCACCATGACCGGAGAGTGTCGAACCCGGCTGCCGCGACTAGCTGGTCTGCTGGCCGAGCCGACGCGGTCCGGTGCGAATCAGGCAGGCAGTTTGGGAGAGAGTCCCTCTCCAAAGCGCAGAAAGTCCGCGGTTATTCTGTTTCAAGAATTACGACGCCGGACGCCATGACGGCAACAGCAGCGTCGATCGAGAAACGGATTTGGATAGTTCCAGGCGATATCCGGCGCGCCAGGGCCCCCCTCAGCCAAGCGCAGTAACCAACTTATACTGAGCGACCTAAGCTCTTTCTGGGGGGCGTGTTGCTTGATGTGCCTCAAATGCGGATCGGGGTGCGACCGCTACTGGACGCGACCCTGGCACCCAAGCCCGGGAATTGTCACGTATCTGCAAGCCCTTCGTCCGGCATCCCCGCCGACTGCGTCATTGCCAAAACGTCGATGCGACCGATTCACGGCTAATTGCTCCGACAATTGTTGACGGATCAACTCACCGCGCATAAGATGGATCATATACGATACGAAAAACCGTCACGTACAAAAGGGGAGTGAGATGCAAAAAGGGAGTTTTATCGGGAGCGGTGCGTCGATCGCCGCTCTGGCTCTTTCGCTCATGGTGGGCGGCGTTGCGCAGGCGCAGAGCGCGGGCACCGCGCCGCCGCGTCCTGCGAACGATCAGGCGGCAGCTGCGCAAGCTGAGGAAGATCGCTCCGCTCTGGCCGCACCGGTCACGGGAAATGAGCAGGGCAAGGACGAAATCGTCGTCACCGGTACGGCGATTCGAGGAGTCGCGCCGGTTGGTTCGAACCTGGTGTCGGTTGGCGTCGCGACGATCGAAAAGACCGCGCCGGTCAACCTGTCACAGCTGGTGAACACCGTTCCGTCGATTTCGACGTCGGGTTCGATCGCACAGGGCGAAAACGCCTTCTCCTATTATTCGCCGCAGATCCACAGTCTCGCCGGTTCCTCGTCCAACACCACGCTCGTGATCGTGGACGGTCTGCGCCTTCCTGGCGGTGGTCAGCAATTCAACCAGACCGACCCGAACATCATCCCGGTCAGCGCGATCCAGCGAGTCGAAGTGCTCGCGGACGGCGCATCGACGGCCTATGGTTCGGACGCCGTCGCCGGCGTGGTGAATTACGTGACCCGCCGCACCTTCGACGGGTTCGAGATGAACGTCCAGCATGGATTCGGCAAGAAGTACGCCACCACCTCTGGCAGCTTCATTTGGGGCAAGACCTGGGGCACCGGTGGCGTTTACATCGCAGGGGCGTTGACCGAACAAAACATCCTGTACAATCGCGATCGTCCGTTCACCAGTCTGGGCGACTATCGGGCGATGGGCGGTTCGAACAATCTGAGCTTCACCTGCCCCAACAACAGCATCACCGTGCAGCAGCAGGGCGGCGCTCCTGGCTCCGGCATCGCGAATCAGATCTTCCTGGGCCCGAACGCTACGACTTCGGTCGCCAACATCGGTGCGAATGCGCCGTGCAACAACTCGGTCTACTCGGTGATGGTGCCCGGTCAGGGCCGCGGTAATGTGTTCGTCAAGGTCACCAACGACTTCAGCGATAAGCTGTCGATGCAGTTCACGCTCAACTACAACCGGCAGCGGACGCACTCGCCGGGTGGCCCCGGCACGATCGGCGGGCTGGCCTATGGCGCGGGCGCCACCGGCAGCGCGACGACCAACCGCTTCCCGGATCAGTACAATCCGTTCTTCCTGGCGCCAGCCGGTGCGCCGACCGCGACCGTTGAGAACGTGAACATCCTCGCGCTGCGGCCTGATAGCAATTACGGCGACAATCGGACGCAGGCCGACGTGATTTATGGCACGTTCAACGCCAGCTACAAGCTGAACAACCGATGGTCGGTGACGTTCAGCGACGCCGCTGGTTGGAACCGGTCGGCCACGGACAACATCAATACCTTCTGTGGTGCTTGCGCCGCTCTTGCGCTGAACGGGACGACGCAGAACGGCAATATCCTAGCTTCCGATATCGCCGGCCAGAATGTGATCGCGCTCAACCTGCCGCTGACGACCGCGAATGCGATCGATGTGTGGCGGCCGCTGAACGACCCGACCAACCGTACGTCAGCGGCGGTGATGCGTTCGCTCTATTCGAACAACTCGGGAAACACGAACCTCAACCAGTTCAACCAGATCAAACTCGACTTGCAGGGGTCGCCATTCACTCTGCCGGGTGGTGATCTGAAGGTCGCGATTGGCGGTGAGTATTTCTGGCAGAACCAGCAGCAGAAATTCATCGGCGGCAACAACACCGGCCCGACGACCACCGGTTCCGGGTACCGCGTCTACAATTATCGCCGCAACATCAAATCGGTCTACGCCGAGGCCTATATTCCGGTCATCGGGCCGGAGATGCATGTCCCGTTGGTGCACAAGTTCGAACTGTCGATCGCCGGCCGTTACGACAAGTTTAGCGACGTCGGCGACACAACGAATCCGAAGTTTGCGGCCAATTGGGAAGTGGTCCCCGGCGTCAAGCTGCGCGGCAACTGGTCGAAGGCGTTCGTCGCGCCGCCGATCGGCGTGATTGGCGACCCGACCCAGGGCTATCTGTACGCTTCGGGTTCGGTCGGACCGACCGGCTCACTGAACGTTCCGGTCGCGAATTTCCCGAATGTCGTCAACGTGCCGGGGGCGCGTATCATCGGTGCCAATGGCAACGTATCAAGTACACCCTGCACCACGGCGAATCTCGCTGGCCTCACCAATCCGCTCTGCCAGATCGGCAGTGGCACCGACGTAAACGGCAATCCGGTCGGCGCTTTGCGGCGTCAGCTGGGTGGCGGATTCACCGGCGAAGTTCCGCAGAAGGGGCGGAGCTGGTCGGTCGGTGTCGATTTGGCTCCCCGCTTCCTGCCCGGCTTCGTGGCGGCGGTAACCTACTTCCACAACACCTTCATCGGTGGTGTGAGCTCGCCAAGCCCGGCTGCAATCGTCAACGCAGCGGGTCTCCGCAACCTGTTGACGCTTTGCACCACGCCAACCGGCTGCACGCCCGCCCAGGTAAATACCTTCGCGAACATCGCCAATGGCGCGACGATCGGTGGAACGGTGCCCCTGAACGTGGCGTACATGATTGATCAGTCGACGCGTAATGCGCTCAACCTGAATCTTGACGGTATCGACGCGTCATTCAACTACCGCACGTCTGAGACCGGCATCGGTCGCTTCAGCGTGGGCACGGCGTTGACCTACTTCACGAAGTTCCGTCAGAGTTTCATTGGAAGCCCCGACTTCTCGATCCTGAACACCTCGGGGTTCAACACGACTTTCCCGTCGGTCGCCTTCAAGAACCGCGCGCAGTTCGGTTGGTCGCTGAGCGGCTTCTCGGCCGACCTGTTCTGGAACTACACCGGTCCGTACCGGAACTGGGGATCGTCGGTTGCACCGATCATCAACGATGCCAATGGCAATCCCGCCAGTGGTGGTGACCGCGTGCGTCCGAACCACATCTTCGATCTCCACCTCCAGTACGAACTGGGCGGTGAAAGCCTGTTCCGTGGTTGGCAGGTATATGTCGACGTCCAGAACCTGTTCGACAAGGACCCGCCATTTTACAACGGCAACGTCGGCGGCATCACGGGCGCGGGCTTTGGTTACAATGCCTTCGTGTCCAATCCGCTCGGCCGGATCACCTCGATCGGCCTTCGGGCCAAGTTTTGAAGCCCTCCCACACTTGCCGCCCCTCGACTTCGGTCGGGGGGCGGCATTTTTTTGCGCGGAGAGCAGCCTGGTTTTCGAAAGGGTGTCGTGACCCGATCCGACGCGCATATTCGGGGGTATCAATGCGCAAGCTGAGCGTCCTGCTGCTTGGAGTTCCGTCGCTCGCATTGGCGCAATCGGCGCCGCAAGCCGATTCCTCGTTCGCGTTTCGCGATCCGAATCTGCCGATCGAGCGCAGGGTGGATGATCTCATCCAGCGGCTGACGCCCGAGGAAAAGGCGACGCAGCTGGTCAACCAGGCGCGCGCGATTCCACGTCTGGGTATTCCCGAATATGATTGGTGGAGCGAGGCGCTCCACGGCGTCGCCAACAACGGCTATGCCACCGTCTTCCCCGAGCCGATCGGGCTCGGTGCCACTTTCGACGCGCCCACGATCCAGACGATGGGCGTGGCTATCGGCGAAGAGGGGCGCGTGCGGTGGAACCAGATCGAGCGCAGCGGAAAGCCGCACCGCATCATGCAAGGGCTGACCTTCTGGTCGCCGAACATCAACATCTTCCGCGATCCGCGCTGGGGTCGGGGGCAGGAAACCTACGGGGAGGATCCGTTCCTCACCGCGCAGATGGGCGTCGCGTTCGTGCGCGGCATGCAAGGTGACGATCCGCATTATTATCGCGTGTCGGCTACCGCAAAACATTTTGCCGTGCACAGCGGCCCCGAGCCCACGCGCCACAGCGACAACATCACCGTCAGCCTCCACGATATGGAAGACACCTATCTGCCGGCGTTCCGCGCGCTTGTGGTCGACGGCAAGGTCGAATCCGTGATGTGCGCGTACAACTCGGTCAACGGCCAGCCGGCGTGCGCCAGCAATTTTCTGCTCGGTGAACGGCTCCGCGGGGCCTGGGGCTTCAAGGGTCATATGGTGTCGGATTGCGATTCGATCGCCGACATCCAGCGCGGCCACCATTATGTCGGCACCCTTGCAGAGGCGGCGGCGATTTCGATGAAGCTTGGCGTCGACGTCGACTGCTCCGAATTCGGACGATTGCCGGGCGGGGCTTCGGACTCTGATCGCTATCTCGACGCGATGAAGAGCGGTCTACTGCCCCAGTCCGCCGTCGATGGATCGCTGCGCCGGCTGTTCACTGCGCGCATGAAGCTCGGCCTGTTCGATCCGCCGGCGCGCGTGCCCTATGCGCAGATCCCCGACAGCGTGCTCAATTCGGACAAGCATCGGGCGCTCGCCCTCGACTTGTCACGCAAGTCGATGGTCCTGCTCAAGAACAGTGGCGTGCTGCCGATGGCGCCGGGCAAGGTGTGGCGCATCGCGGTGGTTGGCCCGCTCGCGGACCAAGTCGATCCGATGCTCGGCAATTATCGCGGCCAGCCGCTCAAACCGGTGACACCGCTCGAGGGCCTGAAGGCGGAATTCCCCGGCGCAGCGATCACCTTCGAGCCTGGCACCGAGTTTCTGCGCGCAGCCGAGCCGGTGCCCGCCAGCGCGCTGGCGACGCCCGACGGACAGGAAGGGCTGCGCGGGCAATATTGGGACAATGGCAGCTTCACCGGCGAACCGGCATTGACGCGTACGGATGCCCGCGTTGCGTTCGATCGCAACGCGCCGGCGGCGCTGCCGAACGCGGCGGCGATGTCGATACGCTGGACGGGCTTCGTGGCGGCGCCAGCGGACGGCGACTACCGCATCGGCGTCGAAGGGCGTGGCGCAAAGCTGTGGATCGACGACAAACTGATCGTCGACAACAGCGACCCGCAGCGCGGCGCGAACATGGTCACAATGGCTTTCCGCAAAAGCGAGCGGCACGCGATCCGCCTTGAGCAGGCCGGCGGCCGTTTTCCGCCGCGGCTGGTGTGGAACGAAGTGCGCGGCGACGCCGAGGCACGCGCCGTCAGCGCAACGCGCGACGCCGATGTCGTGGTTGCGGTAGTCGGAATCACTTCGGCGCTCGAAGGCGAGGAAATGCCGGTAAACCAGCCCGGCTTCATCAGCGGTGACCGTTCGAGCATCGATCTTCCGGCGCAGGAGGAAGCGCTGCTCAAGGCGGTGAAGGCCAGTGGCAAGCCTTTGGTGGTGGTGCTGCTCAACGGGTCTGCGCTGTCGGTCAACTGGGCCGCGGCGAACGCCGATGCGATCGTCGAGGCTTGGTATCCGGGGCAGGAGGGCGGGACCGCAATCGCGCAGACGCTGTCGGGCGCGAACAATCCGGCGGGCCGCCTGCCGGTTACTTTCTACACGGGCACCGGCCAGCTCCCGCCGTTCCGCGAATATGGCATGGCTGGTCGTACCTATCGCTATTTCACGGGCAAGCCACTGTATCCGTTCGGCTATGGGCTCAGCTACACGCACTTCGCCTATGGCAAGGTCGCGTTGTCGAAGCCGGCGTTGCGCGCAGGCGAAAGCCTCGGCGTCGACGTGACTGTGCGCAACGCAGGGGCGGTAGCGGGCGACGAAGTGGTTCAGGCGTATCTGAGCTTTCCGGCGGCGCCGGGGATGCCGGTGCACGCGCTGCGCGCCTTTGCGCGCGTCCATCTCATGCCGAGCGAAGCAAAGCGCGTCCACTTCGACCTCGACGCGCGCGCGCTGTCGAGCGTGACGGCAGCGGGCGAGCGCATTGTTGCTGCGGGCCGCTACCGGATCGCGGTGGGCGGCGGACAGCCAGGGACCGGCGCGCCGCAATCGGAGGCAGTCTTCTCGATCCAGGGCACGCGCAAACTGCCGAAGTGAACGGTTGAGATAAGGGGGAGGTGGGCCGCGTACGCGGCCCACCTTTATTCCTTCATTGCCGTCCGCCGGACTCGATCGTGTAGCCGTGCAGGCCCGAGGGATAGGGATTCACTGCCACGCGGGTCGCCATCTGGCCGATCGGTCCGCCGAAGCTTGCGCGGTGCCAACGTCCCTGCGCGGCGGTAATGATGTCGCCGGCGGAAGCCGTGAAGACCGGCACGCCTTCGACCTGCAGCGTCACATTGCCTTCCATCACGAACCAGAATTCGTCGTAGCCGATGTGGTAATGGCCGAGGTTCGACGGCGGCGGCGTTTCCGCGCCGGGGCCGCGGATGTTGTTCACGAACATGTGCTGCGACTGGATGAACGCCGTTGCGCGCGCCGTGCCGCCGATCACGTCCTTGTAATAGTCGAGATAGGGCTTGTTCGTGGGGTCCCAGCTGCCCGGGCCACCGGATGCCAGCCGCTCCTCATATTCGAAACCGTTCAGTGCCTTGGGCTTGGTCTTGGTGGTCTCGACCGGATAGATCGGCATGTCCGAGGCGTCATGGATCTCCAAATAGAGGCCCGGCTGATCGCCCTGCACCTCGAGCGTGAACGGCACGCGGAACGGCACGTCGATCTCGAAGCCCTTGCGCGCGACAAAGGGCTCTTGGCCGGCGATGCTGACCTTGATCTCGCCGCTCCAAACGATCAGCGCAGTGCGGTTGTCCGAATAGGCCACGGGGGTAGTCGCCTGGCCGGCGGCAAGTTGGTGCCAATCCGCGACGATGTCCTTGTTTCGGATGACCGGCTGGGACCAGCTCTTCTCATTCTTGTGCATCGCCAGCACGTCGGCGAGCTTCCACCATGGCTTGTTCGGCGCAACATAGTTGGAATACGGCGTCTTCTTCGGCGCCCAAACGCGCATCGGAGGTGGCGGAGGCGCGAACCGGCGCGGTCCCCCGGTAGCGGGGTTCCCCGGTGCCGCCGGTTGGCCCGCGGGCGGCCCAGCCTGGCCCGCCGTTGCCCCCGGCGCGCCGGCCTGGCCCGCGGCAGGTACCGCCGCCGCCATCGAAAGGATCGAAACCGCTGCCTGCAAAGCCGTAAATCTCATCGCGCCTCTCCGCTGTCCGCTACCGGGATCTGTATCATATATGATAGGATTCCGTGCTGTCGGTCAAACTGTTAAACGCATCCGAATCGCGCTATTTGTCGGGGCAGATTTGGAAGAGGATTGCTGGATGCCGTTGCGTTTTGTCATCGAGATTCTGGCCGCGTCGGCCGCGCTGCCTTCCGCGCCGCTGCAAGATTGCCGCAGCATCGCCGATCCGCAGGCGCGGCTGGCTTGCTATGACGCGCGCGATCGCGGCTCACCTGAGCCGGCCGGCGCTGCGACGCCTTCGATGAACCCCACCTCTCCGGTGTCCCCGCCGCCGCCTCCCGCAACGCGCCCGGTCCCGCCCACGCCTATGGCCGCCGCCTCCGCCAGTTCGGCATCATCCGCAGAGATCGTGCGCGCCAATCCGACCGGGCGCATCGCGGCGATTACACCTCTGCGCTATGGGCTCTTTCGCATTCAATTGGACGACGGGCGCCAGTTCAACACTACATCGAACACCGACGCACCGCCGACTGTGGGAGACTCAGTGTCGCTTCGTCGTACCCTGATGGGTACCACGTTCCTCGATATTCGCGGCCGCTCGCCGATTACCGTGCGGCTGCAGCGCTAGGTTCGTTCAGCGCCGGCGCGATTTCGCCTTCGATCGTCCGACGCGGATCGACGATCGCCCAGGCCGCAGTGCCCAGGATCACGATCGTCGCGCCGGTCCCGAATGCTGCGGTCCAGCCGTAGTTTGCGGCAATCCACGGAGTCAGCGACGCCGTGATGGCGCCGCCGATCTGGCAACCGGCGTTCATCAGGCCGGAGACAACGCCGGTGTGCCGCCCCGCAATATCGGCGGTCACCGACCAGAACGAGCTTTGCGAGAGGTACATGGCGCCGCCGCCGAGCGCGAGCGTGAGCACCGCAAGCGGTGCGTTGTCGACGCGCGACCCGACGATCAGGAAAAAACCGGTGAGCAGGAACGACACCATCGCCAGCCCGCTGCGGCCCCAATAGGCGCCGAACCGCCGCGAGATAGCATCGTTGAGCACGCCACCTGACAGACAGCCGACAGTCATCGCCAGAAATGGCGCCATACCGTAAAGCGCGCTCGACTTGAGATCGAGCCCGCGCGCTTCGGCCAGGTAGATGAAGAACCAGCTGAAGAAGATCCACACGACATAGCCGAACGCGAAATAACTGAGGATCAGCCCCCAAACGTTGCGGCTGCCGAATATCGCTCCCCACGGAACCGCCACCTTGTCGTCCTTCGCGGGAAGGAGGCCCGACTGGATATGCGCCAGTTCGGTGGCAGTTACCGCCGAGTGCTCCTCCGGGCGATCGCGCGCGATCCAGTACCAGATGGCGGCGGCAATCAGTCCAATTCCGGCGCATACGTAAAAGGATGCGCGCCAGCCCGCGAACGCGACGACGGCGGTGATCAGCGGGGGCGTCAATCCCGATCCTGCGCCGACCCCGGCGAAGATCAGTCCATTTGCCTTGCCGCGCTCGCGCGCGGGGACCCAGCGCGACACGAACTGATTGCCCGCGGGATAGACCGCGGCTTCAGCGAGGCCGAGTGCAAAACGCACCAGCGCCAGCATCCACAGTGCCGACGCTGCCCGTGGCGGAACCAATGCCGTCGCGATGCTCAGTACGCCCCAGGAAATCAACGCGCCGGTCAGCAGCTTGCGCGGCCCGATGCGCGCGGCGAGCCAGCCGGCTGGCACCTGGAAGCTCGCGTATCCGATCAGGAAGGCACTGAACACCCAGCCGAGATGAACCTGGTCGATCCCATATTCTTGGCGCATCTGCACGCCGGCGACCGAGATGTTGGTGCGATCGAGAAACGCGATCGCGCTGATCACGAACAGCATGAAGACCAGTCGGAATCGCACCACCGAACCCGTGCCTGCGGCCATCGCACCTCTCCCTTGTCGCGCCCTGGCGAGCGATAATATCCTATAGGATTCTGGAGTAAGCACGATATAAAGGCGGAGTAAAGACCGGCGAACCGGTCCCGTCGAGGGGAGAGATGATGGCACTATTCGTCCGCGCAACGGCCGGTGCAGCCGCGGCTGCCGCGCTGCTGCTGGGGCTGCCGGCGATGGCCGCTCCGCTCGCCGACAAAATCGGCCACACCGACCCGGCCAAATTTCGCAACTTGTCCGCCGTACACGCCGGGGCGGGCAAGATGGCGTTTGGGCAGTTGCTCGGCGCCGATGCGCTCAGTACCAATCTGCTGTTCGTGCATCGCGGCGTGATTCAACCGAAGAGCGGCATCGGCCAGCATTTCCATAACCAATGCGAGGAGATGTTCGTCATCCTCGACGGCGAGGCGCAGTTCACGATTGATGGTCGCACGTCTACGCTGGCCGGACCGGCTTTCGTGCCCGACCGGATGGGGCATGCCCATGCCATCTACAACGCGGGCGATAAGCCGCTGCAGTGGATCAACATCAATGTCGGCATGACCAAGGACTATGACAATTTCGATCTGGGTGACACGCGCGCCGGCGCGCCGGTCGACCCGGTGCCGCAATTCATCAGCGCGCGGCTCGATCGCGGATTGCTGCGCCCCGTGCAGGGTATGGACGGCGGGCAAGGCGCGGTGATGTACCGCCGCACGCTCGGTCCCGCGGTCTTTTCGACGACGTGGAGCTTTGTCGACCATCTGCTGCTGCCGCCGGGCACCAGCGTCGGCAGTGCGGCCAAGCCCGGCATGAGCGAAGTCTACTACGTCGTGGGCGGCGAAGGCGAGATCACGGTGGCCGACGAGACGGCTCATATCCGCGAAGGCGATGCTATTCCGGTCGACGTCGGACAGCTGCGCGCGATCAAGCAGCTCGGCGCCGCGCCGCTCGAATTCATGGTGATCGGCGTCGCGAAGGATCTTGCCGCCAAGTCCGCCTATGCCGCCGCCGCCGTACGCCGGCCGCGCTGAACAAATGCCAACGGAAGGACTGAAAATGCGTTCCAAGTTGATCGTCGCGGCGCTGCTCGCGACTGCGCCGCTGTGTGTTGCCCGGGCTCAGACGGTCGAGACGCGCGTCGAGCGGCTCGACCCGGCTCTCGATCGGTTGATTGCGCCGGATACCAAGATCGAGCGCGTGGCGACCGGCTTTTCGTTCACCGAGGGGCCGATGTGGAAGGAGGGCCGCCTGTGGTTCTCCGACGTCACTGGCGACAAGCTGCGCGCGGTGGATCCCGCCGGCAAGGTCGAGGAACTGCTTGCCAATTCGGGCGGGCTTCCCAATCCGCCTGTTGGAGCGAACATCGGATCGAACGGCATGGTGCCGGACAAGGACGGCACGGTGCTCATGGCGCAGATGGGCGCTCGGCGGATCGTCCGCGTCGACGCGCAGCACCGCGTCACGCCGTTCCTGAGCGATCTCGACGGCAAACGGCTGAACAGCCCCAATGACCTGGTGTTCGCCGCCGACGGATCGCTGTGGTTCACCGATCCGCCGTTCGGGTTGTTCAACGGCATGGACAAGGATCCGGCCAAGCAACTGCCCTACAATGGTGTATTCCGCTATGCCGAAGGCAAGCTCGCGGCCGTCATCACCGACCTCAAGCTGCCGAATGGCATCGGCTTCTCGCCCGACTACAAGATTTTGTATGTGACCGATTACGGCCCGCCAGGCATGATCTACGCCTATGACGTCGGTTCCGGCGGCAAGCTCTCCAACAAGCGCACATTGATCGCTTTCCCCGCCGGCGGGGCGGGGGGTGCGGATGGGCTCAAGGTCGATACCGCCGGGAATATCTGGGCCACTGGGCCGGGAGGCATCCGTATCGTTTCACCGGCGGGCAAGGTTCTCGGTCAGCTCAAGCTGCCCGAAGTCGCCGCCAATCTGGCGTTCGCGGGGGACGGGCATACGTTGTACATTACCGGCTCGACCAGCATCTATCGGCTGCGGACCAAAGCGGCGGGAGTGCTGCCGCCCTATTCGCGCTGAAGGGGGCGACTATGCGCACCCTGCGATAACTGCCGCAGGCCGTCAGGGGTGTGTCGGCGTCGCTGCCGGCGTCGGTGTGGCGGCCGGCGACGGCGTGGCTGTCGTCGCGGGTGCAGCGAAATTCGCCGCCAGATACGTGACGACCGTCTTCTGCTCCTCCGGATCCAGTTCGGCGCCACGGTCGACCATCGATTGCACGGTCGTCGCCCAATCGGCCGCGGGCTTGCGGGTTCCGAAGACCTGACCGGTTTCGTGGCAGAAGCCGCACCGCTCGTTGATCAGCGCGAACCCTGGCCCGGGCGGGGGCGAGGGAGGGGCGGCCGATTGCTGTGCGAGCGCCGCCGCACTCGCGCTCGCCGCGAGCGCGGCGATCCCCAAGCTCGTCTTTCCCAACATCGTCACCCTCACTCCAAGCCGAACGCCACCACTTCGTCGGCCGTGGCCGGCTGCGAGAAGCCGCCGGTCGCCACTGCCACCACCATCTGCCGCCCGTCCTTCGCGCGATAGGTCATCGGCGTGCCGTAGTTCGACGCGGGCAGCTTGGTCTTCCACAGCAGCGCGCCCGTCTTGGTGTCGAATGCGCGCAGCATCGAATCGCGCGTCGCGCCGATGAAGGTCAGTCCGCTCGCGGTCGTGATCGGGCCGCCCGCGCTGATGACGCCGGCATCCGCGAACGCGGGCTCGGCGTTATCGCCGAGCACCTTGCGCCACGCGATGTCGCCGGTGTTGACGTTGACGGCGATCAACTCGCCCCACGGCCCCTTCTGGCACGGATTGCCCGATGCCTGGTCGAGGAAATAGCGATAGCCGCCCTTCATCCCCCAGCTGCCGTCGGCTTGCGGCGCGAGTTGCTGTGGGCTCGCGACATTGTTGATGTTGATGACATACAGGCCGGTCAGCGGATCGAACGCGCCACCGCCCCAGTCGGCACCGCCCCAGCTGCTGGGAAAGGAATTGACCGAGGAATCGGCGCGCAGTGGCTGAAACATCTTGCTGGGCACGACATTCCAGTCCTTCACCATTTTCTCGCACACAGCGCGATGGGCTGGCGGACCGTCCGCGAGATCGTCGGCGACATAGCTCAGCCGGCCGAGCGGCGCCGGCTTGACCGGCATCGGCTGCGTCGGCCAGGGCTGCTCGCCGGGCACGTCGGTGTCCGTCGGGACGGGGACTTCCTTGACCTCGTAGATTGGCTTGCCCGTGACGCGATCGAGCATGAACATGATCGCCATCTTGTTCATCACCGCGATCGCCGGAATGGTCCTGCCGCCGCGCTTGACGTCGATCAGCGTTGCGACCGGCACGTCGACGTCCCAGATGTCGTGGTGGATCGTCTGGAAGTGCCAGAGATATTTGCCGGACCGCGCGTCCACCGCGACGATCGAATTGCCGTAGAGGTTCATGCCCTTGCGGTCGGCACCCCAACGGTCGAAGGTGGGAGCGGCGATCGGCAGATAGGCGATGCCGCGCTTCTCGTCGACGACGACGAAGGTCCAGACGTTGGTGCCCGATCGGCCCTTCCAGCTGTCGCCCTCCCAAGTGCCGAAGTTCTTTTCGCCGGGCTGTGGGATGGTGTGGAAGGTCCACACCTGCTTGCCGGTGATGGCGTCCCAGGCGCGGACGTCGCCCGACGCACCCTTGACCGGGTTTTCCTGGACGCGCGAGCCGGTGATGATCAGATTCTTGTAGATCGCCGGCGGGCTGCTCATGCCGAACGGTGCTCTTGCAATGCCGTTCATCACTTCGGGCGTCTTCATGTCGATCGCGCCATCGGTGCCGAAGCCGGCGGCGGGGAGGCCGGTCTTGGCATCGATTGCGTAAAGCTTGCCGGTCCTGCTTCCGAACACGATGCGCGGGCCGAACTGCTTGGTGCCTGCCCAAAAGGCGACGCCTCGCGTAGACGGCTGATCGTTGCCGGGAAGCGCGAATGCCCAAAGTTCGCGGCCGGTGCTCGCATCGAGCGCCACCACCCGACGATAGGGCGTCGCCACATACATGACGCCATCCACCACCAGCGGAGTCGCCTCCGACGCGGAGAAGCCGGTACGGAAACGCAGAGGGACGCCGTCCGGCACCGGGATGTTCTCGCCCGTCGTACCGGCGGGGCGCATATGATAGGACCAGATCTGATGCAGGGAGCCGACGTTCTTCGGCGTGATGTCAGTCAGGGGAGAATGGCGAGCTTGGCCTTCGTCGCGCCCGTAGCTGCTCCAATCAGAGAGCGACTGCGCTCCGATAGGTTGGGTGGAGAGGCTGGCGAGCAGCGCGACCCCGGCAGCGGCATGGAAAATGGGAAGCCGCGCGAATTGCCTTTTCAAAACCATCTCTCCTGTCGCCGACCGATTCTGCGTGGACCTGTCGTCACACATTGTCCCGACGCTTCCAGAATGCTAGCAAGCTGGCAAATCATATACAATATGATCTGAGCCGCCTTGCAGCGGTATTTCGTGTTTATGGAGAAGGAGTCCTACCAATGCCGAATCTGCCCTTGGCGGGCCTGCGCGTATTGGACATCTCGCAGGTCATGGCGGGCCCGTTCTGCTGCATGCTGCTCGGCGACATGGGTGCGGACGTCATCAAGATCGAGCCGCCTCGCACCGGCGATTCGACGCGGCATTCGATGGGGTTTCGGTTGAAGGGTGAGGACAGCCCGGGATTCCTCGCGCTCAATCGTAACAAGCGCAGCATCACGCTCGACCTGAAGTCCGAGGCCGATCGCGAAATATTGTATGCGCTGGTTCAGACGGCGGACATCGTGGTGGAGAATTCGCGCCCAGGGGCCGCGAAGCGGCTCGGCATCGATTATGACGCACTTTCGGCGATCAATCCCCGGCTGGTCTATGCGAGCATATCCGGCTTCGGCCAGACGGGGCCGTGGGCGCAGCGTCCTGGCTTCGACTTGATTGCCCAGGCGATGTCGGGAATCCTGAGCTCGAACGGGTTTCCGGGGATGGAACCGGCCAAGAATTCGATCGCGGTCGCAGACCTCGGCGCCGGCCTGTTCACGGTCTATGCCATCCTGAGCGCAATCATCGGCCGGCAAAGCTCGGGCCAGGGGCAATTCATCGATGCCTCGTTGCTTGAGGCAGCATTGGGCCTGTCGATCTGGGAAACCACCGAACTGTGGGGCACTGGCAAGGCGCCAACGCCGATCGGTTCCGCCAACCGCATGTCCGCGCCCTATCAGGCAGTCGAGGCGTCCGATGGCTGGTTCGTGATCGGCGCGGCCAATCAAGGGCTGTGGCTGACCTTCATCGACGTGATCGGCCGCCCCGAACTGCAGGACGATCCGCGCTACTCGACCAATGCCAGTCGGGTCGCCAACCGGCTCCCGCTGATCGACGATCTCGCGCCAACGTTCCGCACGCGCACGAAACAGGAATGGATCGACGCGCTGCTCGGCGCCGGCGTGCCCGCGGCGCCGATTCTCGATTACGGTGAGGCGGTCGAAAGCGAGCAGGCCGTCGCGCGCGACATGGTGATGCAGATCAAGCATCCGGTCGAAGGCGAATTCAAGGCGCTCGGCTTCCCCGTCAAGATGCGCGGCACGCCGCAGGAAGTGCGGTTGCCGCCGCCGCTCATCAACGAGCATGGCGCGGAAATCCGGCGTGAACTGATCGATAAGGGCCTGCTCAAGGCCGAGGCGGAGGCTGCCGAATGAGTTCGGGCCAGATCCTGGTCGAGCGCAGCGGCGCTGCCGCGCATGTCTGGTTCGACAATCCGGGCGCGCACAACGCGCTGACTAGCCGGATGTGGCACGACCTGCGCGACACGGCGCACGCGATCGCGAGCGACCCGACAGTCCGCGTCGTCACGTTTCGTGGCAAGGGCGGCAAGGCGTTCATCGCGGGCACCGACATCGCCAAGTTCGCCGACTATGTGAGCGGACAGCAGGGCGTCGATTACGAGCGCGATATCGACGAGTGCATGGGTGCCATCGACGCGATTCCGTGCACCACGATCGCCGTTGTCGAAGGCTGGGCGGTCGGGGGCGGGCTCAACATCTCCGCCGCATGCGATTTTCGCATCGCTACCCCCGACGCAAAATTCGGCTCGCCGATCGGGCGCACGATCGGCAATTGTCTATCCGCGGCGAGCCTGGCGCGGATTGGCGGCGCGGTCGGTGTTCAGCTGGCGAAGCGTATGGTGCTGCTCGGCGAATTCCTGACCGCAGAGCAGCTGCTCGATTCAGGATTTCTGTTGAAAATGGTCGAGCCCGATGCGCTCGACTCCGAAGTCGCCGCGCTGTGTACGCGCGCCGCCGAGAATGCTCCGCTCACGACGCGCGCGACCAAGGAGTCGATCCGGCGCATGACGTTGGGCGATCTGCCCGACATCGAGGATCTGATCGCGCAGGTCTATGGCAGCGCGGACTTTCGCCGCGGCGTCGCCGATTTCCTGGCCAAGACGAAACGCGTACCGGACTGGTCGGGAGATTGATCCTCGATCACGCGCCGCTCGAAGTCGGTCATATCATATCGGCTAATGGCGACGCTGAATCACGTTTTCGAGAGCGGTGGAAGTTAGTAGCGGTTGGCCGGATCGAGGTGGCCTATGGACGATGATGATGAGACGTGGCTTTTGGAGGAGGGTGACCGCGTCATCGAGAAGAAGGCCGCAGAAGGCTATTCATCGCTGGGCCCCCGAGAGCGCCTGATCTACTGCTTGTGGGCGGCGGACTATGGCATGCGCAATGCAGGAGACCTTACAACAGCAGCGGATTTGCATCCCACCTTTCTGCGCGACGGACAGTCAGCGGCGCAGGAGCTTGACTTCCCGCGCTGCACAGCCGCCTTCTCCCTGCCAAATAAGAAACTGGAAGAACGATACTTCGACCTCTTCGACGGCATCGTCGCTGAACTCAGGACCCCCTGACGCTCACGTGTTTGTGAGATTATGCCTAGTCAGCCCGCCGGTTTCGTTGCGACGATCTTGACTCCTGCCATCATCGCCGGATTGGACGGCAGGGCAGTTTGCCCGGCGGGAAAGCCGTTCGACTGGAAGATGAAGGCTTCGATGTCGGACACCGTCTTTCCGCTCAGCGTGTCTGGCGCGTTGAGCGGCATCGTCGTCTTGATACGCGTGAACAGGTCGCCGGCGGTGGTGCTGTTCCAGTTGTTGAGGAACGTCGCGCCGGTCAGCGGCGGGGCCACGTCGATGCCCGCGAGCGATTCCCCATGGCAGCTCGCGCAGTTCGCGGCATAGGCCTCCTTGCCGCGCGCTGCCTGCTCGACGGAAAAGACGCCCGACCAAACCGTCTTATCGGCGGTCTGTGCCCGCGCGGCCATGGTTCCGCCGAGGACCGCGGCAGCGGCGATAAACAGGTACAGGCCGGCGGCCGGCTTTGGCTTGTGCATCATGCTGCTCCCGGGAGCCGGAATGCCACCAGCTCCGCGCTATAATTGCCGCCCCCGATTGCTACGACTATATATTGTTTCCCCCGCAATCGATATGTCATCGGCGAACCGCTTTGCGGGGCGGGCATATAGACTGCCCCTTTCTCCTCGCCGGTCGCTTTGTCGTAGGCGCGCAGCATCGCGCCGCGCGTTCCGAATTCGTTGGTGTAGAAGCCAGCCTCGCCGCAGATCACCAGCGTCTTGGTGACCAACGGCCCAAGGTTGCCCGAGCGGCCGGTGCGCGGGATCTTGAGCCCCTTGAGCGCAGGGTGGTTACGCACATTGTCGGGCGTCTCGCCGTGCGCGATCTGCCATTTGAGGTCGCCTTTGGTCAGGTCGATTGCGGTAATGCGGCCATAGGGCGGCTTGAGCAGCGGGAGGCCATCGACGATCAGGAAGCCGGGCGGTGTCTGCCCGGGCGGGAAGCCACCGGGCCCGCGCCGCTGCCCTGCCGGCGGCCCGTTGCGCGGCGCGAGCGGATCGCTGGGGCCAAAGGCGTTCGATCCTTCGGCGCCCATCGCCGCCTGCGGCCGCACTGCGGCCCCGGCAATGCCATGGACCTGCGGGAATTCTGAAACCTTGTTGTTGGTGTTGGGGACGATGCCGATCACCGACGGCTGGGTCTTCGAATAGACGTAGACGATATGCGTCTCTGGATCGTAGCAGCCGCCCGGCCAATTGGTCCCACCCTGGATGCCGGGCACCGAAATCGTGCCCCAGCGTCCCTCCTTGCTCACCACCGGCGGCGTGAACAGCGGCCCGATCATGTAGTTCTTGACCATTTCGACGGCTTTCGCCCGCAATTCGGGCGTGAAGTCGATCAAGTCGTCGATCGTGACGCCTTGCATGTCATAGGCCGGCGGCTTCGACGGCACAGGCTGCGTCGGTGAATACCATTCTCCGGGCACGTCTCCGGCTTCGACCTTCCGCTCGACGATCGGCCAAATGGGCTTTCCCGTTTCGCGATTGAGCACATAGAGGAACGCCTGCTTGGTCGGCTGCGCCAGTGCCTTGACGGTCTTTCCGTTTAGCGGGATGTCGCACAGGATCGGCGCGCAGGGGATGTCGCGGTCCCACAATCCATGGTGGACGAGCTGATAATGCCATTTGCGGACGCCGGTCTCGAGATCGAGTGCGACCAGCGATTCACCGAACAGCGCATTGCCGCGGCGGAACACGCCCACTTCGTCGCCGGTCGGCAGCTCGACCGGTACATAGACGAGGCCCAGCTCCTCGTCGGCGGACATCTCCGCCCAGACGCCGCCGTTTCCGGCTTCATCGGCGCCGTTGTTGAGCCAGCTGTCGTAGCCGAATTCGCCTTTGCGCGGGATGGTGTGGAAGATCCACTTGCGCTTGCCGGTGTGGACATCGAACGCGCGGACATAGCCCTTCACGTTCTTGCGCACCGCAGGAACGTCGCCTGCGGTGTGCGCCGACCCGACGATGACGGTGTCGCGCGCGACAAGCGGCGTCGCGTGCAGCCCGACGTCGGCGGTTTCGGGATCGATCTCCTGATCGAAGTCGCGTTTGAGATCGATCATGCCGTTGGTCCCGAAATTCGGATCCGGGATTCCGGTGGCAGCATCGAGCGACATGAGTTGATAGCCGATGGTGACGTAGAGGATGCGCTCTTGCTTGCCATCGGTCCAATAGGAAGCACCATGACCGGAGAGCTGGCGCGGCGAGTTGGCGGCGCGCTTGCCCTCGTCGACACGGTGCATCCACAGCAGCTCGCCGGTCGCCGCATCGAGCGCAATGCAGGCGCGGCGCGAACCCGCGGTCAGGAACAGCCGCCCCTTGACCAGCAGCGGCGTCGCTTCGAACTGATATTCCTTGCGCGCGCCGAGCGGGTCGGTTTTGAAGCTCCAGGCGATTTCGAGATCGTTGAAATTGTTGGCATTGATCTGGTCGAGCGGCGAATAGCGCGTATTGGCCTGATCAGCGGCATAGTGCCGCCATTCGGTGTCGGGCAGCGCCGGCTGTGCCTGGGGCGCAGTCCAGGCCCGACCTTTGCTCGAAAGGCCAAACAGCGCGACCGTTGCGGCAGAGGCCTCGAGCAAGCCGCGGCGTGAAAATCGATCCATCGCGCCGAGCTCTTCCCTCTGACCAGCTTTCCAATCGTCCATGGCGCTCACCAACTGACCGCGATGTATTTCGCCTCGCAATATTCGAGCAGGCCGTGGTGCGAGCCTTCGCGGCCGAGCCCGCTTTGCTTCACACCACCGAACGGCGCTGCCGCGTCCGACACAAGGCCCCGGTTCACTGCGACCATACCGCATTCGATACGATCGGCGATCTGCAGTGCCTTCCTTAGGTCCTCCGAATAGACGTAAGCGGCGAGGCCATATTCGGTGGCGTTAGCCAGAGCGATCGCTTCCTCGGGGTCGTCGAATGGGACCACCGCGGCGACCGGACCAAATACTTCATTCTCGAGGATCTCAGATCCCGCGCCGACGTTGGCGATCACCGATGGCGGGTAGAAGAAACCGTCACCTTCGAGCGCTTTGCCGCCGAGCCGCACTTCGGCGCCGCGGGCGACGGCGTCGCCGACCAGCCATTCGATCTTCTCGATCGATTTGCGGTTGATCATCGCGCCGCACTGCGTCGCCGGCTCGTTGCCAGGTCCGACCTTGAGCGCGCCCATCTTCTCGACGAGCCTGGCGACGAAACGGTCATGGATGCCGCGCTGGACATAGAAGCGGTTGGCGGCAGTGCAGGCTTCGCCGGCGTTGCGCATCTTGGCGATCATTGCGCCTTCGACCGCGGCGTCGAGATCGGCATCGTCAAGCACCAGGAACGGCGCATTGCCCCCCAGCTCCATCGACGAGCTGATCACCGTGTCGGCCGCCTCGCGCAGCAAAATGCGCCCGACCTGGGTCGATCCGGTGAACGACAGCTTCCGCACGCGCGAGTCGTGCAGGATTGCGTGGCACACCGGTCCCGGCTGCGTTGTGTTGAGCAGGTTGACGACGCCCGCGGGCACGCCGGCGTCCCGCATGAGCTGGGCGATCGCGAGCGCAGTTAGCGGCGTCTCCTCGGACGGCTTGAGGATGCAGGTACACCCTGCCGCGAGCGCGGGCGCGATTTTGCGAGTCGCCATCGCTGCGGGGAAGTTCCACGGCGTGATCAGCAATGCGATCCCAATCGGCTGGTATTGCACCAGGATCCGATTGCCGCCCGACGGCGAGATCGCCATCTCGCCGTTGATGCGCACCGCTTCCTCGGCATACCAGCGGAAGAATTCAGCGGCATAGGCGACTTCGCCGCGAGCGTCGCTCAGCGCCTTGCCGTTCTCGAGCGAGATCAGCCGCGCCAGCCATTCCTGCCGCGCCATCATCGCCGTGAAGCAGGCGAGCAGGACGTCCGCGCGCCGGCGAGGCGAAGTGGCGGCCCAACCGGCCGCCGCGGCCGCCGCGGCATCCACGGCGGCGCGGGCGTCGTCGATGCCACAGTCGGCGACGGCAGTGAGCGTTTCGCCCGTCGACGGGTCAAGCACGTCGACCGTCGCGCCATTGTCCGCCTCCGTCCAGCGATCGCCGATCAACAGGCCGGTGGGGATGGGAAACGAAAGGTCGCCGTCGATGGCGATCGGCGGCACATAGCCAGAAGGACGCATGGTCACAGCAGTTCCGTTGGTCATAGGGTTGCGAGTGAGGCGCGGTCGCCGGTGAAGGCGGCACGTGTGATCGCCTGCATCGCGGTCAGATCGAGTGGTCGCGGGTTGTTCTTGATCAGGCGCGCGGCATTGAGCGAATATTCGGCGACATAGTCCTGCTGTTGGGCATCGAGACCGAGATCGGCGAGCGACGCGGGAATTCCGATCCGCACGAGCAGCTCGGCGGCCGCATCGATGAATGCCTGCGAGCGCTCTGTCAGTGTGCCGGCGGTCATGCCGATCGTGCTCGCAAGGTCGGCGAAGGCTTCGGGGCACGCAGAGCGATTATACTGCATTACGTAGGGCAGCAGCGTCGCAACGCCTGCCCCATGCGCCGTGTGCGTCAGGTTGCCGACGGGATATTGCAGCGCGTGCGCGGCCGCGGTCCCGGCGGTGCCGAACGCGCAGCCCGCCGCCAGCGCCGCCAACATGACGCCCTCACGCGCCTCGATGTCGTTTCCGTCGCGCCACGCGCGTTCGAGATATGCGAAGAGATTCGCCACCGCGAGCTTGGCAAAGTGATCGCTCAGCACGTTCTTGCCGACGAACACATGCTGCTCGGTCATCAGCGGATCGAGCGGTCGTGCCAGCGTAGTGAACGCCTCGACGGCGTGCGTGAGTGCATCTGCGCCCGAAATCGCCGTAAGCGATGGCGGGCAGGTGACGGTCAGCTCGGGATCGCAGATCGCGACCAGCGGGATCAGATGCGGGCTCGCGATGCCGATCTTGGCGCCGCGCTCCTCGTCCGAAATCACTGCGACCGGCGTGACTTCGGAGCCCGTGCCCGACGTGGTTGGAACCGCGATCAGCGGCAGAACAGGGCCTGGCACTGCGAACTCGCCGTAATAGTCGCGTGGGCTGCCACCATGCGTCAGCAACACTGCGACGACTTTCGCCATGTCCATCGAGCTGCCGCCTCCAATGCCGATCACCATGTCGAACGCGGTTTCCGCGAGGTCCGCGACACAGGATTCGATCGAGCCTAGCGGCAGGTCCGGGATGGTCCCGTCGAACACGCGGGTCTCGACCCCATGCGCAGCGAGATCGGCGAGCATCGCCTCGAACTCGGGTTGTGCCGCCTGTCGCTGGTCGGTGCACAGCAGTGCCCGCTGCCCGATGTGGCCCGCGACGGATCCCAGCGCAGCGCGTTGGCCGGGGCCGAACAGGATCGAGCGGGGAAGGCGCAGCGCCCCGAACATATTGGCCAATGCATTCACTGGATTTTGCCACTCTTTGAGTTGGGGACTGCTAGGTGGAGAGCTGCCGTCATGCCGCAGCCTCAGTATCGCGATAGAGCCGCCGCGACGCATCGATCGTGAGATTAAGCAGCGCGGCGATTACCGCCAGCGCTGCGATCACGCCGAACGCGTAGCCCCAGCCATAATCCCTGGCGAGATAGCCGGTGACGACGATCGCGATCGACGCGCCGATATTGCCGAGCGTGTTCATCACCGCCGACACTGAGCCCGCAAACTCGCCGCCGATGTCGAGGGTGATCGCCCAGGAGACGCCGACTGTCAGCTCGAAGCTGAACACCGCCAGGCAGAACCAGGCGATGCTGACGTCGACGCTCTCCGCCGCAGCTGCGAGCGCGACCGCCACGGCCGCCATCGCGAAGCCGACCACCGAGACGATCCGGCGCGAGAACTTCACGTTGCCCGTCTTCTTCAGAAGATGGTCGGAGATGCCGCCACCGAGGATGTCGCCGAACAGGCCGGCGAACAGTGGCATGCTCGCGTAAATGCCGAGGCTGTCGAGATCGATCCCGCGCGCCGAGCTCAGATATTTAGGGAAGCGGCTCAAGAAGACGCCGATATCGTAGCCATAGCAGAAATACATGCACGCCAGCAGCCACAGCTGGCGATTGCGCAGGATCTGGCCCCACGGAACCTTGCGTCGGCCCTTGGCGAAGGTCCCCAAGGCCGCATTGATCGTCGACAGCTCGCCTTCGTTGACCATGCGGTGCTCTGCCGGCAAGTTACGGTAGAAGCGCAGCCACAAGATCGCCCAGGCGAGCCCGATGATCGAGCAGACCACGAACGGCGAACGCCAACCGTAATTGGTCATCAGCCAAATCACGAAGATCGGCGTCAGCGCGCCGCCCAGCCGCGATCCGGCATGCGTCGTGCCCTGTGCGATCGCGCGCTCGGACGGCAGCATCCACCGGGACAAGGCACGGTTCGCGATTGGGAAGGCGCCGGCTTCGCCAACGCCGATCAGGAACAGCAGCACGCCCATCGAGATCGCGTCGAACGCGAAGATGGTGGCCAGCGTGAACAGCGAATACCAGGCGACCACCGCCGCCAATGCGGTTCGCGGCCCTACCTTGTCGCCGAACCAGCCCCCTGGGATCTGGAAGCCGGCATAGGCGATCTGATACGCGAACAGGATCCACCCGAAGGTGGTGATGTCGAAGCCAAACTCCTTCTCGAGCGTCGGCTCGGCGTTCGAGAGCATCACTCGGACCATGTAGGTGATGAAGTAGGCGGCGACGACGGCGCCGAGCACCAGGTAGCGGACCCGCGTGGGCCGCACGGCGATCGTGTCGCCGAGCCGTCCGAGCGGGGTGGGTGCGAGGCTCATTCCGGCTTGGCGCCGCACTGCGCGGCGTCGCTGCGCCCGATGCAGGTTTCCCAGATGGTCGGCACCTTGCGGCCGGCGAGGTAGACGCTGTCGATCGCGCGCGTGTTGCGAATGTCGGCGGTCGGATCGCGATCGAGCACGAGCAAGTCGGCCCATTTGCCCTTGACCACGGTCCCCGCCTGGTTGGCCTTGAGGAACTTCGCGTTGGTGCCGGTCGCCGCGGTGATCGCCTGGAGCGGAGTCAGGCCCGCCTGTACCATCAGCTCGAGTTCCCAATGCGCGAAAAAACCGGGAAAGCGCGCGGAGGGGCCGCTGTCGGTTCCCATGCCATAGGTCACGCCATTCTTCGCCTCGAGCGCGAGGCTGGCCATCGCGTTGCGCAGCACCTCCTGATATTTCGGGAAGTTGGGCCCCGATTCCAGGCGTTGTTGGCGCGCGGGATCCTTGAGCGCCGCGATCGTTGCGGGAGCCACCGCGCGATAGAAGAAGGGGTCGTCGACGAACGGCAGCAGCCGATAGGTGAACGACGCCTCGCGGCTGAGCGTCGAGGCGAGCTGCCAGGTCCCGCGCGCTTTCATTGCGCGTGCCAGCGACGGATCGGCGGTCCGATCGCGCACTTGGTGCATGAAGGCATCGATGCCTTCGCGAGTGAGCTCGGCCGCGTTGTCGTAATAGAAGATGTGCGCAGCCGCTTTCTTGCCCGCCTTGTGCGCAGCATCGATCACCGCGGTGCTGATCGTATAGGGCATCCGCTCACCGATCGAGCCGAACTCGTCGTCCATCCAAAGCTTGATGAAGTCGTCGCCCTTCGCGGCTTCGCGCGCGACCATCGCGTTCGCATCGGCGGGGGTCGCGACCGACTGGTCGAGCCCGGCCACGCCGCCATAGCTACCCTTGAACACCACGCCGCGTCCGGCCGTATAGACCCGCGCGAGTTCACCGGGGCCACGCCGGCGCTGGTCGGCAACGACGGCATGGATTTCGTCGCCGTCGGTGCCGAGCACATAGACCGAGGTCACGCCATAGGCGGCGTAGATCTTCAACTGCCGTTCGACATTGTCGCGGTTGTAATATTTGGTGAAATTCTGATCGATGCCGTCGACCAGCCCCAGATGGACATGGCTGTCGATGATGCCGGGCATTACGAATTTACCGCGTAGATCCTGCCTCCGCGCTCCTTTTGGTGTGCGCAACTGGCGTGACGGGCCAACCCAGGCGATCCGTCCATTGGCGATGATCAGCGATTGATCGGCCAGCGGCGGGCGTCCGGTGCCGTCGATCAACGTGAAATGGTTAAGGACGGTCGTCTGCGCGCGGGCAGGGCAGGTGCCCGCCCCAAGGGCGACGATCACCGCACCACAGGCAATTTTGATCGCGCATCGATTGAGCCCGCGCAGCCGCATCGACCACCTCTCCATTTCATATCATATATGATTTGGTACGACCCGACGAACAACCTGTCAAGCAGCCGAGGCGCGCTATGGTCGGAGGAAACGGTGGACGGGCTAGCTATCGCCCGCGAGCACCGAATCCATTCGCTCCTGCGAACGTTCGAGATGGACGCGGACGGCGTGTTCCGCAGCGACCGGGTCGTGCGCGACCAGAGCATCGATGATCATGCGATGCTCTGCCGCGGCCTCGTGCGGGGCATTGGTGCGATAGAGCGCTCGGAAAATATGGAGATGGGCATGCAGTCGCTCGATGGCTTCGGCGATGAGCCGATTGCCGCTGCCTCGGGCAATCAGGCGATGCAGCGTCGCGTCATCTTCGGCGAACCGCGAGAAGGCATGCGCGTCGCCGGCTTCCACGCCGGACATGTCGCGGTCGATGTCCTGGAGGATCGCGATCGCCTCGTCGGTCATGGCTTCCGCAGCACGCGCCGCAGCATAGGGCTCGATCAATTGGCGCAAGGTGTACAGGTCGCCGACTTCCTTGCGCGACATCTGCGGACTGGCGCGATATCCAACGTTCGTCATCTTCGAAACGAGCTTTTCCGCTTCGAGCTGGCTCAGTGCCTCTCGCACCGGAGTTTGCGAAATCCCGAGCCGGCGGGCGACCGTGTCGATGGCGATGCGTTCGCCGGGCGCGATTTCAAGGCTCATCAGCTTGGCAAGCAGATGCTCATATGCGCGCTCGACCATCGTCGGACCCACCGCGGGGCGGGTTTGCAGGGAAGCGTGTTCTTCAGCGTTTTGGACCAAGGGACGATACCATCGTTGTGACTATTGTATCGTATATGAACTTGGCTTGCAGAAAAAGCTCCTGCCAAACGCTTGAGGGAGCAGCATGGCCGGACCGGGTTTGCTATCCGACCGAGCGGGCGTTCAGGCGCATCGACGGAGCTGAGCGCGGCTGCGCGCATCCGCTTCGACAAAGGTGCGTGCTTCGGCCATGTCGGTGAAGAAGCATTGAGTCCAGCCGTTGCCGACGATGCGCTTCGTCTGGATGCGCGCGAGTGCGCTGCAGATCACGACGGCGATCACGCCCGTGTGGCGATCGTTTGCGGCAGTCGAGCATGCCGCGAAGGCCGCGCCGACCTCTGCGCTCTGCACGGCAAAATCGCGCGAATCGCTCAATATCGCAAAATGCGGAAAACGATGCCCATAGCGCTGGATGTACTGCCCGATCTCGCGATCGAATGCGAACACCTCGTCGAGCGTCCAGAACCCGGAAATCTCGGTCTCGAGATAGCCCTCGTCTTCATGAAAGAAAATTCGATACATTGCCTCTGACCGTCCAAGTCGGGCGCGCGCCGCAAGTCGACGGTTAATGGCACAAGGTAAATCGTGCCGATCGGCAGTCATTCGGAAAAGTGCGTAGCAATTGCGACGATTAAGTCGGCTACGTAACGATCGCCGGGCGCGCTGTCGGAATTGTGTCCGAGTTGCCAGTTGGTGCCTCGGTGGACGATTGTTCCGCGCTCGAATGCGAAAGGCATCGAGGCGTTGGATTCGCCGGTGGCGAACTTTCGATGATCTTCCGCCCATCGAGGGTTCAATGAGGGCTTGCACGAAGCTCCACTCCCAACCCGCAAAAGCGAGGCGTCCGTCGATACTTCGGAGCGCTTCGCTTGCCGAAAGGCGGAATGCCCAGCGCCGAGCGCGCTGGGTCGGCTGACTGCGCTCAGTTTTTCCTCGCCCTTCGGACCGCGCCATGCGAGGCGCCGCTCAAAATGTCGAACAATTGAAACTTCTATTCCGCGATTTATTCACCCGTGCGGGGAGCGTGAGGCGTTTGGAGGAACGGCTCGCAGTGCAGCGCGCGAGCGGCGGCAGCCTTTCGAGAACCGCCAAAAACCGCGCATTCTCGCTCGCTCCGGCCCTCGACACATACAATTGCCGCGGCTAACGGGGAGCGTATTCTGGGCATTGACAACGAACGCGTCGTGACGGAGGAGAGGCGAACGTTGTTTCAATTATCGGAGTAAATGCCGTGTTTGTCGGAAACACGGCTTCCGCGCCGTCGGGAGCCGTGGCGACGAGAAATGAGGGATGGGACCATCCGATATGCCTCGCGACCATCGTATGGTGACGCCTCCCGCAGGTTCGGGCGATTTGCGCGAACTCGCCCAACGCGTCGCCCCCTTACGAGAAGCGAGAGACGGTCGGGCTGATACGCCCGATTTGGAGCCGTCCTTGCCTCCCCTTTTGTGCCGCGCGCGCCACTCGAACAATCTTCCGGCGGCTTACTGTGCCCCCGGTTTTGCAAATTCGCTTTCCGCCACCTGTTGCCTGAGCAATGCGTCCACCAGGGGCTCGCCGTGATAGGAATCGATTGGGGGAACACGAACTTTCGCGCCTTCCGTTTCGACGCGAAGGGCGAGGTCGTCGAGCGCCGGCTCGCGGCGCGTGGCGCTGCGTTCGCCATCACGCGCGGCTATGCTTTCGAGGCGGTCCTGTTCGAGGCGGTGCGAGATTGGTTGCAGGAAGACCGGGATATCCTTCTGGCCGGAAAGGTCGGAAGCCGTAACGGTTGGGTCGAAGCCGGCTACGTGTCGTGCCCGGCCGATTCGGCGTCGATCGCGGCGCATCTGGCCGAAGTTCAGTGCTCGCTCGGCCGATGTCGGATCGTCCCCGGTATCCGCTGCCACGCCGCTGGAGGTCCTGGCGAAGTGATGCGCGGCCAAGAGACTCAATTGCTCGGTTCCGGCCTGCGTGACGGCCTCGTTCTGCTACCCGGGACGCATAGCAAATGGGCCACTCTGAAACACGGTCGCATTACCTCGTTCCGGACGGCGATCACCGGGGAACTGCATTCGGTGTTGCTGGAGCATACGATGCTCGGCAAGCTGGCGGATGTCGGGGGCACACCCGATCCGGAGCCGTTCTCGCGCGGCGTACTGCGGTCTTTGCAGGATCCCGCGGTCATCATGACGATGTTTTCCGCGCGATCGGACGTGCTGCTGGGTAGTCTCGCGCCCAGCGACGTCCGCGACTATCTGTCGGGCCTTTTGATCGGAGCCGAAATTGCGGCAATGAAGCCGGGCAATGTCCCGCTGACCGTGATCGGGGGTATCGCGCTGGCCGAGCGCTATCGCGCCGCCCTCGAGCTCGCTGGCGTCAAGCGGATTTCGGTCGTCGATGGGGATGACGCCGCCGCGCGCGGTCTGTGGGCGATTGGAAGGGCAATACAGTGACATTCGACGAATTCTTGTCAGACATCCCGCTGGTCGCGATCCTGCGCGGATTGACTCCTGATCGAGCGATCGATGTGGGGGAAACGCTCGTTACCGCCGGCTTCCGCTGCCTCGAGGTCCCGCTCAATTCGCCGAATCCGTTCGATTCGATCCGGTTGCTTGCCGAGCATTTTGGGCATCAGGCGATCGTGGGCGCCGGGACGGTGACCGACGCGACAGCGGTCGGACGCTTGGCGATGCTGGGCGCGCGTATCGTCGTCTCGCCCAACTGCGATGTTGCGGTCATTCGCGCGACCAAGGCCTCGGAAATGGTGTCGCTGCCCGGCGTCTTTACGCCGACCGAGGCGTTTGCTGCGATCGCGGCCGGGGCGGATGGGCTGAAGCTGTTTCCTGCCGAGATCGCCGGGCCCGCCGGTTTGAGGGCGATGGCGGCCGTGATTCCTTCGACTGCTCCCATCTTCGCCGTCGGTGGAGTCGACGGCCAAACCATGCAGGCGTGGCGCGCTGCGGGAAGTCGAGGGTTCGGCTTTGGCTCGGCGTTGTTCCAGCCCGGCTACAGTCTGGGAGAATTGTCGCGACGCGCCACCGACATCGTTCGAACGTGGCGGGAGCTGCAAGGTCATGAGTCAGGGGATCGCGTGTCGATGCAGCCGGCGCCGGACAAAGGCCTTGTCGATACGCAATTTGTCTGAGTATATCCTGCGAATGAAAGAGACGGTCAGCCGGGTTGAGAGAGCCACGTCAGTCAGGACGTGCGGCCGCGCACGTGCTCGCGCGTCAGTGTCGCTGCAAATCTCGTATCGCCGCGCTCACCCGCCATCAACGCTCTCTTCCTGAAACTTCATCCGATCCGTAGACATTCGCCAACAGGGGCATTCGGCATGTTCGACAAGAAAAATTCCAAGCTGCGCAGCCGCGCTTGGTTCGACAATCCCGACAATATCGGGATGACGGCGCTGTATCTGGAGCGCTATCTCAACTTTGGCCTGAGCCTGGACGAGCTTTGCTCCGGCAAACCCATCATCGGCATTGCCCAGACGGGATCGGATCTCAGTCCCTGCAATCGGCACCATTTGGTGCTCGCGGAGCGCGTGCGCGAAGGAATCCGAGATGCGGGCGGAGTGGCGCTCGAGTTCCCCGTCCACCCCATACAAGAGACCGGCAAGCGTCCGACGGCCGGGCTCGACCGCAACCTCGCCTACCTGTCGCTGGTCGAAGTGCTGTACGGCTATCCGCTTGACGGCGTGGTGCTGACGATCGGGTGCGACAAGACCACGCCGGCGTGCCTGATGGCGGCAGCGACCGTGAATATCCCTGCGATCGCGCTTTCGGTCGGGCCGATGCTCAACGGCTGGCACGCCGGGGAGCGCACGGGATCAGGCACGATCGTGTGGAAGGCGCGGGAGATGCACGCCGCTGGCGAGATCGACGATCTCGAATTCATCCGGTTGGTCGCGTCCTCGGCGCCGTCGACCGGCTATTGCAACACCATGGGCACCGCCACGACGATGAATTCCCTCGCCGAGGCGCTGGGCATGTCGCTCCCTGGGTCCGCCGCAATTCCCGCGCCCTATCGCGACCGGCAGGAAGTCGCGTGGCGCACCGGCAAGCGCATCGTCGAGATGGTTGCCGAGGATCTCAAGCCTTCGGACATATTGACCCACGGCGCGTTCATGAACGCAATAGCCGTGAATTCGGCGATCGGGGGATCGACCAACGCGCCGATCCACATCGCTGCGATCGCTCGCCACATCGGCGTCGATCTCCCGCTCCAGACGTGGCAGGACCATGGCCTCGACGTGCCGCTGCTCGTCAATTTGCAGCCGGCGGGCGAATATCTGGGCGAGGATTATTATCGTGCCGGCGGGGTGCCCGCCGTGGTCGCGCAGCTGATGGGGCAGGGGCTGATCGCCGAGGACGCGATGACCGCCAACGGTCGCACGATCGGCGAGAATTGCCGCGGCGTCGCGATCGAGGATGAGCGCGTGATCCGGCCGTTCGCCGATCCTCTCAAGCCCGCTGCCGGGTTCGTGGTGTTGTCGGGCAATTTGTTCGACAGCGCGATCATGAAGACCAGCGTTATCTCGCCCGAGTTCCGCCAGCGCTATCTGTCCAATCCGGACGATCCTAATGCCTTCGAGGGCCCCGTGGTCGTGTTCGACGGGCCCGAGGACTATCATCACCGAATCGACGATCCCGCGACCGGTGTCACGGTGGATACGCTGCTGGTGATGCGCGGCGCCGGGCCGATCGGCTATCCTGGCGCGGCCGAGGTGGTCAACATGCGGCCGCCGGCACACCTCCTGCTCGACGGCGTGCATGCGCTGCCGTGCATCGGCGACGGTCGCCAGTCGGGCACCAGCGGAAGCCCGTCGATTCTCAATGCGTCACCCGAAGCGGCCGCCGGCGGAACACTCGCTCTGCTGCGCACGGGCGATCGGGTGCGGATCGATCTCAACAAGGGCACTGCAGACGTGCTGCTGAGCGATGAGGAAATAGCAGCCCGCCGGAGTGCGCTCGAGACAGAGGGCGGCTATGCCTATCCCGCATCGCAAACCCCATGGCAGGAGATCCAGCGGTCGGTGGTGGGGCAGCTTGGCGCCGGCGCGATCCTCGAAGGTGCCGAAGCATATCAGCGGATCGCCCAGACGCACGGCCTCCCGCGCGACAATCACTAGGCTTTGATCGTATCAGCAAGACCCGTCATCCGTGGATGACAGGTCTTGCTGATCATATTCGACCTAGCTTCACTGGCGCTGGCAGTTGCTGCGGTGGGCGCTGGCGCAGCGAAGGATCAGGCCAACAGGATGCGGCGCGCGGCACCTTCCGGATCGTCCACCATGCGGCATTGCGTGTCGAATACCATGGTCTGGCAGCGATCCGGATCGCTCGGCGTCCAGGTGAGGCCGGGCTGGCTCGGATTGCCGGTCCGGGCGAAATTCGCCCAGGCGGTCGCCATCCGGTGACCGATCGCCCGCGGCTCGGCGCCCCCGCCCGTCGCCTGCGCGCACAGATCGGTGTTGTCGAAGCAAAAGGCCAACTCGGCGGTGTGCCAGGCGCCGGCCACTCCGTCGAGTTGCGGCGATTGCCACTGAAACAGATATTGATAGGCCGGAGCACCGTGCAGCGCGTGTTTCAGCTGCACCATCTTCTGGACGTTGTTGCGCGCTGAAAGGCCCTGCACGCCGTAGGAGAGCGTGCGGATCGACTTTTCCGGGTGGGCCTTCTTCATGGCGTCGATCAACTGCCCTGCCTTGGTTGCACCCATCGCGTCGGTCAATTGCGCGCGCCACTCGGCCTCGGTCGGATTTCGGCCATAGCCGGTACCTTCCTCGCTGACGTTGCCGACCAGGACCGGAACGTCGCGCGAGACCTCGGGCGCGACGTCGCGGAACGAGCGGACGTCGATCACCTTGCCGTCGAGGGTCGGACCGGAGCCTACGCGCGGCGCCGGGCCGGGGCCTGCGGTGACCGCGCTCTGGCGGGCCGGGCCGTTCATATCGGTCGCGACCTTGCTGGCTGCGGTGTTCAGCGTATTCCAGTCCGCCTTCTGAAGCGCACTTATGTTGCCCTGGGCAACACCCAGTTCCTTCATCAGCCGGCGGGAGTATTCGCGCGACTGCTCGGCGGAGGGAGGATTGCCGCCACCGCCCGACTGGATCGACGCGCGATGGATCAGACCCTTGGCCGAGCGCATGCCGAGCAGCGTAGTGACTTTGGAGCCGCCGCCCGACTGACCATAGATCATCACCTTGTCCGGATTGCCGCCGAACGCCGCGATGTTCTCCTGCACCCAGCGGAGCGCGGCGACACAGTCGGTCATGCTGACGTTGACCGATTCCTCATAGGCCGACCCTCCCATTTCGGTCAGGTCGAGGAAGCCGAGCACGTTGAGCCGGTGATTGATCGAGACCTGCACCACATCATGGTGGCGCGCCATGTTCGCGCCGTCGTGTGACAGCAGTTCGTACGACGATCCGAAGCTGAATCCGCCGCCGTGGAAATAGACCATCACCGGACGGTTGCCGCTGAGCGCCGGCGTCCAGATGTTGAGCTTGAGCATGTCCTCGCCCAGGAAGCCGTCGGTCCACTGCTGCAGGAACGTGTGCTCCGCCGCGCGGAAATTGTGCAGCGACTGGGGGCAGTTGGCGCCATAGGCGAGCGCATGATATTCGCCGTCCCATGACTTGGGCGGCTTGGCCGGCAACCAGCGGTTTTCGCCCGCCGTGGTGTCGCCATAGGGCACGCCCTTGAAGATGAAGACGTCGTTTTCAAGATAGCCGCGAACCTGCCCGTAGCGTGTCTTCGTGATCGCGGACTTGGGTGTGGTGCAGGTTCCGGCAGATGGTGCGCGCCGGGCATCGGGGGCGGCGCTGCCAACCGTTTCCATCGCGAGCGCGGCTCCGACGCCGCTCGCCCCAAGCACTAGCGCCTCGCGCCGGTTCAGCCCTGCTCCACCTGCGCGCTTCGCTATCATTCGCTCTCTCCTGGTTCGACTATCGGATTGCGATTTCGAACGGACCCGCCGGCAGGGCGGCTTCGTCGAACAGATTGAGCGCCGGGCTGTCGGCCCAGGCGTAGCGCACGCGCGCGACCGGCTTGCCGTCGCTCGTGATGGTAACGTCGCTGCCCGTCGCGCGCGCGCTGGCATAGCGGCACGAGCCAGCTGCAGCACCGCACAGTTCGAACCCAATGGCTTGAGACGCGCTCCGCGTCTGGAGGCTGCCTGTCACGTCGGCGAAGTGCACGACCACGCCCTTCGCGTCATGGCGCGCGGAGACTGCGCGCGGGCCCGAGGGCGAAAGCGCGCGACGATAGACCATCGCTTCCATTGCGAGCGCGAGCCGTCGGCCGACTTCGCGCTTTTGCGGCGGGTGCAAGTCGCGCGGGTCGCCGATATCAATCGTGACCGCGAGCGCGGCATGGCCGTCGCTTTCGACCGCCTTGCGCTGCTCGTTGCGCAGCGCGGGCCAGCCGCTTTCGATCGGGGCCGCGGCGGCCGGACCGAAATTGGGCAGCTCGACGATGGCGAAGGGCAAGTCCGGCAAGCCGAATTGCCGCCGCCAGCCGCGCATCATCGCGCCGAGCCGCTGGTCATAGCCGGGGATGTCGACGTCGGACTCGCCCTGGTACCAGGCGACACCCGCAAGCGCGACCGGGCCGAGCGGTGCGATCATGCTATTGTACAGCGTGCCGGCGCCACGGATATCGTCCCACGGTGAGCGCGGCGGCCCGACCTTGACCGGCCCGCCGGGCGTGTAGCTCCACCCCTCGGCGAGGGCGATGCCCGTACCGTCGGCGAAGCTCAGCCGCATCTCCGACGCCGGGCCGACCAGCCCGCCATCCATCCAGTTGTTGTCGTCGTTGACGGTGATGACGTTCCGACCGGCGACGAGCGTCCCGGACGGGACCAGATAATTGCGGAGCAGCCCGGCATTGCTGCTGCCGCCAACCGGCTTGCCGTTGATCCAGGTGCGATCGGCATCGTCGATGACGCCGAGCGATAGAATTGCCTGCCGGGCCGCCTGCTCGGCGGTCAGCGTCACTTCTTTCCGAAACCAGACCATGCCTTGATAGCTTGCAAGCCCGCCGCTGCCCCAGGTGCGGAACGGACCGACGCGCGGCATCGGCTTCCAGTCGAGCGCCGCATCGGGCTGCCACGGCTCACGGCCAGGGCGGTCGCCAGATTGCTGGCGCCACCATTCTTCGAACGCGCTCGTGGCCGCGCGCATTCCCGCGACGGCGTCGCGGCGATAGAGCGCGAGCGTGTCGACTTCGCGCTGCATGCCCGCTTGCCGCAAGCCCGGCTCGTCGATCCAGGCGGAGATGCGCGATCCGCTCCACGCCGACAGGATCGCGCCGACCGGCACCTGTTCCGCACGCCGCAACTCCTGCACCATATAGTAGCAGGCGGCCGAAAAGGGTCCGACATTGGCGGGGCTCGCCGCGGCCCAGGCCGCCGGCCGCACCAGCGCGGGTTGCGGCGTGTTGGCGAAACCCTTGTCGATCGTGGTCAGGCGCAGCCGATCGTCGGCGGCGCCGAAGCGCGCGCCCGCGTCCTGCGAGCCCTGGACCGACATCTCCATGTTGCTCTGGCCCGAGCACAGGAAGACGTCGCCGATCAGCAGATCGCGCACGAGCAGCGTCCCGCTCGTCGCGACCACCGCGAGATCATAGGGTCCGCCGGCCTTGAGCGCCGGGAGGCTCGCTGCGAAATGGCCGCTGGCGTCCGCCGTCGCCGTCGTGGTGTGCCCGGCGAGCGTCAGCGTCAACGCTTCGCCGGGCTCGGTCCTGCCCGACACGGGGATCGGGCGGTCGCGCTGGAGCACGGCGTGGTCGCCGATCACGCCGTCGAGTATCGGACCCGCCCATGCCGGCGTGGTCAACATAGCCGCAACCATGGGTACCAGCGCCTTCAGCATGGAAGATCCCCGCAGATTGGCGCGTCAGTGCGCTTTCGACGTCGAGAAGCGGTAGACGATGACGTTGCGATAGGTCTGGCCGGGATCGAGGCGAGCGGATCCGAACGCCGGCTGGTTCGGCGTGTCGGGAAACACCTGCGGCTCCATCGCAATGCCGTCGCCCTGGCGATAGGCGTGGCCGGAGCGGCCGATCGCAGTGCCGTCGAGGAAATTGCCGGTGTAGACCTGGATACCCCGCTGGTTCGACAGGACCTCGAGCACG
>Ga0105248_10000355_pt1 | contig 53533 bp, 42 predicted proteins | sample KBSS34metaG_FD_81524 | JGI IMG/M metagenome (GOLD analysis project Ga0105248, IMG submission 81524) | Switchgrass rhizosphere microbial communities from Kellogg Biological Station, Michigan, USA - KBS S3-4 metaG | ecosystem: Host-associated > Plants > Roots > Rhizosphere > Soil | place... | reverse complement strand
CTTCATTGACGGCCGCCGAGTGCGGCTGGGAGGCCGGCGGCTTACACACGTCCTTCAAGTTCATCGAGCCGCAGAAGGAGATACGCTTCGTGTGGGTCTCGTGGATGGAAAAATCGGAAAGGGTGTGATCGAGCAAATCGACGACACAGCGGTGCAGATAATGGTAGATCTCGATACAGATCCCCCCGCGCCGCTTCCTGTTCGTCTTATCCTGGCGCTCCCGCGTCCGAAAGTTCTCAATCGGACGATCGCCGCAGCCGCATCAATGGGGATTCGGGAGATCGATGTCATCAATGCCTGGAGAGTTGAGAAAGCTTATTGGACCAGCCCGCGATTATCGGACGAGAACTTGAAGTTGCAATCGATTCTTGGGCTCGAGCAGGCGGGCGATACGATATTGCCGTCGATCCGCCTTCACAAACTTTTTAAACCCTTCGTTCGTGATCAACTGCCGGCGGAGCTCAGCGGGAAACTCGCATTGCTCTCGAATCCGGGCGCGCATGGAGAGGCGCCACGGAGAATCACAGGTCCCGTTGTTCTTGCGATAGGACCGGAAGGGGGATTCATCGATCGTGAGGTCGAGACGTTCCGCGACATCGGCTTCAAAGAAGTTAGTCTGGGCGACCGAATCCTTCGTGTCGAGACTGCGTTGGCGTTCCTGATGGGACGACTGTTCTAGCTGCTAGCGACCGGCGCCCGCATCGAGACCGTTCAATCCATTCTTATACAAAGGATCCATTGCCGCGAGATCCGATCGATAGCTGACCGTATTCGGCGTCGGGAAGTTTGCGGGAACTTTCTGTGTCACTTTCCCCGTGGCCGCCCACTCTGTTCCGCGCTGGAAGGTCACAACAAAATCCACAGAGCTGAGCGCATTGATATCGTGACCGAGTGTTGTATGGAAGACCCGGCCTTTGCCGTAGCTCAATGCCATCAGCATCGGTTCGTCCCGGCCAGTGCCACTGTTGGCGGAATCGGAAAAAGCTGTGGCCAGCACGGTCATATTCTTTCCAGGCCCACGGAGCGTGGCATAGAGTTCATCGCCTTGATGCATCCATGTTTTAGGCAAGCCGTTCGTGATGGGGTGATTGTCGCGGATCGTGATCAGGAACGGTGTGCGCCGCCCATGACTACCGGCACGCCCGGGCGCGGTATCCGATACCAACTTGCCGTCTTTGTAATACCAGAGAGGACCCGCAGTTGCCGTGCGATTTCGCCAACCTCCAATGCCGATCATTTCATTGAAAGCGACCCAGTTCGGAAACGCGTTGTCCGCAGCGTGAACGCTGACGAAGCCACCCCCGTCCTGCATGTACTTCTCGAAGGATGCTTTGAGGGCAGCAGGCCAGCGATCGTCTGGCGCATCGTAGTTGAATACAATGACCTGGTATTTCGCAAAGTCCGGCTTGAAAGTGCTGAAGTCACCGCCTGGAGAAGGCGCCGTGACAACGTCAACCTGGAATAATCCGGTCTCATCGAGTTGTTTCTGGAGGACGGGAGTTGTGAGCTTCCACTGGTGATAGGTGCCCGCGCTTTCGCCGTCGAGGAGCATCACACGGATGGGATCGGCAGCGCGGGTCGTGAAAGAAGAGAACAGCGCTCCAGTCACGAGGATTATCGAGACTGCCGCTACGATCGTCCGTTCTTTGCTCATTGAATTTCCTCCCTATGGCAACGCGAACGCCACTAACGAGCTGCCGGCCCCAACTACAAGGAACTGCTTCCCATCCAGCTGGTACGTAATCGGCGAGTTCCCCACTCGTCCAATGGGTGCATGCCACAATGTTGTTCCATCACTGGTTCGCAGCGCCATAAGATTGCCCGGTAAGTCGCCGGTAAACGTCAAGCCCGTTGCCGTAGTCAGCACTCCAGCACTCCCGGCGCCATCTCCTATTGAGTGACTCCAGACGATGCTTCCCGTCTTGTAATCGATCGCGCGAAGGAAAGACCGGCCGCCGACCCCGTAGTCCGCGCCCGCCCATCCGTAAGCGCCATGGTCGGGCTTAAAGAAGTAGACGCCGTAGGAATCGTGAGCGCTGACAATGAACAGTCCCGTTGCTGGATCGAAGCTGGGTGAGCGATAGTTCGTCCCTCCGCTTTCGTCCGGAGCGACGAGAACGCCATCTCGAGATGGCTCTTTGGCCGGATCGGGGATTGGGCGGCCATCCTTGTCGATTTCCTTCGCCCAGTTCACTGCGGCGAAGGGCTTGGTCAGCAGGTTCTTCCCGTTCGTTCGATCGAGCACAAAGAAGTATCCGTTGCGCGATGCCTGCATGACCATCTTCCGCGGCGTGCCGTTGAAATCTCCATCGACCAGCACGGGGACTTCGGCGGCGTCCCAGTCGTGAGTATCGTGCGGCGAGACCTGAAAGCCCCAAACAAGCTTCCCCGTATCGGGATTGAGTGCAACGATGCTGCACGTCCATGGATTGTCCCCGGGCCGCACCGGACCATTCAACACGGGGGTTGGATTTCCGGTGCCCACATAAACGAGGTTGAGCTCGGGGTCGTACGTTCCGGTCATCCACATCTGGCCGCCTGTTGCTCCGCCGCTCTGCGGCTCGGAGACGCCGGGAGGCGGCGTGCTGTAAAAGATCCATTGGGTCTTCCCGGTGTCCGCGTCGATTGATTTCAATTGGCCCGGCAGATTATCGAAGTCTCCGGACACACCCACCATCACGTGATTACCAACGACAAGGGGGGCGTTTGTGGACCAATAGCCCTTCCTGGCGTCGGCGATTATCACATCCCATTTCATCTTTCCGTCTTTCGCGTTGAAGGCGATCAGATGTGCGTCGGGTGTCGTGAGGTACACCGAGTCCTTGTAGACAGCCACGCCGCGGTGACCGATGTGAAACGCGTTGTTTCTTGGATGCGTGTAGTGCCAGAGCTCTTGTGCCGTGCGCGCATCGATCGCCCAGAGATTGTCGGGACTCGTAATGTAAATGACTCCGTCCACCAGGATTGGAGTGCCCTTGATCTGCTGTTGGCCTGCCTGGAACCGCCAGATTTCCTTGAGCTGCGTGACATTGGCGGGGGTGATCTGACTCAACGTGCTGTGACGCTTGCCGGTGTAATCGCCGTGATACGTAAGCCAGACATCAGCGGAAGGCTTCAGCATTGCCGCTGGAGTGACGCCCTGGGCGAGCGCAAGAGCAGCAAGTCCGATCACCAGAATCAGTCCGTAAAGGAAACGCATGCTGAATCTCATTCCTCTCATCGCAAAGTTTGCAGGTAAGCGAAGACGTTGCGCATATTGGCGTCCGTGTATTTGCCCAACTGGTCGTAGTGAGCCGATAGCGGATCGTCGACAGTGAATTCCGCCTCGCCAACCTGCCACGAGCGACGCGCGCCGGAGGTATCGGTCATCGTGATGGAGAATTCATCTCTGGAAACCAGCGGTCCGACAATCTTTTCGCCCGAGGGTAATGTCACAAGAACCTTCGCCGGAGCAGGAGCAGGTCGTCCGCTCCTTGGGTTTAGCATCCGTTGCAGCAGCGCCAGGCCTTGAAACCGATTTCCGATTCCAGCGAGGTCACCGTCAGCGGAATGGCAACTCGAACATTTTCCCGCACCACTGAAGTATTTCTGGCCTTCTTCAGCATTGCCGGTCTGAAGATCGGCGACGTCTACCGAACGCCGCCCTCCACCCAATGTATCGGCGTTGGCCTTCTGATCGTGGATGAACGCGACGATAGCTCCAAGATCTGCCGCACTGAGATCAAAGCTGGGCATCCCCTTCTGTGGAACACCATTCCGCACAACCCCCGAAATCCTGTCGCCGCGCAGATCCGCAGCAACCAGATCAGAACGTGTGAGGTCGGGGCCGGTTTCACCTCCGGCTGCATCGCGCCCGTGGCAAAAACCGCATTCGGATGCGAATCGCACCCGTCCCGCCTGGATCTCCTCGGCGGTGTAGGTCTGAGGGGTTGCCGTCTGTGGGGGCCGTTGTGATGCGGGGCTGGGAGCCTGCCCGCCACGCCCCTGCGCGGCAACAAGGCAGCTGACCGCAAGGAGCGCGGTGGAAGCGATTCCAATGATTCGTGTCATGCGGGAGCAATATGTCTGAAAACGGAAACAGAAGCAAATGGCGGTTTAGTGCTCCTAATTCGAGATTGAAACGTTTATCCTCACGCGCATGCGCATTCGAAAATTCGAGCCCAGGTTCATGAAGGTTGGAGTGCTCACCGCCGCACTCCAGGAGTTAACGCCTCGAAAAGTTCGCGACAAAGATCCTGATCGTGCCATCGAAGAATGGCTGGATTTCGGGCGCGAGCTGGAAGTGGACTACATCCAACTCTCTGCCGCGCTGCATCCTTCGGAAGCGGACGTCCCACCGGAAGCGATGCTCGATCCCGTAGCCAACACGCTCGATCTCCGAAAGCCCTTCGACAAAACCCGCGCCAAACGAGTTGCGGCAGCAATGAAAACGACAGGCATAGGGCTGTCTGATATTGCGTACTTCGACAACATGCTCCACCACGATCCTGACGTCCGAAAAAAGAAAATCGATTTCATGATGCGCGTATTCGACGCTGCAGCCCTGCTCGGGGCGGAGGCCGTCTGCGGATTCGTCGGACGCAACCAGGAGCACAGCATGGACCAGAACCTGGGCGACTTCGAAGACCACTTCGTTCCATTGCTGAAGAAAGCGAAAGACCGGGGGCTCACGTTCCGCGTCGAACAATGTCCGATGCCGGGGTGGACGACAAGCGACAACTTTCATAACAATATCGGCTACACACCAGGCGCGTGGATCGCATTACATCGAATTTGCGAAAAACACGGTGTTGGCGACCAGTTCCGCATTCATTACGATCCTTCGCACGCCATCCTCATGGGCCAGGACACGCGCTCACTCTTCCAGTACTTAAAAGATGAAGGTTATGGTTTCCTCATCGGCGGATTCCACGTGAAGGGACAGGTAGTGGATTCGAAGGGCGTGTCCGCATGGGGATATGGGGGGCAGACGCTGGAGCGAGGAGACTGGATCAAGGGCCAACCGTCCAGGAATCCTGCCGACCATCTCAATGCGTGGAAAAAGCAGATCGTCCTGTGCGAACACGAACTGCCGGGCACCGCGCGCCATGATCCGCTGGCATACCTGCAGAATCGCAGCGTCGACTGGCTCGACCATCAGCTCGCCGCACGCGAGTTGCTACCGCTCGATCCCGCGAAAACCCACCTGATCGTCGAACACGAGTATCCAAGAGCTCGCATTCAGGACCGTGAAAAACTGATGCCGATTCTAAAGGGCTCGATTGCTTACACCCGGAGAATCGATCAGGCCGCAGCTTCCATGTATGCGCTTCAGCATGAGGTGCTGGCTGCGCAGAAAATTCCCGTTCAGGGTGTGGGACGCCAGGCGTATCGGTCCTGAGTAACGCTGTTCTCGGACGAACCCAGAGAGCGCCCGGGACCGACTCTCCGTTAAACGGAGGGCTATGGTAGTATCGCGAGGATGAACCTGACATCTTCGCGCAGAGTCCCACTCGTGGCTGTAGTGTTGCTTCTGACCGCCAGCATCGCTTCGCTGACGACGGCAGCGCCACCGGTACCAAATCAACTTACCGACGAGCAGTTCTGGGAACTCTCGGCATCAATGTCCGAGACGGATGGGGTATTCAGATCCGATAACCTGCTGTCGAACGAGCTGAATTTCCAATACGTCATACCGGAGCTCGTCAGTGTCGCACGACCGGGACGCGTCTACATGGGCGTTGGCCCGGAGCAAAATCTTTCGTATATCGCGGCCCTGAAGCCTTCGATGGCCTTCATTGTGGATATCCGGCACGGCAATCTCGATGTTCATTTGCTGTACAAGGCCCTTTTCGAGATGTCCGCAAATCGCTCCGAGTTTGTCTCGAAGCTCTTCTCGCGAAAACCGCCTGGCGAAATCAGTCCGTCATCATCAGCGACGCAGCTCTTTGCCGCGTATCGGCAACAGCCACGGGACAAGGAACTCTACGAGTCCACTCTTAAGGCTGTCATTGACCATCTGAAGGTTCAACACAAGTTCCCGTTGTCAGACGGAGATCTTGATGGGATCGAGTGGGCTCTATCGAATTACTTCAACTTTGGCCCGGATATCTACTACAACGCCTCCGACGCATCGTTTGCTCCGAGGATCGTGGGCGCCGATGCCGGATTTGGACGACGGGGAGGCGGAGGAAGCTCAGTCACTTATGCCGATCTCATGACAGCCGACGACGGCACAGGAATGGAGCGCAGCTACCTCGCTAACGAAGAAAACTTCATGGTCCTGAAGAACCTCGAAACGAAGAATCTGCTCGTGCCGGTCGTGGGGGATTTTGGCGGCCCGAAAGCCATCCGTGAAGTTGGAAAGTATCTGAAGAGCGTTGGTGGAATGGTCTCCGCGTTTTACCTCTCGAACGTTGAACAGTATCTCGCGAGCGATGGCAAGACCAGCGCCTTTCTGTCCAACGTGGCCACACTTCCGATCGATGACACAAGCCGGTTCATCAGTACGGGCGGTGGTAATCGCGGATTCGGCGGCGGAGGCAGCATGAACAACTCGCGGCTCCGAAACATGTTCGTCGAGACGCGGGATTACGTGAAGTAGACCTCACCAACCAAACTGCACCTGAACTTCTCGCTCGGCAGATCTGCCGTGGTCGTCAATGATTCGGATCAGGTGGAAACCCTCGGTTTCCGGATACCATTCCATCGGCCCTTCGTTTGCGGAGCGGCGGGCGATTAAAGCGCGGCCATCAAACCAAAAGACATTCTGAACATCGCCTGCAACACCGGCATCAAGCTCAATCCCTTCCTTTGATCCCCTCTTCAAGGTATAGATAACGCCCCGCAGTGGAGACGAGAGTCGCGGCGCGTCCAAATTGTTCTCTGCGGCACATCCCGGCAACGGAGGTGGAACACGACGCGGCATACCGGCCTGTCGGAAAAGCTTCAGCATGTCGGATGACCAGAATTCAAATACCTCAAACCGTGTAGAAGATGAGTAGGGTGGGCAGACGGCGCGCCCCGAATCGCGGTCGATTGCCACCGCACGATGAAGATTGCTGACTTGTATTGGCGACTTGCCCGGAATGTACCAGGTATCGATCGTCTGCGGGCACCAGGCGTTGGGAAGGTCCCCGCTTTGCGCACAAACCGCCACTTTGCTGACACCAGGTGGCGGCAATCGTACTGGCACAGCTTCCGTCGATTGCGCCAGATTGAGAGCATCTACAATTCGGAAGAACAGAGGCGCGGCCGCATCAACGCCAATGAAGCTCGGATTGCCCTGACCTTCGAAATCTCCGATCCACACTACGAGCACATACGGCCCCGCAACACCCGCAGACCACGCATCACGAAATCCCCACGATGTGCCGGTCTTCCACGCAACCGGCCAGCGTGCACGTACCGGAATCGCGCCATCCTCATCGGGCCGCTGATTGCGGGTTAGCATATCGAGAGTCACGAATGTCGCTTCGGGACTGAGTAGTCTCACGCCCCCCTGCTGCTTGCCTGACGGATCGAATTGCAGAGGCCGCAGGAGGCCTTGATTGGCGAGCATTGCGTACATTCGCGCCAGCTCTTCCATCGTGACTTCGCCACCGCCCAGCACGAGAGCGAGGCCATAAAACGACTCCGGCCGCAGACGGCTCACGCCCGCGTTCTGTAGAAACTGATAGAGGCTGGGCTGCCTTAGTTGTGACGCAACGACCATCGCGGGAATATTTCGGCTTCGGATGAGCGCTTCTTCCGCACTGATCGGACCGAAGAATCGACCATCAAAATTCTCGGGAGTAAAAGGCCCGAATGCGGTTGGTTCATCGCGCAGGACTGTTTGAGGGTGAAGGAGGCCCTGATCAAGCGCGAGCGCATAAATGAAGGGCTTGAGTGTGGAACCTGGCGAACGCTTGGCCAGTACACCGTTGACCTGGCCGTCGATGGATTTGTTCCAAAAGTCCGCCGATCCCACCCATGCCTTAACGGCCATGTCGCGCACGTCAACGAGGAGAGCTGAAACGTTCCGGATGCCGCGATCTCCGTATTGCGCAAGATACCGATCGATCTGGCGTTCAACTACCCGCTGCAACCGGAGATCGAGCGTCGTATCCAAACGGCCGGAAACACGGCCACGCGCGGAGAGCACAGCGTTTACAAAATGCGGAGCCTGATAGGGAAGCGCGAACTCCGATTTCGCCACGATCGGAAGAGAGACCTGCCGACGGTCGCTCTCATTCATACCGTTCCCCCGGTCGTTTACCCACAGGGATCCCAGCTCTGACCGGGCGGCGAGCAACGCACCTTCTTGAAGCATTCGTCCTGCGCGATCTGCAGGACGCTGCGGAATCACAGCAAGTGTCAGCGCCTCTCCGAGATTCACTCGATCGGGAGACTTACCGAAGTAGATGCGAGTTGCGGCGCCGACTCCTTCAATGTTGCCACCGAATGGAGCGAGATTGAGATAAGCCTCGAGGATCTCACGCTTGGGGTAACGGGCTTCCAGCCAAAGCGCCAGCGCAATCTGCTCGAGCTTCCCCGAGGCCGTGCGTGTCTTCAAGCGATACAGACGGCGACTGAGTTGCATGGTCAAGGTGGACCCGCCCTGCCGTAAGCCGCCGCGGAGTGTGCGGAATGCGGCGCGGGTCAGCGCGACCGGATTGACTCCTGGGTGCCATCGGAACCAGCGATCTTCTTTTAGAAGGAAGGCGTCAATGAGCGCGGGCGACATTTCAACGACGGGGGTCCAAAGACGGTATTGGTCATCGGACGCAAGCGTAACGCGAAGGAGTTCGCCGTCGGCAGACCAGATGGCGGTGGAGAGAGGAACTTGAGAGGAAAGGGGCTTGTGGGGGAAGAGACGGATGACGAGGATGGTGAGGGCGAGGAAGGCCAAGGAGAGCAGCGAGAAACGAAGTGCTCGCTTTAAAAATTTTAGAGATTTTGAAGATCCCTTACCCGGCCCTTCGGGCCACCCTCTCCCGGAGGGAGAGGGAAAGCTCCACAAGTGCCGGATGAGGGATCCTGACTTTCGAAACCACCCACTCTTCACGGCTTCACAATCTCCAACTTCCCGGCCACACCCGATCCCACGATCTTCCGATCGTACATTCCCTCCGCAAACGGCGGCGGAGTCTGGAAAACTCCCGCATTCGTCGCGCGGACTCGATACACAAACGTTCGTGCATCACGGCCGACGTCACCATAAAGCACCAGCCGGTCGTCGCGAACGTCCACATGCTGCGGGGCCCAGTTGGATTTTTCGGCCAGACCAATCGGCAACGCCGCAAATCCAGTACGCCGGTTTGGCGGCGCCGCGGGATCGACCCCTTCGCTGGTGTCCGACGGCGGTTGGAGTTCCAGCACCGCTTCAACTCCGCCCGGTAGCAAATCTACGACTGCAATCTGCGAAATGCTTTCTCGCTCCGTCGAGCGAAGCCGAATCTGAACAAGAAATTCCTCACCCACCTTCGGCCGGGAGAGAGGGTTGCCTTTCGTGTCGAGATACTCACGAATAATTTCGACGCCCTGGGTCAGCACCGAAGCGGGAAGATTTCGATCAAATCCCGATTCATCAAGAACGTAAAACGCGGGGAGCTGTCCCTCTCTGCGAAATTGAACCCGGACTGCGTTCTGCGAGACCGGGACTTTCGGTATAGCGCCGCTCGGCAAGCTCAGCACGCGTTCCTGACCATCCTTCCCAACTTCACTGATGCTGAGCTTGAGGGTTGAGGTCGTCGCCTTCGAATACGCATCGAGCGCGAGCAGCGTATAGGAAGCGGACAAAGAATTTGCATTTCCTCCGCTCACCCATTCCGCTACGCCTTGCAGCATGGCGGGAGGCAAGTTATTCAAGCGCGTCGGGAAATGCCTGGAAATCAGGTACAGATACTGCGCGTCATGAGTGAGCGAGTCATAGTAGATATCTGATTCCCAATCGCGCTTTTCCGAGGACCACTTGAGGTTCCCGATCACTCGATCCGCGTCAAGGTTTCGCTGCATGAGCTTGTAGGTCGATGCAAGGTACGCTGCGGCGAGATCGTTCTGCCAGGTCTTCGGATAGCGGTTCGTCAGCTCCTGCTCCACATTGGCGAGTGCGGGAGTAACTCGAATTCCCTGTCGCGTCAGCAGGTATACCGCGTAGGCTCGCATTCGGCCTGCAGCGAGGGTGCTTGCCGGCGTTGATGCAAAACGAGTGAGCCATCCATTCAGATTCTCCAGCATGCCCGCCGGTATCTGCTGGCCACGCTCCTTTGCCTCGATCAGGAAGTGTGCTGTGTAGACTGTCGCAAACTCCGCTGTGTCCGGTGACGACGCCCACAACCCAAGACCTCCTTCGTCATTCTGGCGGCTTTGAAGTGCGTTGAACGCATTCGCCAGCGTCTCGCGTCCTCGGACGGCGCCGAACTCCGGACGGGATGCCAGGATCAATGCAGAAAAGCTCTTGCTCGTTAACTGTTCCGTGCAGCTGTAAGCATACGAGTCCAGGTAAGCTCTCAAACCCTGTCCCCATACAAGCGGCAACGCAGAGACCGCGGCTTCAACCTGACGTTGCTGACTATAGAGATCGCGGTGAATCGGCGTCTGCTCCTGGCTGCCGGTGAAGAGCCCCAGCGTGAGCTGAGTTCGGTAGGGCGTCGCAGGACGGATGCTCGTCGTTTCTTCCATCCGCGCCTCTGCCCCAGCGCGTCGAGCAGAAAACCGGATCGATCCGGAACCGAGTGTTGTATTCGCCTTGAAACGAAATTCCGCCACGCCCTCCTTCTTTTCGTCGATCTGAAGTTCTGTCCTGGGTGTACCGACTGCCGACAACTCTGCTCCGGTCTGTGCCTCCACCTGGATGGGACCACTGCCTCCGGTCGTGTTGTTGAAAACGCCGACGCTCACGATGAATTCATCCCCGGGAGCCACCATTGCCGGGACATTTGGCGTGAGGATGAAGTCGCCTTTTACTTCGGTTGCGCCATCGGCAACACCGACACGACGAGGACCGACGGCGATCGCAACGATGCGCAGCTTTCCATTGAAGTAGTCGGGGACGTTGTAATTCAGGGTCGTGCCGGCAGGGCCGACGTCAATCAATCCCGACCAGTACGCCACAGGCGGTTTGCGCTTTCTGGCAAATGGATTCAAATGACGAGCAAATCCACCGTCCGCGTCGCCCCCAGGGGCGGCAAGCGCCATGAAGCGCTTATATTCCGGCAGCAGCAAATCGAGAATCTGGCGCGTCTCCACTTCGAGCATGCGCTTTTGGAAGAAGTAACCCAGGGGATCAGGATTCTTATAGCGCGCCACCTGCAGAATCCCCTCGTCCACAGCGAGCACCACAGCTCTGGAAGGCTCCTCTGCCGTGAGACGGATCGCCATCGGCGCACCGGGCTTGACGATGCGAGGCGCGGTCAAAGTGACATCCTGTTTGCGAGCGTCAAGGTTTGCGGAAAAAGGTGCGACACCATAAGAGAGCGGACTCAGGAAGAGCTCGTCAGACGCCGGGTCGCGCAGAAACTGTACGGTCACGTAACCGTTGCCTTCGAAATCGGGCGGCAATTGGATCCGCTGAACCGTGCTCGTTGTCGTCGTCTTGAACCAGCGATACCGGAAAACCTGATCGCGCTCGATGGTGATCAACCCCGCGCCGACATAAGGCGCGCGAATGCTCACCTCAATCATGTCACCACCCGCATAAGACGGCTTGTCGAGCTGGACCTGAAGTTCAGCATTTCGTTCAAGCGAGCGCGAAATATTCGCCTGGCCGGCCACGCTGTAACTCAGCCGATTGAGTTCGGCGCCTGCAGCGTTTCTTAGGATCAGAACGAAATCTCCCGGCTCGTCGGTTGGAAGCGGGAAGTTCGTTCCGCCGGCCGCGATGCTGACGCTCCTGCTATCTCGAACAATTTCTTTCAGCTGCGAAACGTACTTGTAGGTCTTGCTCGCCTGCTGTGTCAGAACAGAAACATATTTCCGCTGCACCCATTCCAGCGTCAGCTGTTCGGCAGCCACCGGAGTAAGCACTTTGTTGATGGCGAGCCAGTGAGCCCGATGAACCGTTCCGCGCCTCACGTAGTTGAGGTCGCCGTCAGCCTTCACTCCAACCAGGAAAGGCGCATCCGAAACTATGGCGCTGTTTTGCGCTGCAACATTGCGGCCGCCTTCCGCTTCGTAGGCACGTACGAGAACGCTTAACCGATAGGCGCGACCGACGAACCTGCGAAGATCCAATTTGAACTCTGCATTTCCCTTGTCATCGGTCATGACAGCTGGAAGATTCTCCCGGTAGGGCTCTTTGATGCCTTCGCCGATCTGGAAACGATAATCCGGATAGCGACTGAATTGCGGTAGCACTGGCGTCAGACTGATCTCCCCATCAACCCGTCGATTGCTTGCCGCTTCGCCAAAGAGATGAGCTACGACTGCCTTCGGAAGAACGTCGGCAGTGTTGAGCCAGGCGTTGGCAGCCTGGTCGGAGAGCGTCAACTGCACCTTCATGCGGTCGGGTTCGAACTCCTGGACCTTGAAAGACGTACTGCCGAGAAGTTCGCGCCGACGCTGATCCTTCACCAGAAACGCGGTCGCCTGATAGGTTCCGGTCGGAGAGGCAGGCTGGCTTGTGTACGTGATTTCTTCAAGCGCGGTAGCCGACAGTTTAAGCGACGTCCGATTGACCAACGTCCCGCGGGAATTCGTAATTTCAACTTCGAGCGGAAGCCCGGAGAGAGTGCCCGTCCAGTCGGCAGTACGCGTGATCAGACCGAGATGAGTCGTTTCGCCCGGCCGGTAGATACCGCGATCGGTAAACAAATAGGTGGAGAGAGCTTGAGGCGACTGGGCGTTTTCCACTCCACCCGTGTCGAAACGCGAATAATCAAGTTGGCGGCCATTACTGGATAGCGGCAGGAAAGAAAAGTCGTCGTCCTTCTCAACGAGCACCATCATCGGTTCTCTTTCCCGATTTAGCTCGCGACCAGGTTTCGGAAGTTGAGCCCGTCCGCTCGCGTCGGTCGCCGCTGCCTGAACAGGCAGTCCGTTTCGCCCGATCATCTGGACTCGCGCATCCGCGACCGGTTCTCCCGAACGCAGGGACTGGACGAACACATCGCGCCCACCGTACTTGGCCTCCTTTACCAGGAATCCCAGGTCTGTGATCAGGATCAGCCGCCGGTCTTCAATTGGGGTGAATCCCAGGTTCTCGGAGCCATCACTCTCTTCAGTTCTCGGAAAACGCGTCGCTCTGACCCGAAGGAGGAAGAGACCTCGACGCGTCTGCGCCTTGTCGACGAGATACGGTCCCAGGTCGATACTGTCGTTTCGAGGCTTGCCCGGTTCCTGCCCCGTGTAATCCCGAGTGTCTCGGAATCGCTCGACAATCTTTCCTTCGAGACCTTCGTAGAGTTCAGGTTTTTCGAAGTTCCACATCTGTGGCGCGAGATGTTGAACCTGATTCGGCAGGAGGCGGCCAATCTCGACTTCAACGAGACTGACATCCCTTACCAAAAAGCCGACCTTCTTCTCGCCAGTTAAGGAGAGAAGCGCGCCTTCGCCCAGAAACGTCAGCGCGGGGCGATACGGCTCGACACGGAAAGTATCAACGTAAGGCTTTCCTGCTATGTATCCACCGATTCCTTGAATCCCGTCCTTGACCGAAACGAAAACATACCGCCCGACAGGCGCCCGGAATTTAAAGCCGTGCTGGGTGTTTCCGCCTTCCTCAGAAGGCACATAACTCAGCTGTAGCGATTGCGATTTCTCCAGGATGTCTTTGCCGACTTCTTCCACATTCGTCCATTGGTAGGGGCGCCGCTGCTCAGGAGGTTGATTCGGATGACGCAACGGCAGAACATAGGCCGTAACGCCCCCAGTGAGCGCTCGCTCTGCGACAGGTGATGAACTGGATACGAAAAGGATCTGCTCGGGTTCATAGCGAGCATTGTCAACCAGCGTCATGCGGGCGCCGGAAAAGCGCAAGCTGGAGCGTCCGGGGATGTTGACTACAGCCTGCAACGCTTCTGGCGTATCGTTGCCGCCTCGTTGCGCCCGCACACCTTTGTCGATCTTTACGGTCATCGGGGTGTCGTCGCGGGGCATAGCGAGCGCCGCGGAGTGGATGTGCGCGCCGAGATCGAACTTGTCGTAGACCACTGTAAAGAATCGACTGTCGGGTTCGAGACCGAGGTATTGGGCGTCCTTCGCAAGAGACAGCGAGATGTGCTGTTCAAATTGCATTTTGTCGACGGGGTGGCTGAAACCGACGCTGGCGACAAGCTTCTTCAGATTTGGATCAACAGGGTCCTGGTAGAAGAAGCTTTCAGTAATCTTTGCCGTGAAGGGTGCGGTACTGAAATCGAATCGGTAGTTTTCGAGGCGAACGCTCTGGTCAACGAATCCCCGGCGGGACATCTTCACTGTGAAGGATGCTCCGATAGGCCAGTCCTCTTTTGGAGTGAACATCAACTGGCGGTCCGTCGTCCAAAACCAGCTGCCATCGATTGCTGGTGACAATTCAATTCCCTCAGTCACCTGTTTCTGCACGTACTTCAGAGGCGCAGCCGATTCGGTGAAATCCACCTGCATTGGAAAGATTTTCTTGATTCCCTTCTCGTCCCAGGTTGTCAGCGCGGGGGATTCCACGGTGTAGACAACGTAGTGGGGGGTTGGCCGATTCCAATACCAGACGATGCCCACGAGGAGAATCGCCAATGTGACTACGAACGCAACTGCTCGGCGGGGATCGGCGTTGAGGTGCCGGTGGAACTGCGATCCCTTGCGGCCCAACCACGACATCCAGGGTGGCGCCTCCCATTTCCAATCACCGATCAGCTGTGGTAACAGCTTCTCGTTTCGAGACGTGAGTCTCTCCATGAAAAGCGCCATTCGTAGACGCAATCCTCGAAAATCCAACATACGCTCTCCTTGGGTGCGCGCCATTGTACGCGATTGCGAGTGGAAACCAAACGCGTGCTCTCAAGCGGGCAGTGTCTCTGTTCGAACTGACAATGCTGTCCGTGGGTATGCAAATTACCCTCCGAACTTGAAAGCAGCGCCAGGCTTGCGTTTCGCCACAATGTCGAACGATCCTAAGAGGTTTCGTTTCCTGACGATTCAATGAGCGCGCACGTCCCATCGCTATAATCCCGGCGTGCAGGTTGAAGAATTCCGCATATTGCTGGCGCTTGAACCATCATGGACGATCTCCATTAACGGGCAAGAATTTCTCCACGTTCGCTCTTCCGAAATCGCAATTGAAGGTTCGCGTCTGCGGTTTGGCCGCTTCATTCGGACCATCCTCGCCATTGAATCTCTTCGACCGGCGTGCGTTCGCGTCCGTGTTCGCGCCAGACTTCGGAGCCGCACGGACACGCTTTCGTTCTACGCGGGAGAGATGCTTCCTTCACCCGCCGCGCTAAGACGACGAAGAGTGGTATTCCAACGTTCGCTCGCGGCTGCAGTATCCCGATATTTCGGAAGACCGGTGACGAGGCAAACTCTTCACTCCGACAAGCAGCACGGAATAGGTGGCGCCTATCCGAGGCTTCTGGCTGGAACATCTCATGCCGTCATTGCGGTCGATCCCGATGAGGCGACGCCGGTGGTGAACGGCATTCTTCGAGCCGCAATCCAATGGGCGGCGGTGGTAAGGCGACGGGTCTCGGTCGTGGTTCCCGCTGGTCGGAGCCAAACGATCGTTTCGCGCCTGAACGTGCTTCCACGAATCCAGGAAACCTTCGACTGGCTGGAATGGGACGGCGGCGCACTGACACCGCTGAGGCTGGAAAGTCGAGAGGCGGAAACCACTGTCCAGCCGTATTTCCAACCCCAGGTGGAGGCAGAAGTTGCGCGAATCGTTGCTATCGCGCCCACGTTCTTGCAGCCAGTCCCTGACATTGCTGGCCGGGCCGTGTCGATCCGCTTTAGGGGGCTCGAAGTGGCAAGCGTGGCAGAAAAGGAGACCACCTACCCGCTCGGTGAACCGCTGGAACCGCTTATCGAGAGTCTTGCCCGGGAACGACGCCATGGCAGCAGCCACCCTTTGGCGCGTGCTCACGAGGAGGCGTGGCTGGAGTCCAACCTTATCGCTCGATTGCGAGACGTGCTGCCGGTGCGGCCGGACGCCATCTACCCACAAGTACCGAGTTTTAGAGGGGAAGAACGGAAAATAATCGATTTACTCACCGTGACCGACGATGGACGGCTGGTGGTTATCGAGATTAAGGCATCGGCAGATCCGGATTTACCATTCCAGGCTTTGGATTATTGGCTCGCGGTGGAACGTCATCGAAAGGCTGGGGATTTCGAGGCGAACGGGTACTTCCGAAAAATGCGGATCCAAAACGAGCCCGCGATTCTCGTGATGGTCGCTCCTCTGTTGTCGTTCCATCGAAGTCTCAAACGCATGCTCGCCATGCTTCCGCCGACTCTGCCTTTGCTTCAGGTCGGCATTAATCAGACCTGGAAGCGGGAGATCAAAGTCTTGCGCCGCAAAGGGGCACTCGGCTAGTCTGGACAGACGGAGACCAAACCCATGCGACTGCGACTCATACTCGTGGCGATAGTGCTACTTCTCGCCGGTACCGCCTACCTCGGGCAGGGACCTCGGAGAGATGCAGGGGCAGGCCTTCCAGCGCCACCCGACATTCCGAAAGACGCCATCAAAGGCAAACCGCTGTCGATTGACGTCGAGATCGTAAATATGGACGTAGTAGTTTCGGACAAAAACGGAACTCTGGTCGGCGGCCTCGCGAAGGGAGACTTCAAGGTCTTCGATGACGGTGTTGAGCAAACGATCTCGAGCTTTTCCGCAAACGATGCTCCTCTCACCGTCGTTATCATGTTTGAGTTCAGTAAGACGCTTGTTTACTACCTTGATGACGTCTTTACTCCGATTGTCGGCTTCGTGAATAGTCTTCAGGAAAACGACTGGGCCGCGCTTGTGAAGGTTGATCTCCACACCGAAATCCTCACGGATTTCACGAAAAGCAAGGACCAGCTGATCCGCCCCCTCGGGGAACTGCGTTTCGCCACGTATAACGAGGTCGTTCTATTCGATGCCGTGGACGAGATGCTCGGCCGGATGCAAAAGATCGATGGAAAGAAAGCAATTTTCCTCGTTGCGACCGGTTTCGATACCATCAGCAAGAAGACCTACGGTGAAGTCCTCAAAAAGGCCGAAGCGTCCGACACCATGATCTACTCGGTCAGCATGGGACAACTGTATCGGTTGTATACCGAACGCAGCAGAAGCGCGATCGACAACATGGCGTTCCTGTCTGCGGACAATTATCTCCGCGCTCTGTCCGAAGCGACGGGGGGGCAAGCCTTTTACCCTCGCTTCCCGGCGGAGTACCCGGATATCTACGACAACATCAGCAAGCAGTTGCGCCACCAATACAGCATCGGTTTTGCCCCCACAAACCTGAAAAGGGATGGAAAATTCCACAAGCTTCGGGTGGACGTCGTTGACCTCGACCTGAATAAGGACGGTAAGAAAGACGGGCTGAAGGCGCGTACGAAAAAAGGTTACTACGCACCGAAATCTTGAAACCCCGAGCTACTTCGAAATCAGGATCTGACTCTTCATCTGTTGGGCGTGCTGCCGCGCATACTCCAGGATTCGCTGATCCTCGATGATTTTGTCCAGCGAAGGAACCAGACCCTGCGGATCTCCGATGCGCCCAATCTTGATTTCGTTCTCGAGATGATCCAGACGTTCAGGAACACTCAGGCGTTCGTATCGAACCGCCGCCTCGATGTCCTGCGTGATCGTGATCTGGTTGATGAGGCCGTCGAAAAAAGTCGCTAAGGCGTTCACTTCCTTTAAGTCCGAGTAATTGAAAGCGGCTTCTCTTTTTTCGGCCGGCATCTCCAGCGTGAGGTACTTCCTTCCGAGGTTTGCGATCTTTCGCTTGGATTCATACTTCTCTCGGTCTTTCAGATTTTCTGTTGCGGAGAGCACGGACATGAGTTTCTCTCGGCCCTGGGTAGAAAGGGTCAGAGCAACGGGAGGCATTTCCTGAGCTCCTCTGGGCTTAAATCGACTTTCTCCCGTGCCGTCAGGTTTCAAGTCGACACATTGCTTCTCATACGCCCCGCTCGGGAACTCTCGGCAATAAATAAAACGGGTAAAAGGGTCTTTGCTCTGCGGAAACATCGGCAAGGCGGCCAGAAGAAGGACAATTGCCAGTTTCATCGTGCACCCGCCACGGCTTTCTTGAATCGGTGCGTATGGACGTGGCAAATTGCCACGGCGAGCGCATCCGACGCATCATAAGGTTCCGACCAGTCCGCAAGCTTCAAGAGGGCCCGCACCATCTGTTGGACCTGGGGCTTCTCAGCGCGTCCATACCCGGTAACCGCCGTCTTCACCTCGGCCGGTGAATACTCGAATACAGGCACGTCTGACGCAGCTGCGGCGTGAATGCAAACTCCACGCGCATGCCCAAGTTTGAGCGCACTCTGGACGTTCGCAGAATGGAAGACGCTTTCGAAAGCTGCCTGATCGGGTTTGTGGTCCTGGATCACCAGGGTAATTTTGGCATGAATCGTTCTGAGGCGAAGCCAAAGCTCTTCGGAGGGATTAACCCGAATGACGCCGCATTCCACTAAAACACAATCGGCGCCATCGGTTTCGATGACGCCGTACCCGGTAATGCGGGATCCTGTGTCGATGCCGAGCACTCGCATCGCGTCTTAAGAAACCGCGGCTTCGAGCTCGGATTCCTCGATGTCAAAGTTTCCATAGACGTGCTGAACATCCTCATGCTCGTCAAGGGCTTCCATCAGCTTGAGTACAGCCTGAGCGGACTTTCCTTCAACCTTGACGTAGTTCTGCGGGATCATCGAAATCTCGGCAGATGCCGGCTCGATATTTTTCTGCTTCAGGACATTCAGCACGCCATCAAACGCGTTGGTCGACGTGTAAATCTCATAGGTCGAACCCTCGTGCACAAAGTCATCCGCGCCGGCATCGATTGCCAGAGCCATGAGCGTGTCTTCGTCGGCCTTGGATTCTTCGATAACAATGTAGCCTTTCTTGCTGAACATCCATGAAACGGCGCCCGCCTCCGCCATGTTTCCCCCATTCTTGGAAAACACGTGGCGGATTTCACTTACCGTGCGGTTGCGATTGTCCGTAACGACTTCTGCGAGGAGTGCAACACCGCCCGGGCCATAACCCTCGTACACGATTTCTTCCAGCTGGCCACCTTCGAGCTCGCCGGTTCCCTTCATGATGGCGCGCTTGATGTTGTCGGCAGGCATATTCAGCGTTTTGGCGTCAGCTATCGCCTTGCGAAGCCGGGGATTCCCTTCGGGGTCTCCGCCGCCGATGCGTGCGGCGATGGTGATTTCCTTAATGAACTTGGTAAAGGCTCGCCCGCGCTTCGAATCGATGGCGGCCTTTTTATGCTTGATACTGTGCCACTTGGAATGGCCGGACATAGCGATACTCCTTACAAATGCGTCATTTTCGGACACAGTTTAGCAAGAAGTAAAAGGGGACGGAGAGCAAAAAGGGGACGAGGGAATTAGGGGACGGACTACTCAACCCCCAAACTCCTGCGAAAATCACCCGAACATGCAATTTCGTGCCGGAGTTTGGGGGTTGAGTAGTCCGTCCCCTAATTCCCTCTTTTTGTCTCTCTACTTCTTGTCGTTCTTTGGATCCGACTTGTATCGAGGATCCAGTGCCGGCGCGAGCTTGTCCTTATCGGGCTCGGCAGCCGGCGGGGGCGCGCCCTTGTCATCCGTAACCTCGCCTCCAAACCGAAGTTTCACGCTGGTTTGGAACTTCTTATAGTCGGTGTAACGGATAACCTCGCGGATTTTCTGAGCTCCCGTTGAGAAATGCAGGGTATCAATCGCCCGCGTGTACGTTGGGAACCAGTATTCGTCGATCTGCTCGCGATACGTTTCGAACTTGGGAAACAGGTTCTCCCCGCTCTTATCGCGCCTGTCCGGGACAGGCTTGCCGTAGGTCTTAACGATTTGGAAATCCCTATCGTCGACCCAGATCTGCCCTTCGAAGTAAAGCTGGCCCTTTTCCATTTTCTTGGGCGAGACATCGAACACGTAGCAGGTGATCTCGTCGACCTTCTCTTTGCGCATAAACTTCAGATTGTAGAGGCCGATATCATCTGTCGTAAGAACGAATGGCTGGATGCTCTCTATGCTTTGCAGATCTTCTTTCGTGATACCGATCCGCTTCAGCGTGTTGGGTGGCGCTTTGAGGATCTTTTCCGTTCGCTTGCCCTTTTCGTCGAACGAAATATCCGTCAGGGTCTGATACTCGCCAAGCACACGATCCGTGTCGCTCAATTCCTGGACCCTTACTTCCTGCTTGAACGTGTAGTTATCGCGCGCCTTCTTGAACTCTTTCTCCTTCTCAGCGAACCTGCGGATCACCTCATCAGTGGATATTTCCGCTGAGGGCGCTTGGGCTACGGCGAAAATTGGCGTCAGAACAAACACGGCCACAAGGACCGTCCTGGCAACGTTCCATTTTCTGTTGAGCATAGTTCTGAAATTATACATTCTCTTCTCCCATGCAACGAGTCAGTTAGACAGGAAAGAGGGGAATTTCGTCTACAAAGGTTCGTAAAATACGGAATAATCGTCAGATACCGGCGGAAACCAAATCCATGATATGGACCATCCCAACGACTTTGTGATCTCGGCTTAACACGGGAAGAATATTCGTAGACTTCTTGCGGGACCGCATCAAGTCGAGGGCTTCGGTTGCCATCTGATCCTCAAACACAAACATCGGCTTGGGATTCATGATGTCGCGAATCTTCAGGGTGAAGATCTCCTCACCTCGCTCGAGCACCTTCCGGACGTCATAATCCGAGACCAGACCCTCCAAAGCGTTTTTCGGACCCAATACCGAAATCGCGCCCGCCTGACCTTCGGTAATGAGAACCAGCATATGCCGCACGGTGTCGTTGATCTTAACGACCGGATTGCGTGAACCGGTGCGCATGACATCCGTTACCTGCAGCAGCAGCCGCTTGCCGAGTTGGCCACCCGGGTGCGTACGCGCGTAATCCGCTGTCGACACTTTTTTTAGCTTCATCAAGGCAACGGCGATCGCGTCGCCCAGGACGAGACTCGCTGTTGTGCTCGATGTAGGAGCGAGATTGAGTGGGCAAGCCTCGCGAGGAATTTTCAGCTCGAGGACGATATCCGAGGATTTTGCCATCCGGGACTGGCCGCTGGCCGTAATTGCGACAATCTTTGCTCCAATCTTTCTGACGATTGGGAGAAGCGTATTCAACTCGCCGCTCTCACCGCTTTTTCCAATCGCGATGAGAACGTCGTTAGAAGAAATAATGCCGATATCGCCATGCAGCGCTTCACCCGCGTGTACATAGACCGCCGGGGTTCCGGTACTGGTCAGTGTGGCGGCAATCTTGTTAGCGATGATGCCGGATTTCCCGATACCTGTGACGATGACACGACCCCGCGATTGCGCAATGGTTTGGACGGCGCGGCCAAACTCGGGAGACATAGCCCGCATGACAGACTGAAGCGCCTCGATCTCAATCTCGAAGACGTTCCTGAGATCCTTCAAAATACCGTTGGTTCTTGCCATTTGCTCTGCTGAACCTCTTCTGAAAGAGGAAGGTTATATTGCGAATCCCGTCTTTCCAAGGCTCCAGCTTTTTCTCTCCCAGCCTTTGCGAATAGTTGATCGACATTTCGCGAAAGCCGATTTCCGGGTTACGTATAGCCTCAATTTTAATCTCCTCGCTGAAGGCCAACCCGTCACTGACGAGGTTCATCTGGGAGAGTAACTCCCTTCTGAAGACCCACATCCCCGATTGCGAATCGCTGACCCACCGCAAAAAGAGGATCGACATCACGAGGGAGAGAATCCGGTTTCCGATGCGGTGCTTGAGACTCATTGCTTCAGGGTCAACCGTGGGGAACCGAGAGCCTGATAGAAATCCGACGCGGCTGTGGAGAAAGGCTTCGATGAGATAGCTCAGGGCGTCAACCGGATAGGAATGATCCCCGTCCAGAGTGACTACGATGTCCCCGCACGCGACAGAGAACCCCCTTTTGTAAGCACGACCATATCCCCGGTTCAACTCGGTAACAACCATAGCCCCTCGGGCGCGGGCTACTTCGGCGGTGCGGTCCGTGGAGTTGTTATCGACGACAATGACTTCGTCAACAAAGGTGGGAAGGCCATCCAGAACTCGTCCGATCGCCGGCTCTTCATTGAGACACGGTATGACTACAGTGATTCGCAGGTCCTTGTACATCTTCCAGGAAATTTCAAGTCCTTGGATGGAGTTTTTCGTCGAACTTGGGCAACTCGATGGCCGAATCTCTCACCGATAGATTTTGACCCACTCGCGGAAAGGATGCCGCATGAACTCGAAACCGAAATTCATAAGGCCCCAAAAGTTGCGGCGATCAATAGCGGTAACCTGTCTCACAGCGACAAGGAACATCATGTACACCGCCGAGAACACAGCAAAGTCCAGCATCAGCTTTACAGGAATGAGGTAACGAACATTCCCTAAAGCATGCACTCCTGGAAATGCGCGATGAAAGAGGGAAACGGCAAGGAACGCCAAAAACCCGGCGACGAAGGGTCGAACATGGAATTCACGCACCATGCTGATGACGGAAGTCTCAAGATAGTTGCGGTGAAAAGCAACGAGCAGGTAGCTGGCAGCAATGATCAGCGCCAATGTTGTGCCGGCAGCAACACCCACAGAGCCGAATTCCTGAACGAGCATGATGCCCAGGAGAGGTGTCAACACCATGAGGAGAATCGTGCTGCGCATATCGAACTCGGGATGACCAACACCGGCTCCGGTCTGACTCGCGGCGCCAACGAGAACATTTGCTCCATATCCAATGACCAGTATCTGCACCAGCAGAACAGATTGCTCCACTCCTGCACCGAGCCATAACCGCAAAATCGAGTCCGCCTCGAGCACAACGAATGCGACAAGCCCAATCGTAATAAGGGCCACGTATTTCGAGGTCATCAGGTAGGTGTAGACAATCTTCTCCTTCTCGTTGCGAGCGCCGAGTTCCGAAGTTGCGGGAATAAGCGCGGACATCGCAAGCAGGGGCAGGGCTCGGACGAGAGCCGCAAGCCGCGCACTGAATTCATAAAAGGGGACAGCCGCCAGGCCGAGAAACCGCGCCACGATCAACTTGTCGAGCCGGAAAGAAACCAGGCCTCCAATGCGGCTAACCAGGATCTGCGCTCCGTAAGAGAACATTTCCCGAAGCAACGGGCGATCTATTCGCCACCTCAGCGATATCCAGGGCATTGATCGTTTCACCGACCACCAGGCCACAACGACAAGAACCCCCGCGTTAAACAACGCGTTCATAGCGAGGCCGGAAAGGCCCCAGCCCAGTTCGAGGACGGTCACAGCGCCCACGACATTAAGAATGCTCATCGCCATCTCGATTGCGTTGGACCTGTCCATGCGCTGGACGCCACGGAAAACCGAGAGAAACATCGAACCGATATTCGCGAGGCCGGAGGCGACCAGCACATAGAAATAAGCCCTCTCGGCGCCGCTGATATCGAAAAAGCTGAACAGGAGACCTCGAGCGGCGAGCCCAATACCGACAAGGAACAATCCTTGAACGATGTAAAACGCAAGCCCCGAGAACAGAACCCTGTTAATCCGCTCGTAATCGTCATGCGTATAGTACGCGGAGATGAACTTAACGAATGCGGATCCCAGCCCAAAGTCCAGCAACGTAAACGATTCAAGAAATACGCTCAGCAGGACCCACACGCCAACCTCGCCGCGCGTGAGATGGCCCCAGATAAAAGGGGTGAGGAGAATTACGGCAGCAAAACTCCAGAATCTCCCGACGAAATTGAAGAATGTGTTGACGATCAGTTTTCTGGAGAAATCGCCAAGAAAGGTAACGGGAAGGTCGAGCTGTTCAGGCTGATCAGTCATGACGTCCAATGGCGAGGTTAGGGATTGTTTGATTCCCTGTTTTATGGACGTGGCCTCTTGCCCGCCCGTTCTCCGCCGATCGAACGTATTCACGATAACCAAGGAAAAAGTGATACCGAATGCCCCAATAGTAGTGCTGATCGAGAGCGGGGTTGACCTTCCCCGTTCCGCGACGCATTTCCCATCCGATCAAGCCTTCAAAAACCGGATCAAAAACAGACAGCATGACGCGATACCCCACGTGGAGCCGCTTGAGCATGTGAGTCCGCCTGCCGCTCTCTGTGAATCTCTTTCGCAGTTCCGGATGCAACTCGATCAGTTTTCCCAGGGAATACCCCGCCTGCTGGCAACGGGCTACAAACTGCTGGTATGTGGGAAAGTATTCGTGAAGCACTTTGGCGGCAGGCCCGGGCATCATCTTGGAACCTTTCTTTTCCAGACGGTACCCCAGCTCGATGTCCTCCATGCCATAGACAAAGAAGTCCTCGTTGAAGCCCCCAACCTCGCGCAAAAATTTTCGGCTCGTGGATACATTACCTGTGTGGTAATACGAAAAGTCCATCGGCCGGTTACAGGCAATGCTGTAAGGATTGAAGATTCCTTTGTCCCGCAAGTAACGCAGAAAGGGATCCTTGGACTTTTCCCATGGGGACATCACCGTACCGACGATCGATGCGTCGGGTTGCTGCGCGTGATATCCCAGGTGACGCTCGACGAGATCAGGCTCCGCAAAGATGTCGTCATCGATGAATAGGACGATGTCGCCTGTTGCTGCCCTGATCCCGACATTGCGGGTTGCGGCGGCGCCGGGTTTGGCCTGATTAAATGCACGGAGGTTCGGGTAAACAGCGGCTTTTTCTTTGAGGACAGTAGTCGTATGATCGGAGGAATTGTTGTTAATGACGACGACTTCGTAGGTCTCGCGACTGACAGTTTGGTTTTCAATCCGATCTATCGTGCTCGCCAGCATGTCTGCACGATTCAACGTCGGAATAACAACACTTACTCTGTGCACTTATAATCCTTAAGAAAGCGCGCTACAGGAACAAAGACGTCTCGTTCAAACGAATCCAGGTGTGACCGTGCTCCCATTCCTTGCCACCGTGGAGCACGACCGGAATATATCGAATGTGATCCACCAAAGCAATTGCGAATAAAGCCTTGCTGCGCAAGGAATAAGCGTTAGAGAGCATTCGCTTGCGAAGAAAACTCCACAGGATGCCGCGATCGTTCCTGGTTCCGAACCGGTAATAGAGGAACAGAGAATTTCTGAAGCTGAAATAGTTCTCAAGAGTTCTTCGCTTGTGCTGAACGATGTCCTGTGTGAAGTGTTGGACAATCGCAGTTGGCACATAAATGCATTTCCATCCCTTGAGCCAGAGCTTCCAGCTCAAATCCACATCCTCGCAATACATGAAGAACAGCTGCGCATCGAATCCCCCAACCTCATCGAAAGCTTCTCTGCGAATGAGAGCTGCCGCTCCGGAACACCATGATGTTTCACCCGTTGACCTGTCCCACGTCTTGGGATGCTCGCGGGGCAATTGTTTCGCCTCACAGATTCCGATGCGCGCGTCGGAAGAGGCGCGAGCCAACAAAGTTTCGAGACAGCCTCTTTCGAGCCGGGTATCGGGATTCAATAAAAACATGAACTCCGCGCGACCCTGGCCCGCAAGCAGGTTGATACCATGCGCGAAGCCGTTGTTCCGAATTGATCTTAGGACATAGGCGCGAAAGGGAAGGGATTGAACTTCGGTGGCGAGCAAGTCAGGTGTTCCGTCCGTCGACGCGTTATCCAAAAAATAGGCCGTGACGGGTATGGAGATCTCACGGAGTGAGGCCATGAGGTCGGAAATCCATCGTCGGCTGTTGTGGAAAACAATCAGCAGATCAACGGCGGGGGTCACGACTACCTTCCCAATATGCCGTGGCAATAAGGAGCACAAGGAACCGCCAGACGAATGTAACGCCCTTAATGGGTAACAGCAGCTTCCACAACATCAAGGTATTCCTTGCCGATACGCGACCAATCGAAGCGATCGAGAATCATGGTTCGGGCATTATCGCCCAGACGTCGCCTCAAGTCGGGTTCTGCGACCAGCCGACGGAGCGCGCCGGTGAATTCATCCACGGTCTCCGCAATGAGCATGTTCACACCCTTTTCAACGGGAAATCCCATCGCGCCCACCCGTGTCGTCACGACAGGACACGCCATGGAGAATGCCTCCAACAACTTCACTCGTTGGCCCGTGCCTGAGAATAGCGGCGCCAACACGATAGTGTTCGAAGAATGGTAGAGAGACCGTGTGTCCGGGACGTGCCCTGCCAGTTCAACGTTCGGTCCAGCCTGAGGGCCTTCGAGAATTGGAGAACCCGCGATTCGAAATCTCACGCCTGGAAATCTCGGCGCGATCTCTCTGACCAGGAATCGCGCGGCTTCCACGTTCGGAAGATGGAAAAAGTTTCCCATGAACACCACGGAAACCGGCTCAGACGTCTTCTCTTCGTTCGGACGAAATTCCTTCGCATCAATTCCGATGGGAACGGGCCGCACGTTCGCTCCGGGAGCATAGGACTTCAGGTATGCCGCGTCTTCCGCAGTCATCGTCACCACGCGATCAAACCTCTGGATCTGGGTCATCTCATAATGGAGTATCTGCATCCATCTGTAAAAATACTTCGCCTTCAAAAGGGGATCGGACTCCGCCTCGAACGCTTCCCACGCCCCCTGTGACTGCACATCATGCGCGGTCAGCAGCGAGAAGACGTGTCTCCGGCGAAACTGCGCCATTTGAAGGTATTCACACTGCAGCACATCGAACTTCTTCGCATGCAACATCGCATCGACACGTTGATGCATCTCCGGTGTGCCAAACTCACGCACCAGGAAGGGCTTCACTGAAAGCCAATGCCGTCCGAAATCCGGTACGCGCTGTATTCCCTGGATCGACTCACAAATGGGCCTTACAGAGTTCAGCAGATCCGCGTCTTCGGCAGTCCAGACGTAGGAAAGGACATGGACGCTATGTCTCTCCGAGAGCAGGCGGATATTGTGATACATGCGAACGCCCCCGCCATGCCGGTGCAACACGGGGGGATAGGCCGTGACGAACAGGATATTCATTGAGAAAAGCCCAGAATCTCCCTGTCGTCAAGGACCTGGTGCCGCGCCGCGAGACGCCTCCAGACCGCCATCGGCAGACGTATGCATGCACGCAGGTATGCTCTGTACTCAAACGCCGGACCGTACTGAGAAATAGCGCGGCCGTGAATGCGGGGAAGCCCGGTCAGATGTTCAAGCAGCATTCCGATATCGGTCACGTTCTTCCAGATGAACAAGTAATGGTTTCGCCGCGTCGTGTTGTTTACAAACAATTCCCCGAAGCGCGGACCCGTAGTTCCCCGGTGCTTGTGAGTGACGTGGCTTGCAGGCGCCAGCAACGCACGCCAACCCCGCTTCCATGCCTGATAGGAAAGATCGGTGTCTTCAACGTAGAAGGGTTGGTAGAGCGCGTCGAATCCACCCAGCATTTCGAACTTGCGCCGGTCAACGGCGCAGGCCCCGCCTCCGGCCCAGAAGACCGGCAGCGAGTCGAGATTTTCCTCCTGTGGCGCAATCGGATCGTGCCACAGGTAGAACAAGCCGGCATCAAATCGAGCTCTTGTCTTGCCGGTTTCAACGCGCGACTTGGACTTGTCCGCCATCTCGATTTGAGAAGCAACGGCAAAAACAGCGGGATCTGAAAACGGTTTCAACAACGGATTGAGGAAGTCTGGATCAACAGCCATGTCGTTGTTCAGAAGAACGACGATATCTGTGGTGACTTGCTTTATGCCCCGATTGTTGCCCTCGGAATATCCGTAATTCCGATCGAGCTTCAGCACACGTACTTTCGGAAAACGCGTCTGCAGGAACTGAACGCTATCATCCTTGCTGCCGTTGTCCACGACCATTACTTCGTGCTTTCCGGCTGCTTCCAGGACGCTGGGCAAAAATTCTTCGAGCAGCGGGCGGCCATCCCAGCTGAGTATAAGGATTGTTACCGAACCGGTTTCAGGCGGCCTCAGGACCGGACGTGAACTTCTGCCTCTGAAGAAGAGAGCAAGTAACTGGGCTGCGAGCAGAGAAGCGCCAACCGTCAAATCCACCGGGAGCAAACAGGCAACGTAGAAGAGCACCCGAAGTCTGCGAGCGGTCATCCCAGATACTCAGCAAGAGCTTCGCGCCAGGGGAGCATCCTGTTCAACCCCAGGTCCTTCAAACGTTGGTTCTCCAAAACGGAATAGCGTGGCCGACGTGCCGGAGTTTTGTACCCAGCGGAAGTCGTTGGGGACAGATTTGCCGAAAGACCTGCGATCTGGAAAATAGCCGAAGCAAACTCATACCAGGAACAGGCCCCTTCGTTCGTCACATGAAACAGCCCTTCGTGCGTGGTGCCGAGAAGGACGGCTAGCTGCCTGGCGAGATCTGCGGTCGCCGTCGGGGTGACAGTCTGATCATTGACGACCTGAATCGGCTCATGGTTCCTCGCTTTTTTCAGCATTGTTTCAACGAAGTTTCCGCCCTTGCCCTGGGAGCCGGCGTGCCCATAGAGTCCACAGGTCCGGATCAGCAGATATCGAACTGCCTGTGTTCGAACAAGGTACTCCCCCGCCAGTCTGGAATTGCCATAGATGCTCAGCGGAAACGGCTCGCTCCACTCCGTGTACGGGGTCGAACTCTTTCCATCGAAAACATAGTCGGTACTGATCTGCACGATCTTCGCGTTGAGGTCGTTTGCGATGCGTACGAGGTTCAGAACCGATAGAACATTTACACGATAGGTGAGATCCGGATTGGCTTCGCAATCGTCGACGCGATGGTACGCGGTCAGATTCACGATCATCTCCGGAGTTGCTTCGGTGAGCAGGGATCTCGCTCGGGCGTGGTCCGTGACGTCAAAATCCGCACGCGTGAGGGGAAGCAGGTCGTGACCGGCGAGCGCCTTCACAAGGTCTCGCCCTAACTGTCCGTTCGAACCGAGTATGCAAATCCGCATGACGAAATCGATCGGAACGTAGTGTATCCTGAAAAGCTCAACTCTTTGGAATGGAGGCTTTCTAGATGACAGCGTTTGTTTCTCAACTTGCTCCTGATTTCAAGGCCGAAGCTTACGTGGACGGGGGTTTCAAGGAGATCTCCTTGAGCCAGTTCAAAGGCAAGAAGGTTGTGTTGTTTTTTTATCCTCTGGACTTCACGTTTGTCTGCCCAACTGAAATCCTCGCGTTCGCCGATGCGTTGGAGGAGTTCAAGAAACGGGATACTGCTGTGCTGGGAGCGTCTGTCGATTCCAAATTCACCCATCACGCCTGGGCAAACACACCTCGCGAAGACGGGGGAATCAAGGGCGTCAACTTTCCGCTCATTTCCGACTTGAACAAGCAGATCGCCAGGGACTATGGCGTTTTAATCGAAAGTGCAGGCGTGGCGCTACGTGGCCTGTTCATCATTAACAAGGACGGCATTTTGAAGCACTCCACGATCAACCATCTCGATCTCGGACGCAGCATTGAAGAGGTCCTTCGCACGCTGGACGCAGTGGACTATACCGAAGCGCATGGCGAGGTGTGCCCCGCAAACTGGAAGAAGGGGGCCAAGGCTATGAAGCCTACGGAGGCCGGACTCAAGGAGTTTGTGAGGGCGTAGGACCTGGTGGTGGCTGAGAGACGCTAGAGAAGAAAGAAATTAGAAATCGGATAAATGGGGACGGACTACTCAACCCCCAAACTCCTGCGGAAGATTTCGATGTCCGCGCAATTTCTCCAAGAGTTTGGGGGTTGAGTAGTCCGTCCCCATTTATCCGATTTCTAATTTTTTCTGTCCGTATCGACCCAAAAAGGTTGATGTCATTTGGGGGCAGCAAGAGTCACAGCAGCACAACGCTCTTGCTCGTAATCTCGATTCTCTTTCTGCACTTGGTGCAGCTCACAAGGTCATCGAGGCGAATCATGTAATCGCGGGCGTTCTTGAAACGCGCGCGATCTTCCTCATTTGCGCCGGGAGGCAGTGAGGCTTTCCTTGTGCGCCGAATCCACCGTATCTGGTATTCCCCAACCTGTCTGCACGACGGGCAGTTCAACGACTGCGGCTGAGTTTCGGTCTTCTCCGTAAAAAATTGACGTTCGTCCATTGGCCTATTCGCCTTTCGCCGCGATCCCCGGCATTGTCATGCGCATGGGATCGAGAATTTCTTTCAGCCGATCCGCAGGAATGATCTTCTTATCAAGTGCAATCTCTCGCACGGTCTTGCCTGTCTGGTAAGACTCCTTTGCGATCGCCGCTGCCTGATCGTATCCAATCTCAGGCGCCAATGCAGTGCACATTGCGAGGCTCTTCTCGATCATCTCATTGCAGCGTTGTACATCGGCTGCCACTCCGGAAATACACTTATCCGTGAAGTTATCGGCCGATGAAGCAAGCAGTCGGATGGATTCCAGCAGATTGTGCGCCATGACAGGCATCATCACATTCAGCTCGAACACGCCTGCCTGGCCTCCAATTGTGATCGCCGCATCGTTGCCGATAACCTGGGCTGCGACCATCAGAACGGACTCCGCGATTACCGGGTTCACTTTTCCGGGCATGATCGACGATCCGGGCTGCGTTTCCGGCAAAATGATCTCACCGATGCCGCATCGCGGACCCGAGCCGAGCCACCGGATGTCGTTTGCGATTTTCGTCAGGCTCACCGCGATGGTCTTGAGCGCACCACTGGCTTCGACGATCGCGTCCTTTCCTCCCTGCGCTTCGAAGTGATTCAGCGCTTCCGTAAACTGGAGTCCCGTGATCTTCGAAAGATGGTCGATGGTAGCGGGCGGAAATGCAGGATCCGTATTAATGCCCGTTCCAACCGCGGTTCCTCCAAGTGGAAGCTCGCCGAGGGTATCCCGCAGCTTCTCCAGTCTCCGAATACCCAGTTCCACCTGACGCGCATAACCTCCGAACTCCTGCCCAAGCCTGACGGGAGTCGCGTCTTGAAGGTGGGTTCGCCCAATCTTCACGATGGGATCGAACTCCGCCGCTTTTGCTTCCAACGCCAATTGAAGTTTTCGAAGTGCGGGAATGAGAGATCTTTCGATCGCCTCGAGCGCGGCGACGTGCATGGCCGTGGGAATCACATCGTTGCTCGACTGTCCCATATTGACGTGGTCGTTCGGATGCACAGGTTTTTTGGAACCCACCACGCCTCCCAGCAGCTGGATAGCGCGGTTAGAAATCACTTCGTTGGCGTTCATGTTAGTCGATGTGCCGGATCCCGTCTGAAAGATGTCGAGCACGAACTGCGAATCGAGCTTACCGTCCACGACTTCCTCCGCGGCGTTCACGATCGATTCGCCAATCTTGCGGTCAAGTTGACCGAGATCCATGTTGGCGCGGGCTGCGGAAAGCTTTATCAACCCCATGGCGCGGATAAATTCCCTGGGAAAGCGGAGGTTGCTAATTGGGAAATTTTCCACGGCGCGTTGCGTCTGAGCGCCATAAAGGGCGTCTCTGGGGACACGCATGTCGCCCATGGAATCCTTTTCAATACGGAAATCGTCGTCTTTACTCATCGTTCTTCCCGGTGTTGCTAACCATCCCAGAATTTCTCCTGTCTAAATGGCAAACCGTGGATAATAAAACGGTTTGGCCCCGAGGCCAAGGAAAGGGATAAAGAGTCCATGTCTAGCTTGCGCCCCAAAGAAGGTGGAAGCGGTGAGCAGCCGCATTATACGCCAGTAAAGAAGCCAGTATTACCACTTTGGATACCCGCCCTTCTGATTGCTCTTGTCGTTGCGTTTGCGGGTATTCTCTATGCTCAATACAGCGAGAAAGCCGCCCTCGAGAAAAGATTTAACGATCTTGACGCCAAACTTCAGGAGAACGTCAAAAAGCTTGAGGCAAGCAACACAGCCCTCGCCTCGGACATTGATGTCGTAACCAAGAAAGTTGGCGTCACCGACAGAGAGCTGGCCAACGCTCGTGCCTTTGCTGAGAAGCTGCGTGTCGAACACGAAAAGTCTCTGGAAGCGCAAAAACAACTCGCCAGCACCGTCGAAAAGAAGGCCGATTCGACTGACGTCGCCGCGGCACGCGCCGAAGCCGCTTCGAAAGTCGCGGAGATCCAAAAAGATTCCGACACCAAGATCAGTTCAGTCTCTGGCGAAGTGAAGACCGTCGCCACCGATCTCGCCTCCACGCGGCAGGATCTCGCCTCCAACAAGCGCGAACTGCAGGACGTAAAAACTAGCCTCAGCGCGGATATTGCGAAGAATGCGTCAGAACTTGCATCGCTGCGGCAGAAGGGCGAACGCAACTACTTCGATATCGATCTGAAGAAGGGTAAGAAGAACGAGATGCAGCGCGTTGGAGACATTCGTCTCGAGCTGCGGGATGCCGACCCGAAGAAAAAGATGTACGACCTCGTCATCCAGGTCGATGACAACAAGCTCGAAAAGAAAGACAAGCTGGTTAACGAACCGGTACAGTTTCTCGTTGGCAGCGATGGGCAGCGGTACGAGATCGTCATCAACAAAGTCGATAAGGATCGGATCGTCGGATATCTGAGCACGCCAAAAAACAAAGCCCTGAGTGCTGAGAGGCCCACCACCCGCTAGCTCCCGGTGGAATATTCGCTTGTCGCCATTCTGGGTTTAGGCTTCGTTCTTGGCCTGAAGCACGCCACCGATGCGGATCACGTGGTGGCCGTCACGACGTTTGTCAGTCAGGAGCGAAGCCTGCTTCGGAGCTGCTGGATAGGCCTTTTCTGGGGAACCGGACACACCCTCTCGCTCGCCCTGGCCGGAACTTTCATCCTCCTTTTCAAAATCAATCTATCGGATCGTTTAACCGGTTTGTTGGAACTCTGTGTCGCCATCATGCTCGTGATCCTCGGCGGACGAGTGCTTTATCAACTGTGGAGCGGACTGCGTCTTCACCGACATCCGCACGCGCATGCGCCGGGCAAGGCAGCCCACGTCCACTGGCATCTTCATTCTTCAGGAAAGCTCGATGAGCATGCCGGCTGGCTGCATTTCAGCCTGAGGCCACTGGTTGTCGGAATGGTCCACGGCGCCGCCGGCACAGGAGCGCTGATGCTGCTGGTACTGTCAACAATCCATTCCTCGTTGGAGGCATTGCTTTACATCCTGATCTTCGGAGTCGGCAGCGTTGCCGGAATGCTCATCGTAAGCATGATGCTTGCGGTTCCCCTGCAGTGGGCCGCGCGCAATGTTGCATCGGGATACCGCGTTGTCCAGGCTGCGGCTGGAGTGTTCAGCTGCGTATTTGGGATTTGGCTGGGAATCGATATCTGGCAGAGGTTGGTGTGACCCCCCTTTGAAGAAATTGGAAATTGGACGAGTCCGGGCATCTCAAAACCGAAATTACAACAGGGTAGATTGGACGGCTGATCCGAACTGGCTGTTGATTGAAAAAGCGCCACGGCGCGAGGCAAACCAATCCTCTGCTGTCTCCGAGGTCCAATCTACCCTCTTGTAATTTCGGTTTTGAGATCCCCGGACTCGTCCAATTTCTAATTTCTTAGTACCTCTCTGCGGCGCACCTTAATGTCTAAGAACGGATTGGTGTCCAGTCAACACCGCAAACACCACACATGCCGCGCCTAGAATCTCCAACAAAAGCCAGGGGATCGGAAACTCCTTGAGGGGTTCTTCTTCCCGGGCTCTTCGTGAGTAACGCAGCATCGCGAGGGCGAGGATGCAGAGGCTTCCCAGCAAGCTCGCCCCTGCGTGGACGGTCATTCCCGCAAAGTTCCCGCCGGCCAGCATGAGCCCCGTCGAAGCAGCGATCAACGCGGCCGCGGCGGCGCCCATGGTTAACCGGTAACCGATATCGAATATCCCGCGCAAGTCATAGAAGAGAGCGAGTAAAACCAGCACCAGGGGAAAATGTACGGCGAGGAAATGGTAGGGAACTCCGAACATGCGATCAGTCGTTGGGAGGCTCAAAGCAGAGCCGGCACCGCGCTTCATACGAATCGGTCGCACCGACAAGAACGCGTTCGGCGTTGTTTACGGTTCGCTGAGTCCGGTTCGCGGGGGCGCCACATCGAACGCAGATCGCCAGCGTTTTAGTGATGTACTCCGCGATCGATAGTAACTGCGGCATGGGATCAAAGGGACGGCCACGGTAATCCTGATCGAGGCCGGCCACGATGACGCGCTTTCCCATATCCGCGAGCCGATTGCAGGCGGCAACCAGGTCAAGATCGAAAAACTGCGCCTCGTCGATACCGATAACTTGCGTGCGACCGTCAACCAGCTCCGGAATTTCGGCAGCCTTTCCCACAAGCTGAGACTTCATCTTCATGTCGCTGTGACTGACGATGTGGTCATCACTGAATCTGCTGTCCACCTTCGGTTTGAAAATCTGTACACGCTGCTTTGCGATTTGCGCCCGGCGCAACCTGCGGATCAATTCTTCGCTCTTTCCGCTAAACATGCTGCCGCAGATCACCTCAATCCAACCCAGGTTGTCTCGCTGACGAGAAAGTTGCTCCGACATAGAAGGGGAACGAATTATACCGCTGTATAATGACAGCCCGTATGGCACAAATCCCACGCCGCCAATCAATTCCAGTCAAGGTAGGCAACGTATGGATTGGCGGGTCGCATCCGGTCCGGGTCCAATCGATGACCAATACGGATACCGCGGATGTCCCCGCAACTGTCTCCCAAACCGAAGCTTTAGCTGCGGCGGGTTCAGAACTGGTCCGGATCACCGTGAATACGCGCGAAGCGGCAGCAGCGGTTCCCAACATTGTCGCCCAGCTTCGGGATCGCGGGATCGACACGCCCATCATTGGAGACTTTCATTACAACGGGCACATTCTCCTCAGGGAATATCCGGCGTGCGCGCGAGCCCTGGACAAGTATCGGATCAACCCGGGCAACGTGGGAATGGGCCGCCAGCACGACGACAATTTCCGCGCCATCATTGACGTCGCCAACGATCATGGGAAGGCGGTGCGAATTGGAGTGAACTGGGGCTCACTGGATCAGTCTCTCGTTACCCGTTTGATGGACGAGAATGCAAAGGCCGCAACACCCAAGGAGGCAAACGACGTCGTTATGGATGCGATGGTCATCAGCGCCATCGAATCTGCGGCGATGGCGCGTTCTTACGGCATGGGAGCGGACCGGATCATCCTGAGCGCCAAGGTTTCCGGTGTGCAGGATCTCATCGACGTTTACCGCAGACTCGGGACGCAGTCCGACTACGCGTTGCACCTTGGACTCACTGAAGCAGGAATGGGACGGCGCGGCATCGTCTCGAGCACCGCTGCGCTCGCTGTTCTGCTGCAGGAAGGCATCGGAGACACGATTCGTGTCAGTCTCACCCCTGCACCCGGCGGAGATCGCACGGAGGAAGTGCGAACCTGTCAGGACGTGCTTCAGAGCCTCGGCCTGCGAAGCTTTTCACCTCAGGTCACCGCCTGTCCGGGTTGCGGCCGGACCACGAGCACCGTGTTTCAGGAAATGGCCAGCGACATCGAAACGTATTTAAGCCAGCGCATGGCAACGTGGCGCCAAACGTATCCCGGAATCGAGGGATTGAAGGTCGCTGTCATGGGCTGTGTCGTGAATGGGCCGGGAGAATCGAAGCACGCGAATATCGGTATCTCGCTGCCAGGAACGGGTGAAGAACCAAAGGCTCCGGTTTATGTCGACGGCCGCTTGATGACAACGTTGAAAGGCCCCAGCATTGTTTCGGATTTCATGAAGATTCTCGAAAACTACGTCGAGCAGCGCTACGCTGCCCTCTCCGGGAAGGGTTAGTGGAAGACCTCAATTTTAATCGCATCGTGTCCCAACAATTTGACAGCGCAGCGCGGCACCTGAAGATTCACCCAGGGCTGCTCGCGCAGATCAAAGCGTGCAATAACCTCTATTACTTTCAATTTCCAGTTCGAATCGATGATCACTACGAGATCTTCGAAGGCTGGCGCGCGGAGCATAGCCAGCACAAGAAACCGGTAAAGGGAGGCACGCGTTACAGCGAAATGGTCAGTGCGGACGAGATCATGGCCCTCGCGGCCCTGATGACCTACAAGTGCGCCATCGTCGACGTTCCCTTCGGTGGTTCGAAAGGAGGCGTGAAATTCAATCCCAAGAAGTACACGGCCGAGCAGGTCGAGAGGATCACGCGCCGCTTTACCGCTGAGCTCATCAAAAAGGAATTTATCGGTCCGGGCGAAAACGTGCCAGGCCCGGATGTCGGAACCGGCGAACGAGAAATGGCATGGATGGCGGACACCTACGATGCGTTCTTCCCGGGCGGCATCGACAATCTGGCCTGCGTAACCGGAAAGCCCCTCGCGCAGGGCGGAATTCCCGGACGACGAGAGGCGACCGGACGCGGCGTTCAGTTCGGGATCCGCGAAGCGTTTCGGATCAAAGAGGACTGCGAACGTCTGGGACTCTCAACAGGTCTCGAGGGCAAGACAGTCGCGATTCAAGGGTTCGGCAATGTGGGCTACCATGCTGCGCTCTTTCTGTCTCAGGAGGACGGTTGCAAGATCGTCGCCGTCGGAGAATGGGACGCCTGCATCTTCAATCCGTCCGGTCTCAATATCCAGGAACTGGATGACCACAGGAAGGAAACCGGGTCCGTTCGCAACTTTCCCGGTGGGCAGACCCTCCCGACTGAAGCGATTTGGGAGACGGATTGCGACATTCTGATCCCCGCGGCTCTCGAGAACCAGGTGACTCTCGAGAACTCTCATCGCATCCGAGCCAAGGTTCTCGCGGAAGGCGCGAATGGACCGACAACACCTGGCGCGGAGAAAGAGCTATATGAACGCGGCATCATGATCATTCCGGATATTTTCCTGAATGCGGGTGGCGTGACCGTGTCTTACTTCGAGTGGGGAAAGAACCTCTCCCATATGCGGTTTGGCCGACTCCAGAAGCATCTGGACGAAATCCGCAACCAGAAGCTTGTTTCCTCCATCGAAGGCCTCATTGGCAAGCAGTTCTCCCCGGCCGACCGAAAGATTCTTGCGCACGGACCCGATGAGATCGATCTCGTGAATTCCGGCCTGGAAGAAACGATGGTGCATGCCTATCGCGAGATCCGAAACGTCCATCTGACGCGCGCTCCGGAAGAAAGCATGCGTGTGGCCGCCTTCATGATTGCGATTGAGCGCGTTGCGACAACTTATGAGGAGTTAGGAATCTTCCCGTAGAAATTCCGACAGCTATTTGTTCTGCGCCGCGGGGGGCTGGTCGCGTGTGACTTCGAATTTCGCGACGTTTGAAGTGACTCCGGTCTTTTGGTCAATCACCCACACTTCGTGAGTGCCGACCTGCAAAAGCCATGTCTCAATCAAATGCGTGAACTGCCCCTCGTCATCCGTCAGCATCGTGATGACGGGAAATTCGGTTCCGTCGGGCCTTTTCAGATGAGAGTACGCGTTGGACCTGGGGGTGAAACCCTCGCCGCTAAGGTGGACATCACCGTTCGCCGGAATCCGATCACCCGAGAGTTTGATCGTGGGTTTTGCCGGCGCGTTGTTGGCGCATCCCGGAAGGACCAACAGAAGCGTGAGCAGAAAGACAAAGGAAAATGATTTCTTAATTCTCATAGTTATTGCTAAAGAAAGAAAGGCGCAGGAAAGAGGTTCATCTTTCCTGCGCCTTTGACTTAACGGCCTACTCTCCTTACGTCCAGCTGTAGCCGGCCTTCACGAGAGGCAGTGACCGAATTCGAACTCCGGTCGCCGCGAAGATTGCGTTCGCGATTGCCGGAACGGCCGGAGGCAGTGAAGGTTCGCCGAGACCCGTTGGCGGGTTGTTGGTAATAACGAACTTCACTTCCATGGCCGGAGGCGCCTGATTCATCCGTGTCGGGGGATACGCGAGCGCAGCGTTGGCATTGGTAAAGTTGGTCTGCTGAACGCGACCCTTATCAATCGTGATTTCCCAACCCATGATGTGGCTCATACCTTCAACGAATCCGCCTTCAACGAGGTTCTTCGACATGCTGGTGTTAACAATCTGGCTTCCGATGTCGACAGCGCACCAGGCCTTGTTGATCTTGATCTTCTTATTGGAGTCAACAGCGGCTTCCACGACATACGCAACATAACCCGCGTGAGCGAACTGGAAGGCCACGCCCATGCCGGTCCCCTTGGGCAGCTTAGCGCGCGCGGCGGTCCAATTTGACATGTCGCGAACGGCTTCGAGTACGCCAATGGCGCGAGCTGCGTTGAATCCACCACCGCCACCGCCACCACGAGGTGCACCACCCGGGCCTCCCGGGGCCGCGCCGGCCGGAGGAGCGGCGGGCGGGTTAGGATTGCGCAGGGTGTCGAGCCGGAATTGCAGAGGATCTTTTCCTGATGCCACCGCCACCTCATCGATGAACGACTGCATCACGAAGGAAACTCCGTTCGTGCTCGGTGCGCGGAGTGCGCCGGTCGGAATGCTGAAAGGATTCACCGGAGCCGACGAAATCTGGAGGTTCGGAACGAATCCGGTGGGGAATTCACCCGTCGGTGTTACCGAACTGATGCTCGCGACGAAATCACGGAAAGCTGTCATCTTTCCGGATGCATCGAGGGCAGCCTTGAAGTAGTGGAATCCGCCAGGCCGATAGTTGTCGTGAGCGATGTCATCTTCACGCGACCACAAGACCTTCACAGGAACGCTGGGCAAACCCTGCGCGGCTCTCTCATCGGCTACGACTCGGGCAATCTTTGCAGCTTCGTAATCGTATTCGCTCGCCAACCGCCGTCCGAATCCACCACCCGCGCGAACCAGATGCATCGTCACGTCGGCATTCTGAACGCCGGCCGCTTGGGCAGGACCCGCAAGACCAGGTATCTGGCTAGGCGACCAGATCTCCAGCTTGCCATCCTTGAAATGAGCGGTGGAGTTCTGGGGCTCCAGCGGAGCATGCGCAATCAACGGGAAATAGTATTCAGCTTCGACAACCTTTGCAGCGCCCTGGAACGCGTCTTCGACGTTACCCTGAACTGCACTTCCACGGCCGCCGGCCGCCGGGGGCTGAGAGGCCTGTGACTTCATCCCAGCTGCCGCAGTGGCATAGCCCGGGCTGTTCTGTGTCGCTGTCGCTCCCTCCTCCCACTGAACCTTGAGGCTCTTGCGTGCGTTGTTGGCCAACCACCAGTTGTCGGCAACGATCGCGACACCGGGAACGAGACCCTGTCCCTGTCCACCCTGGATCTGGATTCGATCAACGATGAACGCGTGCTTCACGCCGGGAAGTTTTTTAATCTCATCCAGGTTCGCACTGATGGGACGACCGCCGAACACGGGGCACTTCTCATAGACGGCATGGAGCATTCCCGGAGGATTCACATCGATGCTGAAGGCCGGCTGTCCGGTTACGATCTTGAGGTTGTCAACGCCCGGAATCGGCTTTCCGACGATTTTGAAGTCCTTCGGATCTTTCAGGACGACGTTGGTGGGTGCCGGCATCGTCGCTGCCTTCGCCGCAAGAGACGCGTAAGTGGCCTTGCGGTTGGAAGCGGCATGGGTAACAACGCCAGAACCTGTCGTCAATTCCGTCACCGGCACGCCCCAATTGTCCGCAGCAGCGTTCAGCATCATCGCGCGGCCGGCAGCGCCGACCTGACGCATCGGGGTGTAGTTGGTCGGAGTCGCGGTGCTTCCGCCTTCGATCTGGCTTCCATATTTGGGATCCAGGTCTGCCTGCTGAATTTTCACCTGGCTCCAATCCACGTCGAGTTCGTCCGCAATAATCTGAGGTAATGACGCCCGGATGCCCTGACCCGTTTCGGGATTCTTCGCGATGATCGTGAAGGTATTGTCCGGGTTAATTGTGATGTAAGTCTGCGGCGTGTTCTGCGGACCAGGGCCACCAGCACCGCGGCCCTGCGCTAGAGCCTTGGGAGCATAGAGGCTGATCATCATGCCGCCGCCGGCGAGAGCCGTGACCTGCAGGAAGGAACGGCGATTCAGTTGTTTTTCTTCTTTTGTATTTTTCATGGCGCCCCCTTATGCCCTTCGCACGCCATTACCGGCGGCGATGTGAATTGCTTCGCGAATTCTGAGGTAGGTTCCGCAACGGCAAATGTTGCCGGACATTGCGCTGTTGATATCTGCATCACTAGGCTTCGGGGTTCTTTTCAACAAAGCTGCCGCGGACATCAACTGTCCTGCCTGGCAGTACCCGCATTGTGGTACGTCAACTTCCATCCAGGCTTTCTGCAGCGGATGGGATCCATCAGTGGACAATCCTTCGATTGTCGTCACACCTTGGTTTACGGTGGACACCTGCGTCTGGCAAGCACGCCGTGGTTCACCGTTGATATGCACTGTGCACGCGCCGCAAGCGCCGACGCCGCACCCGAACTTCGTGCCTTTCAGATTGAGAGTATCGCGCAGCACCCAGAGCAACGGCATCTCTGCCGGAACATCCACCGTCTGCTGTCTCCCGTTTACCGTCAGTCTGTAATTGGGCATAGGTTACCGTCCTTCCTAAAGGAAACTGTAGGGGTCGCCACATGGCGCAATTTGTCTAAGCGTACGATTCCATCCCTCGTTTTTCCCCGTAACCTTATGACAAGTCATATCAGTGGATCAAGCTGAACTTGTGTGATAGCTTGAGGCCCTCTCAAAGGAAAATTCGCGACCTTTCAAGAGGAGGCACCTATGTTAGGCAGCATCGCGTTGGTACTTCTGGGTACGGCAGTCGCCGCAACTCCATGTGAAAACTTGGCAAACCTGAAACTACAGAATGCCACCATCACGAGCGCGAAGCTCGTGCCCGAAGGCCCTCCACCCGCGGCAGTCCCCGCGCGCGGCGGCGCACGAGGAGGTGCAGGACAAGGAGGCGCACGTGGGAATGGTGCCGCACGCGGAGGCGGTGCTAGTGTTCCTCAGGTCGGAGCCGCGCCGGCTGCAAATCAAGGTGGCGCTGGCGCACGAGGTGGCGGAGGTCGCGGCCCGGCAGCAGCGCCTGCCAATATTCCCGCAAACTGCCGCGTTCAACTGGATCTCAAACCCACTGCCGACTCTCTCATCAAGATGGAACTCTGGCTTCCCACCCAAAACTGGAACGGAAAGTTCATGGGCACGGGCAATGGAGGGTTTGCCGGATCCATTCAGGGCATAGGCAATGACATGCCACAAGCCATTCGACTCGGTTACGCAACCGCAGGCACCGATACCGGCCACCAGGATTCCGGCGGCGAGTGGGCAATCGGCCATCCGGAAAAGATGATCGACTTTGGCTACCGCGCAACTCACGAAATGACCTTGAAGTCAAAACAGATCGTAAAGGCGTTTTACGATCAGGATCCGAAATACTCGTACTTCAAAGGATGCTCGACGGGCGGGCGCATGGCCTTGATGGAAGCTCAGCGATACCCCGATGACTACGACGGTATCATTGCGGGTTCGCTCGCCAACCGCCATATCCACATGTGGACTGCGGGGGTTGCGCGAAGCATCGAATTAACGCGGCACCCTGAAGGGAAAGTCTCGGCCGAAAAGGCGGCTCTCGTTTCCCAAACTGTGATGAGCACCTGCGACGTTCTAAAGGAAGGTTTCCTCAATAATCCGCGCCAATGCAAAGTGGACTTTTCAAAACTGACTTGCCCGGCAGGGAAAGACGATCCGACCTGCCTCACCCCCGCGCAGTTGAAGACCGTCGAAACCTACTACGGCGGAGTGAAAAACTCGAAGGGCGAATTGATTTTCTCAGGCCAGGCTCTCGGAAATGCGATGACGGCACAGAACGGCGTCGGCCAGAACGGACCCGGCGGAACATTCGATCTCGTTCGCATCGCCTACAACGATCCGAATATCGATTGGCAGAAGTTTGATCTCGATCGGGATATGAAATTCCTCGATGAGAAGATCGGATACGTGGACGCTGTGAATCCGGACCTGAGCAAGTTCAAATCAAGCGGAGGAAAGCTGCTGCTGACTCACGGATGGGCCGATACGGGAATTACGTCTGAGACCACGATCTGGTACTACGATTCAGTGCTGGACAAAATGGGAAAAAACCAGAGCAACTGGATGCGCCTGTTCATGGTGCCGGGTATGGGACACTGTGGCGGCGGCCCTGGCGTGAACACGTTTGACTCGATCGGAACACTCGAGCAATGGGTGGAAAAGGGCGTTGCGCCGGAACAGATGATGGGGAAGGGGGCGAATGGCCTGACTCGTCCGCTGTGCCCATATCCTCAATACGCCGAATACAAGGGTAGCGGTGATCTGAAGGACGCGGCGAACTGGGCGTGCAAAGCCCCCGCAGCCGAATCGAAGAAGTAGCGAGGGAATTAGGGAATTAGGGGATGGAGATCTGGGGACAGACTCCGAATTCGCGAACCGAAGATTCGGTAAGTTCGAAAACTCCCCAGTTCGCGAATTCGGAGTCTGTCCCCAGATCTCCATCCCCTAATTCCCTAATTCAAAATTTCGACAAGCAGAGGAGACAGAGGAGAACTCATATGATCGGCACTCTAACGTTTGCAGTTATGGCGGCGGCGCTTGCCGCAACTCCATGTGAGGGTCTGAAGGCGGTTCCGCTTCCCAACATCACGATCACCTCGGCAGAACTTGTGCCTGAAGGTCCTTATCAGCCTGCCGGCGGTGCTCGCGGCGCCGCGCCAGGAGGAGCTCCTCGAGGAGACGCGGGACGCGGTGCCCAGGCCCCGGCGCGTGGCGACGCAGGCGCCCCTCGAGGCGGGCGTGGCGGAGCCCCGGCAGCGCCTCTTCCAGCACATTGCCGTGTCGTCGCTGTACTCAAACCGTCGTCCGATTCTGAGATCAACATGGAACTCTGGCTTCCGCCCGCGGACAAGTGGAATGGAAAGTTTGAGGCGGTCGGTAATGGTGGCTGGGCCGGATCGATCCAGGGCTTAACCGGCGCGATGCAACCCGCGCTCCGCGCAGGCTATGCAACAGCCGGGAACGATACCGGGCACCAGGGCGCAGTCGGCACATTTGCTCTCGGTCATCCGGAAAAACTCAAGGACTTCGCGGATCGCGCGATGCATGAAATGACCGTCCAGTCGAAAGCCTTGATCAAAGCGTTTTATGATCAGGCGCCTCGTCTTTCCTATTACAACGGATGCTCAACCGGAGGCCGTCAGGGTTTGATGGCCGCACAACGCTGGCCAGAAGACTTTGACGCGATTCTGGCCGGGGCGCCCGCCAATGACCAGACCTACATGCATGCAGGCGATATCGCGCGCATGACCGACATCTATAAGGACCCCGAAGGATTTATTCCGCAGGCAAAGCAGACTGTGCTGGCGCAGGCCGTGATAAACGCCTGCGATGCGAACGATGGCGTGAAAGACAATCTCATCACTAACCCGAAGTCATGCAAGTTCGACCCCGCAGTGCTTCAATGCAAATCCGGAGACGCCGCGGATTGCCTGACACCGAAGCAAGTGGCGACGGCGAAAAGACTCTACCAGCCACTGAAGACGTCGAAGGGCGAGTTGATCTTCCCCGGATATCCGCTGGGTGGTGAGACCGCGTATACGGTTATGCGTGGCGGCACCGCTCCCGGCAATCTGCAGGTCGATACCTACAAGCTTGCGCATAATGACGCGAACTGGGATTGGAAGACGTTCAATGCCGATACGGATCCGGCTCTCGCCAAGAAGACGATCGGGTTCATCGATTCCACCGATCCCGACCTCAGCAAATTCAAAGCGCACGGCGGAAAGCTGATCCTCTATCACGGGTGGGCGGATCCGGCCATTCAGGCTGAACATACAATCGTGTATTACGACAGCGTGCTGGCGAAGATGGGGAAAAGCCAGGACAACTGGATGCGATTGTTCATGGTTCCCGGAATGGGGCATTGCGGCGGTGGCGCCGGGCCGAATCAGATCGACTGGATGAGTGCTTTGGAAACCTGGCGTGAAAAAGGGCAGGCGCCCGCGTCGATCATCGGAAATGGAAACAACGCCGGCACTCCAATGACGCGACCGCTGTGTCCGCATCCGCAGGTTGCCACGTATAAGGGCAGCGGCGATGTTAACGATGCGGCGAATTTCGCCTGCAAGTAGAAACGAGAGCGAACTTCAAATGATGCGACGTTCCGTTTCGATTCTTGTGATGCTCTGTGTCGCAGCGGTTCCAGCGATGGCACAAACTCGGCCGTTTAACGCGGCCGGTGTGACGACCGGCCACGAACATCTCGCGGGAACCGATGCGGCTTCGCACAATGCATTCTGGACTGCGCTGGGCGCAGTGCCTGCGCAGCTTGGCACAAATCAAATTCTTAAAATCCCCGGCGTATTCATCATGTTCCAGAACGCGGGTGCCCGTGGTGGTGGCGGCGGTGTCCGCGGCGCTGCTGCTCCAGCAGGTGCGCCTGCGACAACCGCACCTCCTCCTGCGGCACCGGGCCCTTCCGAAGGGTCGAGCGTGGAACATCTCGCCTTCAAGGTGAAGAGCCTCAAGGACACGTTGGCAAAATTGGACGCGGCCGGGACGAAGCCTACCGCAGCGCCGACCGCAGCCCAGGCATTTGTATTGGCGCCTAACGGCGTCAAAGTTCAACTCGTCGAAGACACCGCACTCGCGACCCCTATCGCGTCCTATGAGATGCTGATGAAAGTTTCGAGTGCGGCAGACGCTGCAGCCTGGTACGAAAAGTGGTTCGGCGCTCGCCTCGTTAAACAGGGCCAGTTTACAGTCGCCGAAATTCCAGGCATGAATATTCGCTTCATCGAAACCAAGGAGCCGGTCGCGGGAACGCAGGGGCGCGCAATCAATCACATCGGCCTTGAGGTGAAGAACCTCGAAGCGTTGATGAAGAAAATGACGGACGCAGGCGTAATGGTCAACCGTCCATACGCCGCAGCGCCTGCAACAATCGCTCCCCTGAAGTCCCTCGGCTTCATCACGGATCCCTGGGGAACTTACATCGAACTTAACGAAGGCTTTTCCGAAATTCCATAGAGGATTAGGGGACGGACTACTCAACCCCAAACTCGAAAACCATCACAGCCGTGGACAATTCGGGTCGGAATCAGGGGGGTTAGTAGTCCGTCCCCTAAATTCGGAGATCTTATGAAAACCATTTTAGTTTTACTCGTGTTGATTTGCCTTTCGCTGACATGTCTCGCTCAGCTTCCAGCGCCAAATGCTGCCGGCGCCAGCGCAGGCCATCACATCCTGCGGGCGAAAGACGTCGAGGTCGCGAACAAATTCTGGGCTACCCTGGGAGCAGAACCGGGCGCCCTCGGCGCTATCAAGTTGATGAAGATTCCCGGCGTCCTTATCTATATCAGCGCGCCAAGAGGCAACACGCCTTCGCTTGGAGGCAATCACGGAACGACGGTCGAGTTCCTCACATTCAAGGTAAAAGACCTCAAGGCATCGCTGGCGAAATGGAAAGCTGCCGGAGTTGAACCCATGAAGGAATACAAGGAAGCCACGATCCTGGGGCCGGACGACGTGCAGATCAGAATCAGTGAAGATCCCTCACTGACGATGCCAATCGCCGCCGATGGCCTCGTGATGAATGTCGCAAACGCTGCTGAGGTCTCGGCGTGGTATGCCAGGTGGTTCGGCGCGAAAGTCAGCCGAAGTGGTTCTGACACGATCGGGGACATTCCAGGCGCGCGAATCGTGTTCCATGAAACCAAAGAGCCGATTGCTCCAACCCGAGGCCACTCGGTCGGACTCCTCGGGTTCGAAGTCAAAGATTTACAGGACTTCGTGAAGCGGTATCAGGAATCGGGCGCCAAACTGGATGGGAATGTCGCCACGAATGCCGCCGCCCAACTTTCGGTCGTACAGCTCACCGATCCGTGGGGAACATCCATTGAGGTCAGTCAGGGTCTCAACGCCGTCAAGTGAGTGAACACCAAGAACTAACATCCGGAGGAGGATTTGAAATCGGACGAGTCCGGGGAACTCAAAACCGAAATTACAAGAGGGCAGATTGGACGGCTGAGCCGGTGATGTCCGGTCCGATTTGAGATCTTGTAATTTCGGTTTTGAGTTCCCCGGACTCGTCCGACTTCAAATTCTTTCTTTCGTGCAAGTGACGGCACTTATTCCCTCCAATCGTTAGCATTGCGCTCTCCTGTCGATTTGACTATGCTCACCCGCCGAAGAATTCCGCGCGCGGCCGCGGCAATCCAATCAACAGAAACGGCGCAATAAGCGCCGGCGAGGGGGGTCAAACCTCATGTGGGAGCATAACTATCAGCCTATAGGCGGGAGTCTCGGTCTGTCCGCGCTCGTGGCAGTCATCCCGATTGTCGTCCTGTTCGTAATGCTGGGAGCTCTACGCAAGCCCGCGTGGATGTCCGCGTTGAGTGCCCTGGGCTCGGCTCTCGTGATCGCTCTGGCTGCATACGGGATGCCGGCGCAGCTGGCCATAGCTTCAACGATCTTCGGAGCGGCTTTCGGAATGTTTCCGATCGCATGGATCGTATTCAGCTCCATCATGCTTTATCGCCTTGCAGTGGACACGGGCAAATTCGAAATCATCAAGAGCTCGATCGGCGGGCTCACCGATGATCGCCGTCTGCAGGCAATGTTCATCGCATTCTCCTTCGGCGCGTTTATCGAAGGCGCCGCGGGATTCGGCGCGCCGGTTGCTGTTTCAGGCGCCATGCTTGCCGGACTGGGATTCAACCCGTTCTATGCTGCCGGAATCTGTCTGCTCGCCAACACGGCTCCAGTGGCTTTCGGATCCATCGGCACACCGGTCATTACTCTCGCCAATGTTACCGGCCTGCAGTCCCTGGCCTTGAGTTCAATGATTGGGCGGCTGTGCGCAATGCTGTCGGTGCTGATTCCGGCTTATCTGATGGTCGTCATGGTCGGTCGAAAGAAGGCGATGGAAGTCTGGCCGGCGATCCTTGCCTGCGGTGTCTCATTTGCGGGCGTACAATACTACGTCTCCAATCACCTAGGGCCGGAACTCACCGACATCATGAGTTCGCTCACGTGCATCGGCGTCATGATTCTCGTTTTGAAACTGTGGAAACCAAAACAAATCATGCGACTCGAGGGCGACAAGCATGTCAGCGCCGTCAAGGAAAAGCACTCACCCGGCCAGGTCTTCATGGCGTGGTTACCCTATATGTTGCTTGTGATCGCTGTATTGGTGCTTGGCGAGCCCAGTATCAAGGCACGGGTAAACACCTGGACGGATGGTTTCATGCCGGACTCCGTCCGCGCTGAACCCGTAACTCATCCGACCCCGACTGGGCGTCTGAATCGCATCGGGATCCCCGGGCTGCACAACATGATCACTCAGGTTCCACCGGTGGTACCGCAGAAGACGCCCTACGCTGCGCTCTTTGAATTGAACTGGCTGACCGCATCGGGCACCGCATGCTTCCTCGCGACAATTGCTGCGGCAATCTGCCTGGGAGTGGGACCGCGAAAGTTTGCGGGAATCTATGTTGCGACGTTCAAGCAACTGAAGTTCGCGATCCTCACGATCGCGTCGATGCTGGGCCTTGCATACCTGATGAACTATTCAGGAATGACGTCAACGCTCGGGCTCTTTCTCGCAGCAACGGGCCCGGTCTTTCCGTTTTTCAGTGCCTTCGTGGGATGGCTTGGTGTTTTCCTCACCGGCAGCGATACCTCCGCGAATGCGCTATTTGGGAACCTTCAGGTGGTGACAGCGAACGCGCTCAACCTGAATCCTGTGTTGACAGCGTCGGTCAATTCCGCGGCAGGCGTGATGGGGAAGATGATCTCGATTCAGAGCATCGCCGTGGCGGTGGCTGCAACAGGCATGACGCACGCGGACGAGAGCCGCCTATTCCGCTTCACAATCAAGCACAGCATCCTGCTGATGATTGTCATGGGGCTCATTTCCATGATGTTCGCGTATGTGTTTCCGCACTATGTGCCGATATCGGTGGGGAAGTAGAACGACCGGCAGGCTTGCAGATCCCTCATCCGGCCTTTCGGGGCACCTTCTCCCGGAGCTCCGGAGGGAGAAGGGCTCCCGACAGGATTGCTCAGTTCGCCTTGTACGGAATCACTTGAACGTCGGCAGCCGCGCGGCCGCCTTCCGTGATCCGAACCGCAGCGCCATTGTTCTCATAGTTGCGCAGGAAATCCGCGTCCGTCCAGGCGTTGCTTTCCACGACCTCCCAGGCGAACACTTTGTAATCGCCGGGCACGACGTTATCGAGATGTATCCGGCCAGATGAGTCGCTCGTAGCCTGTCTGTAGATGTCGTAGCGCTTGCGTCTTGCGGAGTCCGGCACAAGGACAACGGTTACACCGGCCGCGGGCATCTGCCTATTGTCGATGATGCCTGCATCCAGCGACCCGGGAGCATTCCCTAAAATAATGTCGAGGCTGCCTTGAGGTTCGCCCTCGAGGCGAATGCCGCCCGTGTTGAGGATATCGACACCGCCGAGCAAGGCCGACTTCACGTACGTATTGCGGGGCAGTGCGGCGACAGTTAAGCGATAGTTACCCGGTGTCACACCCGTGATGGAAAATGTGCTGTCTGCTTCAGGAGTAACTGCGGGAATGGTAAGCGGAGGGATCATCGGATCGGACTGCAGCACGACGCGAACGCCGCTGAGGTTGCCTTCATTGGAAGATCTTCCTTCCAACGTTACTTTGCCGTTCACGTTGAATCCATTTTCGAGAAGCAGAGAAACGGCGTCGACATCCGCGTTAACTACATCCACCTGAGCGCGTGCTGCCAGCACCGGCGCACCCGGAACTCTTTGGCCACGGCCGACAGCAACATTCGCGGTTGTCAGACCGGCTGCGTTTCCGAGAGGCGTACCGACAAGAAGTGCGCCTGGCCCCGGGGCATTGAAAGTTGCAATCACTTCATAGCTTCCCGGTGCAAGGTTGCGAAACTCGAACATTCCCATGTCATTCACAGGAACATTACGGACAGTGAGCGTCCCGTTCGTGTTTCCACGTTGATAGATGGAGACCTGCGCACCCGTAGCCGGCCGCCCTCCATTGATGACCTGACCGCGAATGCGAGCAGGTCGAGCCTCGACAACTGTGAAGTTAATGCCGCCAATGGTTGCACCGGAGCGAAGATCCACCGGCGCAGCCGCGGTTACATCCGTTGTCCCCGGATAGTACACGGGCAACGTGAGGTTTGAGTCGTCAACGATCGAGCCCGGAGGAGGCGGTGGTGGCGGGGGCGGTGGTGGAACCCCGGCGGTGCCGATAAAGTCTGGAGGCGGGCCGTTGACCGTTATTCTCGTTACGCCCCCGACACCGAGTTGCGCGCCGAGAGCTCCGGCAAGACCGGCTGGCCCTCCGCCGCCCCCGCGTTGTGCCGTCACGAAAACAGTCCCGCCTGGATCAACGGCAAGCGCGTCCGAAGGTTGCGCGCTGATGATGTACTGGCCTGGCGTCATCCAGAACAGCCGATACTCACCGAGGTCGTTCGTGCGAATCGATTGAAAGGCGGCCAGCGTACGACGGCCTTCTTGATAGGTGTACCGCAAAGCCTGGACATTCGCATTGCCCACGGGCTCGCCGAAGCGGTTCAGAACGCGGCCGGAGATAACGCCCGTCAGCGTCATCTCGATTCGCGCGTCCTTCATCTGCTGCTGCGCGGCAAGAGTGATGGTAATTCCCGAACCGCCGGGGCCTCGCTGTCCATACTCCGCATTCACATATCCATCACGGGTTGCCGTCAGGCGATACTGTCCGGGAGCGAGATTGCGAAACGCAAACTTCCCGCCGTCATCCGCAGTAATGGCCTGAGAGTTCCCTGCCCCTGGCAGGCTGAGCGTGACCTTCGCGCGCGGGATCGCTTCGGTCGTTCCAAGCTTGAGGACGGAGCCCTCAACGGAGGCCGTCGGTGGTTGTTGCGGGCTCTGCTGCAAAAGGAGCAACAGAAGAGCGAACAGTATCTGCTTCATCGGACAATCTCCTTGCGTGAACCATGACTCTTCGAACCGTACCATCTTCGGCCTGGTCGATCACGACTTCGGCGCGCTCCCCGAAGGCTTCTCGAAGGCGCTGTATTTCTTCGCTCGTCGGAATGTCTCCTGGCCGAACCATGCGAACTCCACGGGCGACCAGAAAACCAAATTGAGGTGAGCCGTGAGGGGGTGGTGGGGGCGGAGGAGGCGGAGGAGGTAAAAACCGAGTACCTTCAGCACTTCCGGGAAGCGCAAAGTTGCCGGGCTGCACAAAGTACATCACGTCTTTCTCTGGACCGGCGGGCGGCGGCACGGCGATTGTGAACTCCTCGGGTAGTTTGACGCTTCGGACTACGCGTCCAGGAGGATCCGTGGCGCTCACGATGATGGGCTGGCTCTGCTGCGCGGCAAGAACCACAAGAGACTCCGATTCCAGAGGAAAAGCGAAAGTAACTCCCCAGATCGTCGCGGCTAACAAGAATGCGACCGCCACATACGAAACACCCAATCGAAACGGGGAGCGATTTGGTCCTGCCATAAGCTGGCGCATCCGATGAACCAGGTGACCCTGCGTGAAGAACGATGCCGCAGGCAGAGCCCACGGTCTCTTTGAGACCACCGCCATCGACAGCAACGCCTCAATGTACGGTTCTCTGGCAGTGATCCTCACGACCTCAGAGTCCACCATCTGTTCGCGAGCCAGCCTCGCCTGAGCGAGCATCCACCAAACAGCCGGATTGAACCAAAGAAGCGCTCCCACGATCTCTTCGAGCACCGTCACAAGCCAGTCCCGTCGTTGGACGTGCAACAGCTCGTGACACGCGATGCTATGTTGCGATTCCGCGTCAAGAAATCGGAACGATTCCGGCAGCAGAACGATCGGATCGATATGACCAAGCGTCGCAGGACCGGAAATACTTTCAGATACAGCGAAGAGTGCATCCGCCCGCGTCAACCGCTTCGCTTCGCGAATGGATTCGGGCAGCGGCGAAAGCGGGCGCGCGCCTCTTCTGTAACGTTGAAGCTGGAACAACCCAATGCCCAGCCAGCATAGCTTGGCAAAAATCCCTGCAAGCAGAACCCAGACGACCGCGGTGCTCCACGAAATAGTCACCACCTCGCGATAAGGTTGGATAGACCTGCCGACCACAATCGCAATGGATTCCTGCCACGTCTGGATCAAGGGAAGGAGCAGGCAGAGACCGAGCACGGTGTGGTAGTAGCGAAGCAGCGACCGCGGATGGCAGACACGAAATAAAAACGGTAGCAGAGAGCCCGCAGCTGCAACGAGCGCCACTTGAATCAACCACGGCGTCAGATTGTCGAGAACAACTCCCGGAATCATTTTTTACCTCGCCTGGTTTTTAAAAGTTTGCTGATCTCGTCGAGATGTTCCTGACGAATCTCGCGGTTTTCGGCGAGATGCACCAGAAGCGGCGCCGCCGAGCCATTGAAGACACGCTTTATGAAGTCCGTCACCATGCTTCCCACGACTTCCGAACGCGGTTCCGTGGGATGGTAGATGTATGCACGCTCACCGGCGTCCCGCGTCACACGGCCTTTTTGTTCCAGGACGCCCATCATGGTCAGCACCGTCGTGTAGGCAATCTTTCGATGTTCGAGAAGTTGCTCATAGACTTCGCGAACCGTTGCACTCCCGCGTTCCCAGATAACCTTCATGATCTCGAGCTCGAGATCTGTCAGTCCGACTTTTCGTGGCTTCAAGGATGACCTCCGTCAGAGTGACTAAGAACTTAGTAGTAAGTAGGAATGAATGGCAAGAAAAAAGTAAATGCGAACTGGGGATCCCTCATCCGGCCCTTCGGGCCACCTTCTCCCGAAGGGAGAAGGACAGCCCGCAGGCCGGGTGGGATTTGGAGGTTACTGCAGCGCCTTCACTGACTCACCGAGAATATTCACGATCTGATCGATATGGGCATCGCTCGTCACAAACGGCGGGGCAAGACAATAAATATCGCCGCGGATCCGGCTGTATAGACCGCGCTTGCAACACTCTTTGTGCAGCCGCTCGCCCATCTTCTTTGCGGGATCGAACGCTTTCTTCGTGGCCTTGTCTTCCACGAGCTCGAGGCCCACAAGCATTCCCATCCCGCGCACATCGCCGACAATGTCGAGGGACAGGAGCTGCTTCACACCTTCCAGCAATCTCTTTCCCTTCGACGCAGCCGCTGCGATCAGGTTTTCCTTTTCGTAAGCAGCAATCGCGGCAAGGCCCACTGCGCAAGCGACAGGGTGCGCCGAGTACGTGAAGGCATGCATCCATCGCTGCGCCGGGGGCGCATCGGACATCACTTTGTGGACTCGGTCGGACAGACCAATGCCGCCGAGGGGTATGTAACCTGACGTAATGCCCTTCGCGAACGCGAGGATATCGGGCTCGACGCCATAGCGTTCGAGGCCAAACCAGCACCCGGTTCGACCGAAGCCGGTGATGATTTCGTCGGCAATGAAGAGCACATCGTACTTGTCGCAGATCTCCCGGATGCGCGGGAAATAGTCATCGGGCGGAACAATGAGCCCGCCGGAACCCTGAACAGGTTCGGCGATAAATGCTGCGACAGTCTCCGGCCCTTCCTGCAGGATCGCCTTTTCGAGCAGGTTCGCGGCAGCAACGCCCGGACTTACCGATTGATCTTCAGAAACAAAACGGTACGGATAGGGTGATTTGATGTGAAGAAACCCTGGCAGCTTGCCACCGAACATTGGCCAGAAAATGGGAAGGCCCGTGGCGCTCATAGCGGCCATCGTTACGCCGTGGTAAGCGAAATCGCGGCTCATGATTTTGGTCTTCGCGGGCTTTCCCTGCGTGATCCAGAAAAAACGGGCCGTCTTGAATGCCGTCTCGACGGATTCGCCGCCGCCTGCGGCAAAAAAGAAGTGATTGATCGAGGAATAGGCGAGTTCGGCGAGTTTCTCGGCGAGTTGAACCGCCGGTACGTTGGTTGCGCCAACGTACCCTGAAACGTACCCAAGTTCCTCCATTTGCCTCGCGCCCGCTTTTGCGAGATCCCTGCGCCCATGACCCAGACTGACGTTCCACAGCCCGGAAAGACCGTCTATGTATTGCTTTCCACCCGCCTCGTACAGGATTGCGCCTTCACCCTTTACCCAAACGAAGGGATCTTTCTGATCCACCGGGTGAAACAATGGGTGAACCAAATGCGCGTAATCCGCTGCCTTGATCTTCTCGATATCGATCACACTAGTCGTCATAAACTCTCCAATTCAAAACTTTAGATTTTACAACAACTGGGGGTCGAAAATTCGGGGGCTGGCTGCGGAAATTTCAGTTCTTTACTGCCGCAGTTCGTTGATCTTTTGCTGCAGTTGCCGCTCCTTTCGTTGATTCATTTTTCCGGCGACAACGAACGCAATTGCGAAAAGGACTGCATAAATCAGGGAACGACCGGTGCTGCAACAACCTCGATGGCTTGTTTTTGACCGTCAGTGACGGGAAGGGATCGGCGATAGGCATCGTAGTTGCGCAAGAAGGCGGGATTGAACCAGGCGCCGTTGTCGACATCGATCCAGGCATAAACGTTGTATTGGCCGGCCGGTAGCCCGCGAAATTGAAACGCGCCAGTGTTATCCACGGTTGCGCTGCGATACCGATCGGCCTGATAGGCCGGCATTCCCTCAGGCAGGGCAACGACGATGGCATTTGTCACGGTCTGTTGTCGATCGCTGACAACGCGTCCTTCGATG